>OHQN01000218.1_pt1 | contig 21088 bp, 10 predicted proteins | sample 1578161 | NCBI WGS metagenome assembly OHQN01 (sample SAMEA3879554, study PRJEB24766) | human gut metagenome | biome: human-associated habitat; feature: feces | place: USA | collected 1985/1987
AACTTGCCGCGTCCGTACCAGGCTATCCGGTTCAGCGCCGAGGGCATTCTCATGCGCATACCGAATTTGGGCATCAGCGGAATATCTTCCTTTTCAGGCTGATAGGTTGCTTCTACTTGTATGCGGCCTTTGCCGTCCACAGTGTAGCGGAGATGGTAACCGGCTCCTATCCGGGGGAGGGAGAGACTGGCATCCACTATCACCATACCATCGTTTACGGTTGCTTGGTATACCTTTACGATACGTTTTTGCTCTGCATTTTTCCAAGCGCTCAAACGTTCATTGTAGCCGTTGCGGACCTGAATGTCATTTGCCGGTTTCCAAAAATAGGGTTCCAAGGCACTGTGCAACAACTCTTCTCCCTTGACTCGCCAACTCACCAAAGCACCGGTACCTTTTTCTATGGTGAACAAGGCATCGGCGGCTATAATTTCCACCGCTTCGGGTGTCTCCTTAAATGTGGCCTTCCCGCCGTCATCCTTCAATTGTGGGAATTCATAGTCATGATACGTAAGTTGTTCCTTGGCAACTTTGAAGCCCTTCTCTGCCCACGTCGTGGATTCCTTCAACGTGGCATATACATTGAGGCAAAGTTCCCCACACTTATCCGGTCTTGAAGGTACCTCCAGCAGATTCCCTTCGGACAAGTGGAGGTCGCCGTTGCGTACAGCCTTTCCGTTACATATCCACTCATAGCTGTAATCGAATTCATCCAAATCGGAAAATGCATACCCGTTGGTCAATTTGATTTGCTGTGTTCCCTTCTTTTCAAACTTGATGTATTGATATACTTTTTGTACTTCATAGTAATGGGGGTGAGGCACCCGGTCGGGAGATACCAGCCCGTTAATGCCGGTGGGACCGTCGTTGGGATAGTCCCCGAAATCTCCTCCATACGCCCAGAATTCATCGGGCAGTAATGGGAGTGACGAGGGGCTCTCGCCGAAACTTAACGGTGCACCGTTCAGCTTTTTAGGAATGCCTTGGTCTACCCAGCACCAAATGGCAGCTCCGATAATACTCTCGTCCTTTTCAATCACATCCCAATACTCCTTGAGGTTGCCGATGGAATTTCCCATGGCGTAGGCATATTCTCTCATGAATACGGGGCGGTCGGTTATTTTCTTGCCAAGTTCCTTCAAAGCGTCGGGATGCAGATAGGCTTCGTCATAGACATCGGATACCGTGCGGTCTGTATCGTCGTATATCGGCCTGGTGGGGTCTAAGGCACGGACTGTGTCTGCCATGGCTCGCAAATTGGCTCCGCTTCCGCCCTCGTTGCCCAACGACCAGAATAGGATGCACGGATGGTTCTTGTCCCTTGCCACCACGGCCACTGCCCTGTCCACATGGGCCAGTGTCCATTGCGGGTTGTCCCCTAATGCTTTGTTCCCCAAACCGTAGGCGTGACTTTCGTGGTTCGCTTCGTCCATTACGTAGATTCCATACTTGTCACATAGTTCGTACAGCAATGGTAGATGTGGATAGTGGGACGTGCGTATCATGTTGATGTTGGCTTGTTTAATCAACCGGATATCTCTTTCCATCGTCTGGCTGTCGACAAAGAATCCCATACGGGGATGAAAGTCGTGACGGTTCACTCCTTTCAGCTTGACGGCTTTCCCGTTGACTTTGAAGACGTCTCCCGCGATTTCTATTTTCCGTATGCCCCAATGGTATTCGAACGATTCCAAAAGTTCATTCTTCCTGCGAAGCTTGATGTGGATGTCATATAGATGCGGTTTTTCGGCAGACCATAGTTGAGGCTCCCGGAGCATTTCGGACAGTGTGACGCTCGTTTCAGAAAAGGCCTGAATAGTACCTACGGGAGCCACCATTTTTTTGTCGAGTTTATTTCCTCTGTTGTCTTTCCCCACCAGGTTTATTTCTACGGTCAGGTCTTTTACTTTGCGGTCGGTCTGGTTTCTTATCCAAATTTCGGTTCCGAATGTAGCTGAACGCATGTCGTCCGACAAGTCGCTGCTGAACCTATAGTCCCGGATATTTGTCTGGGGACGTACCCATAGCTCTACCGGCCTGAGTATTCCACTAAGCCGCCACATGTCCTGGTCTTCCAGATAACTGCCGTCCGACCACCGATACACTTCCACTGCCAGACGATTGGTTCCGTTCTTCACAAATTCGGTTATGTCAAACTCGGCAGGCGACATCGAATTCTGGCTGTAGCCTACCCGCTCTCCGTTTACCCAGACATACATGGCCGATTTTACTCCTTCAAAGTGAAGGTATAGGCACTTGTCTTTCATATCGGGCGTCACTTCGAACGTGGTGACATAAGAGCCTGTGGGATTTCTGTGCCCGTAACTGTAATATTCGGCGGGAGGCTCGCTTGTCACTTTGGGTGCATCCTTCTGGAAGGGATAGTTTACGTTGGAATAGATAGGTTTCCCATAACCTTGCAATTGCCATGCTCCCGGTACTGTGATGGTATCCCATGTGTCGGTATTGAAATCATTCTTGTAGAAGTCGGCCGGGCGCTTTCCCGGGTCGGCAGACCATTGGAATCGCCACTTGCCGTTCAGGGATATGATTTCTTTGCAATCGGCTTTTTGCGAAGGCAATGTCAGTGTGGCATGATACGGCTCTTTGTTGATGCCGACTACAATAGGATTCTCCCAGTCTGGAACTTCTTGGGCGCCGGCATATAGGGCACTTAGCAATAGAAAGGCAAATATCTTTTTTCTCATTTTTTCTCATTTTTTCTGATGGTCAATAAACTTCCATGATGAGAACTCCCCAGGGGGGCAATGTTATATGGTCTCCTTCTTTTACAGTCTTGCCGGAAATCAGCTCTTTGGACGTCGGATAGTTATGAGTGATTTCTTTGCTCTCGCTGCTGTAATTGAAGAAGTAACGGATGGCTTTTCCGGCTTTGTTTATTCCCGAACGCTGTATGATGGGGAACACGTCGCTCTCTGAAGAGATGATACCGGCATGGATGGCTGCCTTTCGCACGATGGCATTCAGCAATTCCTGCGAAGGGTAGGCTCCTATGTAGGTCAGTTTGCCTTTGCCATACTTGTTTTCGGTGACAACGGGCCATTTGCCGAAGAACGGATGCTCTGCATAAGCCAACGGGGTGGCTGTCTCGGGAATCAGGAATTCATACCAGTCGCTTATCTGGTTCTTTCCCTCTAATTGAAAGGGGTTATCCTTTAATGATAAGTCACCGATAGTGGAGAATTCCTGGTAATGGAAGCCGCAGGCTTTGCGTAGCGGCCCGGGAGCCAAGGTGGCCCGAACTGCGGAGTGCTCATTGCAGTAACCGCTTTTGTGCATCATTACCACGTGTCCGCCGGACTGTACGAATTCATCAATGGCTAATAGCAATTGGTCGGTAGCCACATACAAAGGGGGAATGACAAGCATGTCATATCCGCTGAAATCGGTTGTCTTGTCACAAGGGATGATGTCCGTTTCTATGTTTTGGAAATAGAGGGCTTTATGCACCATATCAATGGGATAATTGCTCTTGTAAGTGTAGGGCATGAAGCCGAGAGCATGATAAGAATCATGACTGTAGAGGATAGCTACCCGGTTTTTCTTTTTCAAGTTCACGATGTGGCTGCCTATTCTTTCCAACTCTTTGGCGGTGGTGGTGAATTCCTTGTATATGCGGTTGGGCTGGAGGTCATGGCCCAGCACGCCTCGCCAGTATGTCTCCTGCCCGTAGTGCAGGGTAGACCAGTGCCAGTATTCCACCATATTGGCTCCGGAAGCATAATGTGCGTACACATTCTGCCGCAACTGGTTGTCGTAGGGAGGAAACTGAGTCCGGGCATCCCATCCGATACCTTGTGCATTGGTCTCCATGACGATATAATTATTTTTGGCTACTGTGCGCACGTAGTCACCGGCATAAGCGATACGTTGGCCGTCTTGTTTATCTTGTACGTCGTGATAGATGTTGATTGCAGGATATTGCATCTGTTTGAAACTTTCCACTTGGTCTATGTTATGGAAGTCGGGCATGAAACAATGGGTGACAAACTGGTCTTTGCGTTTATACTTATTCACAAGGTCGCACTGCCAATTCAGGAAATCTGCCACTTCCTTCCGGTTATAACGTTCCCATTCATTCTTATAAGAGGGGCTTGTTACTCCATCGCGTGGATAGAACTCTTCCCAAGTGTTGATGTTCATCCCCCAGTAATTCAACCCCCACTCCTTGGCAAGCAGGTTCAAGTCATTGTTGAACTTGTGCTTAATGTAGTCTCTGAATCCGAAGAAATAGTCTCTGTTGTTCACTCCGCGTGCTTCTGTTTCGTTGTCTACTTGAAACCCGATTACCGCCGGATGCTGTGCATACCTTTCCAGCATCTTGCGGATAATTCGCTCGCAGTAGAATCGATAGGTCGGATTAGTGAAATCCATGTTCTGCCTAATTCCATAGTAGGCTTTGTTTCCCATGGTATGCTCGGCCATTACTTCCGGGTGTTTATATGCCAGCCATGCAGGAATAGAATAGGTGGGAGTTCCCAATATGACTTTAATTCCTGCTGTATGCATCTTGTCCAGAATACGGTCCATCCATTCAAATTCAAAATTTCCTTCTTGCGGCTCAAATACTCCCCAGGCAGATTCTCCAACGCGCACTACTGTCAGGCCGGCTCTTTTCATCAGCCGGATATCTTCATCCAGTCGCTTATAGGGCATATATTCATGATAGTAGGCTGCACCATAAAGCACGTTGTCGAATGAATACTGCGCTTTTATTTGTAAAGCGCTTAAAAACAACACTAATAGAATAAAGTAATTTTTGTTTTTCATAATCTTACCAGTCCGATACAATATTTTTATTTCATCATAGGTCTTATGCTGATGGTTCTCCGATATTCCTGCGGCATCGCCTTGTAAGCACCGAATACACCGCGGGCCGTACAGCCGACCCCGGTAGTGGCATAATCAAGATTCAGGGTTATACTATTCTGTTTTTGCAGTTGATAGGTATACATTGCTTTCGTCAGGTTGTCTGTACTGTATGGATAAATATTAAAGTTAAACCATTCATCCATCTTAATTTGAAGTCCGATGCCTTTGTCAGCGGTCAGTTGAAGCCAGCGTACATCTGTTCGCAATCCATAGTCTTGCGGCATCAGATAGGGCTCGTACATATCTTGCACGGTAGAACTATATATCCCCGTAGGATAGCCGGTTTTCCTATCCGGATAATTCTCTTGCGGTCCTCTTCCGTACCATTTCACCTGGTCGAGCGCATCACTGACGGTAAGTGTAAGTCCTATACGGGGAAACCAAAGCGGCATTTTTCCTTCGGGTTTCAGTATATGGCGTATCTCTATCATTCCTTCACCATTCACTATATACTCATAGTGGCTAATAATACCGTTGTTCTGTATTCCTTCGATGTATAGGTCTTTTTTCTCTTTTTCTCCTTTTCCCATCAGCTCTGCATCAACAATATGTATGTGTACTCCTTTGGTTGTTTCGGACACTGAGAAAGAGAGTGGCTGATGTGTCAGACGGTCAATCCCTGTCGAATACATCTCTGTAGCAACCGTATATCCGTAACCTTCTTTCCAGTTGGAGGAGCGAGCGCTGGAGGCATTCCAGTTATCCAATTCATTCGCTAATGGAGCACGCCAAAGGTTCAGCCGAATTGGTGAGCCCAGCAATTCCATGCCTTGAACAACCATTGATGTCAGCTGCCCGTCGGTACGGTTGAAAATATATTTGAAGTCCTTTCCGGAAATGAGCAGTTCTTTCTCTGATAGGGAATAGGAAGGTATGCTTTGAAGCTTTTCTTCAGAAGAACATGGCAGGCTCCAAGGTAGCTCAAGTTCATCCCATGCCACTTCATGTCCGGCTTTAGCCCACAATTCATCCTTCTTCAAAACGCCATGAAACATCAGGCGGTACTCCTTACCGGGAGTTAGGCTCGGTTTTTTATAAGGCACATGTATTAGCTCACGGCTAAGCGGTGCTGTAGAGAGTTCCAAGTCGCCCGATTGAATGACCTTGTCGTCTTCTTTCAATTCCCACCGTATAGCATATCGGGAGGCATTCGTATAATGATTGCGATTCCATAGCTCAACAACTCCCTTTGCAGCATCTGATAGAGAGAAAGAAAGAGGCTGGACGGTTTTCTTCATCTGCCACATTTCGGGCTGTACACTTCGATCCGGCCAAATGCTGCCGTACGTACGTGCACCAATGCCATAACTGTAGAATGTACCTTTTTCAGTCTCCTGTTCAAAGTCCAGCCAAAGAACAGCTTCTTCCGGACAAAAAAAGGAAGGTTGTGCTTTAGCAAAAATGCCTACTTCGTCTATCCGGGCATCACAGATGTAGACCGATGTCTCCTGACCGTGAGCTTCTGCATTCCGACCGATATTGACGGGGTAGGGAAAGTTCCGGATATTGCCCGATGCTTGTGCGGAAGCCTTTTCTACTCCGTCTATATAAAGAGTAATGCTGCTTCCGTCATAAAGCCCCGTCACCTGATGCCAGTTATATTCCCAGTCTGTAGGCAAAGAGGCATATACAGAGTATCTTTTGTCTGTATAAATATAGAACTCCAGTTTGTCTTTGCCTCGTTGTTGCAGTCCAAACTGATAATTGCCTTTTGTAATCAATGAGCCACAACTGCTTATCAGTTTTCGGGGATAAACTTTGCAAGTAAGTGTCAACTCATTTCCGGTCAACTCCACATTGTCCGAACGATAGACTTCTACCCATTGGTCGTTTCCGTTCAAGTCCAGTACCATATTCTTTCCTTCTTTAACTAAGCGGGCATTTCCCATCAGATGGGCTGGAGTATGAGAGGGAGAAAGGTCATTCACTTGTCTTACCCGTTCGGTCAATCCCGGACTAACAAAATCCCAGATTGCTCCTCCCATCAAACGGGGATGCCGGTAAACGGTCTCCCAATAATCATCCAAGGCACCGCCACCGTTGCCTGCAACGGATAAATATTCATCCATGAATGAAGGTCTGGAATTATTGCCTATTCCTATGCCTACCTGCACTTCCAGTTCCATAGGAGTAGGGTAACGAGGTCCGATAATATCTTCTGCCGAGTGCGAAAACGCATTCCCACCATACATCCAGAAGCGAGTGGGGTCCAATGATTTTCCCTCCTCAACTGTATGGGTGATGTTCACCCCTTCTCCACTTTCATTTCCTGCGCTCCAGAATAATACACAAGGGTGGTTTCTGTCTCGTAATACCATTCTGCGGCATCGCTCGCGGTACATCTCTTCATATTCCGGTAAATTAGAAATCCACTCCGAGGCGTGTGCTTCATTACCCACTTCGTCTATGATATAAAGCCCATATTCATTGGCTAATTCCAAATACTTGTTTACTGGAGGATAATGAGAAGTGCGTACGGCATTGAAGTTAAACTGTTTCAGCAATTCAAAATCCTTGCGTATGGTGGCTTCGTCCATCGTATGTCCCCATTCGGGATGCTGCATGTGTGAATTTTGAGCATTGACTTTCAGGGGAACTCCGTTCAGATAAAACACCCCTTCTTTTATTTCTGTCTTTTTGAATCCGACGACCGTTTCTATCTTGTCTTTCAGTAGACCGGCATGGTCCGACAATTCCAGGCAGAGTGTATAGAGCTCGGGTGTTTCGGCTGTCCACTTCCGAGGATTTTGCACCAGGGTGTGCAACGGTATTGTCTTTTCCGCAGCATCCATTTCGAACGGAGTTGCGGAAAAATTACAGATTTTCTTCCCGGTTTTATCTTTTAAGTAAGCTTTCAATCCATACTTTCCACCTTGCTTATTCAGGTAGTCCTTAATTTTTACGCGAACTTTCAACTGTGAATCGGTATACGTTTCATCAAACTCTGTGATTACTTGCCAGTCGAAGATCCTGACCGCAGGCGTGGCGTACAACCATACGTCATCAAAAATCCCGGCTAGCCGCCAATAATCTTGTCCCTCCAGGTAATAACCATCCGAATATTTGAGCACGCAGACGGCCAATGTGTTCTCGCCCGGTTTCAAATAAGAAGTGATGTTATATTCGGCGGGCTCTTGTGCACCTTCATTGTAGCCTACTTCGCAACCATTTACCCATACAAAAGAAGCGGAGGCTACCTTCTCTAATCTTAAGAAGACTTGTTCTTCTCCAGACCAACCTGAAGGAGTTTTAAATGTTCGCCGATAGAGTCCGGTAGGATTGTATTCCTTTGGCACATGTGGAGGATTTACCTGAAAAGGAGCGGATACATTTCTGAACAGCTTGTCTCCATATCCTTGCATCTCCCAATTTGAGGGAACTTCAATTTCCTTCCATTGTTTATCGGAAAAATTGACGTTGAAGAATTGTCCAGGTATTCCTTCCGGTGTATCGCACCAGTAGAATTTCCATTTCCCATTCAGCGAAATACTATTTTCAGTCATATACCAGGCTCGGCCTTCTTCTTGTCCTTTTTCGAAGACAGAAAGGTTGTTTATATACCAGGATATATCTTCAAGGAAAGGCTTATTCTGTGAATAGGATTGAATACACAAGGTTGCCAACCACAATTGCAAAAGAATTTTTTTCATATTTGATTTCCATTAAGATGCTGGATAAATACTTTTAGGATTCTTAGTCTCTTGCATGTTTTCTGCTTCTTCCCATTGAAAAACAGTACCACTCAAACGACTAGCTGATGTTCCTGCCCAATCGGCTGCATAAAGTTCACCTGACGCTGGATCTAAACCGACATAGCGATTTGTTTTTAAAGACATCAGCATGCATTGACCATGAAGCATATCTTGCCACATGAACAGACAGTCTTCAGTTTCTTTTGGAGATAATCGCAAATCACCAGAGAGACCTAAACCGGTAACCGTTACATATCCCGTTCCATTCATTGCTTCCAAAACAACTTTTCCGTTGCCTCTATCTAACACTCTGAACTGACAATCCGTAGTGTTATATTCTTTCCCCCCCTTCCACACGGAATAAACCATCTTGCGAGGATGAGCCTGCATACGCTGATGATTAGATAAGTTTAAAAAACTACCAACTTTACCCAATGGTATATTACGACTGCGATCAGCTAAAGGTTCTTCTACTCTAAAATCATCAAATTCGGCATATCCTCCCATCCGCTCTTTTTGATTAAATGCAAACAACGCATATCTTGCTCCCTGAAAGGTCTTTGTCTGATAAGGTACCACTAACTTATTACCGATATTTTGGAAATTTACTCCGTCCATACTGAAACTGAACTGAGCCCATTCGTGTTCAAAATCGCCTGTGATACGCAAATATATCTCAGATTTCATTAGTGGGCTTTCAATTGTCTTATCCTTCCCTAAATCGTAATAACTCAGTATGGATTTTCCGTTTCTGACAGTAACACCTACCCATTCATAAGGAATGTTCAATAATCCAAGTCCGGCAATGTCTCCTTCTTTCAGATGTGAAGCATCAAGCGTCACGGTTGCGATTGAGACAGGACCTATACCTCTTTGGGTTAAGGTGTTCTTAGCCCAATACAAATCTTTTGCAGGCATTGTATTCAAGCGAAGTTTACCTCTTTTTAAAGACCATTGTTTGTCATCTGGAAGATGATTCCATTGCCAAATCGGAAGTAACTTTCCGGCATCAAAATTATCACTACGTATATAAGGGGCATGAGGAGTAACTTTAGCTGAAATATCGGGCTTTATCCAAGTTCTTGGAGAGCGACCTAAATTATTTATTAGTCCGAAGTATGGCCATCCGTCAACCCATGTTACCGGAGAGAGGCAAGTAGTTCGCCCTACAGCAAGGAAATCCAACATGGAAAATCCCCACCAATCACCATTTTCTAACTGTACAATACCACCTTGATGCAAAGTAGCACATCCCATGTTATCTGCATTCGGTTTACGGATTTCCATTTTCCATTTATCTGCTTCCGGCATAGAGCCATCCATAGGCATATTCATTACCCAAGTTGAATGTTCAGTTCCCATCGTTTCACGACAACTAATGACGCGTGTTTCATAAGGTCCCTCCAATTTGTCCGCACGTGCACACATCATGCGCCCCATAGGAGCGTAGTCAGCACTAATAATATAATATTTCCCATTAATTTTATAAGCATGATGTCCTTCACCCATAGCGCTGCCACGAGGTATCAGACAGCGGTCACTACCTTCTACATAACCACTAAAATCTGGTTTTATTTCGATGCAGTGCACTTCATCATATCCATAAACAGCAAAGATTTTTCCTTGATCAAACAAAACAGATAAGTCATGAATCGCTCCACCCATATTATAGTGCTTCCATGGACCTTTCGGATTCGAAGATACATATACTTGCATTCCAATTCCATTGATGTTGGAGAATATATAAAATTTACCATCATGATAACGAATGCATGGAGCCCAAATTCCTTGTCCGTAAGCCTCTTCCCCGTTTTCAAGACGAAACCGAGGGTCATCTATATCAATGCGGTCAAATGCGTAACTGCAAAAGTCCCAATTTACAAGGTCTTTTGATTCTAAAACGACCAATCCGGGATTACAATGCATTGTTGTCCCCACCAAATAGAATGTGTCTTTCACTCTAATCAAATCCGGATCAGAAAATTCATCATAAAACAAAGGATTGGTATAAGTACCATTTCCATTATCTGCCGTCCACGACTTTTGTTGCCCCAAAGCAGTCAAAATCACCAAGTATATTGTTACAAAAATAGATAGTATCCGTTTCATATCTTTTTATTCTATAAGGGTATAGAAGTAGCCAATTTAAAACCTCTCAAACATCCATTCGTCCACCTTCAGCTCTTTGCCCTTAAATACAAAATAAAGGTTGTGAATGCCGTCTTTGTCTGTGTCAATCTTAGTGGATACTGTCTGCAAGGTGTCCGCGCCAAACGAGATGGAAGCCAGCACATCACCGTCGGGTCGATCAAGACGCACCTCCAGAGTGCCGTGTCCCGCTGCCGTGGCACGAAACAGACTGGGCGCTCCCGAGAAAAACACACCTCGCACGGCCATGACCGACTTATCGCGTCCACTGCCCACTGCAAGCATGTTGCCTGGCGTGGCTGTAGGCTCAAAGCGTATGCCCAGCGTGGCTGCCGTAGTTTCGGCCTGCTGGTGAATGAATGGGTTCACCGGCTTTATCTGGTCCACTCCCTTCAGTGTGGCCTGCCCCATCTCTATCTTCACGTTCTTTTCGTCCACTTGTAGCTTGTTTACGCAAAGGCTGCGGAAGCCACCATTGGTGCCTTTGTGCTCCTGCAAGCACATGTTATGATAGAATAGGTAATAGTCGCCCTTGTATTTTTGCAGATGGGTGTGGTTGTTGCTGAAGTCCATGCCATAGTCTCCGGGATTCTTGAAGTAGTTGTCCACATACTTCCAACTGTCGGTGTCGAGCGGTGTGTGTGATGTCATATACGACATGCAGCAGATGCTGGGCTTGTCCACTCCTTGGTGGGGCCACTCTGTGCGCTTGTTCCAGTCGGTATTGTAGGTATAAATCCATGTGCCGTTCCAGTAGTTCAGCTCGTTGGCCTCGAAGTGATAGGGGGCCTTAATTTCCACCACTTCGCTGTCCAGGCTAATCAGGTCTTTGCCCAAGCGGACAATGCGGGCATCTCCGGGCATGTAGTCGGTACCGTCCTCTCCCTTTCCGCCTCCGCCGAATGACAGCCAACCCGTTCCCATGTCGTCTATCACGGCCCCTGGGTCGAAGGGAGCCTTGCAGTTACCCAATCCTTGGGTGAACTGACTCACCAGCATACGTCCCAGCGGATCAGTCCACGGGCCTACGGGAGAAGTAGAGGTAAGTACACCCACACCCGCGCCGCTGTTGGAATAGTAAAGATAGAAGTGGGTCTTGCCGTCCGCTTCCACCCTCGACACGATGGAAGGTGCCCAAGAGGCTATTCCCCACGGCGAAAGAGCCTTCACGTCAATCAGCCCGTGATAAGTCCAGTTCACCATGTCATCAGTGGACAGCATGACCAGCGAATGGATGTATTGGTAGGTGTTCTTACCGTCTTTTCCCACACTGTCCAGCTGTTGGGTGTCGTTAGTACCGTACACATAGAGCCTTCCGTTGTATTCTACCGACGTGGGGTCGGCCACAAAAATGAAATCCGACAGTGGATTAGCATTCCCGCTGAAGAACTTGGGTGATTCCGCTGGACGCGTGTCTTTCTTCCCTAGAGCTGAAACAGCCCATGTGTCGTTTCCTGCGACTATTGTCGCCAGCAGCAAGACCGCTGCAAATAACTTCATTCTTTTCATTTTCTTGATAATGTTACTGTTTTTACCGTATTTGCTTTTAGATAAATTGGTTATAAGTTTTTTTTGCGAATAAGCAGCTGAATGTACCTCCTTTCCATTTGCTCTGAATGCACAAGCATTCTTTCACAAACTAGCGATTATCAACCCCGACCGCATATTGAGACTATCTCAGTCGTATATTGAGCCCCCTAAGTACATAACTGAGGTGGCCTAAGTATACGACCGAGATAGTTTTTTATTTTATACATTCATAATCAGATAGTTACATCTTACTGTTTTGCTGGTGTAAAATTGTTACATAGGAGCTAAAGAAGCTATCTCGACTACCGATTCATATTATTTTTAAAACTCAGATATTCAGTCTGCGCCCCCTCTTCCAGCCCTTCACCTACCGGTGTATCAGTAATTTCGCCGCTCAGACGGTTGAATGTGCCTCCCCAGTAGCAGGGTGTGCAGCCGTGGGCTTTGGCCTCGGAGGTGACAGTGCGGACAAATGCCCTGCACGAATTGTCGTGTCCTTCTTGCGCCGAAGAATCTGTAAGCGTGCGACGTATCATGCCATACTCACCCATGAGAACGGGATAGCCTTTGGAAACGAATGTGTCGTACATCTTCCGGAACTGCTCGCGGACGTATGGTTCGTTGTTTTCCTTTTGCCAGCGCCCAGAAAAGTCGCTGGTGGCATATTTATCTTGCTCTTCTCCCCAGAACCACTGGCACATGACACCGCCCCAAGCACCGTCTTCGTCGAGAAGGCAGAACGGGGCAGGCGTGTAGTAATGTACCTCTATGCCCAGACGGTCAGGGGTAGGGTCATTGGGTAAGCGGTCCACCAATTTGACAGCAAGATCGATGTCGGTTCGTGGTGCTTGAATGATGATTGTCCGATAGAGGTTTCGCCCGCCTGTAGTCCGCACGGCATCTATGCAGGCTTGATGATATTTGCGGAGCGTCTCCCACTGCTCAGGTGTGTCAGCGTTAGGCTCATTCGCCGAAGCGAAGATGAGGTGTTCGTCGTAGTCGCGGAAAGTAGTGGCGATTTGTTTCCAGAAGCTGCGTTGCTTTTCCTCGATAGCTTCATTGTAGCCGTTGGGGATGTCATTCTCTAACCAGCCTCCATCCCAGTGGATGTTGAGTATGGCATAGACTCCGGCATTCATACAGTAGTCCACCACCTCCTTGACGCGTGCCATCCATTCGGGCTTGATATCCGAAGTAGTGCCGTCCGTCACATACTGGTTCCATGCACAAGGAATGCGGATTCCGTTGAATCCGTGAGCCTTGGCATGGTTAATGACGGCCTGTGTGGTTAGGGGTTGTCCCCAAGCTGTTTCACCGCCACTGGCTTCTAGAGTGTTGTAGAGATTCCATCCCTTGCGGATGGAATGGAGCAACTCCATGGCCGTATGGCTCATGCCCGTGGGATCGGGGTCGGGGAAGTTGCCGCCTTCCTGGGTCACGGTAACTTGGTAGGTGTCGAGGCCGTCGGTAATGGTGATGGAAGAGGTGCGCACTGCTGTAGAAGGGTTGAAGGCGAGGCTGACTAGATATTGGTCCAGTCCCGTGAAGTGTTCGCCATCGGCTTCTACCACACACCATTCGGGATGGGCCGAGGTGACTTCGTAGTCGCGACCGCATTGCACGTAGAATGTTTGCTCTCCACCCACTGCACTGAAAGTGAGTGACTGTTTGGAAACGGAAAGAGGGCGGTTATTTGCTTTCTTGTCGTTATTATCCGAACATGCCATGCTCAGCACAGCAAAGAGTAGGAATAATGAATAAAGGAATTGTTTCATGTCTTCAATAGAATAAAAGGATTTCTTGATAACCCCACGTTGCCCTGCATCAGGACTTGACTTCTTGCGCCAAGTGCTGATGCGAAGCAGCGCCCGATGATTATTTCGTTGGAACTACCCGGAAATTGTCGAAATAGAATTCCAGGTTGAATGGGCCGTTGCCGGAAGGATTGGTCATCTGGATGGCCAGCTCGTCGCCGTCACGTCTTTGGAACTCCCCCCAGGTAGCTTCATCCACCAGTGAGGAAAGCGGGATGCTGCATTGCATCCATTGTCCTACTTCAATCTGTCCGGTTAAGTCGCTCACTGGGCGGTAGTCCGTGTAATTACGGGCTTCGTTGCCCTTAAGGTAAATGCGGAAGACTGGTCCCTCGCCGTATTCCAAAGCCACGAAACATTCAAACTGCAAGGTCAGTTCGGAAGTAGGCGTGGAAGTCGGCAGGAAGGCTGCGTCGATGCTCCATACAGCACTGTTCTGCAATTGCCCCCACCAGTAGCTCCATGCCGGAAGTTCACCTGACATGCGGTAGCATTGACCGTCGGAGAAGAAAGGAGCTGCTGTACCATCGGCTGTGACGGGTGCTGCTTGTCCGCCCCATACAAAGTAACCAATGTTGTCATAGTTCAGCACCACGTTCTCCAAGGGGTAAAAGCCGGTTACTTCAGCTGTGCCACCCATTGTGGTGACGGCGAGTGAGCAGGTGCCCTTCGGAGCACGTGGCATGGTGAAGGTAATAATGTCGTTGGCTTCGCTGATAGTAACGGTGGAGAGATCTACCGAACGATTGCCCATTGTGATGGAGGCGATATCCATAAAATTCTGTCCCAGTACGGTAACTGTGGTACCCGTGATAGGCATCATGGAGCTTACCTTGCTGATGAGCTTCGGAGAGGACATCGGCAGCAAGAGTAAGTTCCTTTAGCTTATTTTCTGTTAGAATCATGGTTCTTCTTAATGTTTGTCATATGATAGCACAAAAGTACAAAAATAATCCCAGCTATCGAATATAATTCACTATATTTGCACTATGAAATCATATCAAAGAATGAAACTGAATAGAATAAAGACTGTTTTATCCGAAAAAGGTATTTCTCAAACGTGGTTAGCTAAACAGCTAGATAAGAGTTTCAGTATGGTCAATGCCTATGCCTGTAATCGAATTCAGCCTAATTTGGAAACCTTGCAACAGATTGCGGAGATATTACAAGTTGATTTGAAAGGTTACAATAAGTATTAAATTAGGTTAGGAGGTTCTGGGTTATTCTGCTACCTATTGCAGATGTGTCTATGAACTTCCGATAATATACAATGTTAAGAACATGACTCCTGAAGAAAAAGCAAGAATAAAGATAGACCAGTGGTTTACTGATGCAGGTTGGGAAGTTGTCAATAGGGATGATTATGAACCTACTTGTACGGCCGTAGCTATAAGAGAAGGTTTATTGAAAGGAAATCTTGAAGCCGATTATTTCCTATTTATTAATGGGAAAGCGGTGGGGGTACTTGAAGCAAAACGAGAAGAAACAGACGCTTTTGCGTCAAAAGTTTGCGACCAAGCAACTTTATATGCAAGAAGTGTCCCCAATATCTATCAGGTGTATCAAAAGCCATTGCCTTTTATCTTTACCTCGAATGGCAAGGAACTATATTTCTGTGATTTTCGTGAACCGGATTCTTATTTCAAGCCGATAATGGCTATCCCTACGCCACATGAATTGGTCAAGAAACTGGGGATTGAGGATACATTTGCCGGACTTCCAACATTGAAAAAGAATGGGCTTCGTGATTGTCAATATGAAGCAGTAACAGAACTTGAAAAGAGTTTCCGTGCTGGTCAAAAACGGGCCTTGATGGTTCTTGCCACTGGTGCCGGTAAAACTTATACGGCTTGTCTTGCTGCTTACCGAATGCTTTCTTATACACCAATGCGTAGGGTGTTGTTTCTTGTCGACAGAAATAATCTTGGGAAACAGGCAGAAGGAGAATTTGGAACTTTCCGTCTGACAGAGAATGGAGACGCATTCAATACTATCTTTACGGTCAATCGTCTTCGCTCGTCTTCTATCCCTTCTGATAGCAATGTGGTTATCTCTACAATACAACGTCTGTTCTCATTCTTGAAAGGAGAAACTATTGAGGATAATGATGACGATGATGAGAGCGAACCTATAGAAGAAGTAACTTTGCCTCCCAATCCCAATTTGCCGCACGATTACTTTGATATGATTATTATAGATGAGTGCCATCGCTCCATTTATGGAAACTGGCGCAAGGTGCTGGAGTATTTTGATACGGCAAGATTAGTAGGTTTGACAGCGACACCTATTCCCGAAACAATGGCATTTTTCGATAACAATCGCATTGTTAACTATACATTGGAAAAGAGTATCGTTGATGGTGTGAATGTGGATTGTAGAGTGTATCGAATAAAAACGCAAGTTACAGAAACAGGTGGAGCTATATTAGAGGGAGAGAAAGTAAAGGAAGAAACAAGATATACGGGTGAGGTTAAGACTGTGAGTAACAAGGAGACCAAAACCTACACCAATAAAGAACTTAATCGAAGCGTTATCAATCCGGCGCAAATAAAGTTGATTCTTTCTACTTATCGGGATGTGGTTTATACAGAACTTTTCAATGACCCTCAGCGTGAGCCAAATATGGATTATTTGCCTAAGACATTGATTTTTGCTCTCAATGAAGCACACGCTACCAATATAGTACAGATAGCCAAAGAGGTGTTTGGAAGAACAGATGACCGATTTGTTCAGAAAATCACCTATTCAGCAGGTGATAGTAACGAACTGATACGCCAATTCCGCAACGATAAGGATTTCCGTATTGCAGTTACTTGTACGTTGGTTGCTACCGGAACGGATGTAAAATCGCTGGAAGTAGTAATGTTTATGCGTGATGTAGAATCCCTTCCACTTTATATTCAGATGAAAGGGCGTGGAGTGCGTACTATTGGTGATGAACAATTGCGCAATGTCACTCCAAACGCATTCAGTAAGGATTGTTTTTATTTGGTTGATGCGGTAGGCGTGACAGAACATGAAAAGACAATTCCAACAGCAACAGATGAGCCTACGACTAAAACTATCACGCTGAAGGAGCTGTTAGAACGTATCAGTCACGGTTATATTCCAGATGAATATCTCAAACGACTTGCAGCTACGCTTGCCCGAATATTCAATAAAGCGGATGATTCGCAACGGGCAGAGTTCGCTCGTTTATCTCATGATGATATGAAAGAACTCTCTGCCAGAATATATGATGCGCTTGAAAAAGGCATTCTTCCACCGTTTATTAGTACGAATGAATCCAATAACGAACGCAAAGGATTGGTGTCTCCGCTTGCCAATCATGCAGATGCTCGGAAATACCTCCTTATACTTGCAGCCGGATTCGTTAATACGTTAATGCCCGGAGAAGATACACTTATCTCAAAAGGGTTCTCAATTGAAGATGCAAAAACCACAACGGAGGCATTTGAGGAATTTTGTAAAGAGAATGCGGATGAAATAGAAGCTCTCCGTATTATCTATAACAATGAAGGCGAACCGATAACTTATTTAATGTTGAAAGATCTGGAAAATAAACTGAAAATGGCAAACAATCATTTTACCCCAAAACAAATATGGAATTCGTATGCCATTCTTTCTCCTAATAAAGTAAAGCGTTCTACGACTAAAGAAGAAAGCGATGCCTTAACGAACATCATACAACTGGTACGCTTTGCTTACCACCAAATAGAGAGATTGGATAGTGTGGTTGCTACATCCAAGCAATATTTCAACTTGTGGTTGGGACAAGCCCAGCGTGAAATAACCGACAAACAACGTGAAGTTATCAGTCGTATTGTGGATTACATAGCTTCTAATGGGGCTTGTACGGTCAAAGATATTCGTAAAGATGATGCGACTCATGCAGCCCAAATGATTAAGACGTTTGGCAATATGCAGAAAGCAGACGAGGCACTTCATTCACTTTACACATTTGTAGTATTAAGAAAAGCAGCATAAGAAAATGGCAACAAATAATGCAACAGAGCAATCGCTTACCAAAAAAGTATGGAATCTGGCAACAACTCTTGCCGGACAAGGTATAGGTTTCACCGATTACATCACTCAACTGACCTATCTTTTATTTTTGAAGATGGATGCCGAGAATGTAGAAATGTTTGGAGAGGAATCGGCAATACCGACAGGGTATCAATGGAACGATTTGATTTCTCTTGATGGTTTGGATTTGGTCAAGCAATACGAAGAAACGCTTAAACAACTTAGCGAGCAGGATAATCTGATTGGTACAATTTATACCAAAGCACAAAACAAGATAGACAAGCCTGTTTATCTGAAAAAGGTCATTACTATGATTGATGAGGAGCAATGGCTCATTATGGACGGTGATGTGAAAGGTGCTATCTACGAAAGTATTCTTGAAAAGAACGGGCAGGATAAGAAAAGTGGCGCAGGGCAGTATTTTACACCTCGTCCTCTTATTCAGGCAATGGTAGATTGTATTAATCCGCAAATGGGGGAAACCGTTTGTGACCCTGCTTGTGGTACGGGTGGATTCTTGCTTACGGCTTACGACTACATGAAAGAGCAGTCTGCAAGTAAAGAAAAGCGTGATTTCTTGCGTGATAAAGCTTTGCATGGTGTGGATAATACGCCTTTAGTGGTGACGCTCGCTTCCATGAATCTATATTTGCATGGTATAGGTACAGACCGCAGTCCGATTGTGTGTGAAGATTCTTTGGAAAAAGAACCGTCAACGCTTGTTGATGTGATACTTGCCAATCCTCCTTTTGGTACTCGTCCGGCTGGCTCTGTGGACATCAATCGCCCGGATTTCTATGTGGAGACCAAGAATAACCAGTTGAACTTCCTCCAACACATGATGCTTATGCTCAAAACAGGAGGACGTGCAGCAGTGGTACTTCCTGACAATGTTCTTTTTGAAGCAGGAGCAGGTGAGACTATTCGTAAACGCCTATTGCAGGATTTTAATCTGCATACAATCTTGCGCTTGCCTACAGGTATCTTCTATGCTCAAGGCGTAAAAGCAAACGTGTTGTTTTTCAGCAAAGGACAATCAACCAAAGAAATATGGTTTTACGATTACCGTACAGACATAAAGCACACGCTTGCTACCAACAAACTGGAACGTCATCATTTGGATGATTTTGTTTCTTGCTACAATAATCGGGTGGAAACTTATGATGCTGAAAATAATCCGCAAGGTCGCTGGCGGAAATACCCTATAGATGAAATTTTTGCCCGAGACAAAACAAGTCTTGACATTACTTGGATAAAGCAGGGTGGTGAGATGGACGACCGTTCATTGGCAGAACTAATGGCTGACATAAAAGATAAAAGCCAAACAATAAGTGCGGCTGTTGCTGAACTTGAAAAACTGCTCGCAAGTATTGAAGAAAATTGAGTTATGGGAAAAGACATTATCACAAATGATAAAGATATAAACGACCTGTTCTTGAAGGTTGTTGACCTCGTCACGCAGGCAAGGAGACGTGTGGCAACAGCTGTCAATATAGCAGAGGTCTATACTAAGTTCCATATCGGACAATATATAGTAGAATATGAGCAAAAGGGAGAGAGAAGAGCCGAATATGGAAAGTCTGTGCTGAAAGAACTTTCCAAACGTCTGACTGATAGACTGGGCGATGGATGGTCATATTCTAATTTACGTCAAATTCGACAGTTTTATTTGGTTTACGGTAATTTGACAACCAGTGGTTATCAATTTGAAGATGTCCAAAAGGCTAACCAGTGGTTAGCAGATTATCCGAAGGCAGAGGAATATATCTCTGAACCGACATTCGCTCTCTCATGGTCTCATTATCTTATACTGATGAGGGTTGAAAATCCAGATGCCCGCAGTTTCTATGAAATAGAATGTACCCAACAACAATGGTCTAAAAGACAACTCAGCCGTCAAGTAGGAAGCTGTCTTTATGAGAGATTGGCTTTGAGCCGTAACAAAGATGAAGTAATGCGGTTGGCTAAAGAAGGGCAAACTATTGGGAAACCATCGGACATTATCAAGAATCCCATAACATTAGAGTTTCTTGGTCTGAAACCTGATGCAGTTTACTCCGAGTCTAAATTGGAGAATGCCATTATCAACAAGATGCAGCAGTTCCTATTAGAACTTGGCAAAGGGTTCCTCTTTGAAGCAAGGCAGAAAAGGTTCACGTTTGATGAGCAGCATTTCTTTGTTGACTTGGTATTTTACAATCGTTTACTGCAATGCTATGTGCTTATAGATCTGAAGATAGACAAACTTACTCATCAAGACCTCGGACAGATGCAGATGTATGTCAACTACTATGACCGCTATGTCAAACAAAACTTTGAAAAGTCGACAATTGGCATTCTGCTGTGCAGGGAGAAGAACGATGCACTTGTGGAACTCACCTTGCCTAAAGATGCTAACATCTATGCTTCTGCTTATCAACTCTATCTTCCCAACAAGGCTTTATTGCAAGCCAAGGTGAAGGAGTGGATTGAAGAGTTTGAAGAGAATGAGGAATTAAAGAAACTGGAAGAACATGAATTGTAATTGTGCCGTTTTGGGATTATAAATAGATATACAACGATGGATACAAAAGCATTACGTCAAAAGATACTCGATCTTGCGATACATGGAAAACTTGTACCGCAAGATCCAAACGATGAACCTGCATCAGTTCTGCTCGAACGAATCAAGGCTGAAAAAGAACGACTGATAAAGGAAGGCAAAATCAAGCGGAGCAAGAAGTCTGCAAAGACTTCCGATACGCCCCATTATGAGAACGTGCCGTTTGAAGTGCCGAGTTCGTGGGTGTGGACAAATATTGAAGAACTGTTTTTTGTTACTAAACTTGCTGGATTTGAGTATACTGATTGTCTCACGAAAGATACAATCTCCAGCAATAATGAAGTGCCTATAGTTAGAGCACAAAATGTAAGAATGGGATATTTTGTTGAAAATACCAATGAGGCTATATCAGAAGCTTTATCGCAACAGTTGAAAAGAAGCGC
>OHQN01000223.1_pt1 | contig 20784 bp, 17 predicted proteins | sample 1578161 | NCBI WGS metagenome assembly OHQN01 (sample SAMEA3879554, study PRJEB24766) | human gut metagenome | biome: human-associated habitat; feature: feces | place: USA | collected 1985/1987
CGGTGTTCTTGTCGAGCGCCACGACCGAGGGCTCGTTGAGCACAATGCCTTTATCCTTAATGTAGATCAGCACCGACGCGGTGCCCAGATCCATGCCGATGTCTTTGGTAAAAGAAAACATAGCGTGTTACCTCTTATTTTTCTGAAAACTGAAATGAGCGATGCTCATACTTTCCCATGATGTTTTTATTATAACGGCTCGAAATTGAGTTTGCAATAGCATTGTGCGCGATTTTCCGCACGGTATCAGGGGAAAATAAGGAAAAACATACCCCTGCGCCGCTGATTTTCGCGTCCGCAGACGCGAAACATTTGAATCGTTTTTACCCGCGGCGTGTACGTGGGTAAAAACACTTTGCGCGGAGCGCGTGTCGAACCTGTGAGGCACGAAGCGCAGCGAAACTTTCTCAAAAAAGCTGCCTTGGCAGCTTTTTTGAAGACAAAGAAAGACGCCTTCGGGCGTCTTTTTGCGCTTTGTTCATCGAATCCACTTGAAAAGACGGCGGAAAAATGGTATATAGTATTAGTCAAAATGTGTCATTATACCCTTATCGTGGGGGATGACGCCTTTTTCCAAGGAGGATATCGCTCGTGTACTTAAAGGCATTGGAGATCCAAGGGTTCAAGAGCTTCCCGGACAAGACGGTGCTCAACTTCGGTGAGGACATCACCGCCATCGTCGGGCCGAACGGAAGCGGCAAATCGAATATTTCGGACGCCATCCGCTGGGTCATGGGCGAGCAGTCGAGCAAGTCGCTGCGCGGCGTGAAGATGGAGGATGTCATTTTCGGCGGCACGGAAACGCGCAACCAGATGGGCTTTGCGCAGGTGACGCTCGTGCTCGACAACACCGAGCACATCTTCCCCAGTATGGAGGAGACCGAGGTCGCCGTCACGCGCCGGTACTACCGCAGCGGCGAATCGGAATACTACATCAACAAGCAGTCCGCCCGCCTGCGGGACATCAACGAGATGTTCATGGACACCGGCCTGGGACGGGAGGGCTACAGCAATATCGGCCAGGGCAGAATTGACGAAATTTTGTCTTTGAAAAGCGGCGACCGCCGGGAAATTTTTGAGGAAGCCGCAGGCATCTCCAAATACCGCCACCGCAAGGAGGAGACGGAGCGGAAGCTGGCCGCCACCGAGGACAATCTGCTGCGCATCGGCGACAAGGTCTCCGAGCTGGAATTGCAGCTGGAACCGCTGAAGCAGCAGTCGGAAAAGGCAAAGAAATATCTGGAACTGAAGGATGAGCTGAAAGGCGTGGAGGTGGCCGTGTGGCTGGACACGCTGGACAGGCTTTCCGCCGCTGCCAAGAAGGCGGAGGAGGACTATGCGTCCGCGTCCTTCGTTTTGCAGCAGGCCCACGACGATCTGGACGCCCTGTACCGTCAGGCAGACCAGCTGGGCGAAGCCCTGCGCACCCGGGACGGCGAACTGGAAACCGTCCGTCTGAAAGTGAATATGCTGTCCGCTACGCATCAGCAGCTGGACGGGCAGATGGCCGTGCTTCGGGGAAATGTGGAGAACAACAACGCCAACATTTCCCGCATTGAGGAAGAGCTGAAAGGGCAGGAAGACCGCTCCGGCGGCATCGTGTCCCAGATCGACCAGACGAAGGCCAGAATTGAAGAAATTGAAGCGGCTCTCACGGGAAAACGCCGGGAGCTGGACGATTTGCAGCACAAGCTCACCGCCATGGCCGCCAGCGCGCAGGGACTGACCAAGCAGTTTCTGGAGCTGCGGGGGAAGGAATCCTCTCTGGCGGCGGATGTCGCGGGACGTCAGGCAGACGTGCGGGGTCTGGAAGAAAGCATGGCGCAGACCAAGGAGCGGTTGGAGCAGCTGAATGCCGACCTGTCCGCCGGCGCGGCCAGACAGCAGGAAGCCCAGACCAATCTGGATGGCTGCCGCAGGGAACTGAAAAAAGCCCAGGAGGAAGTGACCGCGGCCAACAACACCATTGCAGGCTACACCCTTAGGCAAAATACCCGGGTCAAACGCCGGGACGAATTGCAGGAAAAAATCCGGGACATGACCTCCCGGCGGGATTCCGTGACGGCCAAGGCCAGAGTGTTCCGGGCAATGGAGCGGGATTTTGAAAGCTATAACAAGGCCGTCCGCATGGTGATGCAGGAAGCCCAGCGGGGCGCGCTGCGGAACATCCACGGCCCCGTGTCCCGCCTGATCCGCACCGAGGACAGCTACACGGTCGCCATTGAGATCGCGCTGGGCGCGGCCATGCAGCAGATCGTGGTTGGGACGGAGCAGGACGGCAAGGCGGCCATCGGCTACCTGAAACGCACCGGCGGCGGTCGGGCGACCTTCCTGCCTATGTCCAATATTCAGGGCAGGAGCTTACAGGAGACCGGGCTGGAAAATTGCCGGGGCTTCGTGGGCATTGCCTCCCAGCTGACCGCGAGCGATGAAAAGTACCGGGGCATTGTGGAAAATCTGCTGGGCAGGACGGTCATCGTGTCCGATATGGATGCGGCCATCGCCATGTCCCAGAAGTATCGGGGGCGGTTCAAGATCGTCACATTGGACGGTCAGGTCATGAACCCCGGCGGCTCCATGACCGGCGGCTCCGTGAATAAGGAAGCGGGCATTCTGTCCCGGGCAAATGAGCTGGAAAAGCTGACGGCGCAGGAAAAGAAGCTGGAACAGGAGCTGCTAGTTGCCCAGGCGGATCTGCAGGAAGCCCAGCGGCAGTGCGATCAGGTGGAATTCCAGATGAAGGCGGCGCAGGATCAGCTTCGCGGCGCGGAGGATCAGGTGCTGCGCCTGCAGGGGCAGGAGAAGCAGTTTGAAATTCTGCTGAACGCCATCGTGGAGGCGGAGACCTCCGCCCGGCGGGAGCGGGACGCGCTGAACGCGCGGCAGACCTCCGATCGGGAGCGCTATGCCGCCCAGCAGGCGAAAATTCAGGTTTACACCCAGCAGCTTGCCGAGACCCGGCAGACGCTGGCACAGCTGGAAGGCAGTCAGACGGAAGCGGCGGAAGCAAACGCCGCCATCACCGGGCAGATGACGGAGCTGAAAACTGCGGAAGCGGCGCTGGAAGCCGAGCGGGGTACGGCGCTGACCCATATTGCGGACCTCCAGAACCTCCGGGCAGCCATGGAGGGCGACCGGGAGAAGAAGGAAGCGCTGGCGGATGCCATCCGGGAGGACACCCACCGTCTGGAAGGAGAGATCGCCCAGCTGAAAATCAAGCAGGAGGAAAACGACGGGGAGTCCGACCGGATGAACGCCCTGATGCAAAAGACGCTGGAAGACCGGGCGGAAGCGGAAGCCTCCAAGACCCGCGCCGAGCGGGACGCACAGGAAAAGAACAAGGACATTCTCAACATGGAGCGCGCCTGTGCCTTGCTGGAACAGAAGAAGGTCACTTCCTCCATGGAGGAAAAGCAGATCGTGGACAAGCTGTGGGATTCCTACGGCCTGACCCCCGGCACCGCCCCGGAGCATCGGGGCCAGATCGAAAACGTCACCGCCGGAAACCGTCGTGCGGCAGAGCTGAAACGGAAAATTGCCGCGCTGGGTACGCCCAACCTGGGCGCCATCGAGGAATATGCCCGGGTCAACGAGCGCTACACCTATCTTGCCGGGCAGCGGGACGACGTGCTGACCTCCAAGCGGGAGCTGGAAAGCGTCATCCGGGACATCACCAAAGAGATGACCACCATTTTTGTTTCGGAATTCGGGAAAATCGACCACTATTTTGGGCAGACTTTTGAAGAAATGTTCGGCGGCGGCAAGGGACAGCTGGTTCTGGAAGACCCGGAAAATCCCCTGACCTGCGGCATTGAAATTCGCGTCCAGCCCCCCGGAAAGCAGGTCAAGACCATCACGCTGCTCTCCGGCGGCGAGAAAGCCTTCGTGGCGACGGCACTGTACTTCGCCATTCTGAAGGTGCGGCCGACGCCCTTCTGTCTGCTGGACGAGATCGACGCGGCACTGGACGACCGGAACGTGGAGCGGTTTGCCAGCTATCTTCACAATCTGGCGAAGAAGACCCAGTTCATCGTCATCACCCACCGCCGGGGCACCATGGAAGCCTCCGACGTGCTTTATGGCGTGACCATGCAGGAGCAGGGCGTGAGCAAGCTGCTGCGGCTGGATTTAAACCAGATGGAAGAATATTTGGGAATCGTGGAGTAAAAGGAGATTTTTATGGGCTTTTTTGACAAAATCAAGGCCGGACTGACCAAGACCCGGGAAGCGCTCAGCGGCACGCTGGGCAGTGTGTTTTCCGGCTTTTCCGAAATCGACGACGATTTTTACGATGAATTGGAGGAGAGCCTGATTCTGGCAGACTTGGGCGTGGACACCTCCGTCAAGGCTGTGGGGCGGCTGCGCAAGGCCGTCCGGGAGCAGCACCTGAAAACCACGGAGGAAGCCCGGGAAGCGCTGAAGGAAATTCTGGAGGACATGCTTTCCGTGGGGGACACGGAGCTGAATCTGTCCACCCACCCCAGCGTGATTCTGGTCATCGGCGTCAACGGCGTGGGCAAGACCACCACCATCGGCAAGATCGCGAAGCAGCTGACCTCTCAGGGAAAGAAGGTCATGCTGGTGGCGGGGGACACCTTCCGGGCGGCTGCCGCAGACCAGCTGGAGATCTGGGCGGGCAGAAGCGGCGCATCCATCGTCCGCCAGCACGAGGGCGCGGACCCGGCCTCCGTGGTGTTTGACGGCATCCAGTCCGCCAAGGCCAGGGACGTGGACGTCATCCTCATCGACACCGCCGGACGGCTGCACAACAAGACGAATCTGATGAACGAGCTGAACAAGATCAGCCGCATTGTGGCGCGGGAGCTGCCCGACGCCGCCAAGGAGGTCCTGCTGGTTCTGGACGGCACCACCGGCCAGAACGGCCTGATTCAGGCAAAGCAGTTCAAGGAAATCGCGGGGGTCACGGCCATTGCCCTGACCAAGCTGGACGGCACCGCCAAGGGCGGCATCGTCATCGCCGTGGCGGACGCCCTGCAAATCCCCGTGAAGTTTGTGGGCGTGGGCGAGCAGGCGGACGACCTGATGCCCTTCAGTGCGAAGGAATTCGTGGAAGCATTGATCTGAGGAAGTATCATGAAAGTAGTTTTGGCAAGCAAAAACAGACATAAATGGGAAGAAATCCGGAAAATCACCGAGAAATTCGATATGGAGCTGGTGATGGAGTCCGACCTGGGCGTGGACATTGACGTGGAGGAAACGGGAACCACCTTTGAGGAAAATTCCTTTCTGAAAGCCAACGCCGTGATGCAGGCCACCGGGCTTCCGGCGCTGGCGGACGACTCCGGCATTGCCGTGGACGCCCTGAACGGAGAACCCGGCATCTACTCCGCCCGGTACGGCTTCGACGATACGCTGGACGACTGGGGCAGATTGCAGCTGCTGCTGAAAAACACGGAAAATGTTCCCGACGGCAAGCGTCAGGCGCAGTTCGTCTGCGTCATCACCATGGTCACGCCTGAAGGCAAGGTGATTCAGGCCCGGGGCGAGGTGCACGGCGAGTTGCTGCGCGCCCCCGCCGGGACGGGCGGCTTCGGCTATGACCCCATTTTCTACTATCCGCCCTTCGGCAAGACGCTGGCGGAGGTGACGCCTGAAGAAAAGAATCAGGTGTCCCACCGGGCGGTTGCGCTGCGGGCATTTTACGACAAACTCAAGGAGGAAGGCTATGCTGACAAGTAAACAGCGCGCCGAGTTCCGGGCGCAGGCGAACAGCCTGGAAACCACCCTGATGGTGGGGAAGGACGGCGTAACGGAGGCGGTTATTGCGGAAGCGGACAAGCTCCTCACCGCCCGGGAGCTGGTGAAGGGCAAGGTGCTGGAAACCGCCCTGATGAGCGCTCGTGAGGTGTCCGACGCCATCTGCGAGGCCACCGGCGCCGACGGCATTTCCTGCGTCGGTTCCAAGTTCGTCATCTGGCGGTTCAGCGAAAAATGTCAGGCCGAGCGCAACCAGACCGGCCGTGCCAAACACAAGGAGACCCCCAAGTCCAAGGCTGACCCGGTAGGCAAGGGCGTTCGCGCCCGCCGTCAGGCAGCCCGTCAGGCGCGGGAGCAGCGCAATCAGTATTTCCGGGAACAGGCCATCGAAAAGTCCATTGAGCAAAGCCGGGAACGGCAGCAGAGAAAGCAGAAATAACCCGAACGGTGCCACAAAGGAACAGCAGCGGAATTTTTCTTCCGCATTTTGCGGGATAAACAGGTACAGGAGCGGTGCAAATGGAACGAATCGGCATTTACGGTGGAACCTTCAATCCCCCACACGCCGGCCACATTCAGGCGGCGAAGCAGGCGGTCGCGGCGCTGAACCTCGACGCTCTGGTGATCATTCCCACGAGTATTGCGCCCCACAAGGCGATACCGGAGCACTCGCCCACCCCGCGGCAAAGGCTCGAAATGCTGCGCATTGCGGCGGCGGACTGCCCGAAGGCCGAGGTTTCGGACATCGAGCTGAACCGGGGTGGCATCAGCTACACCTTCCAGACCGTATCGGAGCTGAAGGAGCGCTATCCTGATGCGGAGCTGATTCTGCTCATGGGCAGCGATATGTTCCTGTGCTTCGATCAGTGGAAGCAGCCTGAGGACATTCTGAAGAATGCGGAGCTGGGCGTTTTCTACCGGGGCAGCAAGGGGGAAAAGGCTGCCGTCGCCGAGAATCAGGCGAAGCTGGAACAGCGTGGGGCAAAAATCCGGCTGGTGGAAAACGACGTCGTCGATATTTCCTCCACCCAGCTGCGGCGGATGCTGGCGTTTCATTGCGCGGGGCCGTTCCTGTCCCCGGGCGTGGCGGCGTACATTCGGGAACATGGGCTGTACGATGTGAACGCCCAGTGGAAAAATCTCCCCATGGCGGAGTTGGAGCAGGTGGTCATCCGGCTGCTGAATCCCAACCGGGTGGCACACGTCTTAGGCTGCCGGGATACGGCGGTGGCGCTGGCCAAACGCTGGGGTGCGGACGTGACCGATGCCGCCAGAGCCGGCATTCTCCACGACATTACCAAGGCGCTGGACGGGCCGCTGCAGTTGACAGTCTGTGCCGAATATGGTAAAATATTAGGCGAATTTTCAAGAAAATACCCCCGAACCCTCCACGCACTCACCGGTTCCATGGTGGCGGAGCGGATTTTCGGGGAAAATGAAGCGGTGGTCTCCGCCATCCGCAGCCACACCACGGGAAAAGCGGACATGAATCTGCTGGAAACCATCATTTATGTGGCAGACTATATGGAGCCGAACCGGAGCTTTCCCGGCGTGGAAGAGCTTCGGGAGCTGGCGTTTTCCGACCTCCGTGCAGCGCTGAAGCTGGGGCTGGAAATGACGCTGGAACATCTGAAGGAGCAGGGAAACGAGGTTTCGCCGGAGTCCAGAGAAGCTCTGGACTGGCTGAACCGTCAGGAAGCAGAAGCCCTGTAGAAAGGAAGAAGTTATGTTAACCCCAAAAGAAATTGCTTACGAGGTTACCAAGGCGCTGGACGCCAAAAAAGGACAGAACATCAGGCTGCTGAAAATTGACCGGGTCAGCTCTCTTGCGGATTACTTTCTGATCTGCACCGGCACCTCCAACACCCACGTCAAGACGCTCTGCGACTATGCCGAGTACACGCTGGAGCAGCTGGGGGAGCAGATGCTCAGCCGGGAAGGCCACCGGGGCAATTCCTGGGAGCTGCTGGATTACGGCAGCATTGTCGTCCACGTTTTTACTGAGGAAGCCCGGAAGTTCTACGATCTGGAACGCCTGTGGGCGGACGCGGAACTTGTGGATATCCGGGATATCGTCATCGAAGAGAATTAGTATATATCCGGCTGACCGAAATGCAGCCGGTTTGAGAGGTGTGTTCGGCATGAATTACGATTACGCAAAAATTGAGGCCAAGTGGCACAAGTACTGGCAGGAGCATAATACCTTCTACACCGACGTGTGGGATTTCTCCAAGCCCAAATACTATGTGCTGGATATGTTCCCGTACCCCTCCGGCGTCGGCCTGCACGCGGGTCATCCCGAGGGCTACACGGCGACGGATATCGTCTCCCGCATGAAGCGGATGCAGGGCTACAACGTGCTGCACCCCATGGGCTATGACTCCTTCGGCCTGCCGGCGGAGCAGTACGCCGTGAATACCGGTCATCATCCCAACGGCTTTACCCAGAAGAACATTGAGACCTTCTCCGCACAGCTGAAGGAGCTTGGCTTCGATTATGACTGGTCGAAGATGATCGCCACGTCTGACCCGTCCTTCTATAAGTGGACGCAGTGGATCTTCAAGAAGCTCTACGAGGCGGGCTACGCCAAGCGCATTGAGATGCCCGTGAACTGGTGCGAGGAGCTGGGCACCGTGCTCAGCAACGATGAGGTCATCGACGGCAAGTCCGAGCGGGGCGGCTATCCCGTGGTCAAGAAGAACATGATGCAGTGGGTCATCGACCAGCCCGCCTTTGCGGAGAAGCTGCTGGAAGGGCTCAACGAGATCGACTGGCCGGAATCCACCAAGGAAATCCAGCGCAACTGGATCGGCAAATCCACCGGCGTGGAGGTGGACTTCCGGCTGGTGGGCGGCGGCGAATTCTCCATCTACACCACCTGCATCGAGACCATTTACGGCATTACCTTCATGGTGCTTGCCCCCGACGGCAAGATCGTGCAGAGTCTGATGGACCGGGTGCAGAACAAGGAAGCGGTTCAATCGTACATCGACGAGTCTGTGAAGAAGAGCGACATGGACCGCACGGAGCTGAACAAAACCAAGTCCGGCTGCCGTCTGGAGGGCGTCTACGCTATCAACCCCGTCAACGGCAAGCAGGTGCCAGTGTTCATCGGCGACTTCGTTCTGGCGAGCTACGGCACCGGCGCGGTCATGGCCGTGCCCAGCCACGACCAGCGTGATTTCGAGTATGCTCAGGTGCATAACATCCCCATGATTCAGGTCATTGACGGCGCGGACGTGTCCGAGCACGCCTTTGAGAAGCAGGATTATCTGGGCAAGGGCTGCAGGCTCATCAACTCCGAAGAGTTCACCGGCCTGACGGTGGAGGAGGCCAAGGAGGCCATCACCTGCAAGCTGGAAAAGGCCGGCGTGGCCAGAAGAAAGGTCAACTACCATTTCCGGGAGTGGATCTTCGCCCGTTAGAGATATTGGGGCGAGCCGGTTCCCTGCGTGTACACCGACGACGGGAAAACTTACTTCCTGCCCGACGATGAGCTGCCCCTGATCCTGCCGGAGCTGGAGGATTACAAGGGACGCAACGGTCAGGCACCGCTGGAAAACGCCACCGAGTGGAAGAAGTATGACCGTAACGGCATTCACGGCGTCCGGGAGACTTCCACCATGCCCGGCAGCGCCGGTTCCTCCTGGTATTATTTCCGCTATATCGACCCCAAGAACGACAAGGTGTTCTGCGACCCCGAGCTTGCGAAGCACTGGATGCCCGTTGACCTGTATGTTGGCGGCCCGGAGCACGCCGTGGGTCACCTGATGTATTCAAGGATCTGGAACCGCTTCCTGTACGATCAGGGGCTGTCTCCCGTGAAGGAGCCGTTCAAGAAGCTGGTGCATCAGGGCATGATCTTGGGTGAGAACGGCATCAAGATGGGCAAGCGCTTCCCGGAATTCGTGGTGAATCCCAGCGACGTGGTGCGGGAGTACGGCGCGGATACCCTGCGGCTGTACGAGATGTTCATGGGGCCGCTGGAAGTGTCCAAGCCCTGGAGCACCACCGGCGTGGTGGGCGCAAAGAAGTTCATCAACCGCGTCTGGAACTTCTTCACCGAGGAAAAGAACATCACCGATACCGACGACGGCAAGCTCACCAAAATCTATCACCAGACGGTGAAGAAGGTCACCTCGGACTTTGAGGCGCTGGGCTTCAACACGGCCATTGCCCAGATGATGGTGTTCGTCAACGAGGTCTATAAGAACGGCAGCTGCCCCAAGGCCTATGCCGAGGGCTTCATCAAGATGCTTTCCTGCATCACGCCCCACGTGGGCGAGGAGATCTGGCAGCTGCTGGGGCATGACGATACCATCGCCTACGAAAGCTGGCCGACCTATTCCGAGGAAAAGTGCAAGGACGCCGAGGTGAACATCGCGGTGCAGGTCAACGGCAAGATGCGCGGCACCGTGCTGATGGACGCCGATCTTTCCAACGAGGAAGTGGTGGCAAACGCCGTGGCGGACGAAAAGATTTCCAAGTTCCTGCAGAAGCAGGGCGGCCAGATCGTGAAGACCATTGTGGTAAAGAACAAGCTGGTCAACCTGATCGTCAAGTGATCCGATTTCCGGAATGGTTTCAGATTTTCTTTGGAGTTCGGTATAATTTGTGAATTTTTAGAATTATTCCTTGACAATTCGGGAAAGAACAATTATAATGTATCAAGCCGGTATGGCCCTGAAAGCATCCTGGATCGAGCCGGATGCCATCGGAGGGAGGGAAAACAATGTCTGAAATTCGCGTCAAGGAGAACGAGTCTCTGGAGAGTGCTCTGCGTCGTTTTAAGCGCAGCTGTGCCAAGGAAGGCGTGATTGCTGAGGTCAAGAAGCGTGAGCACTACGTCAGCCCCAGCCTGAAGCGGAAGCAGAAGTCCGAAGCTGCCCGTAAGAACAAGAGAAAGTTCTATTGATCCCTCATGAAAACAGTTAAAACCGCTCTGGGTAACCAGAGCGGTTTTTGCGTAAAAGAAGATGCAAAGTATTTCCCCGCAGCCATTGGCTGCGGGGAAATACTTTGTTGAATTTAATATGTAATCTCTCCGTCGTGGGTCATCAGGGTGGCGCTTTCTACTGCGGGAATGGCGAGAACCTTTTCCATCAGGGCACCCTCGTCTTTCGTCTTCAGCTCAACGATCATGTCAATGCCCGTGCCGGTCATATTCCGGGACTTGATTTTGTAAAACCGGGTGCCGTCTTTCAGCACCTGCTCCAGCTCGGCCTGAATTTTGGAATCCGTGCCGTTGACCAGCAGGAGCAGCGCGGGCTTCACGTTGGGGACAAAATGAAGAAGCAGCATGACTATGGTAATCAGAATGGAGGCTTCCACGGCAACCTCAAACAGACCGGCACCGCAGATGATGCCCACAGAAATCGTCCAGAACAAAAACGCCAAATCCATGGGGTCTTTTACCGCAGTTCGGAAACGGACGATGGACAGCGCACCCACCATGCCAAGAGAGATTACAACGCTGGACTGAATGGAGATGATGATGGAGGCGGTGATCATGGAAATCACCGGCAGGGAAATGGCGAAGGACTTGGAATAGAAGGCTTTCCGGCAGACGGCACGGTAGATCACGAAAATGTACGTGCCGATCAGGGCGGTGAGGATCAGCGTTCCTACGATGGACGTGGTAGAGAGGTCAGAATTGAACTGGTTCAAAAACAATTTTTCCAAAACATCCTGAATACTCATGTTTTTTCTCCTTATACTGTGAATTTTCTACATAAATAATACTTTGAGAACGCGGTCTGGGTCAGGCTGCCCAGATTCATGACTTCGTACAGGAAGTCCGGCAGAAACGCGTCGTACTTTATTTCCAGAATGTGCTTGCCGGTGGGGAGAACCGGTCGCAGAGGCAAGTAGGGGTCAAAGAAGCCGGAGATGTTCGTAGTGCTTCCAATGTTCCGGTCGAAGGTAATCCGGACATTCCCGGGCGCATACACGAAAGGGGTGCGATCGTAGGCAACGATCACGTTCGGCTTCAGATTGTCCTGCTCGTGCAGTAAGAAAAGCTTTCGCAGCAGGTCGCTGTCAACGGCGGATTCCGGCAAAGACCCATTCAGAATCATAGTAAGCTGGTCTTTCGTCAGCGGACAGCTGACCTTATTGGTCATGGTATGCTCTTTCCGTTTGCATTCCAGCGTGATGCGGCGATCCGAGGCATTGTAGATTCGGATACGGAACTTCTCTCTGGGGTCGGTGCCGTTTTCGTTTTCCCAAAAGCAGCGGTTCTGCGCATCGTCAAAGTAGATGCTTCGGATGCTGTATGTCCCTGTTGCCGACGCATGGGAATCCGAAGGACAAATGTGGCGTATTCTTGTGAGGATCAGCTGAAGCTCTCCCTCGGAGCAGACGTATTTCAGCTCGTTCCGATAATGTCTGTCCTCGGAAACATCCGAATGGAGTAGTTTTTCAAGTTCTCTCATTGTACCTTCGCAAATACGGCTTCCAGGGCGATACCGCCGTCAACAGAAACTGTGACCGTTTCCCCGGCTCCGTCCGCGTCTCCTTTCCATCCCACAAATTCGTAACCGTCGTTGGCGGCGGCCGTAACGGTGATGGGATAGTCTGTAAAATACTGCCCCGACCAGCTGCCTGACGACAGGTCGAGCAGGGAAGTGTTGACCGTCACGCTTCCCATTTCCGGATGCGCAGTCGTGACCGTCACGGTTTCCAGAGAACCGGTCAGATCAAATTCCTCGGCAAGGTGCGTTACCGCATAGGCCGGGCGCTTCCGGAAGAAGCCGTCCTGCCAGTCCAGCGTGTAGCCGTAGTCGGCCAGCACCTTCTCCACATTTGCGGGGGAAAAGTTGTTGTTGAGCATGTCCATGAAGGACAGGACAAACCGCTCCCGGAACTCCGGGCTGCTTTTCAGGGAACGGAAAAGGGTTGTGGAATCCAGATCAAAGGTGAAATCGTTGGAGAAGGCGTTGATTTCCACAACATTGCCGTATTTGGAGCGGTATGGCATCCACGCGAGGGCGTCAATATCGTAAATGCACCATCTCCACCGCTGGTCAGCGTAGGGCGATTTTCCGCGGGATGTACTGCGCCAGAGAACATAGTTGTGATTGTCGCTTAAATCGATGTTGCACAGATAGTAATTTGTTACGATGTAATCAATATAGCTTTGTACATCCGTTTCTTCCTGAAATGCTTCCCATTCCTGCGGATCGGAAAAGTCAGTGTCAGCGACCCAACCCATGTACTCCTGATAGCGGATATTGTCCGCAGAGGAAGTGTCCTCGTCATGGACGGCTCCGTCTTTGACCAAAACGAACCCGTCAACATTATAGTGCTGCCGAAAATACTGCTTGTCGTAGCGCTCGAGCATATAGCTGTTATATAGGAACTCCCCATTCAGGAATACCTTAACTGGAATGCTCCCTTGGACGGATACGGAGCGGTTTGAAACAAGGCGTGAGGCGAGCGTGTCGGGAAAGTAGCTTTTCAGCATAACAGCGTGGGTGCGTATGCCTTTATAGAGGGCTGCCTGAAAGGTATTGCTGCCGCTGTATTCCTCCCTGGCTGCAATCGTGAGACGTTTGTTTCGTTCCGCTCGGGCGGTGTTGCCCTGTAACCGTAAGCCGACAGCCTGATTAAGAATGTCGCCTGATTCGCCAAGCAACTCCGCCGTGGCCCTGACCTCGCGCTTTTTCTCAAAGTTCGGAACCGGTGCTTCCGTTGAAGAGTCGCCGCTCAGATACCACTCGTCATATTCCTTTCCGGTAACATAAATCCCGTCCTCACCGAACAGATCATCGTAGTCAAAAACAAGCGACAGCGTGTAGCCCTGTTCCGGAGGCTGGAGTCCGATGAAGTAGGTCTGCGTCAGGATTTCACTGGCAATGTCCCGTTCGTTTACGAAGACTGCCCGAATGACCGTTCCTTTTTCCACCGGCTGGGGATCGGGCGTGTAATTTTTCCAGTCAGTCACAACGTTCTGGACGGAATTGTACAGATTCTGTTCGGAAGACCGATTTTTCAGGGGGATTCCATCCTGATACAGCGTAGAATCAGCCGTGGGAGTGCTGCCGTCCGTGGTGTAATAGATACTGCCGTTGGACGGCGCGGTCAGGCGCAGCGTGAAGCCGTTCTCGTAATAGCCGCCTGAGACGGATGGCACAGGCATGGGAGCGGCGTTCCGGGCATTTATCCGGTCAAATATGACGAGACTCAGGATAAGAAGGACACAGGAAAAGACGATCAGGAGAATTCTGCGTCTCATATTGCGGCCTTTCTTACATTTTCTCCGGGGCGGAGAAGCCCAGGATGTGGATGCAGGTTTCCAGAATGTTTTTGGCTAAGCCCAGCAGGGCGATGTGTCCGGCTTTCAGGGTTTCGTCCGCTTCCTTGAGGACGGGAGTTTCGTGGTAGAATTTGTTCACCGCACCCGCCAACTCGTAGATGTAGGCGCAGATCAGGTTCGGCGCGGAGGAAGCCAGGGCGGTTTCCAGTGTGGGCTGTAAGCGGGTGATGACGTTCATCAAGTCCTTGGCGAAGGGGTTCGCCGGGGGCTGGATGGGAAGGTGCGCCCAGTCGCCGTATTTCGCCAGAATGGACTTGATGCGGACGATGGTATAGAGAATGTAGGGGCCGGTGTTGCCCTCGAAGGCGGCGAAGCGCTCCAGATCAAAGTTGTAATCCTTGGTGGGCTGATTGCTGAGATCGCCGTATTTCAGGGCGGCAAGGGCGATTTTCGCGGTGGTATCGTCCACTTCGGAGGCGTCCACGATTTTGTTTTCCACAACCTTTGCCCGGACGAAGGCCGTCATATCGGCGATGAGGGTCTCCAGCCGGAGAACGCCGCCGTCCCGGGTCTTGAAGGGCTTGCCGTCCTTGCCGTTCATGGTGCCGTGGCCGATATGCTCCAAGGCAGTGGTGTCGGGGACGATGCCGCACTTCCGGGCGGCGCGGAACACCTGCTCAAAGTGCAGCGCCTGTCGTTTGTCGGTGACGTAGAGCATCTTGTCGGGGTGCCAGTCCTGCATACGCTGAACCATGGTGGCAAGGTCGGTGGTGGCGTAAATGGAGGAGCCGTCGGACTTGACCAGAATGCAGGGGGGAACCGCCTTCTTGTCCGTTTCCTCGGCCACGGGGATGACCCACGCGCCTTCGGAGAGAACGGCGTAGCCCTTTTCCTTCATCTCCGCGACCATGGCGGGGATATAGGGGTCGGCGTCGCTTTCCCCCAGCCACTTTTCAAAGTGGACGTCCAGGCTGTCGTAGATTCGACGCAGGTCGGGCAGGGACACGTTCATGATGTGCTGCCAGATGGCGCGGTAACCCCGGCGGCCTTGCTGCAACTCAAAGGTCGCGGTGTGGGCGCGCTGGGCAAAGGCTTCATCTTCCTTCTTCCGGGCGGAGGCGGCGGGGTAAAGCTCCTCCAAGTCCGACAGGGTGAAGGGCGGCTCGGCAGGGTATTCTCCCGTAAAGTTCGGGTCGAAATAGGGAAGGTTCGGCTGACGGTCTTGCAGCTCCGCGATGATCAGACCCATTTGCAGACCCCAGTCCCCCAGATGCACGTCGCCGATGGTGTTGTAGCCGAAGAAGGCATACAGCCGCTTCATGGCTTCGCCGATGATGGCGGGGCGCAGGTGGCCGATGTGCAGGGGCTTCGCCACGTTGGCGCCGCCGTAGTCCACCACAATCGTCTTGCCCGCGCCTGTTTTCGCAACACCAAAATCGGGGGCGGTGCGCATGGCTTCCAGATAGGTTTCCAGGAACGCCCCGGAGAGCTTCAGGTTAATGAAGCCCGGCATGACGGCCTCCACCAGAGAATAGTCGGCGGCGTCCAGCTTTTCCGCTACCGCTTTCGCAATCTGGATGGGGGCGCAGTGGTACTGCTTGGCGGCGGCCAGAGCGCCGTTGCACTGGTATTCGCACAGGTCGGGGCGGTTGGAGACCGTCACCCGGCCGTAGGAGGCGTCATAGCCGGCGCCGGCAAAGGCGCACTCCATTTTTTCGGTGATGATATCAAGAATTTTTTCCATATCTTACTCCATATTTCTGAAATAGAAATCAGCCCTGCTGTCTCCGCTCGGCCATCCAGGCGAGGTAATCGTCGTAAGTGCCGTATTTGTCGATGATGGTGCCGTCGGGCTGGAAGGCGATGACCCGGTTACAGGTAGAGGTCAGCAGCTCGTGGTCGTGGGAGGCCAGCAGCACCACGCCGGGGAAGGCTTCCAGACCCTTGTTCACCGCCTGAATGGACTCCATGTCCAGATGGTTGGTGGGCTGGTCAAGCAGCACCACGTTCGCACCGGAGAGCATCATCCGGCTGAGCATACAGCGCACCTTTTCGCCGCCGGAGAGGACGTTCACGGGCTTGAACACGTCCTCGTTGCTGAACAGCATCCGCCCCAGGAAGCCCCGGAGGTACACGTCGTCCTTCTTGGCGGAATACTGGCGCAGCCAGTCCACCAGCTCCATCTGATTCCCGTCAAAATAGGGGGAATTGTCCTTGGGCAGATAGCTGCGGATGGTGGACACGCCCCACTTGACGCTGCCCTCGTCCGGCTCCAGCTCGCCCATGAGAATTTTGAACAGGGCGGTCTGCGCCAGCTCGTTTTCGCCCACGAAGGCGATTTTGTCCCCCCGGTTCACGGAGAAATACACCTTGTCCAGCAGCTTCACGCCGTCCAGGGTGACGGACACGTCCTTGACGGTGAGCACGTCCTTGCCCAGCTCCCGCTCGGGCTGGAAGCCCACGAAGGGATAACGGCGGGTGGAGCAGGGCATTTCCTCCACGGTCAGCTTGTCTAAGAGCTTGCGGCTGCTTGGCCTTGGCCTTGTTGGCGGAGAAGCGCTGGATGAACAGCTGCAATTCTTCAATTTTTTCCTGATTGCGCTTGTTCTTGTTGCGCAGCATGGCCTGCACCATCTGGGAGGACTCGTACCAGAAGTCGTAGTTGCCCACGTACATCTTGATTTTGCCGTAGTCGATGTCCACGGTGTGGGTGCAGACGGTGTTCAGGAAGTGGCGGTCATGGCTCACGGCGATGACCATGCCGGGGAAGTCCAGAAGGAAATCCTCTAGCCAGTTGATGGCTTCGATGTCCAGGTTGTTGGTCGGCTCGTCCAGCATGACGATGTCGGGGTTGCCGAACAGCGCCTGCGCCAGCAGAATTTTCACCTTGAGACGGGGATCGACGGAGGCCATCTGCTCATAGTGCAGCTCCGTACCGATGCCCAGACCCTGCAGCAGGCGGGAAGCGTCGGATTCCGCTTCCCAGCCGCCCAGCTCGGCGAATTCGGCTTCTAAGTCGGCAGCCCGCAGGCCGTCCTCGTCGGTGAAGTCCGGCTTTTCGTAGATGGCGTCCTTCTCCTTCATGACTTCGTACAGGTGGGCGTTGCCCATGATGACCGTGTCCATGACGGTGTAATCGTCATAGGCGTTCTGGTTCTGCTTCAGAACGGAGACCCGCTTGGTGGGGTCGATGGTGATGGAGCCGTTGGTGGAGTCCAGCTCCCCCGTCAGGATGCGCAGGAACGTGGATTTGCCCGCGCCGTTGGCGCCGATGATGCCATAGCAGTTGCCGGGGAGGAACTGCAGGTCAACGTGCTGGAACAGCCACTGACCGCCAAACTGCATACCGAGATTGCTTACTGTAATCATTTCTTACTCCTTAAACCTTTCTCATAGCAGCGTACCGCTGCACATAACTATACAGGATAATAATACCACATAATTTGAAATAATCAATCACGATTGCGCCAATTATGAATAAATCGAGAAATTTTTCCGAAAGCCCTTGCTTTTTTCCACAGGTGCGCTATAATATTAGCACTCAAATAGCTAGAGTGCTAAATAAACCAAGGATGTGTATTGATTATGGAAAAGCAGCAATTCAAAGCGGAGTCTCAGCGTCTTCTTGACCTGATGATCAACTCCATTTATACCCACAAGGAGATTTTCCTTCGGGAGATCATCTCCAACGCCTCCGACGCCATCGATAAGCTGGCCTACACGGCGCTGACCGACGACAAGGTGGGCATCAACCGGGACGAATTTGCCATCACCATCACCCGTGACCCCGAAAACCGCACCCTGACCGTTTCCGATAACGGCATCGGCATGTCCAAAGAGGAAATGATCGAGAATCTCGGTACCATCGCCAAGTCCGGCTCTCTGGGCTTCAAGCAGGCCATGGAGAAGAACGAGGACATCGACATCATCGGTCAGTTCGGTGTCGGTTTCTATTCTGCCTTTATGGTGGCTTCCTCCATCACCGTTATCTCCAGGAAGTACGGCGAGGACAAGGCATGGAAGTGGGTTTCCGACGGTGCGGACGGCTATACCATCGAGGAAACGGAAAAGGACGCCCCCGGCACCGACGTCATCATGACCCTGAAAGCCGATACCGAGGACGAAAAGTATTCCGAGTATCTGGAAGAATACGAGATCCGCAGCCTGATCCGCAAGTATTCCGACTACATCCGCTACCCCATCCGGATGGAGGTCACCAAGTCCCGTCCCGTGGAGGAGCCGAAGGACGAGAACGCCGAGGGTGAGGACAAAGCGCCCAAGTACGAGTCCTACACCGAGATGGAGACCCTGAACTCCATGGTGCCCATCTGGCAGCGGGACAAGAAGGACGTTACGGAGGAAGAGTACGAGACCTTCTACCGGGACAAGTTCTTCGACTACAATAAGCCCCTGCGTACCATCCACTACAACGTGGAGGGCAACGTCTCTTTCAAGGCGCTGCTGTATATCCCCGGCAAGGCGCCCTACGATTTCTATACCAAGGATTACAAGCGGGGATTGCAGCTGTACAGCAGCGGCGTGCTGATTATGGACAACTGCGAGGATCTGCTGCCCGAGCACTTCCGCTTTGTCCGGGGCGTGGTGGACAGCCAGGATCTGTCCCTGAACATCAGCCGTGAAATGCTCCAGCACAACCGCCAGCTGACCATCATTGCCCGGAACATCGAGAAGAAGATCAAGTCCGAGCTGAAGGCCATGCTGGAAAACGACCGGGAGAAGTACGAGGAATTCTACGCCGCCTTTGGCCGTCAGTTGAAGTACGGCACCGTCTCCGATTACGGCGCACACAAGGAAGCGACCCAGGATCTGCTGCTGTTCTACAGCCACAAGCAGGGCAAGCTGGTCTCCCTCAAGGAGTATGTGGACGCCATGGCCGAGGGTCAGGAGAAGATCTACTATGCTCCCGGCGAAAATAAGGAGCGTCTGAGCAAGTTGCCCCAGGTGGAGACCCTGACGAAGAAGGGCTATGACGTGCTGCTGTTCACCGAGGATGTGGACGAGTTCGTTCCTCAGACCCTGATGACCTACATGGAGAAGCCCTTCTGCAATGTTTCTACCGAGGATCTGGGCTTGCAGACTGAGGAAGAAAAGAAACAGGCGGAGGAAAAGGCCGAGGAAATGAAGGGTCTGCTGACCTTCGTGAAAGAGACGTTGGGCGACCAGGTCAAGGAGGTCAAGCTGTCCTCCGAGCTGGGCAGCCACCCCGTATGCATGACCCCTGCCGAGGGCATGAGCTTCGAGATGGAAAAGTATATGAAGCGGGCGAACCCCGAGTTTGCCTTCCCCGTGGGTCGGGTGCTGGAGCTGAACCCGGAGCATGAGGCGGTGCAGGCCATGCAGAAGGCTATGACCGAAGACCCCGAAAAGGCAAAGGATTACGCGAAGCTTCTGTGCTATCAGGCGCAGCTCATGGCGGAGCTGCCGCTGGACGACCCCTATGCCTACACCGAGCTGGTGTGCAGACTGATGAAGTAATCCTGACCGGCAAAGAAAAGGATTGCTTTTGCCGTGCTCGTGTGATAAAATATCCCCACCGAAAGAAAGGGAGGGTTTTATATGTCCTACACATATCCGTATATCAGTGACGCCATGGCGGACGGACTCCTGTCCGGGATTTTCTGCTTCGTTCCCACGACGCTGATCGGCATTGTCACATATGTCCTGAGCGCGCTGGGGCTTTACACCATTGCCAAGCGCCGGGGACTGAACCACCCGTGGCTGGCCTGGATTCCCGTGGCCAGCGCGTGGATCGTGGGTTCGCTTTCCGATCAGTATCGCTATGTGGTCAACGGGGAGAATAAGTCCAAGCGGAAGGTTCTGCTGACGCTGAACATCATTACCACAGTGCTGAGCCTGGTGATGGTCGCGTGCGGAATCGGAATGGTGGCGCAGGTATTGATCGGCGCTGCGGGAGGCATCGACGAGGAGGCCATGGTGCAGGCCGCGATAGGGCCGCTGTTGGGCGTGCTGGGGCTGTATCTGCCCCTGGTAGGCGTCGCCATTGCCTACGCGGTGATCTATTACATGGCGCTGTACGATATCTTCAAGTCCCTTGACCCCGGCAACTGCGTGCTGTTTCTGGTGCTGAGCATCGTGTTCAGCGTGACGGAGCCGTTCTTCCTGTTCTTCAACCGGAACAAGGACGGCGGAATGCCCCCCAGACGCCCCGAGCCGGTCTGTATACCCCCGGAACCGGACTGGTGCGATAACAGCCAGGACACGGGCAATACGGATTTCCTGTAATAAGACAAAAATCCTGCTTTTCTTCGGAAAGGCAGGATTTTTTTATGGTGTCGATGGGATTTTTGAATGTCCGCTTTGTGCGGGCAAATGTTTCCGGTGCGGAACCATCTTTTTCCTGCCAGCCGGTTGACAACCGGGAAAATATCCAGTATACTAGGCAATATGCAATAAAAGACGGCTTCATTATTGGAGGAAATGACAAATGGTTATCAAATGGGATGTGACCATCCCCAGACTGTCCGGGGATACTCCCCGCAGAGCGTACATCTATCTTCCGGAAAGCTACGACGAAGAACCCGACCGGCGGTATCCCGTCATGTACATGTTCGACGGGCATAACGTTTTCTTTGACGAGGACGCGACCTTCGGCAAGTCCTGGGGCATGAACGACTACATGGAGCGCACCGGAAAGCAGCTCATCATCGTGGGCGTGGAGTGCAACCATCAGGGCAACTGCCGGCTGTCGGAGTATTCCCCTGTGACCTTTGAAAATGCCGAGCTGGGGAAAATCCGGGGCAGGGGCAGCATCACCATGAACTGGATGG
>OHQN01000249.1_pt1 | contig 19336 bp, 13 predicted proteins | sample 1578161 | NCBI WGS metagenome assembly OHQN01 (sample SAMEA3879554, study PRJEB24766) | human gut metagenome | biome: human-associated habitat; feature: feces | place: USA | collected 1985/1987
TTAATATCATGAAATTCAATACTATTTTCCTTTCAGGAATGGCTTGTTCGTTCGGCCCTTTCTATGCTGCTGCCCAACAACAGGTTGCAAAACCGAATGTGGTAGTTATCATGGCCGATGACATCGGTTACGGTGACTTAAGTTGTTACGGAGAAAAGACTATCCATACCCCCAATGTGGAGAAGTTGGCCGATGGAGGCGTGATGTTTACGGATGCCCATTCAGTGGCTGCCACCAGTACACCTTCGCGTTATTCTTTTCTGACCGGGCATTATGCCTGGCGGCGTTCGGATACGGGAATAGCGCCGGGTGATGCGGGTATGATTATCCGTCCGGAGCAATATACGGTGGCCGACCTGTTCAAGGAGGCCGGCTATGCGACGGCAGCCGTCGGTAAGTGGCACTTGGGCATGGGTGACAAGACCGGAGAACAGGACTGGAACCGGCTGATAGAACCGGGATTGAAGGATATCGGTTTTGATTATTCCTACATTATGGCTGCTACGGGTGATCGTGTTCCCTGTGTATGGGTGGAGAATGGCAGGGTGGTCAATGCCGACCCTAATGATCCCATCTATGTCAGCTACAAGGAACCTTTTCCCGGCGAGCCTTTGGGCAAGACCCATCCGGAACAGCTGACGGTGATGAAGCCGAGTCCCAATCATGGACACGATCAGGCCATTGTTAACGGAATTTCCCGTATCGGTTACATGAAGGGAGGCAAGAAAGCGTTGTGGAAGGACCAGGACATCAACGACAGTATTGTGGCCCATGGCATTGCTTTCATGGAACAGCACAAAGATGAGCCTTTCTTCCTGTATCTGGCCACTAACGACGCTCATGTACCCCGCGTGCCGCATCCGCGTTTTGCAGGCAAGAGTGGCATGGGGCCGCGTGGGGACGCTTTGATTGAGTTCGACTGGACCGTAGGTCAGGTAGTGGCTACATTGGAACGCTTGGGAATACGCGAAAACACACTGATAATCCTGACAAGCGACAATGGTCCTGTAGTGGATGACGGATATCAGGACCGTGCGGTGGAATTGCTGGGCGAACATCGGCCTTGGGGGCCTTTCAGAGGGGGAAAGTACAGCAACTTTGAGGCCGGTACCCGTGTACCTTTCATCGTGAACTATCCGGGCAAAGTAAAGAAGGGTGTGTCAAAGGCCTTGGTTTCGCAGATTGATTTTCTGGGGACGATGGCTGAATTCCTGCAGACCAGTCTGACGAAGGAACAGATGAAAGACAGCAATGGCCAACTGGATGCCTGGTATGGCAAGGACCGCAAGGGGCGTGATTATGTGATTGAATATGCCGGAGCATTGTCGGTGTCCGACGGTGAATGGAAATACATCTATCCCAACCGTAAGAGCGCTTACAATAAACTGACGAATACGGAGTTGGGTAATGCGCCTGCCGAGCAGTTGTACTATCTGAAGAAAGACAAGGGTGAACAGGTCAATAGAGCTGAGCAGAATCCAGATAAGATAAAGGAACTGAAGGCTTACCTGGAGGCTGTACGTTGAACAATAGGTTATGTGTTTTATTATGAGAAAACTGATTCTTTTTATTATATGTGTGCTGGTGGGAATCCACGGATATGCCGACATGGCCCGTTTCTCGACAGCCGGTTTTTATGAATTGCCGAATACCGGGCGTGAGGCCTATTCCTTGAATCAGGCCTGGCGGTTCTGGAAAGGTGAAGTGGATGGAACGCCATACGCTGTGGACTATGACGATACAGATTGGGAGGTTGTTTCGGTGCCTCACGGTTTGGAATATCTGCCGGTGGAGGCCAGCGGTTGTGCCAATTATCAGGGAGTGGCCTGGTATCGGAAACATTTCACTCCGGTCGACAGCCTGAAAGGCAAGCAGCTGTTTGTACACTTTGAAGGCATTATGGGCAAAAGCGAAGTGTATGTGAACGGCAGTCTGGTAAAGAAACACTATGGTGGCTATCTGCCAGTTATCGTGGATGTAAGCACGCTTTTGAAGTTTGGTGAAGAGAATGTGATAGCTGTGAAAGCCGACAACAGTGACGACCCTACCTATCCGGTCGGCAAGGAGCAGAGCATGCTCGATTTCACTTATTTCGGAGGTATATACAGAGACTGCTGGCTGGTGGCTCATAATGATGTGTTCATCACGAATGCCAATTACGAGAACGAGGTAGCCGGAGGTGGTCTGTTCGTGTCGTATGACAAGGTATCCGAAGCGCAGGCCACTGTCAATCTGAAAGCCCATGTACGCAATGCTTCGGGAAAGAACTGTCGCGTGACGGTCTGTTTCGCACTGAAGACTCCAGAGGGAAAGATGGTGAAGGAAGCCGAGAAAAAATTGTCGTTGAAGAACGGGAGGGCTGTTCATACGACAGCTTCTATGGTAGTGGAAGCTCCATCGTTGTGGTCTCCGGAGTCGCCTTACTTGTATCATCTGGATATACTGGTCAAGGATGCTTCGGGACGTGTGATAGACGGGTACCGTCAGCGTGTCGGTATCCGCAGCATTGAATTCAAGAAGACGGAAGGCTTGTGGCTGAATGGGAAACCGTATAAAGGCAAGATTATGGGTACCAACCGTCATCAGGACTTTGCTGTGCTGGGAAATGCATTACCCAACTCGCTGCAGTGGAGAGATGCCAAGAAACTGCGTGACGCAGGTCTGAAGGTCATCCGTACCCATTATGTCATTGATCCTGCTTTTATGGATGCCTGTGACGAATTGGGACTTTTTGCCTTGGTCGAAGTGCCAGGTTGGCAGTTCTGGAACAAGGAACCGATATTTGCCGAGCGTATCTATTCGGATATACGCAACATGATACGCATCCATCGCAACCATGCTTCGCTGTTCTTTTGGGAACCGATTCTCAACGAAACCCATTATCCTGAAACGTTTGCCAAAAGGGCGTTGGAGATTTGTAGTGAAGAGTATCCTTATCCTTATAGCATAGCCGCTTGTGACCACGGAGCTGCCGGTGACCAATATTACGACCTGCTGTTGCGTCCTATCGAGTCCAAACTTCGTAGTGACAAGACTTATTTTATCCGTGAGTGGGGCGACAACGTGGACGACTGGAATGCTCAGAATTCAGACAGCCGTGTGGCTCGCGGATGGGGTGAAGTTCCGATGCTGCTTCAGGCCGAACATTATGCGAATCCGTCCTATCAGAAAGACTTCCCCATTTTGTGCTATGAGTCTATTTGTCAGAAACCTGCCCAGATTGTGGGAGCTTGTTTCTGGCATTCGTTCGACCATCAGCGCGGATACCATGCCGATCCTTTCTACGGGGGTATCATGGATGCTTTCCGCCAGCCCAAGACTTCCTATTACATGTTCATGTCGCAGCGTGAACCTGTGAAGAGTGACTTACAGGCCGATAACGGACCGATGGTCTATATCGCTCACGAGCTGACACCTTTCTCGCCGGAGGACATTACGGTTTACTCCAACTGCGACGAGGTGCGGCTCACGGTGTTCAAGGGCGGAAAGACCTATACTTATAAGAAAGATTCCAATCATCAGGGCATGCCTTCGCCAATTATCAAGTTTACGGATGCTTTCCATTTCATGGAGTGGAAGGCGAAAGCCCGTGCCCGTAAGCAGGACGAGGCTTATTTGCTTGCGGAGGGACTGATGGACGGCAAGGTAGTGGCTACGCACAAACGTTATCCTGCGGGACAGGCCGACCATATCCGGCTGCGTCTGGACGACGAAGGAATGCGGATGGAAGCCGACGGATCGGATGTTGTGACCGTGATAGCCGAAGTGGTGGACAAGCGTGGAACGGTGAAACGTTTGAACAATTCCATTATCCGCTTTACGGTGGAAGGTGAAGGACGTCTGCTGGGCGGTGACGTGGCTTGTGTGAATCCGATGCCGGTGGTATGGGGTTCGGCTCCGGCCCTGATACAGGCTACCGGTCGCGCTGGAAAGATTAAGGTGACAGCTGCACTGGAAGTACCGGGCGAAGCACGTCCGTTGGAAGGTACGCTGGAGTTTGAAAGTATACCCACCGACCGCCGTCAGATTGCGGATGAGGCAGAAATGGCCGAGGTGGGCAAGCTGAAACAGACGGATGACCGGAAGGTATCTGCCAGCGAACTGGAGAAAGAGAATGCCCGTTTGCGGAAGGAACTGAACCAGCTCAAGGTAAAGGAAGTGGAGAAACAGCAGACCCAGTTCGGAGTAGGAATCAATGATTGATAATGTTGAATGAAATAAAGAACAGTAACATGAGAAACAAGATGTTTGCATGCGTTGTCGGCTGCGGCTTGGCTCTGGCTTCGGCAGAAAGCTTTGCGGCGCAGCAGGAACAACCGAAAGTGCCTTATTGGCAGGACCTTCAGACGGTATCTGTCAATCGGGAGGCGCCCCGAACGTCGTTCATGACCTATGACGACCGCGAGGCCGCCCTGAGTGGTAAATACGAGAACAGCCGTTTTTACCGGCTGCTGAACGGAACGTGGAAGTTCTTGTACTCCGATTCCCATCGCAGGTTGCCTGACGATGTGACTTCGGCTTCAGCAGATCTGGCAGGGTGGTGTGACATTCAGGTACCGGGCAACTGGGAAGTACAGGGACACGGCGTGGCCATCTATACCAACCAGTGGTTTGAGTTCAAGGCCAGCGACCCTCAGCCCCCGCTGTTGCCCGACGATATTCCGGTGGGTGTCTACCGGCGCGAGATAGATATACCGGCCGAGTGGTTACAGACAAGGGATGTCTACCTCCATCTGGCCGGAGCCAAGTCGGGTGTCTATGTCTATATCAACGGGCAGGAAGTGGGATATAACGAAGATTCCAAGAATCCGGCCGAATTCCTGATCAATTCTTATGTAAAGCCGGGCAAGAACAACCTGGTGCTGAAAATCTTCCGTTGGAGCACGGGCTCGTATCTGGAGGCTCAGGACTTCTGGCGCCTGAGCGGTATTGAACGCGATGTATTCCTCTATGCACAGCCCAAGGTGGCCGTCAAGGACTTCCGGGTTGTATCGACGTTGGACGACACCTACAAGGACGGTCTCTTCCGCCTGGCAGTCGATATGAGAAACCGGGCAGCCGGACAGAAATCTGTTAAGGTGGGTTACGAGCTGCTCGATGCCGAAGGCCATTCGGTGGCAAATGCGGTTCAGGAGTGCAGCCTGCCTGCCGGTGGTGTACAGACTGTGGACTTCAGCACAACGCTGGCCGGTGTGAAGACATGGACTTCGGAGCATCCCAATCTGTATAAACTGCTGATGACGGTCGAGGAAGACGGCAAGGTGACCGAAATCGTTCCCTTCCACGTCGGATTCCGCCGTATCGAAATCAAGCAGATTGATCAGCTGGCCAAGAACGGAAAGCCCTATACCGTGCTGCTCATCAACGGGCAGCCGTTAAAACTCAAGGGAGTGAACATCCACGAGCACAACGAGGCTACGGGACACTACGTACCCGAGGAGCTGATGCGGAAAGACTTCGAGCTGATGAAGCGTCACAACATCAACACGGTGCGCCTGAGCCACTATCCGCAGGACCGCCGTTTCTATGAACTGTGCGACGAATACGGCCTGTATGTATATGATGAGGCCAACATAGAGTCGCACGGCATGTTCTACGACTTGCGCAAGGGTGGAACGCTGGGCAATAATCCCGAATGGCTGAAGCCCCACCTCTACCGTACGGAGAACATGTATGAGCGCAACAAAAACTATCCTTCCGTAACCTTCTGGTCGCTGGGTAATGAAGCCGGTAACGGATATAACTTCTACCAGACTTACTTGTGGGTGAAGGAACGGGAGAAAGACCTGATGAACCGTCCCGTGAACTACGAACGTGCCCAGTGGGAGTGGAACTCCGACATGTACGTGCCCCAGTATCCTAGTGCCGAGTGGCTGGGCTATATCGGTGCGAATGGTTCGGACCGTCCGGTCGTTCCGTCGGAATATTCGCATGCGATGGGTAATTCCAACGGTAACTTGTGGGACCAGTGGAAGGAAATCTACAAGTATCCCAACCTGCAGGGCGGATACATCTGGGACTGGGTAGACCAGGGTATTCTGGAGACAGACGCGGCCGGGCGTCCCTATTGGGCCTACGGAGGCGACTATGGTGTGGATATGCCGAGCGATGGTAACTTCTGCTGCAACGGTCTGGTAGGTCCCGACCGTACGCCGCATCCGGCTATGGCTGAAGTGAAATACGCGCATCAGAACGTGGCTTTCGAGGCAGTAGATGCCGCAGCCGGCAAATTCCGTGTGCTGAACCGATTCTATTTTACGGATCTGAAGGACTATGACATTCTGTATGAAGTGCAGGTCAATGGAGAGACCCGCAAGAAAGGTCGTCTGAACATGGCCGTAGCACCGCAGCAGTCTGCCGAGTTCTCCATTCCGTTATCGGGCTTCCGCCTCAAGGCAGGGACGGAATGCTTCGTACGTTTCGGTGTGGTGACGCGCCAGGCTGAGCCGTTGGTTCCCAAAGGCTATGAAGTGGCCTGCGAGCAGTTCCGCCTGTCGGCCGCACAACCCGAACTGGCCTACAAGGCATCGGGACCGAAGTTGACAGACAGCCGCGAGGGTGACCGCATTGTGATTTCTTCGTCCAAAGTGCATTTCGTGTTCGATGCGGCAGCGGGCAAGGTGACTTCCTATTGCGTGGACGGCATGGAATATGTGTCCGACGGATTCGGTATCCAGCCCAACTTCTGGCGTGCGCCCAACGACAACGATTATGGAAACAGCAACCCCAAGCGTCTGCAGATATGGAAGCAGGCCAGTCATGACTTCCGCATCAGTTCGGCTGACGTGAAGAAAGACGGTGACACCCGCATCCTGAGCGTGGTCTATGACCTGCCTACCCGGAACGAATACTTCGTGAACTACCGCATCTATCCGGACGGCGTGGTCAACGTGTCGTTGAAGTTCACTCCTACCAACGCCGCTGCCGTGAAGACCGAAGTGCTGGAAGACACCAATCTGGCTACCTATACGCCCGGTAAGAAGAAGGCAGACGGCAGTCAGCTCGAACTGCCCCGTCTGGGTGTACGTTTCCGGATGCCGGCCTCACTGCATCAGGTGGAATACTTCGGCCGTGGTCCTGAAGAAAACTACATCGACCGCAATGCCGGTTCCATGATTGGCCGCTATACGACGACTGCCGAAGACATGTACGTCCGCTACGTACGTCCGCAGGAGAACGGCCACCGCACCGATACGCGTTGGGTAGCCTTCTCGGACGGTAAGCGGAAGGGGCTGCTGGTAGTGGCTGACAGCATCATCGGCTTTAATGCCTTGCGCAATACGGTGGAAGACTTCGATAGCGAAGAATCTTCGCATCCTTATCAGTGGCGCAACCGCTCTCCGCAGGAGATTGCGGGTAAGAATGAAGCCGAAGCCCGCAACGTCATGCGTCGCCAGACTCACGTGAACGACATTGTTCCGCGCGATTTCGTGGAAGTCTGCTTGGACATGAAGCAGCAAGGTGTGGCCGGATACGACAGCTGGGGAGCCAAGGTACAGCCGGGCTACACCATTCCTGCCAACCGCCTTTACACCTGGGGCTTTACACTGGTTCCCGTCAAGGGCGGAAACTACGACAAGGCTTTGCAGTATAAGTATTGAGAGAGAATGTAGGTGATATTCGAAGCCGGCAGCCGGATACGGACGAAGGTACGTATCGCTGCCGGCTTTGGTTTATTTATGAAAAAACGAAATTCCATGAACAGATTGAGACTTTTAGGACTGTGGATGCTTCTGATGCCTTTGTTGGCCGTAGCATCGGAACTGGATGCCGGAAAAAAGAGGGTGGATATTGTTGTTTCTGACAGTGGGACACTTTACAATCGCATGATGGAAAAGGGAAAAGCCGAGGCCCAGTTTGCCTTCACCAACTATCGCCGTTACTATCGGGAAGCCCGCGAGCGTGTGGCCGACGAGAAGACAGAGGCCGTAGGCAAGCTCCGCGACTACTTTTTCCGTCATCCCCATCGGGCCGTGAAACCTGTGGATGAGGTCGAGGCAGCCCGGATGTATGCTTTGCTGGGCGAGGACGGAACCTTCTCCGACCTGAATCCAACGGAGGAGCAGTATCATCGTGAGAACGTCTGGAACCGCGGATATGCCAATACGCCCGACGACCGGGCAGGTATCTTCATCGCCGATGCGCTGAACCGTGTGTACCGTCTGGCCGAAGCCGCGCGGAGAGGCAGTCTGAAGAAAGATACCGAGTTCCTGAACCGCCTTTCTCGGGCGGTGGTGCATTACGGCAATCTGGAGATAGCCCGCTCCAACGACAAACCCCGCTTCCACGCTTCCTGCTTTGCCATCCCTACGGCGGCGGTCAACATCTATTTTGCCTGCATGGAGGAGATGGACCGGGCCGAACGCGGAGAAGCCGATGCCGAAGTGAGGGCGGCCTGCGACATGCTGAAGGTACTCGGCCTTCAGGCCTATACGCAACCTTTGCGCCGGGATGCTACGGACCGTAATGTGGTGTCGGTGGAACGCTTCCGCAACCACGTCTGGTGGGTAGGCGGAAATGCTTTAGCCTACCGTTCGCTGCTTCCGGTGGCCGTCATGTACAGTTCGGTGCCGATGCTCGATGTGCTGGCCGAGGTGTGCCAGCGCGGCATCAGCGTCACGTCGCAGACTACCTACAGCGACGCCTTTTGGACAGAAGGATTTACGGCCGACGGAGCCGGATGGGGACACGGCATGCAGTGCCTCATCTGGGGATATCCCATTCACGGCACATCGGCGGCGCTAGATATGCTGAAGACTCTTCGCGGCACGCCCTGGGCCAAGAACCTGAGCCGCGAGAATGCCGAGGCCCTGATGACCTTCTTCCGCGGTGGCAGCTGGTATTACCGCGACGGTTACCGCCTGCCGTGCCTCGACCGCGGTTCGTATGTCTATTGCGATAGGGAGAGTGCCATTCCCTACCGCAATATGCTGCGCGACGTGGTGGATAACTGGAAGGAATCATTCACTCCCGTCGAGCAGGCCGAACTGGAACAGCTTCTGGCCGAAGTGGAAGCCAGACGTATCCGCATGGAGGGATACGCCGGCGGTGTCTATCAGGGTACGCGCTGGTTCTTCAACAACGACGACCTGATGAAGCACACGGCAGACTACCACCTGATGGTCAACATGGCTTCCGTGCGCTGTGACGGTCTGGAGAGTGCCGACTTTGCCGACAACTACAACTTCTATCCCACCGACGGCATGACGCTCTTTCAGCGCCGTGGCGACGAATATTTCCGCATCATGGGCGGATGGGACGTGACGGCATCGCCGGGCGTGACGGCCCGTGAGGGCATGGACCGACTGGTGCCCGTGACCAACTGGCGGGGCTATTGCAGCCGTCATAACTTTGCGGCCGGAGCGGCCGACGGCGGCGACTATGCGGTCGGCGGATATATCTTTGAGAAGATGTACGGGCCGGATAAGGAAAATCCTGACTATAAAGGTGGCCATCCGAAGAAAAACGCGCTGCTGTATGGCTTCAAGGCCTACAAGGGATATTTCATCTTGGGCGACTACCTGGTGGCCCTCGGTGCCGGAGTCACCAATCTGGAACCGGAGCAGGAGGGAAACATTCGAACGACACTGGACCAGACGGCAAGAACGTCGCCCGTGTATCTGCTGGAGAAAGGCCGGAAGAAACCGCTGCCCATGGGTGTGACGACGCTCGACGCCCGTCAGCTGAAGAATGCCTGGATTGTTCAGGAAGGCCAGTTTGCCTACCGTGCCCTGCCGGACTACCAGTCGGACTTGTACGTAGCCTGCGAGAACCGTTCTGCCGACTGGGCCAGGATGAACGAGCAGAACCGTCAGCGGAAAGACCTTCCCGCCGAAGTACCCGTCCTGCGTCTGTGGACCGACCACGGCCGTACGCCTGTGGCCGACACCTACGGCTATGCGGTCTATCTGGGTCAGGGCGAACCCGCCCGCAAGCTTCCCTTCGAAGTGCTGCGCAACGATACGCTGGTACAGGCAGTCCGTTCCGCCGACCGCAAAGTCATCGGTGCCGTGTTCTATCCCGAAGCACCGGCTTTGGAGGCCAAGGGACTGAAGCTGGAAGTATCTGCCCCCTGTGCCCTTATGCTCCGCGAGACGGAGGAGGGCTGTTTCGTCACCGTGGCCGATGCCTGCATGGACGCCTCCCTGAAGGAGATAGCTCTGAAGTGGAACGGCCGCGACATACGGATAGCTCTGCCGCAAGGAATGTATAGCGGCAAGCCGGTGACTGTGCGGATAGACAGATAATTATCCAACATCTGCTGGGAAATTGGGAATGCAACAACCTTTCCCCGTTTCCCCTACGAGGAAACGCCCGTTCCCTTTAAAGGAAACAGGCGTTCCCTTTCAATGGTAACGGTCGTTCCCTTCAATGGTAACGACCGTTTCCTTATAGGGGAAACGGAGTTCCCCCTGCGGAAACACGCGGAAACATGCCGTGAGGGTAGGGGAGCCAGTCGTTTATTCCCAGACAAAGCAGTCGGTGTAACCGTCGAAACAGTTCTCGTCCGGTGCTTCCAGCGAGCGGAGTACGGAACGTACCTGCTTCTGTTCGGCGGGCGGGAGCAGCCGGTCTCCCTTGCGCGAGGCGTAATAGTTCTTTCTTCCCATTCGGTTCAACTGGCTGTTCAACCAGCATCCTCTAAAAACAAAAATCAGATAGAAATCTTTCGATAACTATCTGATTTTCAGAAGAGCGGAAGACGGGACTCAAACCCGCGACCCTCAGCTTGGAAGGCTAATGCTCTATCAACTGAGCTACTTCCGCAATTTTTAGTGGGCAAAGATGGATTCGAACCACCGAAGGCGTAAGCCAGCAGATTTACAGTCTGCCCCATTTGGCCACTCTGGTATTTGCCCAATCGCTCTTGATTTACTTGGTGTAGCACCTTTGTTTCTCAATTGCGGTGCAAAGATACGACTATTATTTTAAACTCCAAACAAAATCGATCATTTTTATTGCACAAATTGCACATTCATCACCTTTGTTTCCCAATCGGCCGCCTGCACGTTCTTCGGCTTGTTCCATTGTGTTGGTGGTTATCAGTCCGTAAATTACTGGTACATCGCCTTTTGCGTTCAGCTGGGCAATACCTTGGGTCGCTCCCATGCAAACGTAGTCGAAATGTGGAGTATCGCCGCGAACTACGCAGCCCAAGGCGATGACAGCGTCTACATCGGTATGGGATATGAATTGGTTGGAGCCGAACGTCAGCTCAAAGCTGCCGGGGACGGTCTTGATTCGGATATTTTCTTCTTTTGCCCCGTGTTTTTTCAAGGTAGCTACGGCTCCTTGTAGGAGGGCGCCGGTGATGTTATAGTTCCATTCGGACACAACGATGCCGAACTTCATGTTTGAGGCATCGGGCACGGAGTTGAAATCGTATTCTGACAGGTTGTGATAAGCTGTTGCCATATCTTGTCTTTTTTAGAATTGGATTGTTGAGAATTTATAGATAAAAAAGTCACGGATTACACGAACCTCACGGCGTCTTTATAGGTTGACCGTGTTTTCCGTTTAATCCGTGACTGAAATTCTTATTTAATAACTAAGAGGTGTAGCGGTTTATTTTTTCATCAGTTTGGCTTCTTCGATGAATTTGTCAATCTGCATAGCCTGATAAGAACGGAAATATTTGTCCTTAATAGTTGTGTAAGCTTCGATAGCTTGATCATATTTGCCTTGCTTAACAAGAATTTCACCTGCTTGTTGCAAATAAATAGGGCTTAATGTGTTGTTATCAGCTTCTTTGGCTGCTTTGAGAAGCATGTCAGCTGCTTTGTCCAGTTGTCCCAATGATGCATAACAATTGCCCATCGCACCCTTCATAGCCGGAGAAACCATTTGATCATCGCCGTCAAAACGCTCAAAAGCTTTGATGGCTTCTTCGTATTTGCCCAGATGTGCATAGCAGATACCTGCGTATGCGTTAGCCAGATTGGCTGCGTCAGTCCCGCTGAATTCGTCGGCAACTTTCAGGAAGCCTGCATAACCGATGCTATCGCCATTAAGAGCTTGTTCGTAAGCATCAGCAGTCAGGTATTCTTCTCCTTTGAACAAGGCGGCCTGTGCTTTTTCTTCACGAGGTTCTACATACAGGTTCTTGTACATGACTATACCGGCAACAATGACTATAATTGCCACTACGGCACCGATAATTGCTTTCTTGTTTTTGATGAGGAAGTCTTCCGACTGCGTCAGAGCCTCTTCCATGTTGAGGGCTTCGTTTGTTTTCTTTTGTTCTGCCATTTTTATAGATTCTTTTTTTGTTATTATTCGCTCTTTGAGATTTCGACTGGCAAAAGTAAGTTTTTTATAGCTTTCAACGAAATTTAGCGGCATCTTTTTTTGTTTTGTGTCTGAAAAGCACGAAAAACTTTCTAATTTTGCACAAGAATGTAGATGCAATTATGATACTGAAGCGAATTTCAATACTTAATTATAAGAATCTGGAACAGGTGGAACTGACGTTTTCACCGAAGCTGAATTGTTTTCTTGGACAGAATGGAATGGGAAAGACCAATCTGTTGGATGCGGTCTATTTTCTTTCTTTCTGCAAGAGTGCCGGTAATCCTATTGATTCGCAGAATATATGTCATGATGCAGACTTTTTTGTTATCCAAGGCTTTTATGAGGCGGCTGATGGGACTCCAGAAGAAGTGTATTGTGGAATGAAGCGTCGCCAGAAGAAACAGTTCAAGCGCAATAAGAAAGAGTATACACGATTGTCTGACCACATTGGTTTCTTGCCGTTAGTTATGGTTTCACCAGCTGATACAGAGCTGATAGCTGGTGGCAGTGAAGGTCGGCGTCGTTTTATGGATGTAGTCATTTCTCAGTATGATAAGGAATATCTGGATGCTTTGATTCGGTATAATAAAGCGTTGGCACAGCGTAATATTTTACTGAAGAGCGAAAAGCTAGTAGAAGATGAATTGTTTGCTGTCTGGGAGGAGATGATGGCAAAAGCTGGCGAAGTGGTTTATCGCAAACGCGAGGCGTTCGTCAATGAATTTATTCCGATTTTTCAATCGTTTTATTCATTCATTTCTCAGGATCGTGAACAGGTTGGATTGAGTTACCGTTCACATGCTCGGGATGCGTCTTTATTGGAGGTTCTGAGAGAGAGTCGCGAACGCGATCGAATTATGGGTTTTTCCTTGAAAGGAATCCATAAGGATGATTTGGAGATGTTGCTCGGAGATTTTCCAATCAAGCGTGAGGGATCACAGGGGCAGAATAAAACTTATCTTGTAGCATTAAAGTTGGCACAGTTTGATTTTCTGCATCGTGCAGGAAATACTGTCCCTTTGTTATTGCTTGATGATATTTTTGATAAGTTGGATGCTTCGAGAGTGGAACAGATTGTTAAACTCGTGGCAGGTGACCGTTTTGGTCAGATATTTATTACCGATACGAACCGTGACCATTTGGATAAGATTTTGCATAAGGTGGGAGGGGATTATCGGATGTTTCGTGTCGATCAAGGTATGGTCTTTGAAATGCAGGAGGGTGAGATATGAAGCGTAATAATGCAGAACAGATTGGTGTTCTTATCCGAAATTACCTGCGTCAAGAAAGTTTGGAATCTCCTTTGAATGAACGGCGGTTGATTAATGCCTGGCCGGAGGTTTTAGGACCTGTTATAGCTTCTTATACTCGAGAACTTTTTATTAAGAATCAGGTGCTGTATGTACATTTAACTTCAGCAACACTTCGGCAAGAATTGATGATGGGACGTGAATTGTTGGTACGTAACCTGAACCGCCACGTGGGGGCTCAGGTCATTACCAATATTATTTTTCGTTGACGTGATTAATAAATTACTTCATTCATGCGTATATCAAAGTCTTCTGTTGGTACACTTTCCAGTAATTGATAAGGGAAGCAAATACCAAGTTTATAAGTGCCTACTAGAAATGGAAGCAGTCGGTCATAATATCCTTTACCACGTCCTAACCGATTGCCACGGCGGTCGAAAGCTACTCCTGGGATGATTGCTAAATCAATATCTTTTAAATTATTGAATTTCCCTTCTGTTGGTTCCTTAATGCCATATGCACCTATTGTCATTTTGTCAGGGCCTGTATATGTATATAGTTCAAGCGTATCTTTTACGACAACTGGAAGCAAAATTCGTTTACGATTGTACCATTTTTGGATAAAGTCGTGTGTATAAACTTCATCGGGTAAGGAATAGTACAATAATACTGTTTGAGCCTTCTGGAATACAGGGTGTTTCTCTACTCGGCTTAGTATTTCATCCGATAAAAGCGTAGTGGAAGTTGTGTGCAGGGTCTTCAATTCTGCTATATACTTGCGCAGTTCTTTTTTCCCGATTATCATTTTTTTCTTCTTTAATGGTTGTTGGAGCTTTGGGGAATGCTTCTCCTCGTTCCAGTATTTCTAAGGCTTTTAACACTGTTGCATCATCACGGTTGATATAGCGGATGTATGCTTCTTTGCCTTGTATATTATAGATGATGTTCCCGTATAGATTCCTTTCCAATAGTTTCCGTGATTTGTTGATCAGAAGATTACGTCTTTTAACACCTTTCTGTGCAGCAAATTGTACAAATTGTTCTACAATATTCTGCTTTTCCAGATACTTTTGCAATTCTGTCTCATCGTTGAATTGATCGAGTTTGGCACGATTGCGATCTGTATATTGGAAGGAGAATTGGATGAGCAAGCCTTTGTTGCTGACCTCCATCAGATAAGAAGTCACTCCTGTCGTATCACGCGGAACAAAGACGTCGGGCATAATGCCACCACCGCCATAGACCGGTCGTCCTAAAGACGTAGAATAGCGTAGTTTTTTGTCCAACTTCACACTGTCGGCCGAGAAGAATTCTCCATGTTCATAGCGATCTAACCAGTCCATTTCGTATTTGCTGTCTTTCCCATTTTCGTATGGACGTTGGATACAACGGCCTGATGGGGTGTAATAACGTGCAATGGTCAGGCGGATGGCCGATCCATCACTAAAGTCGATAGGTTGCTGTACAAGGCCTTTGCCAAATGAACGAAGCCCTACAATGGTTCCTCGGTCATTATCTTGAATGGCGCCTGCAAAAATTTCACTGGCTGAGGCAGATCCTTGATCTATCAATACGACTAAGGGAATATTCTGACAACTGCCAGTTCCATTAGCGTATTCTTCCATGCGAGGATATTTGCGTCCTTGTGTATAAACGATTAGTTTACCTTCAGGCAAGAATTCATTGACCATGCGGATGGCAGCTTCCATATAGCCGCCTGTATTTTCGCGTAAGTCGATGATCATACCTTTGCAGTTCTGGTGGCTTAGTTGGGCAATTGCGTTCAAGAGTTCGACATGGGTAGTACGTCCAAACTTGCTGATTTGCACATAGCCGAAGTCGTTGCTTATCATATAAGCAGCATCGATGGTGTTTTGTGGTATGTCGCCTCGTGTGACAACAAAATCAAGCAACTCTTTTTCCGTAATGCGTTTCACACCTAGTTTTACTTGGCTTCCCTTGGGGCCTTTTAAGGTACGCATGGCTTTTTCATTGGTCAGATCTTTTCCGACAAAAAGACTGTCGTCTACCGTCACAATGCGGTCTCCAGCCATAAGACCTACCTTTTCAGCAGGGCCTCCCGATACAACACTATTTACATGTATGGTGTCTTCTTGAATGGTAAATTGGATACCGACACCGCTGAAACTTCCTTCCAACTCTGAGTTTACTTCTTCCAACTTCTGGGCAGGAATATAAGTGGAATGCGGATCCAGTTCTGCCAGAATTTGTGGCATGGCGTTCTCTACCAGCTGGCTCATGTCAACTGTATCTACATATTGGTCGTCGATGACATGTAGGAGGGCATTCAGTTTGTTGGATGATCCATTGATGATACCCAATTTGTTTCCTCCATAATGTTTGGCATAGAATGTTCCAATCAGAATACCTGCCACTACACTGATAGCAATGATGACAGGTGTGAAACGGGAAGAACCTTTTGTACCCATAATATCTTTTCTTTAATCGTTTTTTATTTTATTCGTTTGCTGATAGATACACCACTTCAATCCCTGCTCGTCTGAGCAGGTTGATGCCATCCTCCAGTCGGTATTTCTCTGAATAGACAACCCGCTTTATACCTGCTTGAATGATAAGTTTGGCACATTCGATGCAGGGAGAAGCGGTAACGTACATTGTAGCTCCGTCACTACTATTGTTGGAGCGTGCTATTTTGGTAATAGCGTTGGCCTCGGCATGCAGTACGTAGGGCTTGGTTATATTGTTATCGTCTTCGCATACATTTTCAAATCCGGAAGGAGTACCGTTGTAACCATCGGAAATGATCATTTTGTCTTTCACAATGAGAGCGCCGACCTGCCTGCGTTGGCAATAAGAATTTTCAGCCCAAATGGCGGCCATTCGTATGTAGCGTTTGTCCAATGCTTCTTGTTTGGCTTTGTGGTCCATAGTTTTACTGTTTTATTGAGCTATAAATCCCATTATTTTATTAATTTTCCCATCTTTATAGTAGAGTGTTAATGTCCGATTATCTCCTTCGTATTTATAAATCAGTAACAATGCTTTCATAAACTCCTTTGCTAAAGGATCGGTTTCTGCCCCTGTGACTTTTCCGCTTAATACCAGCTCTTTTGAAATGCCGTCGGCTTTCCATGTTCCATTAGTAATTTTTGCATTAATGCCGTTAGCATTAAATTTCGGTTCGATAAGTTCGGCACTTTGGTTGTCTCCATAAAAGTTTAAGATGTAATTGCCAGAACTGTTGAGCTTTTCTATACTATTATTGTAGCTGTTTTCATTGTCCCATAATCCTGACAAAAAACGGTTACTGCTACCTTCTGTGGTGAGACGTGTGAGTTTCCACGTTTTGCCTGTAAATATTTCCATCACGTCGTCTTTGTTGTTGCAGGCGGTTAGTGTCAGGACGACTGCCAGTAGGGTGAATAGTTTATTAAGTTTCATTTTTTAATTCCATTTCTAATTAATAATGCATCAATGGTTGGCTCTTGTCCGCGAAAGCGTTTGTAGAGCGTCATGGGGTGTTCAGTTCCTCCTTGCGAAAGTATGTTTTCGCGGAAGGAAAAGGCTGTTTTCTGATCGAAAATGCCCTGCTTTTTAAAAAGCGAGAAAGCGTCGGCATCCAACACTTCGGCCCACTTGTAGCTGTAGTAGCCGGCCGAATAGCCTCCAGCAAAGATGTGTGAGAACTGGGTGCTCATGCAAGTGCCTTCAACCGATGGCAATATTTGGGCACGTGCCCATGCCTGCTTTTCGTATGCCATCACGTTGCCTTCGAAGGGAGTCGTACGGGTGTACCATGCCATGTCCAGTAGGCCGAAGCTGACTTGGCGCAGGCAGGCATAGGCGGCGTTGAAGTTGCGCGAATCCACGATGCGCTGTACCAGTTCGTCAGGTATCAGTTCGCCCGTCTGATAATGGCGGGCAAAGGTATGCAGGAATTCCTTTTCGACGGCAAAGTTCTCCATGAATTGTGAAGGTAATTCCACGAAGTCCCAGTAGACATTGGTGCCACTCAGGCTGGCGTAGGTCGTGTTGGCAAACATGCCGTGCAGACTATGGCCGAACTCGTGGAGGAAGGTTTCCACTTCGCCGAAGGTGAGCAGGGCAGGCTTGTCCTGTGTGGGCTTGGTGAAGTTCATCACCAGCGAAACGTGCGGACGGCTGTTCTCGCCCGTCTTTTCGTCAATCCATTGCTCTTTGTAGCTGGTCATCCAGGCGCCTGAACGTTTACCTTCGCGCGGATGGAAATCCGTATAGAGTACGGCGAGGAAACTGCCGTCTTTATCGAATACATCGAATGCCTCCACGTCCTTGTGATAGACAGGAATGTCGGGATTCTTTTGGAAAGTGATGCCATAGAGGCGGGTGGCCAGGCCGAATACGCCTTTCTTGACGTTCTCCAGTTCAAAATAGGGGCGAAGCATTTCGTCGTTGAGGTTGAACTTGCGGTCCTTGAGCTTTTGCGAGTAGTATCCCCAGTCCCAAGGCATCAGGGTGAAATCGGCTCCCTGCTCTTCGCGGGCCAGTGCCTGTACTTCGGCATATTCCTTTTGTGCAGTTGGCTTGTAGGCTTCGAGCAGTTGGTTGAGCAGGTGGTAGACGTTGGCGCTGTTTTGAGCCATGCGGCGCTCCAGCTTGTAGGTGGCATAATCTTTGTATCCCAACAGCTGGGCAAGTGCCAGGCGGGTGTTGACCAGTTGCTTCACGATGTCGAGGTTATTGCAGGCGTTGGCGTGCGTACACTTGGTGTTATAGGCCATGTAGATTTCCTTGCGCAGGTCGCGGTCGGCGGCATAGGTCAGGAAAGGTACGTAGCTGGGAGCATGCAGGGTGAAGACCCAGCCCTCCTGCTGTTTCTCGCGGGCCGTTTCGGCGGCAGCGTCGATGGCACTCTGCGGCAGACCTTTCAGTTGGGCTTCGTCGGTCAGTACCAGCTGGTAGTCGTTGGTTTCTTTCAGGTTGTTTTCACTGAATTGCAGGGTCAGAAGACTCAGTTGGCGCGATAGTTCACGATATTTCTCCTTGTCGGCTCCCTGCAGGTTGGCTCCGCTGCGTACAAATCCTTCGTAGGTATCTTCCGTCAGTTTCCGTTGTTCGGCAGTCAGAGGTTCGTCGTTGCGTTGCTCGTAGGCCGTTTTGACCCGTTCGAAGAGGCGTTCGTTCAGCGTGATGTTGTTGGCATGCTCGCTCAGCAGCGGCATCAGTTCCTTGGCCAGCTCCTGCATGGCGTCGTTGGTTTCGGCGCTGAGCAGGTTGTCGAACACCACTTCCACACGATGCAGCAATTGACCCGACTTTTCCAAAGCTAGGATGGTATTGTGGAAGTTGGCTGGTTCGAGATTGTTGACGATGGCGTCTATTTCCTCGTTCTGGCATTCGATACCCCGACGGATGGCGGGGGCATAGTGCTCCACAGCGATGCGGTCGAAGGGGACGGTATCGTGGGGCGTATGGGTATTTTCAAAAAAAGGATTCTGAGTCTCTGTCATATTCGCTAAACAAGTAAAAACAACTGTTAGTCAGATTTCCCTTGGCTGCTCCTTTGTTTGGAAGCTCTTGGGGAAACTTCACGCAAAAATGCAAAAAAAATAGGCGACTTCCGCAGAAGCCGCCTATACTTTAATATTTTCTAACTGTAAATTAGCAGTTAACAGATGCCATGTGAGCGATCAGGTCAAGAACTTTGTTAGAATAACCGATTTCGTTATCGTACCAAGATACAACCTTAACGAAAGTATCAGTCAAAGCGATACCTGCCTTAGCATCGAAGATAGAAGTGTGAGTGTCACCCAAGAAGTCAGAAGAAACAACTG
>OHQN01000261.1_pt1 | contig 18974 bp, 16 predicted proteins | sample 1578161 | NCBI WGS metagenome assembly OHQN01 (sample SAMEA3879554, study PRJEB24766) | human gut metagenome | biome: human-associated habitat; feature: feces | place: USA | collected 1985/1987
TAAAATTTTTTACTTAATTTTTAGGCTAATAAACTAAAAATAAATTAAATTTTGATTATAAATCTACATTGCATATTAAAGCTGAGCATTCTGTGATGTGGTTTATATCCGATGCATTGAAAAAACGCAAATAACAAAATTGCGGATAAATTACAGCACCTGTAAATCGGGCATTCGGAAATTTTCACAAACGTATAGTTAGAATATACTAACAATTTGAGTTAGAATAAACAAACTTTTTGTATTTGCGTTACTCGGTTTGATTTTTGCTTGACAAACCGCTCTGCTGTGAGTACAATATTTTTTGTTAGCAGGTGCTAACCTTTTATTTGGCAATCAAGTTAGCTTGCTCTAATTTGATTAGCATTAACTAATAAGGTTAGCCAAGACTATATAAATAAGACAGTCGGAACAAAAGAAAGGATGACGTTCTATGATGCCGCTCATACTCGCATCTGAGGGTGACGAAAATATCATAAAGAAAATCGGCGGAAGTCCTGAGGTCAAGAAGCATCTTGAAAATTTGGGATTTGTAGTCGGTGGCAACGTAAAGGTCGTTACAACGGTAAACGGTAACCTTATCGTGAATGTCAAAGAGGCAAGAGTTGCGATAAGCAAGGAAATGGCACAAAGAATCATGATATGATTCTTACAGCTTATAGAAAAGTTTATTTTTTTAAAAATATTGCAAATTCTCTATCCCTATCCCCAAACCCCTTCCCCTCGGGAAGGGGCTGAGTGTGGGGCTGCCGCCCTCACCCTGCTTGGGGCTACGCCCCAAACCCCTTTTTGATAGCGATAGATGTTTTTCGACAGACTTAAAGAATCATGATATGATTCTTATTATAGAGGAGGATAACCGATGAAGACATTAAAACAGGCAACTGTCGGAGAAACCGTCAAGGTTGTCAAGCTGCACGGCGAGGGCGCTATCAAGCGCAGAATTATGGATATGGGGCTTACAAAGGGCGTAGAGGTATACGTCCGCAAGGTAGCACCCTTAGGCGACCCTGTTGAAGTAACGGTGAGAGGCTATGAGCTTTCGCTCAGAAAAGCTGACGCTGAAATGGTAGAGGTCGAATAAATCCATATTTAATTCAAGAAAGTAAACGAAAAGGTCTGAACAGCCTTTTATGGAAAGAGAGGAATTTTCCCGATGAGTTTAAAAATTGCGCTCGCAGGTAACCCTAACTGCGGCAAAACCACATTGTTCAACGCTCTGACGGGCTCAAACCAGTTTGTAGGTAACTGGCCCGGCGTTACCGTTGAAAAGAAGGAGGGTAAGCTCAAAAAGAGCGACGGAGTAGTAATTACCGACTTACCCGGTATCTATTCACTGTCACCCTACACACTTGAAGAAGTAGTTGCAAGAAACTATCTTATCGAGGAGCGTCCCGACGCTATACTCAATATCATTGACGGTACGAACCTTGAAAGAAACCTTTACCTTACAACACAGCTGACAGAGCTTGGTATTCCTGTTGTAATTGCCATCAATATGATGGATATAGTAAAGAAGAACGGCGACAAGATAAACATTGAGGAGCTTTCAAGGGAGCTTGGATGTAAAGTTGTCGAAATCTCGGCTCTTAAAGGCACGGGAATAAAGGAAGCCGCAGACGCTGCGGTTGAAGCGGCTAAGAACGGCAAGACAGTTCCTATGCACACATTCTCAGGCCCTGTTGAGCATACGATAGCTCACATAGAGGAAGCCGCAGTACACAATATGCCCGAAGAACAGCAGAGATGGTACGCTATAAAGCTGTTCGAGCGTGACGACAAGGTTATCGAAAAGCTGAATCTTGACAGCGCTGTAATGGCTCACATTGACGAGGATATAAAGAACGTTGAAAAAGAGCTTGACGATGACGCAGAAAGCATTATAACAAACGAAAGATACGTTTACATAGCTGAGATCATCAAGGGCTGTTACAAGAAGAAATCGGCAGGTCAGCTGACAACCTCGGATAAGATCGACAAGGTCGTTACAAACCGATTTGCCGCTCTTCCGATATTCGCTGTAATAATGTTCCTCGTTTACTATATTTCAATGGTAACAGTAGGTACAGCCGCAACAGACTGGGCTAATGACGGACTGTTCGGTGACGGCTGGCACTTGTTCGGAATAGGCTCGGCAGATTATGAGGACGCATCGGGCGCTTACTCTGACGCTTTGGAGGCTGTTAACGGTTTCGTTACAATAGAGCCTGACAGTGAGGATTTTGAGCCGGGTACTGCTCTTGAAACGCTCAAGTCATACAAGCCCGAAGGTGACAATCCTTCAGTGCAGATAGATGTAGAGGACGAAGAAACACTTGAAGTAAGCCAGCTTACAGTTTACTACAAGGAAATCCCTGCAAACGCAGATAAAGACACGACACTCGGCATCACATATCTTGACGCTGTTAAGTACTTTGAAGAAGGCGGCGAAAGCGCATTTGAAGAACCCGATCCCGCAAGCTACGGCGTATGGGTACCCGGTATCCCCGTACTTATCGAGCAGGGTCTTGACGCTGTTAACTGCGTAGACTGGTTAAAGGGTCTTATCCTTGACGGTATTGTTGCCGGTGTAGGCGCTGTACTCGGCTTCGTTCCGCAGATGCTCGTACTGTTCATTCTGCTTGCTATTCTTGAGGCTTGCGGTTATATGGCCCGTATCGCATTCGTGCTTGACCGTATCTTCAGAAAGTTCGGTCTTTCAGGTAAATCGTTCATACCGATACTTGTCGGCACAGGCTGCGGTATCCCCGGTATCATGGCATCAAGAACAATTGAAAACGAGCGTGACCGCCGTATGACGATCATGACAACAACATTTATCCCCTGCGGCGCTAAGCAGCCGTTCATAGCAATGATAGCAGGCGCTATCTTCGGTGGTTCTCCGTGGATTGCAACGGGCGCATACTTCTTAGGTATGGCGGCTATCATCGTTTCGGGTATCATTCTTAAGAAGACAAAGATGTTCGCAGGAGATCCCGCTCCGTTCGTAATGGAGCTTCCCGCATACCACATTCCTACAGTTGGAAACGTACTGCGTTCAATGTGGGAGCGTGGCTGGTCATTCATCAAGAAGGCAGGTACTATCATCCTCCTTTCAACTATCTTTGTTTGGTTCACATCATTCTTCGGCTGGGTAGACGGTGCATTCACAATGCTCGATGAATCACAGATGGATTGCAGTATCTTAGCTAATATCGGTAAGGCTATCTGCTGGATATTCGCACCTCTCGGCTGGGGCGACTGGCAGGCAACTGTTGCGACTGTTACCGGACTTGTTGCAAAGGAAAATATCGTTGCGACAATGGGTATCCTTTACGGAAGCGGCGACGCTACTGTATGGCAGACGCTTGCAAACAGCTTCACAGCTGTAACGGGTATGTCGTTCCTCGTGTTCAACCTTCTGTGCGCTCCCTGCTTTGCCGCAATGGGTGCTATCAAGCGTGAAATGAACAACGCTAAGTGGTTCTGGTTTGCTATCGGTTATGAGTGCGGTTTCGCTTATGTAATCGCTCTTATGATAAACTACTTCGGCAAGCTGTTCACAGGTGCACTTGCAGGTGCAGGCGACATAATCGGTCTTATAGTTGCATTCCTTCTCCTTGCCGCTCTTATCTACCTTCTCGTTCGTCCTTACAAGGAGAGCAAGAAGCTCGGCGTTAAGGTCAAGGTTACAAAGTAAATTCTGAAAGATATTAAAAAGGAGTGATCTTTATGGATCCTGTTGTAGGTTCAATAATCGTAGCGGTAATTTTACTTGCGGTGATCATACTGATCATTCACAAGCTGGTAAGCGACAAGAAAAAGGGCAAGTTCTCGTGCGGCGGCTGCGTCGGATGCAGCGGTCACTGTGCCGAATGCCACGGCTGTAGTTCAGCCCCTGAGTCGCAGACGAAGAAAAGCAAATAAGTAATCAATAAAAGTATGAAGCGGAGCCGTGCGGTTCCGCTTTTGCTTTGAAAAGGAAGATAAAAAAATATCCGCACTGCCTGAAACATTCGTGGCAGTGCGGATAAATTTATCTGTTTATTTCAGCTTTTCGGCATCGGGTATGGCGTCTGTTACCTCTACCTCAGCCTTCTGCTTGTAGCAAGCGAATATCTCGTCAAGCTCGAGCTTTTTCATCTTAGGTGTGACAAGGCTCACAAGCGGTACGATTATAAGTCCTGCGACCATAAGGAACATACCGAAGTTTACGGGAGATGCAATGTTGAAGCCGAGTATAGTACCGGCAGGCTTGATTATCATATGCAGTACGGTGCCGATAACGCCTACGCCGAAGCTGACGTAAACGCTTATCTTGGTAACACCCTTCCAGAAAAGGCCGTACATAAACGGTGCTAAGAACGCACCTGCAAGCGCACCCCACGAATAGCCCATAAGATCAGAGATAAGAGCGTTTTTGTTGAGGGCGATGATTACCGATACTGCAAGGAAGATTGCTATGAAGGCACGCATTACTATAAGCGACTTCTTTTCGTCGAGCTTATTCTTGCAAAGCGGATTTATAAGGTCGAGCGTCAGCGTTGAGCTTGATGTAAGCACAAGCGAGGATAGCGTTGACATTGACGCTGAAAGAACAAGGATGACAACTATACCGATAAGTATTTCGGGGAGCGATTCGAGCATCTTCGGGATAATTCCGTCCGAGCCTATCTGCGTAAGCTCCTCATCGGATACGAATATTCTGCCGAAGCCGCCGAGGAAGTAGCTTCCGCCCGCAACTACAAGTGCAAAGACAGTTGATACTATAGTGCCTGTTCTGATAGAACGCTCGTCCTTTATCGTATAGAACTTATGTACCATCTGAGGAAGTCCCCACGTTCCGAGCGATGTGAGTATAATTACGCCGAGCAGGTTTATCGGGTCGGGTCCGAAGAACGAAACAAATCCGCCGTTGAGGCCCGGAGAAGCCGTGCCCTCCGTGCTGATATGCGACAGCTGATTTACAGCCTCGCTGAAGCCGCCCTTTGAGGCAAGTGTAGCCGCAATTACCGCAACTATGCCGACAAGCATTATAATTCCCTGCACGAAGTCATTGAGCGCCGTTGCCTTATAGCCGCCGACAATAACGTATACTGCGGTAATTACCGCCATACCGACAACGCAGAACGAATAATCAATATTGAATGCCATTCCGAACAGTCTTGACAGGCCGTTATAAACACTCGCTGTGTACGGGATAAGGAATACGAACACGATTATCGCCGAGATTATCTTCATAGCCTTGCTGTTGAAGCGTCTGCCGAAAAATTCGGGCATTGTGGCTGATTCAAGATGCTTTGACATTACTCTTGTCCGTCTGCCTAAGATAAGCCACGGAAGAAGCGAGCCGAGTATTGCGTTTCCTATGCCTATCCAGGTTGAAGCAAGTCCGAAGTTCCAGCCGAATTTGCCTGCATAGCCGACAAAAATTACGGCAGAAAAATAAGATGTACCGTATGCAAAAGCCGTGAACCACGGTCCGACGCTTCTGCCGCCGAGTACGAAGTCATTAACTGTGGAAGTCTTTTTACGGCAGTATATGCCTATGCCGACTACCGACAGAATGTACAGGATGAGTATTGCTAATATCATTTTCTGTCCCCTTATAAAAGAAATAATTATGACCGTTTAAAGTGTTATCGCTTTCAAGTCACGTCACTTTAAACGGCTAAAATGATTATATACGAAAAAACCCTCTTTGTCAAGCGAATGACAGGAGGGTTTTAAATAATTGTTATTTGTTACAAAAGAGGTAAGGGGAAATTATGCAAGATTACATCTTGCTCAGTTTGTAGAAAAAGTCTGTTTTTATAAAAATAGAGCAAATTCTCTATCCCTATCCCCAAACCCCTTCCCCTCGGGAAGGGGCTATATTACTGGGGCTACCGCCCCTAGACCCCGTCGGGGGCTTTGCCCCTGCGACCCCATTTTTAAATAAGCAAGAGGTTTATCGACAGACTGATGCAAGATTACATCTTGCTTAGCCGTCTTCCCTTGATACCTTATCAAGAGCGATTGATGTTATGATCTTTTTATCTCCGCTCTTTGTGACAACATAAGTCATAGACTTGCTTGAAACCTGCTCGTTGACAAGACCGGGTATAGATACCGTAGGCGGATAATAATCAACGGTGAGCGTGTATGTTTCACCGACATTGCTTATTTTTGAAACTACGGGGTAGTAGTTCGGAATACGGGTTGTGTCTGCCACGATGTATACCTTTTTCTCGGAATTGTAGGTTGCAAGATCCTGCACATGACCTACCGTCTGGTGTTTTACCTCAATACTGCTTCCGAAAACATTCTTTGCCGCAGTTTCAACGTCAAATTCGGGGATATACATTACACCCGTGTCCGTTTCATAGTTGGACGTGTCGCCCGTGAGAAGTATCTTTGAAACGGCTATCTTTATTATCGTGGATTGTGTAAGCGTTGACGCATCCTCAAAGCTCGGGGGATCGGTTGCGACAACGGGATAAAGGTAAAGGGCAAATTCTTCCTTAAGGTCGGTCTGATCGGCAATCCTGCCTATCCCGCCGCTGATCGCTATTACGGTATTTACCGCACCGACTGCGGCGAACACTATTATAAGAAGTCCTACAACAAAGTAAGCTATCTTCTTTGCAAGCCCTTTGTGGCGGTGCTCGGGAACATCGACAACGATAACCTCGTCCTGCTCGATCTCGCTCGGATCCTCCGACAGTGCCTCCTCTATAGAGCCTGCAAGTCCGTGAAGTACCTTGTTCTCGCTTTTTGCCTCTATGCGATTTTTATTCTTAATCCTCTTTTTTGCCATTTATAAGCGTTCCTCCTACCCTCTTGTCTGACCGTTGCCGTTGACAAGATATTTGAACGTTGTCAGAGCCTCTAGACCCATAGGTCCTCTTACATGGAGCTTCTGCGTTGATATTCCTATCTCTGCTCCCAGTCCGAATTCAAAGCCGTCCGTAAAGCGTGTGCTGGCATTTACATATACAGCCGCCGCATCGACTTCACGCTGGAACTTCTCTGCATTACGCAGATACTCGGTCACTATACACTCGCTGTGGCCTGTGCCGAAGCGGTTGATATGAGCTATAGCCTCATCTATATCATCTACAATCTTTACGGCAATCTTAAGGTCGAGGAACTCTCTGCGGTAATCTTCATCATCGGCTATCTTTTCAAGCGTGATGTATGCACTGCTCGCTTCATCACCGACAAAGGTCACCTTTCCGTTCCACCTTTCAGCGAGCTTCTTCAAAAAGCCCTCCGCTATATTCTTATGCACAAGTACGTTTTCGATGGCATTGCATACAGACGGACGCTGTGTTTTTGCGTTATCTACTATATCCACCGCCATATCAATATCGGCGAAGCGGTCAACATAAACGTGGCAGTTGCCCTCGCCTGTCTGTATTACGGGTACTGTAGCGTTCTTTATTACGGCGTTTATAAGTCCGCCGCCGCCTCTTGGGATAAGCACGTCAACATATTCGTTTGCTTTCATAAGCTCGGTTGCGGTATCTCTTGAGGTGTCCTCTACAAGCTGTACGATGTCGGGATTGACACCGTGCTTTTCAGCCGCCGCTCTCATAATACCGACAAGGCACTTGTTTGAATTTATCGCATCACTGCCGCCACGCAGAATTACAGTATTGCCGGCTTTAAGGCAAAGGCAACCTGCGTCTACCGTAACATTGGGGCGTGACTCGAAAATAATGCCGATAACGCCGAGCGGTACGGATTTTTTTATTACGGTAAGGCCGTTGGGCAAGGTGTTTCCGCCGAGAATTTTTCCTACAGGGTCGGGCAATGCCGCAACCTGTCTTACGCCCTCAGCCATACCGTCTATTCTGGCATCGGTAAGGGTAAGACGATCCACCATAGCAGCCGCCATATTATTTTCATGCGCCGCAGTTATATCAAGCTCATTTGCCTTTTTTATTTCATCTCTGCCGTTTTCAAGCATTGCGGCGATAGTGGCGAGTATATCGTTTTTAAGCGACTGCGACAGCATAGCTGAGTTTTTAGCCGCCGATTTTGCCTTTTTTCCGAGTTCGTCTATGTAGCTCATATTTTTCCTTTCAGTCCTCGTCTGCGGTGAATACTGTGCAGACAGCCTTATTCTCAAACAGATCGTAAAGTATTTCGGGACGCTGACCGTTGATTATTACAGTCGGTATGCCGTGCTCCTTTGCGATAGTAGCCGCCTCTAGCTTTGTTATCATACCGCCGCTTGCAAACTCACTGCCCTTATCCTTTGCCGAGCTTATCATCTCGCTTGTTATCTGCTTTACCTCAGGAATCAGCTTTGCGCCGGGAAGCTTAGGGTTCTTGTCGTATAAGCCGTCGACATCGGTAAGGATTATCAGCAGGTCGGCACTGCACAGCGCCGCTACTATTGCGGATAACGTGTCATTCTCGTCAAAGTCAAGCTCCTGTATCGAAACGGTATCGTTTGCGTTGATTATAGGCACTATGCCCATATCAAGAAGCGTATTGAACGTGTTTATAACGTTATCTTTTCTTGTCTTGTTGCTGATAACGTCACGTGTAAGGAGCACCTGTGCGACCGTGTGATTGTAGTTTGCAAATTCACGGTCATAAATGTGCATAAGCTCGCACTGACCTATAGCGGCGCAAGCCTGCTTTTTCGGCATCTCCTTAGGCTTCGAGTGAAGTCCCGCCTTTGCCGCACCTACGCCCTGTGCGCCTGATGTAACAAATATCACGTCCTTGCCGGAATTTTTCAGATCCGACATTACCTCTATCAGCTTTGAAACACGTCTTATATTAAGATTGCCTGTGTTATGGGCAAGCGTGCTTGTGCCTACCTTTATAACAATTCTTTTTACGCTTGAAAAATCCATCATATATTTCCTCTTGCTTAGTCGAGCAGAATACGCTCGTCACAATATTCACATTCGCATATATCGCCCTGTACCTTGAAGCTGTGGGGAAGATAATGCTCAGTCTTTGTAATGCACTTGGGGTTTGTGCATTCAACATCATTCTTTATCGTGCCTGTCAGCAGCATAGGTGCGCCGAGCCTGCCCTCAAGCACGGATATTATAAGCGCCATACGCACGAACATTCCGTTCTTTGCCTGAGTAAAGTACATTGCTCTCGGATCGTCATCCACATCCATCGCTATCTCGTCTACTCTGGGGAGCGGATGCATTACTATCATATCCTTGGGCGCTTTCTTCATTTTTTCGGTATCAAGGCGGAATACATCCTTCTGCCTGTTATATTCCTCTTCGCTTGAAAAACGCTCCTTCTGTATTCTTGTCATATAGAGCATATCGAGCGATTCGCCTGTTATCGCCTCGTCAAGAGAATATATCTCCTTATAAGTACAGCCTCTTGCGTTAAGCACGTCCTTGATATATGACGGCAGAGCAAGCTCAGGTGTTGATATAAGTATGAACTCGTTGCCCTCATAGCGTGACAGTGCCTTCAGCTGTGAGTGTACCGTTCTTCCGTAACGCAAGTCGCCGCATAGACCTATCTTCAGGTGGTCAAGCCTGCCCTTTTCGTTTTTCAGCGTCAGCATATCGGTAAGCGTCTGCGTCGGGTGCAGATGTCCGCCGTCGCCTGCATTTATAACAGGGCAATCGGCTGTGAGCGCCGCCGCTTTTGCACTGCCCTCGTATGGATTTCTCATTACGAGAATATCGGCATAGCTGCTGACTATTTTCGTTGTATCCTTGATATTTTCGCCTTTGGAAACAGAGGATGTTGACGGATTATCAAATCCTATTATCGTACCGCCGAGCCTCAGCATTGCAGTCTGAAAGCTCATCTGCGTTCTTGTTGACGGCTCGTAGAACAGAGTACCCATTATCTTTCCGCTGCATCTTGAACGGTAAAGTGCGGGATTCTTCTGAATCTGCTGTGCCAGCTCAACTATCATATTCCACTCATCGGGTGAATATGAATCGAGGTCGATAAGATTACTGAACGTTTCCATTGTTGTCATTTCCTTCCTTGCTTTGCGTATCCTCGCCTTTTTGGAGGGGAGTTATATATCCTTCCTTTATGCCCTCTGTACTTTCTTCGGGCATAAAGATAATCTTGACGGTTTTAAGTATAAGCAGAATATCCTTGGCAAGCGTATATTTTTCAATATACATAAGATCGAGCTTCAGCTTGTCGTAAGGGGTGGTGTTATACTTTCCGACAACCTGTGCATTACCGGTAAGTCCTGCCTTGACTTTAAGGCGGAATGCGAACTCGGGCATTTCCTTTTCGTACTCACGGCTGATCTCGGGTCGCTCGGGACGGGGTCCTACGACCGACATATCGCCCTTGAAGATATTGAACAACTGCGGAAGCTCATCAAGTCTTACTTTTCTTATGAACTTTCCGACAGGGGTCACTCGCTTATCGCCGTCGCTTGCAAGTCGAGCCACGCCATCGCTCTCGGCATTTACAACCATACTTCTGAATTTAAGGAGCTTGAATTCCTTTCCGTCCTTTGTAAGACGTACCTGCTTATAAAGCACGGGACCGTGATCGCACAGCTTTATCGCTACAGCCGTTATCAGCATAAAGGGAGAAGCAATAATAATGCCTATCGAGGACAGGAGAATATCGAAGCAACGCTTGAAGAAACGCTGTTCAATACCAAGTCCGTAATTTTTGGAGATGATAAGCGGAGTGTCGAACAGCTCCATATTATCTCCGCCTCTTACGATAATATCGCTTATTTTCGGCACAAGATAGGTTCTTATTGATGTCTTGAAGCAGAACTTCAATATATCGTTCCTTATCTCATTAGGGGTGTCGCAGATAACCACACCGTCATAATTCGGTATCTCTGCAGTGATAGCTTCAAGCCCCTCGGAAACATTCATCATCCGGGTAATGTTGTACTTGTCATGACGCTTGCTCATTTTTTCGACAAGCATTCTTGCAGGCTGTTCAAGTCCGTATATCATTATCACGTTCTTTGCAGGGTATAAGGCACGGAATATCTTTCCGCTTATAAACGCCCACAAAGCTATGACCACCGCCTGATACAGCGTGCCGACAAGAAGCGGTCGGGGGTCAAGCATAGAGCGTGATATAAGACATATCTGGATATAGGTTATGAAGTTTGTGCAAAGTGTAGCAAGAATCTGTGACACTATAATATCGGTCGTCTTATGAGAGCCGATCTTAAGTCCCTTGTATATTCTTGAGAAAACATAAAGAATTGCAAAGTACAATCCGAATAACAGCCAGTTTCCTTTTCTAAAGAAGCTGAAAGCCATCTCGCTGTTATAGTAATTCAGCCATATAATGCCGAAGGTGGAGGTTTCCCATGTAAGAAGTACCAGAGCATCTACTATAAGAGCGGTACGTTTGTATTTTTCTTTATCCTTATTCAATACGACACATCCTTGAAACCGCTTTTGAGCGGAAGTAGTTTATAATCGAATTTAGTATAGCACAATTTGTCGTAATAATCAAGACTTTTGCCGTTATATCACAAAACGCTCATCTTATATATTTCGGAAAACAATAACAGCCCACTGTAAAACAGCAGGCTGTCACCGGGAAATAAGGAAATAAGGAAAATACAAAAGAAAGTGCCGCTTTCTTTTTGTATTGTCTTGAGTATATAATAGCAGGTGGACTATAAAAAGGACAGGCTTAAGCCTGTTTGCTCTGATTGTAGAAAAAGTATTTTGCTTAATGTGCTTCTGTTATATCGTTCAGCTTTGACAATGATAACAGGCTACCGATAGTTCTTTTTGTCGGACAGCACTTCTCGGGTTCGCTATTCGAATGGGTACACTTGTCAATATGAAAGAGGGAGACAACCAAAGGGATCAGGTGCAAGTCTGAGCCTCGCTTACGCAAGGCTCTTGCACTCCGCTAAAGCTCCGCTGGACTTGACAGCCCCTCTCCCTGTCCCTTAGGTTTTCTCCCTCTTGCTCCCTCTTTCCTTACCCATACCCACACCCCGTCGGGGTGTTGGCGGAACTTGTAAAACCACCTGAACATTGAATATCCTGTCAAATCAGGGACGCTTAACGCTACACGTTCGCATATTAGTACATATATCTCAGGTTAGTGGCGTTTTTTTGAAGGGTAAATGTCAGTGCAGTTGCACAGATACACTCACGAAAATATTAATACCCTGTCGTCACTGAAAATGTTTCCGGCGGTGTTGGCGATACGTTTTACGGTACAGTTTTAATAACAATCAGTTTTTGACAGTCTGAATATCCGCAAAAAGGGTACTGCGAAGAATATGGCAGTACCCTTAATTGCATATTTATAACGTTAATATCCGCCGGTAACGCAGCCTTAGCCAAGCTGAAACAGCCGGAACGGCGAATCTGAGGCGGCTTGCCGCCGCTTACTTAAAATAACGGTTTAAAAGACCTTCAAATGCCTTGCCGTGACGGGCTTCGTCCTTAGCCATCTCGTGAACTGTGTCGTGGATAGCGTCAAGATTTAACTGCTTTGCTCTCTTTGCAAGGTCGAGCTTGCCCTGCGTAGCGCCGTGCTCTGCGGCAACTCTCTTTTCAAGGTTTTCCTTAGTCGAAGCACTTACAACATCGCCTAAAAGCTCTGCGAACTTTGCAGCGTGTTCAGCCTCTTCCCAAGCTGCCTTTTCGTAGTAAAGGCCTACCTCGGGGTAACCTTCTCTGTGAGCGGCTCTTGCCATAGCGAGATACATACCTACCTCTGTGCATTCGCCCTCGAAGTTTGCTTTTAAGCCTGCAAGAATCTCTTCATCCTCAACTGCCTTTGCAACGCCTACCTTGTGCTCGTCAGCGAACACGAGCTTATCGTTTTCCTTGAGCTCTGTGAACTTGCTGCCGGGAACCTTGCACTGAGGGCAGAACTCGGGAGGTGTGTCTCCCTCATGAACGTAACCGCATACCGGACATACCCACTTTTTCATAGTAAATTACCTATCCTTTCATAGTAATAAAATCTTTATTTTCTTATTGTTTTTAATGAAATCAGTAACGTTTACTGATTTATTGATTTTATTATAACCTATACTTCGGCGTTTGTCAAGAGGTTTTTGAAAATTTTTTGTGGAAATTGGGTTAGTGCAGACTTGCTTGGCTTGACGATTGATGATGAAATAATATTTTGCGAACATTTTATAGATAGTCAGTCATATTACGCATTGACTTTTGCTACGAAGCTTGTTATAATAGTGTAAGTACTAAAGAAAAGTGCAAGTTTTTTCTTAATGACCTTTATTATCGTGAAAATCACTACTGATATGCAGATAGCTGTTTTAACAGTAGGATAAATTTTATGTAAGAAATCCGGATATAATAGGTAGTTGTGCGAATGGTGAGGCCGAAAAACATTCGGCTTGACAAGCTGGCGTCATTGTGGTATAATAACCGCAGTAGCCGCTACTAAACCCGTAAAATATAAACAAGTTGATCAGAAAGGAAAAGAAAATGAACGAAAAAGCGAAATCAACATATTGTGAATCTTTTTTAGCCGCTCTATTATTAGAGCTAGCAGAGTCTCCATATGCTATGCTAAAAAATGTCTACGAAAAAAATTTTGTGAAATTATATTCCCATATTTTAAATTTTATTGTAGACAACCATTCCCCAGAGTTTGCCAAGCATGTCGAAGGCTATGACCGCTTTCCTGCAAAAAATAGAAAACACGGCGATATAGGGCTATATATCGCTCTTGTTGTAGGGACAGAAGGAGTTATGGAAAAAGGTGATAATCTTTCCAGCAAGTGTATCGTACTCGTCCCGCAAGAGGAGCTGACCTTTGTAATTTACGAAATGGAAAAAAGAGGGGACAAGAAGAAGACGGTGGAATCTGTAAAAACTGAGCTGTTTTCGGAGCCAGCTTTCGTAGAGCGTATTAAGGAAAAGATTATTGCAATCTTCAGAGAAAAGATCGAACGCCTCGCACAGAATTGCCCGGGCTTCCAAATCCTGTATGACTTGCTAGACGATCCTATTGAAACTATTGTAGAGGACTTAGAAATCGGCTATGAAATCGATTACACAAATCTTGACGAAAGAATCTCAGAGCTAATCGAATAAAGTGGGATTACCGTTTTCAGCCGAATAAATGCCTTTTGTGCCTTTTCGTTGCAATTGCCGAGAAAAACGATTATAATTAATATGTGAGAATATGGTTATAATTACGGCTAAGAGAAAAGGAGAGCTTATGAGAAAAACAAGCGAAAAGATATTACGGACACTGCTTGCGGTATCGGTACTTGCAACGGCGGTGCTTTCAAGCGGTTGCCTTGACGATGAGGAGGAGATTTCCGACAGCACGGCAAGCGACAACAGGCAGACGAGTGACGGCGGCAATTCGGAAAGCAGTGAAGGCAGTGAAGGCAGTGATAATAAATATGAGGGGAATGTTACGGGCAGTCGTGCGTCAAAGCTGACGTTCAGCGGCTCGGACGGGATAAGCATTACGAGAAAACAGCGTGAAGCCGAAAAGCCTATGGGCGAGGACGGCACACAGACGGTCTTTGTATATATGTGCGGAAGCGACCTTGAAAGTGAGAACGGGCTTGCGAGCGGCGACATTGAGGAAATGATCGCAGGGTCACAAAGCGAGAACGTGAAGTTCGTCATTCAGACGGGCGGTGCCGGAGCGTGGGCGGATACATACGGCATCTCTGCCGAAAAGACACAGCGTTATGTTGTAACGGGCGGAGAAATAAGCCTTATCGAAGAAAAAGAGTCTGTCAATATGGGCAAGGAGGACGTGCTTGTCGATTTTTTAAGCTGGGGTATAGAAAACTATGCGGCGGCTAAAATGGGGCTTATCTTCTGGAATCACGGCGGAGGAAGTATAAGCGGCGTGTGCTTCGACGAGCTTAACGAGAACGATTCGCTGTCGCTTGAGGAGATAGACACTGCGCTTACCTCGATATATGATAAGATGACGGATAAGTTTGCGTTCATCGGCTTTGACGCTTGCCTTATGGCAACGGTCGAAACGGCGAATATGCTTGTTCCGCACGCTGACTATATGTTTGCATCCGAGGAAACGGAGCCGGGCTACGGCTGGGACTATACCGAGATAGCAGGCTTTATGGAAAGTAATCCGACAGCGGATACAGCCGAACTCGGAAAGACGGTCGCTGACAGCTTTATGGCATCGTGCGAGGCTATCGGTGCAGGCGGCGAGGCTACGCTTTCGATAACGGATCTCAGCCGAATAGACGAACTTGTAAAGGCGGTGAATGACGCCGCCGAGGAAATGAACGATATTTCTTCTGACCCTGCACTGCTTGCGAATGCGGTAAGAAGCATCTATACCGTAAGAGCATACGGCAGTAACAACGATACAGAGGGATATACCAACATGGTGGATCTCGGCTCTATGATAGCGGCTACGGTATCGGGCGACAAGGCGGACAAGGTTATGTCGGCGCTTGAAAAGGCGGTAGTGTATAACATCTACGGCGAGGACAAGGACGGCTCAACGGGGCTTTCGACCTACTATCCGTTCGGCGTTTCAGGCTCGACCGAGCTTGCCACATTCGGCAAGGTGTGCGTAAGCCCGTACTATATGACGTTTGTTGACAGAATCGCATACGGCGCACAAAACGGCAGTACGGACGGGTACAGCGGTGAAAAAACATGGCTTGCGGACGGTGCGGTGTACTGGAGCGACGGGGATTATTCCGACTATGAGAGCAACTGGGAGCATTACAACAACAAGACCGACAATATGGGCTTCTGCGGTGATAAGAGCAGTGTGCAGATAGATGTCGGACCTGTGCTTGACGATGAGGGAACGTTCTACTTCAATGTTACGGACGATACTATAAATAATCTTGCGAGCGTAAACTGCTCGGTTTACCGTGTTGACGAAGAAACGGGTGAGCTTATCGAATTCGGCGTTGACCAGAGTACAAAGGTCGATTTTTCATCGGGACTGGTCGAGGATAATTTCAGCGGTCAGTGGTATATGATCGAGAATAATCTTATCCCTATGTTCATAGTGGAGAAGAACGGAAACAGCTCGGTATACACATCTCCCGTAAAACTCAACGGCAAGGAAACAAATCTGCGTATAGCTATGACGCAGGACGGCAATGCGTATGACATAACGGTGCTTGGAACATGGGACGGCGTAAACGAAAACGGCGAGTCGGCAAGAAGCGTTGTTCCGCTTAAAGAGGGAGATGTCATAGTGCCGATATTCAACACCTACGACAGCGAGGGTAACTTTGCAGGCAAAGCCGAGGGTGATGAATGCACCTACAGCGGCGACAATATGATAGAGTTTGTCAATCTGCCTGCAGGCGACTACAGATACAGCTTTGTTATAAACGATATTTACGGAAACGTGTGCTATACCGGCTTCACGGTGTTTACGACCGACGATGACGGGAATGTGTTCTTTACGCCGGAGGAATAAAGCAATGACGACGTCCGAAGAAGAAAGAATAATGAACGAACGGTTCGGAAAAGACAATGTCATTGCACTTGCGACTATCGACAGGGGCAGCCCCGCCGTAAGAAATGTCAATGCATATTATGAAAACGGTGCGTTTTATATAATTACATACGCACTTTCGGATAAAATGCGGCAGATAGCCGTAAATTCCGATGTTGCGGTAAGCGGAGAATGGTTTACCGCAAGAGGTACTGCTGAAAATATCGGTTGGTTCAAAAGCCGCGGAAATGCCGAAATTGCAGAAAAGCTGAGAGTTGTGTTCTCGCAATGGATCGGCAACGGGCATAACAATTTTGATGATCCGAATACGATAATACTGAAAATAAAGCTCAGAAGCGCAGTACTGTTTTCACAGGGAACAAGATATGATATTTGCTTTCAGTAAAAACAGCAAGCCGTATCAATCAGCTGTTTTACTTTGTAAAAAAGACTGAGTGGAGAAAGTTTATGACAAACAGAATCATTACAGATATTTCGGATTTCATCTTTGTATCCGAAGAACCCCAAAAGGTCGATGCAATCTTTCTGCCGGGCGGTTCACACCCCGAACAGCCCGAATATGCCGCAGAATTATACCGCAAAGGCTTGGCTGAATGGATTGTTCCATCGGGAGGAGTAAGCGTTAAAGAGGGAAAATGGCACGGTGTACGCTCAAAGGCTGAAATATATAACGGCGATTATCAGTCCGACTGCGAGTTTTTTACAGATGTACTCGTGAAAAACGGCGTTTTGCCGACTGTGATCATTGGAGAAAACAAGTCGGGACATACCCGTGATAATGCGTTTTTCTCCCGTAAAGCCGTTGACGAAAAGGGCATAACGATAAAAAGTGCAATAATTGTTTGCAAAGCCTTTCATGCCCGCCGTTGTTTAATGCTGTATCAAATGGCTTTTCCGAATGTCGATATGATAGTCTGCCCTGTGCATTGCTATAACATTACCAAAGAAAACTGGTATACGACCTAAAAAGGAACCGATCGAGTGCTCGGCGAGCTTGCACGGTGCGGAAATCAGTTTGTCGGCGATCTCAAGACTTATCTTAATCGGATATGAAAATACTGTGCTGTTTTCAATAAAAACAGCAAGCCGTATCAAGCCCTGATTTCTTTTATGTGATAAAATAAACACTGTCGAAAGAAGCTGTACGGAGAAAAACAGATGAACGGGATAAACGAATGGTGTATGAATATTCAGAATATCGTTGACGACATAGATAGGTGTATCAGAAGCGGCGAGGACGAAAGGCTGACACTCGGCAGGCTGTCGCAGACGCTTGGCTATTCGGAATACTATGTTTCAAGGAAATTCAGCGAAATATCGGGAATGAAGCTCAGGAATTATATGAGATACCGCAGGCTTGCTTTTGCGCTGAGGGAACTGAGAGATACCGACAAGGGCATAGCACTTGACTACGGCTTTACATCTCACGAGGCGTTCACAAGGGCATTCAAAGCGGCATACGGAATTACTCCGAGCGCTTACCGCTCGCACCCTGTACCTGTAATTCTCCGCACAGCTATAAGACCTTTCGACTGCTATCTTTTAGGCATAGGAGGAACAGGTATGGCACAAACAAACAGTGATATTAAGGTGTATTTCGTAACTATCCCGGCTCATAAATTCCTGCATATCAGGAACTACGAAAGCGTAGGGTATTTCGACTTCTGGGAAAAGCAGAGCCGTATTCCCGGACAGGACTGCGAAACGATATGCGGACTGCTTGACAGTATCAAGGGTAAGCTCGACGATATGGGCGGCGATGAGGCGGACAGCGGAAGCGGTCAGGTGATGGCATACATAAACGAGCCTGAGGGGAGAATATGCAGCTGGGGCATTCCGCTGGCTGAGGCTTACGGTGTAAGGCTTTCTGCCGACTACAGCGGAGAGATACCAAGGCAGATGCAGATCGTGGACGTGCCTGAGGGTGAGTATATAGTATTTGAACACGGACCGTTCGACTTTCAGACTGAAAACAGTGCGGTTGAAGCAAAGATAGAACAGGCTATGAAGGACTTTGATTATGAAAAGTCGGGCTACGAACTTGACAAAACGCAGGGCAGGGTGTTCTACTTCTATCACGACTGCAAGAGATACTGGAAGTATATAAGGCCTGTGAGGAAAATCGGATAAACGGAAAACCGCCTTTTAAGCAGGGCGGTTCTTCGGATTATGCAGGGCGATGCACTTGACACCGGCTTAATTTTATGTTATATTATAGATACAAAAAGAGGGAAACGACAGACGGTCGCTCCCATAAAAGTGGTTTTGAAATAACCGCCTCAGTTTGGTAGCGAGGGCGGTTATTTCTTTTTATTAAAAGAAATGATTGTGAATATCATAACTGTGAAAGCAGTAAGAAATATTCCTATCTGTGTTAAATCACTTAGCGTTATGTACACAGCTTCACCTCCTTTCAAAGTGCTTTTGCACTTTCGGGAGATGAATTGACCGCCTGACGTCCAAGGTTTCCCTCGAGAGTATTTTAGCATATTATCGTGGGAAATGCAACTTGTCCGGACTTGACACCGACTTGATTTTATGTTATATTATAGATACAAAAAGAGGGAAACGACAGACGGTCGCTCCCA
>OHQN01000281.1_pt1 | contig 17801 bp, 14 predicted proteins | sample 1578161 | NCBI WGS metagenome assembly OHQN01 (sample SAMEA3879554, study PRJEB24766) | human gut metagenome | biome: human-associated habitat; feature: feces | place: USA | collected 1985/1987
AAAGAGATCGCGGAAAATCACCCGCTACTATGGCATCGTTTCCGGCGAAACCATTATCGGTGCCAATGTTTTCCGCGATCTCTTTGCTAGCATCCGTGACATCGTGGGCGGGCGCAGTGGCTCTTATGAAGAAGTACTCCGCGAGGCCAAGGAGACGGCCCTGCGCGAAATGGAGGAGCAGGCATGTACACTGGGTGCCAACGCCGTCATCGGCGTCGACCTGGACTATGAGACCGTGGGTGGTAGTGGCTCCATGCTGATGGTGACCGCTGCAGGTACGGCTGTGACGGTGGAGTGACGCTTCTGAGCCTCCCACATTGGGCAACGAGGGCGAGACACGTTCCGCAACGCTTTGATGCGAGGTACATGTTTCGTCCTCGTTTCGTTTTTCATTTTCACGACATATTTCTGCCTGCTTTCGACAGTGCACAAGGAATAGTTCGTAGCGATGGTCCGTCCTTTGAAGTAGGCTGGCAGAGGCGTTGTCTTGTTTGTAGGTAAGAAGGGTTTTGGTTTTTGTTTTTAACGGGATATAGCTTTTGTTCAGGCGATATTCATGGCGTACGGATTTGCTTTTTTCATTCTAAATCCATATTTTAGCGCAATCAATCATTTCGAACCTTTAAAATTGAGAATGCTATGGACCAACTGCTTTTCTGGCTGGTGCCGGCAGCTTCCGTGCTGGCTCTCGGCTTTGCCTGGCACTTCCATCGCCAGATGATGAAACAGAGTGAGGGTACGCCTCAGATGATTAAAATTGCCGCAGCGGTACGCCGAGGCGCCATGTCTTATCTCAAGCAGCAGTACAAGATTGTGGGCTGGGTTTTCTTAGGCCTTGTTATCCTGTTCTCAGTCATGGCTTACGGTTTTGATGTGCAGAACCACTGGGTGCCCATCGCCTTTCTGACGGGTGGTTTCTTCTCGGGCTTGTCGGGCTTTTTGGGCATGAAGACGGCTACGTATGCTTCGGCTCGTACGGCTAATGCTGCCCGGCAGTCGCTGAATGGTGGTCTACGCATTGCCTTTCGCAGCGGCGCGGTGATGGGGCTGGTTGTAGTGGGATTAGGTCTGCTGGACATTTCATTTTGGTATTTGCTGCTAAACGCTGTTATTCCAGCTGACGTACTGACGCCTACGCACAAACTTTGTGTCATTACTACTACGATGCTGACTTTCGGTATGGGTGCATCTACGCAGGCACTGTTCGCTCGTGTGGGTGGTGGCATCTATACGAAGGCTGCCGACGTAGGTGCTGATCTGGTAGGTAAAGTTGAAGCAGGTATCCCTGAGGACGATCCGCGCAATCCGGCGACCATCGCAGATAATGTGGGCGATAATGTGGGCGACGTAGCTGGTATGGGTGCCGACCTCTATGAAAGTTACTGTGGTTCCATTCTCGCTACGGCGGCACTGGGTGCAGCGGCCTTTATTCATTCGGGGGATACGATGATGCAGTACAAGGCCGTCATTGCACCAATGCTCATCGCGGCGGTGGGAATTATACTTTCCATTATTGGTATCTTTTCGGTACGTACGAAGGAGAATGCCACGATGAAAGATCTGCTTGGTGCGCTTGGCTTTGGTACAAATCTCAGTTCGGTACTTATCGTTGTGGCTACGTTCCTCATCCTCTGGCTGCTTAAGCTCAATAATTGGATGTGGATTTCCTGTTCTGTCGTCGTGGGGCTGCTGGTAGGCATCGTCATTGGCCGTTCGACGGAGTACTATACTTCGCAATCTTATAAACCCACGCAGTGCTTGAGTGAAAGCGGTAAGACAGGGCCGGCTACGGTCATTATTTCAGGTATCGGATTGGGCATGCTTTCTACAGCCATTCCAGTAATTGCTGTGGTGGTGGGTATCATTGCTTCCTATCTCTTTGCCTCAGGCTTTGATTTCAGTAATGTAGGTCTCGGTCTGTACGGAATCGGTATCGCTGCTGTAGGTATGCTTTCCACGTTGGGTATCACGCTGGCTACAGATGCTTACGGTCCTATTGCCGACAACGCCGGTGGTAACGCTGAAATGTCCGGACTGGGTGCCGAGGTACGCAAACGTACCGATGCCCTCGACTCGCTGGGTAACACGACGGCTGCTACGGGTAAGGGTTTTGCTATCGGCTCTGCCGCACTGACAGGGCTGGCATTACTTGCGTCGTATGTCGAGGAAATCCGCATTGGCCTGACCCGCTTGGGAACGACCGAAATCTTTGTAGGTGATAAGGCTATTCCACTTCAGGATGCTACGTTCTTCGATTTTATGCATCACTATGATGTGACGCTGATGAATCCGAAAGTCCTTTCGGGCATGTTCATCGGTTCCATGATGGCCTTTCTCTTCTGCGGTCTGACGATGAACGCCGTAGGGCGTGCTGCTGCACACATGGTGGACGAAGTACGTCGTCAGTTCCGCGAAATCAAAGGTATCCTCACGGGTGAGGCTGAACCCGATTATGCACGGTGCGTAGCCATATCGACCAAAGGTGCACAACGTGAGATGGTGGTGCCATCGCTCATAGCCATCATTGCTCCTATTCTGACAGGCCTTATCTTTGGCGTACCGGGTGTGTTAGGGTTGCTTATCGGCGGATTGAGCAGTGGCTTTGTACTGGCTATCTTCATGGCAAACTCGGGTGGTGCTTGGGACAATGCCAAGAAATACGTGGAGGAAGGTAACTTCGGCGGTAAGGGCAGCGACGTGCACAAGGCCACCGTGGTGGGCGACACCGTGGGCGACCCGTTCAAGGATACCTCCGGCCCCAGCCTGAACATCCTCATCAAGCTGATGTCGATGGTGGCCATTGTGATGGCCGGATTGACGGTTGCATGGAGTCTCTTCTAGGGAAAGGATGCGAAAAAAAGGACAGGGAGTACGTGTGGCAACTCTCTGTCCTTTTTTTATTTTATAAGGTGTAAGCTCTCATAGCGAGCAGAATAGCGTTACGAGGAACGGTACACTGAAGTCCGTTGCAAATCCGTGGAAGATAGACACAACGACGAACTCCTGCCCCGAAACGCGGGTGATGACGGGCAACGTCGTATCCATCGTCGTGGCGCCCCCGGCGGAGATAGGAGCTAACGGGCCGAACCATCGGGCCAGCAATGGAGCAGCAAGTAGTGTTAACAACTCGCGGCTAATGTTGGCCAGCAGTGCAATGGTGCCCAGCTCGGCGCCGCGATATTCGGTGATGAAGATACTCGACAGGGAGTAATAGCCGAAACCCGAACCGATGGCGAGGCAGTCCGTCAGGCTACGATGCGTCAGCAGCAGGCTTACGACAGCTGTCCCCGCCAGTGTACCGAGGATAGTCATTACAGGTAAAAATACTAGCCGTGGGTTTAGTGAACGGAAGTTTTTCAGCGTCTGAGGGTCGTTCCCTACACTGATCCCTACACACGTCATCAGGCCGCAGAGTGCATAGAAGCTGACACGGCTACCTACATGTCCAGGGACGATTCCCATAAGGCTACATAGTACGCCCAGCACGAAGAAGCCTACGATGACGAGGCTCCCTTTCAGAGCGTGCAGCGTATCGCCTTGTGCCGGCTGGGATGTGTTGGTTTCCGACGGCCTCTTCTTTTTTCCGTCCGTCAGTGCCTGCCATAACAGTCGGGCTGCTGTTACGCTGCCCAACGTACCGCCTAGGGTCAATACCACGGCCTCCAGTCCGATGGTGTGCAGGCCGCGGATAATGGCTTCGTTGCCACCCACCTCGATGCCCAGCAGGAAGAGCAGCGCCCAGATAAGCACGGTGATGGCCGGATGGATAAAACTCAGGTTGCGTTTGCGCAATAGAAATCCTGTCAGCATACCTGCCAGCATGAGTCCGATAACTGTAAACATATCTAAATCTTTAGGATAAAAACGGGGCAAAGATAACAATATTTTGTCAGCTTCCTCTTATCTTTGCGTCGTATAAAAAGATTATATGACCATGTTACTTTCCTATCTGAATGCCGATCTGACGGAGGCTGGTTGCGATGAAGCCGGTCGCGGTTGCCTAGCTGGAGCTGTCTATGCCGCTGCCGTCATCCTGCCGAAGGATTTCCGTAACGACCTGCTCAACGACTCCAAACAATTGACCGAGCATCAGCGCTACGCCTTGCGCGAGGTTATCGAACGTGAAGCCGTAGCATGGGCTGTCGGTGTCGTTTCGCCGCAGGAAATTGATGAAATCAACATCTTAAACGCTTCGTTCTTGGCCATGCATCGTGCCATCGACCAGCTCATTGTTCGTCCGCAGCACTTACTCATCGACGGCAACCGTTTCCGCAAGTATCCAGATATTCCCCATACCACGGTAGTGAAAGGCGATGGCAAGTATCTTTCTATTGCCGCGGCGTCCATCTTGGCCAAAACCTACCGTGACGACTACATGAACCGCCTGCACGAAGAGTTTCCCTGTTACGGATGGAACCGCAATAAGGGCTATCCCACGAAAGAGCATCGTGCCGCTATTGCTGAGCATGGCACGACGCCCTATCATCGTTTGTCGTTCAACTTGCTGGGTGACGGCCAGCTCTCCCTGGACTTCGGTTGAGATATCAGAACCACTTGATTCGCCTGAACCACACGAATGTCCCTGCCGAGATGGCAGCCGAAAGTAGCACGATGAGCAGGAACGCGTGGGGGAATGAGTCCAGATGGATGTCTACGTTCATGCCGTAGAAACTGGCGATTACAGTGGGTATCATCAGTGTGATGCTGAGGCTCGTCATGCGTTTCATGATGTCGTTCACGTTGTTCGAGATAATGGAGACAAAGGCATCCATCGTGCCAGTGAGGATGTCACTGTAGATGTTCACCGTGTTGTAGGCTTGGCGCAGCTCGATGACGGCGTCGTCCAGCAGTTCCATGTCCAGCATGCCAGTGTTTTGGAAAATGTTCTTCAGACGGCCTATCAGTACCTCGTTGCCGCGGATAGAGGTGTCGAAGTAAACGAGCGTTTTCTGGAGCTTCATCAGACGCAGCAGGTCTTCGTTGCGGATACTCTTTTCCAGTTCTTTTTCGGCGTTGGCCACTTCGTTGTTGATCTGCTTCAGGTACTTCAGGAACCAGACAGCCGAGGAGTAGATGAGGCGCAGAATCAGTTCCAGCTTGTTGTTTACGCCGATGCCTTTGCGGCGCGTATGCTGAATGAAGTCCGGTAGCAGCTCCGTGCGGTGGTAGCAGACGGAGACGATGATGTCGTTGTTGGTAATGATGCCGATGGGCACGGTGATGAAGGGAATCTGCGGATTGCTGCTTTGCATGGGGATGCGCAGGATGGTGAGCAACCAGTTGCCTTCGGTTTCGGTACGGGGCCGTTCGTCGGCGTCGGCAATGTCTTCGAGGAAAGATTCGGGAACGTTCAGCTCGCGGGTGAGGAACTGGAAATCGTCGTGATCGGGGCATTCTACGTTTACCCAGCAATTGGGTGCCCACAGAGGTTTCTCAACGAAACCGTTTTCGCTGTAGAGATACTTTCTCATCGGTAAAGGCCTCCTTTCTTTGGTTGCGTACGGAGGTTGGCGATGCAGAAAGTCTCCGTCCGCGGTTAGGGATTCATACTGTTGTTACACGTTCGTGGATTGGAATCGTCCATATCTGTTATTCTCATTTTTACTTTTGCGGCGCAAATATAGAAAATCGGAGGCATTTGTGGTGCCTCCGATTCTGTTTTTTAGGTTTTGTTTCGATTTTCGCGATGCTCCTTCTTGAGGAAACAGACTTATTGTTTGTCCTCAAAACGTCGTTTCAGGAAGTCGGCCAGGTTGTGGACACCCACTTTCTCGGTAGAGATGCTGCCGTCCTTCTCCACCACTACGTAATGCGGAATGCCGTTGAACTGGAAGAGCTGGCGCATGTACTTGTATTCCGTGTCCGTCAGGCGGTAGCAGGCTTCGCCTTTCAGGTGCTTCTCCACATAGTCCGTATAGGATTTCTCGGGCGATTCGTTTTCGCTGGTGATGTAGACAAACTGGAATTCGGGATGGTTATGGTATTGCTTGCGCAGGTCGGCTGTGGCTTGTATGCCTCCCCGACAGGGACCGCAGGTGGTGGCCCAGAAGTCGACAAACAATACCTTGCCCGCATGAGGAGCGATGATGCGGCGGAAGATGTCGGTGGCTTTCCCCTCGGGCAGCTGATAGGATGCAGGTCGGGTTTCGGGACACAGCTTTTCCAGCAGATTGCGGGCTGTGGTTCGCAGGTAGGGATGGGTAAGGGTCTTCTCCACCCGGCTGAGGAAGATTTCGGCATCCTGTCGCCGCTTCAATACATTGGACAGCGTAGAACGCAGGTTACGCACACAGGCTACCTGCCAGAACAATGGCGAGGGCGTGGCGCACAGGCTGTTGATGATACTGTCTTTTTTCTCATAGAGCCCTAGTTGGAGCCGCAGCATCCTTTCATCGGCAGGCAGGGCTTGGAAGGTTTCATCGTTCTGCAAGTTTTTCTGATCCTGATAGACAGCGGAAAGGGGACTCATGAATTCAAAGCGGTTGATGAAAATTCCAATAGACAAATCTGCCAATGCCGACGGCTCATTCAAAGGCATCTCTTTCAGGAAATGGTAGTACGAAGCGTCGGGCTGTACCTTCAGTACCTGGTTGGTGCTGTCTTGCTGTGCATAAAAACTGCGCATCAATTGAAAATCGAGGAAATACCTTCCTTTTTGGAGGTTCATGTGGTTGCGTATCAGCGACGCGGCTTTTTGCGAAGGGGCATAGAGGCAGCAGAGCGAGTCGGCCTGCTGTTGCCATTGGGCTACAACGGGTTTCAGTTGTTCTTGGAATTGGGCAGGCGTCAGTGTCTTTTGCGCCTTGTCCTGTTTGGCGTATGGATATTCAAAATACTTGCTCAGCGTAGTGGCGAGGTAAGATAGGTCGGCTCTTCTTCCCATATGGGCTGTATGAGGGAGCGGATAGCTGTTGTCGCGTGCCCGGCTGCGTGCCATGAGGTCTTCCCAGCTTAGGTAGAGGGTGACGGTATCGCCCGGCTCGGCATAGTAGGGTATCCAGTTGTTGTTGAGCAACAGGTTGTGGCAGATGGGATGTTGAAGGACAAACTTACACTGAAAGCTACCATCGGGTTTGATGGGAACAACCACGGGATATTCCTGACCGATGATATTGTCTTCCAGATACAGGATGCCGCTGTCGAAGCCCAGCCTCGGGTCGTAGCCATCCAGGTAGCCTTGTAGGCAGACGCTGTCGCTGCGGAAGAAGTCGTCGCCGTAGCCGTTGTCGGCTTCCACGGCAGGTGTGTCGGGGCGGGTGCGGATGTAGCGTTGCGGCTCGCCGCCATCAAGGGCAATGAGGCAGGAACCGTCCTTGCGGGGTGTCAGCTGCAGCGTTACGGAAGAACCGTCGGCGCGGCTTTGTGCAGCCAGTATCAGCCGTTTGCCTTTCTTGCGGCATTCCTTCAGGTCGTACAGACGGTTGTTTGCGATGACGAGGGAGTCGTAGATGCCATACGCCCATCGGCCTTGTGCGTCGTCTGCAAACCAGTTGCCTTCCACCGACTTCAAGGGCTGTTTGTCCTTGGGGACGGGGACGAGCGAGATGTCGTAAGTATTGCTTTCGTTACCGTTTGGGTCAATCAGGTGGATGGTCTGTGTTTCCTTGGGCAGGGGCTCGAACAGCAGGACGAAGTCCGTTGTACCCGAGTCGGGCATGACGATTTTTTCTTTCAGCTGGATGCCTTCGGCTCCCGTTTGTGCGTAGCGTTTGCCAGTGGCGGCATCTTCCAGATACCTGTCGCCGTCCTCCATAATCCACCAGTGCGGGCGGAAGATAGCGTGGATATAGACTTTGGTACACTGGGGCGTCCGCTCGATGCGGGTGATGTTGTAGATGCTGCCGTTGCGGGCCTTGAATGTGGGGTTTTCGATGGTCTGTGCTGTCAGCAGGAGTCCCGACAAAAGAAACAAAAGACTGCAAAAGATTTTTTTCATTGGATTCATGGTGATATCAGTATTGGTTATATCTACTTAAGTTTCGTACAAAGTTAAAAAAAAGGCAGATAGATGAAAAATCTCGTGTAGGAAAATGATGTGAAGATTGGTATTTCTTTTGTTCTTCGTGCAGGAAAGAGGCCGTAGCATCGGATGCAGCGGGGTAAAACTTACTGAGAGGGTGCGGATAAGATAAGAGTAGCGAAAGCAGGTTTCTTTGCCAACTTAACATAGATTAATCCCTCAGATACGCATCTTTTTTTGTAACTTTGCGGGCGAAAAGAAATAAGACAGATTCAAACTTTAAATACTTTAAGCATTATGGCAAAGAAAGCTCTTTTAATGATTCTCGATGGTTGGGGTTGTGGCGACCATCAGAAGGACGACGTGATCTTCAACACTCCCACGCCTTATTGGGACAGTCTGCTGGCCAACTATCCGCACTCACAGCTCCAGGCGAGCGGCGAGAACGTAGGTTTGCCCGACGGTCAGATGGGTAACTCTGAAGTAGGTCACCTGAACATCGGTGCGGGCCGTATCGTTTATCAGGACCTCGTGAAGATCAACCGCGCTTGTGCCGATGGAAGTATCCTGAAGAATAAGGAAATCATCTCTGCCTTCTCTTATGCGAAGGAGAATGGCAAGAACATCCACTTCATGGGTCTGACTTCGAACGGCGGCGTTCACTCTTCGTTCGACCACCTGTTCAAGCTCTGCGACATTGCCAAGGAATATGGCCTGCAGGATACGACGTTCATCCACTGCTTCATGGACGGACGTGATACCGACCCGAAGAGTGGTAAGGGCTTCATCGAACAGCTGACTGCCCATTGTGCACAGTCGGCCGGCCGCATTGCCAGCATCGTGGGCCGTTTCTATGCTATGGACCGCGACAAACGTTGGGAGCGTGTGAAACAGGCATACGACCTGCTCGTTAACGGACAGGGTCGCGTGGCTACCGACATGGTACAAGCCATGCAGGAGTCGTATGACGACGGCGTGACGGACGAGTTCATCAAACCCATCGTAAATGGCGCTTTCGACGGCACCATCAAGGAAGGTGATGTAGTGATCTTCTTCAACTACCGCAACGACCGTGCTAAGGAGTTGACCATTGTACTAACTCAGCAGGATATGCCGGAGCAGGGCATGCACACCATCCCCGGCCTGCAATACTACTGCATGACGCCGTACGACGCATCGTTCACAGGCGTACACATCCTTTTCGACAAGGAGAACGTACAGAACACGTTGGGTGAATACCTGGCCAACAACGGCAAGACGCAGCTCCACATCGCCGAGACGGAGAAATACGCACACGTAACCTTCTTCTTCAACGGTGGCCGCGAAACTCCGTATGCCAACGAAGACCGCATCCTCGTTCCTTCTCCGAAAGTTGCTACGTACGACCTGAAGCCCGAGATGAGCGCCTATGAAGTGAAGGACAAGCTGGTGGAGGCTATCGGTACACAGAAGTACGACTTCATCGTGGTGAACTACGCCAACGGCGACATGGTGGGCCACACGGGTATTTACGAGGCTATCGAGAAGGCCGTTGTAGCTATCGACAACTGCGTGAAGGATACCGTTGAGGCTGCCAAGGCCAACGGCTACGAGGTGATCATCATCGCCGACCACGGTAATGCCGACCATGCTCTGAACGCCGACGGTACACCCAACACCGCTCACTCGCTGAACCCTGTGCCCTTCGTTTACGTGACGGACAACAAGGATGCTAAGGTAGAGAACGGTGTGTTGGCCGACGTAGCTCCGTCCATCCTCCACATCCTCGGCATGCCTCAGCCTGCTGAGATGACTGGCAAGGACCTGATTAAGTAATTATTCGGAAGAATATAAATGAATAGAGGGCAGGCAGAAGGTGCTGATGAAAAGATTCCTTCTGTCTGCCTTTGTATTTTTAAGGAATGTCTTCCTTCACGAGGGGCACTGTTTACTCCGTTTGTACTGTCAGTTTAAAGCCTTTGTACTGTCAGTTTACTCCGTTTAAACTATCAGTTTAGTACGTTTAAACTGCCAGTTTATCAGCATTAAACTGAGAGTTTATTTTTCTTAAACCAAAATAAACTGATATATAATTGATTCATAACGGTTTATGCGAGTGCCCGATTGTGAAGAAAGTCTTTGATAAAAGAACGGTAATTTATGATACAGATAGACGATGTAGTGGTAAGTCTCGACGTGTTGCGCGAGAAGTTTCTGTGCGACCTGTCTGCATGCAAGGGTGAGTGTTGCATCGAGGGAGATGCCGGAGCGCCGGTAGAGCTGGACGAGGTGGAGAAGCTCGAAGAAGTGCTCCCCGTGATATGGGACGACCTCAGCCCCGAAGCACGGGCCGTCATCGACCGCCAGGGGGTGGTATATACCGACTGCGAGGGCGATCTGGTGACGTCCATTGTCAACAACAAGGATTGCGTCTTTACCTGCTACGATGACAAAGGATGCTGCTATTGCGCCATCGAGAAAGCTTTCCGCGAAGGCAAGACCGATTTCTACAAACCCGTTTCCTGTCACCTCTATCCCATCCGCGTGGGCGACTACGGCCCCTATAAGGCGGTGAACTACCACCGTTGGGACGTCTGCAAGGCTGCCGTCCTGCTGGGGCGCAAGGAGAATGTGCCTGTCTATAAGTTCCTGCGCGAACCGCTTATCCGTAAGTTCGGCGAGGCGTGGTACAAGGAACTGGAGATTGCGGCGGAGGAGCTGGAGAAGCAGGGGATGTTGTAATTAAGTCAATATAGAATGATGGATAGTCTGGTTGTCTGGCTCTTCGCAGCTCTTTTTATTCTTCTGGGCCTGCTTGTGCGCAAGTATCCCAAGCTGATAGCCGGGTATAATACGATGTCGCCCGAACGGCAGAAACTGGTCGATGTCAAAGGACTGACGGCTTTCATGTGCCAGGCGTTTTGTATCATCGGACTGTTTATACTCCTTGTTTATTACCTGCTGTTGTGGGGCGGGATGGCCGAAATGGCGGCCGAGCTGGTCAGCGTAATCGCAGTACCCGTTGTGGGTTCGGTGGTGATGGTAGCCGGTGCCCAGCGTTATGATCACGGACGATGAGGCGTGGTAAATGTTCGCGCCTCATTCCGCGTCGAGATACATCTCCTCCAAATTTAGCGTCACACGGCGGAATCGCTCCAGCAGTCCTAATCCGATAATGCCGTCTATATCGCCGAAGCCAAACATTTCGCCAACGGGCTGGCCTGTGTGCAGGTCGAGGCCCGTGCTGACGTGTACGTCTTCAATGGTCGCTTCACCCCGCCCGATGCGGTAGGTGGCGCTTGGCAGTCGGTAGGTCTTCTGCCTGCTCACGCCCCCGATGCCCGCCATGCGGATTGAGTCCGGTTGGCCCTGTGCCTCCACCTGCGCACGGTGGGTAGCATACCAGCGGGCGGTCAGGTCGCTACCATAAGAACCCGTGTCGAGGTGCATGTACATCGGGCGCCCCTCGTCGTCGCGGCTCTTCACGCGCAAGCCTTCGCTGTCCGTGCGCAGCAGGTTGCTTTCACCTAACGGATTAGGTGTTGGCGTGGCGGGAATTACCAGTTCGTGGTGCTCAAAATCAAACTGCACTTCTTTCATGCTCAGCATAATGGGGAGTCCTATGACGGGTTGCAGCAGTCCTCCGACGCTGTCGGCTTCGGTATCGCCTGTTCGCGTGTCCACAATCAAAAAAGGAACGTTCTGCCACGCCATCGGGCCGATGCGCAGCGTGTCGGCCAAGGCGATGCGTCCCTGTTGCGTGCCGATGCCCTGCATGTCGATGGTGATTTCAGTCTGTCGCAGGCCACATGCCTTGGCTTGGCTGCTGCTGATGATGTTCATGCCAGCACCGGTGTCGAACACTACCGGTTTGTTCGTCCCGTTGATACGTGCATCCAACATCAGGAAGTGACCGCTCTTTTTGTATCCCTTGTGCATGTCGTCGTTGAATGTAAAGGGAATGTGGTATTCACCTGCCGGGTGGAGTTGGCGACAGAGAGGTGATTCATGGGCATACATCGCGTAGACGTCGGCCGCCTTGCGAATGGCGGCGGTGGTGGCGGTATCTACGCCTTGTGCCTGTAGCTGTTCGGCGAGGCTTTGCATCAGGGCGGCGGCTTCCTCGTAGCGGCCGCAGCGCGTTAGGTTGGTGGCCATCAGCGAGACCATGTGCACGGAGTTTTGTCCGCCCATTTCTGTCTGGTGTTCGTTCAGTAGTGTGCCGATGGCGGTGCAGGCCGAGTCGGGGCGATTGAAGTAATGGGCCGTCATGGCCGTCCCCATCCAATAAAGCAGAGGACTGAGGGAGTCGCGGGGTGTCGTTTCCATTGTTCGTTTCAGTTCGAACCAGTTACTTTCGTTGATGAGGGTGCCGATGCGTGTGTCGGCATTTTGTGCGATGGCAACCTGTGTAGCGGCGAGGCAGAGTGCCAGGAGTAGCTTTTTCATAATGTTTCCTTTTGAGTTTTCAGGTCAAAGATGTCGATTTTAGTGGAGTATGCCAAAAGAATAGTCTTATTTAGTCTTAACCTGTCAGGAAAGAGAAGTATAGGAATAAAAAAGTCCCGACCACAGGATTATCCTGTTCTGCCGGGACTGCCTCGTTGTAAGATGTGAGGTTGGTTAATTAATGATGGTTAGATAAATATTTAATAGGAGATTGACCGTGGGCACTAACCATCTTGATTACCTACAGTCATCTGTTTTTCTTTATGCGTCGATGTTAGCGTAAGTGGCGTTCTTTTCGATGAATTCGCGGCGTGGTCCTACGTCTTCGCCCATTAGCATGGAGAAAATGTAGTCGGCTTCAGCTGCGTTTTCGATGTTCACTTGCTTCAACATACGGTTCTCGGGGTTCATGGTTGTCTCCCACAGCTGTTCGGGATTCATTTCACCCAAACCTTTGTAGCGTTGTGTGTGGATGGCGTTTTCCGAACCGCCGCCGTAAGTATCGATGAAGCGTTGGCGTTGCTGGTCGGTCCAGCAGTATTCCTTTACCTTACCCTTTGTGCAGAGGTAGAGCGGGGGAGTAGCGATGTACAGGTAGCCTTGCTGGATAACTTGTGGGAAGTAACGGAAGAACAGCGTCATGATCAGCGTGTCGATGTGAGATCCATCGACATCAGCATCGGTCATGATAATCACTTTTTTGTAGCGCAGCTTGTCGATGTTGGCTTCCTTGCTGTCTTCGCCGTTCAGGCCGAAGCGGATACCCAATGCCTGAATGATGTTGTTCACTTCATCGCTTTCGAAAGCTTTGTGCCACATGGCTTTCTCCACGTTCAGGATTTTACCACGCAGGGGCAGGATAGCCTGGTATTGGCGATTACGTCCTTGTTTGGCCGAGCCGCCTGCCGAGTCACCCTCGACGAGGAACAATTCGCATTCGTCGGGATCCTTGCTGGAGCAGTCGGCCAGTTTGCCAGGCATACCTCCGCCGCTCATAGGCGATTTGCGTTGTACGGACTCACGAGCCTTGCGGGCTGCTACACGGGCAGTTGCGGCAAGTATCACTTTGTCGACAATCAGTTTGGCTTCTTTCGGATGTTCTTCCAGATAATAGGTCAAAGCTTCGCCCACTGCCTGATTGACGGCACCGCTCACTTCGCTGTTACCCAGCTTCGTCTTGGTCTGTCCTTCAAACTGAGGTTCGGCTACTTTGACGGAGATGACGGCGATGAGTCCTTCACGGAAGTCCTCTCCTGAGATTTCTACTTTGGCTTTCTCCAGCTGTTTGGCGCAGGTCTCTTCGCCGTATTTTTTCAGTACACGGGTCAGGGCGGCGCGGAAGCCGGCTTCGTGCGTACCACCTTCCTTCGTGTTGATGTTGTTCACATAGGAGTGCAGGTTTTCACGATAGCCTGTGTTATACATGATGGCGCACTCGATGGGTACACCTGCCTTTTCAGTATTCAGGTAGATGACGTCATCGAAGAGCGGTGTGTTGTTGCTGTTCAGGTAGCGGACAAATTCCTTTACACCTTCTACGGAGTGGAATACTTCCTTTACGTATTCACCGTTTTCGTCCTGTTGACGGCGGTCGGTCAGGGTAATGCGGATACCGGCGTTCAGATAAGCCAACTCACGCAGGCGGGCCTGCAGGGTGCTGTACTTATATTCGGTCGTGGTGAAGATGCTTCCATCAGGCCAGAAAGTCTGCTTTGTGCCTGTAAAGCCAGGTTCGCAGGTGCCTACTTCCTTGACGGCGTAGAGCGGTTTGCCGCATTCGTATTCCTGCTGATAGATTTTTCCGTTGCGGAATACTTGGGTCGTCATGTGCGTGGAAAGTGCGTTGACACACGATACGCCGACACCATGCAAACCGCCTGATACTTTGTAGGAGCCTTTGTCGAACTTTCCACCAGCATGGAGTACGGTCATTACGACCTCCAGTGCCGATTTCTTTTCTTTTTCGTGCAGGTCGACGGGGATACCGCGGCCGTTATCTTGTACAGTAATGGAATTGTCTTCGTTGATGGTCACTTCGATGTGGTCGCAGTAGCCGGCCATCGCTTCGTCGATGGAGTTGTCCACCACTTCGTAGACCAGGTGGTGCAAACCGTTTTCGCTGATGTCGCCAATGTACATGGCGGGGCGTTTTCTTACCGCTTCCAATCCTTCCAGCACTTGGATGTTGCTGGCCGAATAATTGTTTTCACCGTTTATTTTTTCTGCTTCAGTCATAAATTTGTGCTTATTGTAATAACTGAGCAAAAATAGTGAAAATCTTTGGATTATGCCACTGAGGTGAGGAGTTTTTTCTGCCTTTACGGCTTTTTAGCATCCTTGTTTTGGGGATGTCTATAAACAAGAAAAGGTCGGACTTTTGTCCAACCTTCTTGTTATACGTTACTTAGCTTTACGCTCTTTATTACGCAAGCTTGTTGATGTGCAGAGCCAATTTAGACTTCAAGTTATTGGCTTTGTTCTTGTGGATAACGTTAGTCTTAGCCAGCTTATCCAGCAACTTAACCAATCCAGGATACATAGATACTGCTGCAGCCTTGTCAGTAGTAGCACGAAGTTTGCGAACAGCATTTCTCATGGTCTTGCCATAATATCTGTTGTGAAGTCTTCTTTTCTCTTCTTGTCTGATTCTTTTCAGTGATGATTTGTGATTTGCCATCTCGACTAATCTTTTTAATTCGTTTATCTTTTTATTTTAGTAGCCCGTGGGGGAATCGAACCCCCCTTTCAAGAATGAAAATCTTGCGTCCTAACCGATAGACGAACGGGCCATCCTTTTGTTGAGCGTTTTCGCTCGCAAGCGCTTTATCTCTCGTTTGCGGATGCAAAGGTAGGAACTATTTTTGAATTGGCAAAATGTTCCTGCTATTTTTTTTGAACTTAATATTGAAATTTCTTTTAAATATGAATGCTAGCGTCTGGTATACAGTGATTTAAGTGAAATGAAAAAATGTCGTGCGGACCGTGATTTTTTTTAGAAAGAAAGAGGAGGACGCTATTATATCTTCATTTATCGCTTCTTTTTTTGTAGATTTGTAGGCGGATTTATGATACAAACGGACGAGATATGTTGCAAAAGGCGGAAGGAATCGTGCTTCGCACAGTGAAATATAAGGATACAGCTTTTATTGCTGACGTCTATACGGACGTAGCAGGGCGGGTGTCTTTTATGGTGCCGTTGCCCCGTTTGCGTAAGGCGTCAGTCAAGTCTGTTTTGTTTCAACCTTTGTCATTGGTCGAACTGGAGGCAGATTTTCGTCCTAATACTTCTATATATAAGATAAAAGAGGCTAAGTCATGGCATCCATTTGTTTCCTTGCCATACGATCCTTATAAATCGGCTATTGCTTTGTTTCTTTCGGAGTTTTTGTGTCGTGCTGTTCGTGTGGAGGCTGATAATCGGGCTCTTTTCTCTTATTTAAGGCATTCTATCGTGTGGCTGGACGAGTGTCGCACGGGCTTTGCAAACTTTCATCTGGTTTTTCTTATGCGCCTTTCTCGCTTCTTGGGACTTTATCCAAATCTTGAGGGCTATTCAGAAGGCTGTTATTTCGATTTGGTGAATGCCTGTTTTACGTCGCTTCGTCCTTCGGGGCATTCTCATTATATCGGGCCGATTGAGGCGGCACGTCTTCTTACGTTGATGCGGATGAACTACGACACGATGCACCTTTTTGCCATGAGCCGTGTGGAGCGGATGCGTTGTCTGACGGTCATCGAGCAATATTATCGTTTGCACCTGCCCGACTTTCCAGAGCTGAAATCTTTGGATGTTCTGAAAGAACTTTTCGACTGATGGTGTTAAGCTTTGAGGAAAGCATCGTTTTCTTTCGATGAAAACGGCGTTTTTCGAGGAAGAAAGCAGTGTTTTCTTTGAAAGGTATCTGGCATAGATAAAAAAAGTCCGCCGTCTTCGTCCGAAATTGAGAGATCCGGAAAAGAAGACGGCGGAAGTCTTTTGTGTGTGAATCTGTGTTGTTAATCCTCTAACTTGTAGACTTCACTTCCTGCCAATAGGAAACATCCTACGCCAAAGTCTTCAAAATCGGGAATTTTGTCGTAAGTGACAGGTTGGCTGTCTTTGGGCTCTTTGCCTGTCCCTTGTACGTAACCTAGGCAGCCATTGGGATGGACGGCCTCTTTGACCATTGCATTCCATGCCTTCAGCAGGATGGGGAGGTATTCTTTCTTGTCTAAGAGCCCGTTACGTACACCCCAAGCCATGCCGTAGACAAAGAGAGCTGTGCCAGATGTCTCTTTCCCGCCGAAGTTCGATTCGTCGTGGAGGCTGACATTCCAAAAGCCGTCTTTGCGTTGACAGTCTTTGAGTGCCTTGCTCATGGTCAGGAAATCATTTATATAGTTTGTGCGGTGTTGTTCGTTTGCAGGTATTTCGTCCAGTACTCTGACGAGTGCGGCGTATACCCATCCGTTGCCTCTGCTCCAATAGCAATTCTTTCCGTTAGGTTCCTTGTAGGGAGGATCGAAGTCTTGGTCTCTCCACCACAGGCCTTCTTTTTCATTGTACATACCATTTTCTCCATGTACATTTCTTGTATATTCGTACATGTCCCACATCTTGTCGAAGTATTTTTGTTCGCCTGTCAGTCGTCCCAGTTTGGCGAAAACAGGCATACCCATCTGGATAGCGTCTATCCACCACCAGTCGTTCACTTGAGGGGTGTTGACCAGCATGTCAATGTTAGCCTTTGCTTTGCGTATCTTTTCAGGGTTGGGGCAGATATTATATAAATCAATGTATGTTTGACTTGCGCAATAATCGTCAGCGTTGCGTGTGATGGTGCCATTTCTGAATCCCCATTCGTGATATTCAGACCAGTCGTTGGCGTATTTATAATAGTCGTCCCTCGGGTAGATGGAATAAAGGGCCATCAGTCCTTCATAATAAACGCCTCTTGTCCAGATGTTGCTGGGGCGGATGACCTTGTTCACATAGGACGGAGTCCGATAATCGCTGTACTTCTTCATGAAGTAGTCGTTGACTTTGACAATAGTCTTCAACGTTTCTTTTCGGTCAGGCATTTCCTGTGCGGAGATGATGCTGAAGCTGAAAAGTCCGATGAGCAGGGCTGCTATTTTTTTTGTTTTCATGTTTAAATAGATTTTTGTCACAAAAGTAGCCGCCAGGATTTTGTTTTACAATGGAGATTTGTACAGTTTCCATGAATTTTATACAAAGCTATTTTGAAAGGTGAATTTTTTGAATAGGTTTGTCTTATTGATCTCTGAGAAATAAAAATACGGGGTGTGTGAGCTTGGAAAAAAATATTTTTATTAGCGATCTTGTTAGGGAGATATGGCAGAAGCACTGTAAATGGTTGTACTTGTGTCATATTCAAAATGATTTTATGAATAATTGTTTTGATTTTACATT
>OHQN01000294.1_pt1 | contig 17255 bp, 16 predicted proteins | sample 1578161 | NCBI WGS metagenome assembly OHQN01 (sample SAMEA3879554, study PRJEB24766) | human gut metagenome | biome: human-associated habitat; feature: feces | place: USA | collected 1985/1987
GGGCGCTGCCCTGCCGTATCAGGACAACTACACGCTGATCGTTCTGGGCTACGACCCGCCCGATCAGCCCAGAAACAACAGGTAAACAGCTATGGTAATTGAAGGGTATTGGTATACAAATATCGGCAGCCGGTCTGAAAACGAGGATTCCTGCGCCTATTTCAGTCCGGGACCGGATCAGTACTGCGCCGTCATCTGCGACGGTCTGGGAGGCCACGGCGGCGGAAAGGCCGCGTCCTCCATCGGCGTCAAGGCGCTTTCCCAGTGGCAGGCGGATGAGGCGCTGCCCTCCGGCGAGACGATTCTCGCATGGATGAACGAGGCGAACCGGAACATCCTCGCCACCCGCGCCAACGCGAACCAGATGAAGACCACGGCGGTCGCGCTGTATCTTTACAAAAATCAGGCGGTATGGGCACACATCGGCGACAGCCGGCTGTACCACTTCCACAACGGCGTCCTCGCGGACTACACGGAGGATCACAGCCTCGCCCAGCTTTCCATCAAAATGGGCGAGCTGCATTCCCGGTCGGAAATTCCGTCCTTCGAGGGCAGAAGCAAGCTGTTCCGGGTCATCGGCGACGACGAGATCAAGCCCCAGCTTCATGCGCCCATCACGCTTTCCCCCGGAGACCATGCGTTTCTGCTGTGCTCCGACGGTCTCTGGGAGCGGCTGCTGGAGGACGAGATCATGCTCGATCTTCACAAGGCCGCCACGGCGGAGGAATGGGTATATCTGCTCCGCTGCCGCGCCATGATGCGGAAAAGCACGGATGTGGACAACAACACCGCCATCGCAATTTGGATAAAGGAGTAGTCAAAATGAAAAGAATAACCGCATTCTTAGGATGCGTCTGCCTGTTTTTGTTTCTGCTCTGCCCCGCGGTCAGCGCACAGGCCGCTGAACTGAATTCGTTTCTGACCTTTCACGAGATCGTGACGGAGGAGCATCAGAATGACCTTCTCGTCTACGGCACCGTACTCCCCGAAAACGGAAGCCTGACGGTTTCCATCGATTCCCAGCAGATCTCCGACCCCGTCCTGACCACCGTGCGTCAGGAAAAGCTGCCCACCACGGTATACTGTCTGGTGGACATCTCCACCCACATGTCCAAGGAGCAGATCGAGCAGCAGACGGACATTCTGGACATCATCAGCAGCCGCATGGGCGAGGGTGACTCCATGGTCATCACCACCGTGGGCAGCAAAGTCGTTGAGGGCGCCGTCCTCGACACCATGGACGCCCGCACCGCCGCCATCGACACTCTTAAGCGCGACGGCGTCAGAGCGGATATGTACAGCGCCATCGTGGAAGCCATGGGCAGTCTGGAAAAGAAGACCAGCTACTGCACGAACCGGTGCCTGCTGATCCTCTCCGACGGCATTCTCGCCGACGGCGGCACCACCCAGCAGCGGGCCATCGACGTGGTCAGCGCCACCTCCATCCCGGTCTACGCCATCGGTATCACCGGCAGCTCCACCTCTGCCTATTCTCTGACAAACGCCGACAACATGCTGAAAATGGCGGAGGTTTCCAGAGGCGGCATCGGTCTGGTTCCCGCCGGGGAAAAGATCTCCGCTGCCGCCGCGGCTCAGCAGGTCTGGGAAACCATTCAGGACGGCTCCGTCATCAAAATCGACCTTGCCTTCGTGACCTCCAACAGCAACAACGCCACGGTTCGCGCTGCCTACGAGCTGGGCGATACCCGGTGGGAAGATTCCGTCGCCGTTGACCTGACCACGGTTCCCGCCGCCATCCCGGCTGCTCCCACCGGCGTTACCGACCCCACCGATGTGATCGAGGAGCCGGAAGCGCAGACCTCCGTCATGGACTGGATCCGTGGAAATCTCATTCTGGTCATCTGCTGCGCGGTCGCACTGGCGGCCGTGATCGTGGTGATCGTCGTGGTCGCGGTGAACAACAGCCGGAAGAAGCAGGAGCAGTTGCTTCGGGATAAGGATCTTCCGACCATCAATAACAACCCCGTCATCGATAACAACCCCGTCATGGCATCCATCCCCTCCACCGGTGATTTTGATATTCCTACGACGACCCCCGTTCCGGACGAGTCGTGGGTCGCCACCAAGCCCGTGACCCCCAGCGGCGGCGTGACTGTCCAGATGACCGTCGCGTCCCATCAGGATGTTTCCACCAGCTTCACCCTTGCACCCCATACGCCTCAGGTTCTGGGTCGTGACGACCGCGCCGACATCATTCTCAACGCGGAAGACTACCAGCTTTCCGGCAAGCACTGCACCGTGGAATGGGACGGCAGCTACCTGTACATTCAGGACATGGGTTCGACCAACGGCACCGTCCTCAACGGCACCAATCTGAAACCGGACACCTGGAGCCGCGTAAAGAACGGCGCAGTTCTCCACATGGGCAGCTTCGACTATCAGGTCGCCCTGAATCCGGAAAAGTAAATTCACCCACCACTTTCCCGACAGCCTCACGGCTGTCGGGAAATGCCGGTTATGGGCAAATTTACAAAAAGGAGAAACCATATGCAATACATCCGAATCACAAGCGAAAACATTGACTCCGAGCACATCTGCTGCGCCATGTCGGGCAAGCAGAGCGTCGCGAAAAAGGCGTGGCTCAAGGAGCGGTTCGCGGAGGGGCTGGTTTTTTACCGCAGCGAAGAACGGGGCAAGTGCTTCATCGAATACATTCCGGCAGAGAACGCGTGGGTCCCCATCGACGCGCCGGGGCATCTTTACATTGACTGCCTGTGGATCGCCGGGTCCATGAAGGGACATGGGTATTCCTCCGACCTGCTGGGCGAGTGCATCCGGGACGCCAAAGCGCAGGGGCGGCAGGGGATATGCATCCTTTCTGCGGAGGGCAGGAAGCGGGAGTTTCTTTCTGACCCCAAGTATCTGGCCTACAAGGGCTTCACCGTCGCAGACGCCTCGGACTGCGGGATCACCCTCATGTATCTGCCGCTGACGCCGTCGGCGGAGAAGCCAAAGTTTAAGGAATGCGCCAGACATTCGGGAATCAAGGAGGACGGCTTCGTTCTCTACTATACGGATCAGTGTCCGTTCACCTGCTATTGGGTGCCCCGGGTGGCGGAAGCGGCCGCGGCACACGGCATTCCCCTGAAAACCGTCCGGATCGCAGACAAAGAAACCGCGCAGAATCTCCCCGCCCCGGTGACCACCTACGCGCTGTTCCGGGACGGGAAGTTCGTGACCCACGCCATTCAGTCCGATAAGAAGTTCCTCGCCCTCGCGGGAGTAAAGGGCTGACGCTTTAACAGAACAAGATATATTTTTTAGGAAGGAATGATAGTACAGTGACAACACACTCGAAATTGATATATGCATTAAAAGATGGCAATATCGTAAGTATTGATGATGTACCAAGCGGAAAGGAATGCGGGTGTGTTTGTCCTGCGTGTGGTGACGAGCTTATAGCGCGCAAAGGGCAAAAGCGTATGCATCACTTTGCGCACCGTTCAAATGAGGACTGCGAATATGGATATGAGTCTTCCTTACATTTGGCAGCAAAAGACATTCTTTCGCGTTCAGAGAAAATGGTCATTCCTCCCGTCTATGTCGAATTTCCGCAATCCGGCAAGCCGAAAGAACTGATAAGCAAGGAAAGAAAGATTCCCATTGACGACGTCGAACTGGAAAAACGTTTTGATGACATCATACCGGATATCGTAGTAGATTCTGGTGATGAACATTTCTTTATAGAAATCTATGTTACCCATCCAATTGACGATGAAAAGCTGAAAAAGTTGAAGGAGAAAAAGATTTCCACCATTGAAATTGATTTAAGCAAAATAAAAAGAGATATTTCCGTTGAAGAATTGTCGGATATTCTGCTCAAGTCCAGCGATCGGAAATCGTGGAAATATAATGCTGTATCTGACAAATGGTATCGACATTTTGAAAAAGATGCCTCGGATGAATTGCCTTTAAAACGGCACGGAGGTGGAACATATTATGTTGATAGATGTCCCCTTGGAATCCAGGACCTTAACAGGACATATTATGCAAATGTTCGAGATGAATGCATGCGTTGCGAGTATTGTATTTCTTATAGTCGCGGAAAGAATCTTCTATGTTCTGGTCGAAAGCGGATTTCAACAATAGCGGATTTTTCCATTCCCAAAGAGGAACGAGTTTCCATCAGCAATAGCCTACCGCTATTGGCGAGAAAATGCCCTTATTGCAACGTGCAATTGGTCAGCAAGATAATTGGCGATGACAAAGGCAGGGTATGTCCTCGTTGCTCATTTTTTATTCCTGATAGCTTTTAGCATGAGAGGGTATTGCAGCCTCGTTTACCCTCTCCGTCCTCGCTGCGCTCAGCCACCTCTCCCAAGGGGAGAGGCAAGGGGGGGCAGTTCAATTATTCTGCTGTGCCTGTTAACTGTCTGATGCGCCCCGCCCATTTCATTCCGCAGGGATTTTTCGCTGTTCAGGGCTGCCAGAATTCGCCAAGGCTCCGGCGCACCTTGCCGGTATAGCCCGTTACCGGGTGGGCTTCCAGCATGGAGCGCAGCACCGCTTCTTCGGTGGCCTCCGCGACCGCACGGAAGGCGTCGTCTATGTGGCTTTCGTGGATGCAGCGGAAATTCAGGCAGTCACCCTGTGCCGGAATCCGGTTGGCGGTGGAAAAGCCTACCATGACTTCGCCGCTGCCGTGGCCGATGTAGCTGCCCAGCCGGGCAAGCCCCACGCTGCACCGACGGATGATCCGTCCCAGCTGGCGGGAGGTGACGGGCAGGTCGGTGCCGACGATCATGATGCAGCTGCCCTCGTCCGGAGTGTCCTCCCGGATGCGCTGTTCAATCGCTTTGCCGACGTTTTCCCCGCCGATGGTCAGGTCGTGCAGGCACCCGTGGTTCGTCAGAACCAGCACGCCCACGGTGAAGGTCTCCCCGCCGATGGAAACCCGCCGGGAGGAAGAACCGATGCCGCCCTTCAGGTTGTGGCAGGTCATGCCCTTTCCTGCGCCCACGTCCCCTTGGGCAAAGTCCGCCGACGCGGCATCAATGGCGGCGAAGACCTCCGCCTGACCCACCGCCCGGTGACGGATGTCATTCAGGGATGCGTCGTTGCACTCGCACACCACGGGGTTCACGGAAAGAACCGGATATCCCCGGCGCTCCCCCTGACGGCACATATATTCCACCATGGCGTCGTGAACCAACCCCACGTTCAGGGTGTTCGTCAAAGCGATGGGGGTTTCCAGCGTCCCCAGCTCCCCGATCTGCATCAGCCCGGCGGTTTTTCCGAAGCCGTTGAGAACGTGGTAAGCCGCGGGCATTTTATTGCGGAAAATGTCGTCCTCGCAGGGCAGGATCACCGTCACGCCGGTTTTGTGCCGTTCATCATCCACGGTGCAGTGGCCGACGCGGACGCCTGACACGTCCGCGATGGAGTTCCGCGGCCCGTGGGGCATGCGGCCGATGTTCAAATCCATAAAAAATCCTCCTGAGTGTTTTTCTGACATTATACCGTTTCGGACGGAAGAATGCAACGGTTTTGCCATAAAGAGGGAGGTTTCCCGTGAAGCGGCAAAAAATCCCGTGTTCATGCTGTTGCGGAGGGTTGACCCCTATGTTACAATTAAAATTGGAAACCAAAAGGAAGGCGGCACCGGATGGTGCGGAAGTGTGAAACCAAATGAAAAGATGCCCCTGCTGCGGCGCGCCCTACAACGGCAAGCGTTGCCGGGAATGCTACTACGAGCCGTTTACCGAAGAAATCGCCCACGGCCTGCACACCCACGAGGGGGAACCGCTGGTCATTGAGCACCCGGAGGATAGGCCCATCCGCCGGAGTGTCCCCACCCGGCAAAAAGAATGCAGGCAGTATTCCGGAAAGCGGAAGAAGACCAGCCCCAAGTGGCTCTGGCCGATTCTGATCGTAACCGCGTTCATGGTGGCGCAGTACGTGCTGACGGAGTTCATTACCGAAAAAGTGAGCAGCATGTCCTCCCTGTGGAGCGACGATGGGGACACCTGGGAGACGGAAGCGGTGATTCGCCCGGAGGATTTCCACCACCAGACCGTCCTGTACGACAAGGACGGCATTCTGGCCGTGGCCGACTGGAAGGACGGGGACACATACACGGAGGAGATTCCCGTCTACCTGCGCAACGATTCAGACCGGGACGTTATGCTCATGAGCAGCATGGACTGCGTCAACGGCTACATGACGGAGTACCGCCTCTTTTTGGGCGAGGTGGAAGCGGGACAGGAGGAAATGACCTCGATCTGGGTCAACGATACCGACATTGAAAGCGGAAATATTGAAACGATCGGCGAACTCTCGTTCTGCTTGGAAGTGACGGATGCCAGCGACTACAATCCGCTGGATTCTACGCCCCCCATTACCCTGCGCGCAGACAAGAACAATGTCCGGTCGGTGGAGAGCGGCGGCACGACGGTTCTGGAGGAGGCGGGCATCACCCTTACCTACACGGGCAGCGAGGGTGAGCTTTGCGAGGACGGCGCCTTCCGGTTCCGGGTAGAGAATCATTCCGAGCGGAATATCTGGCTCTACACGATGGAAACCTACGTGAACGGCGAATCCGCTGATCTGTTCCTGTTCGACGAGCTTGCGCCGGACGCCTGGGGCAAGTGCGAAATGTGGCTGTATGACGCGGGCGTGGAGCGGGTTCGGGACATCACCTCCCTGGAGCTGGTGCTGGGCGTCCTGGATCATGACACCGATGAGCTTTTGCTGGAAAGCAAGCGGGTCAGCATTCCCGTTACAAAATAGTGTTTTCTTCCCCCGGCTGCATCAGCAGCCGGGGGAGCATTCGCTTCCAAAAAATCCACGAAAAAAGCAACGAGCCATTGAAAGAACGGCGGAAATTTGATACTATATAGAAAACATGGGGCGGCCACGCGCCCGCCCCGGAAGATGACCAGGTGAAACCATGAACACCAAAGAAGATTTTATTGCCGTCTTTGACTCCGGCGTGGGCGGCATCAGCGTACTGCGGCACCTGCGGCGCCTCATGCCCGGGGAAAGATATCTCTATTTCGGCGACTCCGCCAACGCCCCCTACGGCACAAAAACCAAGGACGAGGTGGAAGCGCTTACCTTCGCCGCGGCGCGGCGGCTGATGGCCCAGGGGGTCAAGGCGCTGGTGGTGGCCTGCAACACCGCGACCTCCGCCGCCATTCACGGTCTGCGGGAAGCCTACCCGGACACCATCGTCATCGGCATCGAGCCTGCCCTCAAGCTGGCCTATGACCGGTATCACGGCGGCGGCATCGGCGTGATGGCTACGCCCATGACCCTGCGGGAAGAAAAGTTTGAAGCGCTGATGCACCGCTACGACCAAAGCTGCCGGGTCTACAAAATCCCTGCGCCGGGGCTGGTGGAGCTGGTGGAGCGGGGACAGGCGGATTCCCCGGAAGCCGAATCCCTTCTACGGGAGCTGTTCGCCCCCTATCAGGGGAAGCTGGACGAGGTGGTGCTGGGCTGCACCCATTATCCCTTCGCGGCGAAGGCCATTTCCCGGGTGCTGGGATGCGGCGTCGCTCTGTTAGACGGGGGCGACGGCACCGCCCGGGAGACCCGCCGCCGTCTGGCGGAAGCGGGGCTTCTGGAAAACGGAACAGGCGAGGTCATCCTCACCAACAGTCTCCCGGACGAGGGGATTCTTACATTGTCCCGAACGCTTCTGGAAGCGCAATAGATATGGAGGAAGAGACTATGGACGACAACATTCTGGTCATCGGCATTGCCGGCGGCACGGGCAGCGGCAAAACCACCCTGATGAACAATCTGATCTCCCGCTTTGAGGGCATGGTCACGGTCATCAGCCACGACAACTACTATAAGCGCCACGACGACATGACCTACGAGGAGCGCAGTCAGCTCAATTACGACGAGCCTGCCGCCTTCGACACCAGCCTGATGGTCTACCATCTGGAAGAGCTGCGCCGGGGGCACGCCATCGAATGCCCGGTGTACGACTTCACCATCCATAACCGGTCGGAGCAGACCATTCACATCGTGCCGAAAAAGGTCATCATCGTGGAGGGCATTCTGATCTTCGAGAACGAGGAGCTGCGCAACCTCATGGACATCCGGATTTTCGTGGACACCGACGCGGACATCCGCCTGTGCCGCCGGATCAAGCGGGACGTGAACAAGCGGGGAAGAACTTTGGAAAGCGTACTGAAGCAGTATCAGGACACGGTCAAGCCCATGCACGAGCGGTACGTGGAGCCGAGCAAGAAGTACGCCAACATCGTCGTCCCCGAGGGCGGAAAAAATCTGGTGGCGCTGGACATGATCATCGGCCGCATCCAGCGGCATCTGGAGGAAACATGAATTACGAGAGTCTGATTTTTGACATTGACGGCACCCTCTGGGATTCCCGGGCGCTGGTGGCGGAGGGCTACAACATCCAGCTTAACAAAGAGGGGCTTTCCCGGTACTGCATCACGGCGGAAACCCTGAAACCCCTGTTCGGCCGGGTGATGACGGAAATCGCCGACGTTCTGTTTGCCGACTTTCCGGAAAAAGAGCGCTACGCCCTGATGGCGCGGTGCATGGAGACGGAAAACCGCCATCTCCACGAAAACCCCTGCCATATCGGCTACCCCGGCGTCCGGGAAACAATGGAGGAACTGGCGAAAACCCACCGCCTGTTCATCGTCAGCAACAGTCAGCAGGGCTATCCGGAGCTGTGCATTTCCAAGCTGGGGCTGACCGGCTGCATCACCGGCCATCTGTGCTTCGGCGACACCGGCACCAGCAAGGGAAAAACCATCCGCACCCTGATGGAGAAATACAACATCACCTCCTGCGCCTACATCGGCGACACCCAGGGGGATTACGAGGCCACGGTGGAAGCGGGCGTTCCCTTCCTCTGGGCAAGCTACGGCTTCGGCACCCCGGCAGGGTACGCCGGGAAAATCGACAGCTTTACGGATTTGCTGAAGCTGTAAACGTTACGGAGGTTCCATGAGTATCCCAATTGACACCTACTGCCTGCAATGCCTTCTGCGGCGGAACATCGCCCTCGCCCAGACGCTGGGGACGGAGGAGCAGGCAATGGCCTTTGCCAAAGAGATCATGAAGCTGTGCATTAATGCGCCGGAGGGGGTGTCCTCCCCGTGGTTCGGGCCGCAGATCGCCGACCTGCTTCACGATATGTACGGCCTTGACTACGACCGTTTCCGTCAGGAAAAGCTGGATTCCAACCGCTTCGTGCTGGAACGGCTTCCCGCAATTCGGGAGAAGGTGACCAATGCGAAAGACCCGGTTTTCGCGGGGCTGCAATTCGCCATTCTGGGAAATTACCTGGACTTTTCCGCCTTACAGGGGCAGGTCAGCTTTGAAAAGCTGGAGGAAATGCTGGATAAGGCGCTGGAAATGGAGCTGGACGATCAGGTGTACGCTTACTTTTGCCGGGACTTGCGCCGGGGTGGGAAGCTGGTGTATCTGACGGACAACGCCGGAGAAATCGGCTTCGACCGGGTGCTGGCCGAGGCCATCGCGGCGGCGTATCCGGAGATTTCCGTCACCTTCTGCGTCCGGGGCGCCATCGCCCAGAACGACGCGACCCGGGAGGACGCTGCCGCCGTGGGAATTCCCTTCCCGGTGATCGACAACGGCAACCGGGTGGCGGGCACCCAGCTGGATCTGCTCAGCGAGGAAGCCGCCGCGGCGCTGTCAGGCGCGGACGTGATCCTCGCCAAGGGCATGGCCAACGCGGAGACAATGCTGGGCTGTGGGTACAACGTATACTATGCGTTCCTGGTAAAATGCCAGCGGTTCGTCACCCGCTTCGGCAAGCCCATGTTCACCCCCATGCTGGTGAAGGAACGGGAGTAAAAAATTCCTCTGCTGCCGGTGGCAACAGAGGAATTTTTGCAATCAGGAATGGCGCTGGGTGGGCTGGAGGTAGCATTCTGTGCTCCAGCTGAAGCAGCTATCGTACTCGACGGTCAGATAGACGGTCTTCTTGCCGTCCTTCAGCTGGACGAAGCACACGCCGTTTTCGTCAAAGAGATCGGTGATTTCCATGCTCTGATCTTTGTAGTAGACCCACACCGTTCCGTCCTCCCGGTAGGTCACATCGATTCTGTTCTGAAGGTCTTCCAGAAGCTCTTCCTCCGTCAGAGGGCGCTCCCGGCCAAAGGCGTCGATGGCTACACCGCCGCCCCCTTCGCTGTGTACCCCGTCGGCAGCTTCGTAGGTCAGCTCGTAGCTGCCGTCCTGAATTTCCAGAACGGCGTCGGTCTGATCGCCGTAGCACCAGAGTTGGATGGTTCGCTGAATGCCGCCCACGTCCTCCGCGTAGCAGACGCCCGCCATGGCAAATACCGCAATCACCGCGGCGCACAGCAGCACCGCCTTCCGCAGGGAAAAATGCTTTTTCGTTTCCATACGCTTTACCTCCGTTAAAATGTCCTCGGAGGCATGAAGCACGCCGAAAGCACGCCGGTACTTTTCCTTATTCGTCATCGTTCCACGCCTCCATGAGTTTGGTTTTCAGGAGCTGCCGTCCCCGGTTCAGCTGGCTTTTGACGGTGCCCGCCCGCACGTGCAGAATTTCCGCGATCCGGGCGACACTGTAGTCCTCGTAGTAAAACAGGTGGATCACCGTCCGGTATTTGGCGGGCAGGGACATGACCGCCTCAAAGAGGGACTTATCCTCCGGCGCTTCAAAGGACAGCGTTTCCATATAGTCCTCCCATGAGACCCGGTGCTTTTCCCAGAAGGAACGCTTCTGATCTCTGGCCCGGTTGATGGCGACCCGCAAAAGCCATGCGCGGATGTGATCCTCGTCGGTAAATTCCTTGTCATAGGAACAGTACCGCAGATATGTATCCTGCACCGCGTCGTCGGCGTCCGCCTGATTCCCTGTGACGCTGAACGCCGCAGAGAAAACGCGGTCGCCGTATAAGCGAAAGGCATCCTCAGCTGACAGTTTCATATGTAGCCCCTTGTTCGTTAGAAGTACTTCTGCCAATAGAACGTATGAGAAGTGGAAAAGGTTGCGTATTCTGGAAAATTATTTTTGAGTATTGTACCATCCGAAACACTTTCCTTCAAGGGCGATTTCCCCCGTCGATTGGGCAAAATGTTGAAAAAAAGTCCCGGAATTTGTGAAAACCCTCTTGCCAAACAGGAAAAACAGTGATATAATCCTAACGTAAACAGGTAGAAGGTAGGAAAGAGAGGCGCGAGCGCCTCTCTTTCTTGCTGATTAAGGTCGTGTCTGAGAGCGGGTGAAAGCCACCTTTCGGACAGACTCAGGGAAAGGGTGTATCCATGAAAGTTACCGAACAAGTGGCGGCCTTCGCCGAGCCCATCGTAAAAGAACACGGCTGCGAGCTTTGGGACGTGGAATACGTCCGGGAGGGCAGCGAATATTTCCTGCGGCTGTATATTGACAAGGACGGCGGCGTGGACATCAACGACTGCGAGGCCATCTCCCGCGCCGTTGACCCCATTCTGGACGAAAAGGACCCGATCCCCGGCTCCTACCATTTTGAGGTCTGCTCCGCCGGACTGGAACGGGTGCTGAAGCGCCCTTCTGATTTCCAGAAATATCTGGGCAGCCCCATCACCGTCAAGCTCTACCGCCCCAGAAACGGCATGAAGGAAATTCCCTGCGTCCTGCGCGCTTACGAGGACGGCAGGCTGACCGTGGAAGCGGGGAAGGAAACCGTAACGTTTGAAAAATCCGAGGTCGCGCTGGTGCGGCTTCGCGTGGAATTCTGATAGGAGGACAGAATAAAATGGCAAGAAAGACAGCCAAAAAGCAGGCGGAAGCCCCCAAGGTGGATATCGGCGCGGAGATCTTCGCGTCCCTGCGGGAGCTGGAAAAGCTCAAGGGCATCCCTGTGGACTATATGGTGGAGCGTCTGAAACAGGCGCTGACCAACGCCTACCGCAAAGACCGGGAGGATCGCCGGGACGTCCCGGCGGACAATGTGGTGGTTGACCTGAGCGAGAAAGGTCTTTCCATGCACATCGTCAAGACCGCCGTGGAGGAAGTGGAGGATACCGCGCTGGAGATCCCCATCGACGCTGCCCGGAACTATAACCCCGACGTTCAGGTGGGCGACCCGGTGAACATCCCCGTGGACATCCAGAAATTCGGCCGCATCGCCGCCCAGACCGCCAAGCAGGTGGTCATCCAGGGCATCCGGGAAGCCGAGCGGGGCGTGGCTTACGAAAGCTATTCCAACAAGGCACAGGAGCTGATGACCGGCACCGTGCTGCGCATCGACCCCACCACCGGCGATATGTTCCTGCGCATCGGACAGGGCAGCGACACCTCCGACGCCGTGCTTCAGGCCGGCGAGCAGATTCCCGGCGAAACTCACCACGAGGGCGATATGCTCCGGGTGTACGTGCTGGAGGTTCACAAAATGGGCCGCGGCCCGGTGATCCGGGTTTCCCGCACCCATCCCAATCTGGTGCGCCGGCTGTTCGAGCTGGAGACCCCGGAAATCGCCGACGGTCAGGTGGAGATCCGCAACATCGCCCGGGAAGCCGGTTCCCGCTCCAAGATGGCGGTTCGTGCCGCCATGGAGGGCATCGACCCCGTGGGAGCCTGCGTCGGCCCTCACGGCGGACGTGTGGGTGCCGTCGTGAAGGAACTGGGCGGCGAGAAGATCGACATCGTGGTGTGGAGCGAAGACCCCTGCCAGTATGTCCGGGCTGCCCTCAGCCCTGCGGATGTCATTGACGTCAGCCTGATCCCCGGCCAGAAGGCCTGCCGGGTGATCGTCCCCGACGACCAGCTGTCCCTGGCCATCGGCAAGGAGGGTCAGAACGCCCGTCTGGCCGCCCGCCTGACCGGCTACAAGATCGACATCAAGCCCGCCTCTCAGGCAGAACCTGCCGAGGAGACGGAGGAAGCATAAAAATTCAGGGCGATAAGGAGGCAGTTCGATGCAGAAGAAAATTCCCCAGCGGCAGTGTATGGGCTGCCGGGAACGGAAGGCCAAGCGGGAGCTGATCCGGGTCGTCCGCAGCCCCGAGGGCGAGGTCAGCCTGGACTTCGGCGGCAAGAAAAACGGCCGGGGCGCGTATATCTGCCCCAACCCCGAGTGCCTGAAAAAGGCCATCCGCTCCAAAGCGCTGGATCGCAGTCTGGAAGTGACCATCCCGGAGGAGGTCTACCAGCGGCTGGAAAAGGAGATGGAGAATGGATAAGGCGCTGCAATATCTGTCCATAGCCCGCAAGGGCGGCATGGCGGAGCTGGGCGAGGAGCCGGTAGGCGCGATCGCCCGGGCGGGAAAGGCGTACCTGATTCTGGTAGCTGCCGACGCTTCCGACCATACATGGCGTCGGGCAAAGTCCTTTGCCGCCGGAACCGACCAGCAGTGCGTCCGCCTGAAATCCACCAAAGAGGAAATGGGCTTTGCCATCGGCCGGACCAGCCTTGCCATTGCCGCCGTGACGGATGTCCGGCTGGCGCTGACCCTGCTGACGGCGCTGGGCGAACCGGAGAAAAACCGGGAAGCTCTGGAAGTGCTTTCCGCCAAGGCTGAAAAGGTAAAGAAGCATCAGGCCGAAGCGAAAGCCCATGTAAAAAATGTGCGAAAAGGGAAAAAGAAGCAGTAGTTTTGAGTAGTGAGCAGAGCGCAGAAGCGCATATCCCCTGCGTTCCGCTTTCCGCTTGTCATATTTTGGAGGTGCGTTTTATCGTATGAGTTTATTGAAGTATCGTTTGAAGGAGGTCGCGACGGATTTCGGCGTTGCGCCGAAGGTGATCGCGGACATCATCTCCAAGTATTTTCAGAAGCCCAAGTCCAATACCCAGGTGCTCACCGATGAGGAACTGAATCTGGTATTCGACCACATGACCCAGACCCACCAGATCGCGTCCCTGGAGCAGGTGTTTGCCGTGAAGCCCGCCCCCAAGGCCGAGCCGCCCAAGGCCGAAGCCCCCAAGGCCGAGGCACCCAAGCCCGAAGCCCAGCAGGCGGCGAAGCCCCAGCAGGCAAAGCCTCAGAATCAGCCCCGTCCCCAGCAGCCCGCTCAGCAAAATGCCCAGCCCAAGGCAGACAAGCCCAAGGAGCCTGAACGGAAGCGGGAGCGCCGGGTGGTGGACACCTCCGCCGTGCAGGTCAACGCCGGACGCTTTGCCGACGTGGACAATCTGGTCTCCGAGAAGGTGCAGAATTATCAGGGCGGCAAGCAGCGCATCGGCGGCAAGAAGGGTCAGCAGGGCAATAAGCAGCAGTCCGGCAAGTTCCGCGGCAGCAAGTCCCGGAACGAGGAGCAGGAGAAAATGCGCCGCCTGCAGATGGAGGTCGCCCGGAAGGCACCTCTGACGGTGAAGATTCCCGAGGAGATCACCGTGGGCGAGCTGGCTTCCCGGATGAAGAAGACCGCCGGAGAGGTCATCAAGTGCCTGATGAAGAACGGCGTCATGGCCGCCATCAACCAGAGCATCGATTTTGACACCGCCGAGTTCGTGGCCACCGAGATGGGCTGCAAGGTGGAGAAGGAAGTCACCGTCACCATCGAGGAGCAGATCATCGACGACCATGTGGATACCGCCGAAGAGCTGGAGACCCGCGCCCCCGTCGTAGTGGTCATGGGTCACGTTGACCACGGCAAGACCTCCCTGCTGGACGCCATCCGCAAGACCTCCGTCACTGCGGAAGAGGCCGGCGGCATCACCCAGCACATCGGCGCTTACACCGTGGACGTGAACGGGAATATGGTCACGTTTTTGGATACCCCTGGCCACGCGGCCTTTACCTCCATGCGCGCCCGGGGCGCCAAGTCCACGGACATCGCCATTCTGGTGGTGGCCGCCGACGACGGCATCATGCCCCAGACCATCGAGTCCATCAACCACGCCAAGGCTGCGGACGTTCCCATTATCGTCGCCATCAACAAGATGGATAAGCCCACCGCCAACCCCGACAAGATCAAGGAGCAGCTGACCAAGTACGACCTGATCCCCGAGGAGTGGGGCGGCGAGACCGTCATCTGCCCCATCTCCGCCAAGACCGGTCAGGGTCTGGACAATCTGCTGGAAATGGTCATTCTCACCGCCGAGGTGCTGGAGCTGAAGGCCAACCCCAACCGCCGCGCCAAGGGCGTGGTGATCGAGGCGCGGCTGGATAAGTCCCGGGGTCCCGTGGCGACGCTGCTGGTGCAGAACGGCACCCTGAAGCAGGGCGATATCGTCATCGCCGGTACCGCCGTCGGCCGCGTCCGCGTCATGACCAACGACAAGGGCCGCACCGTCAAGACCGCCGGCCCCTCCGTGCCTGTGGAGATCACCGGCCTTGCCGACGTGCCCACGCCGGGCGACGAGTTCAACGCCGTCACCGACGAGCGCATGGCTCGTGAGCTGGTGGAGCAGCGCCGTCAGGCGCAGAAGGACGCCCTGGCCAAGATGAACCAGAAGGTCACCTTGGACAATCTGTTCGCCAAGATGCAGGAGGGCGAAATGAAGGAGCTGCCCCTGATCGTCAAGGCCGACGTGCAGGGCTCCGCCGAAGCGCTGAAATCCTCTCTGGAGAAGATCTCCAACGAGGAAGTCCGTGTCCGTGTCATCCACGCGGGCGTCGGCGCTATCAACGAAAGCGACATTCTGCTTGCCTCCACCGCAGGCGCCATTGTGGTTGGCTTCAACGTCCGCCCCGATGCCGCCGCCGCGGCCAGCGCCCACCGCGCCAATGTGGATATGCGGTTCTACCGCGTAATCTACGACGCCATCGACGAGATCGAGGCCGCCATGAAGGGTATGCTGGCGCCCAAGTTTGAAGAAGTGGTCATCGGCCACGCGGAGGTGCGCATGACCTACAAGGTCAGCGCCATCGGCACCATCGCCGGCTGTATGGTCAAGGACGGCAAGGTCACCCGGGATTCCCAGGTGCGCGTTCTGCGGGACAACATCGTCATCCACGAGGGCGAGATCGGCTCCCTGCAGCGCTTCAAGGACGCGGTCAAGGAAGTCACCGCCGGCTACGAGTGCGGCATGAGCGTCGTGAAGTACAACGACATCAAGGAAGGCGACATCTTCGAGTGCTTTGTCATGCAGGAAGTGAAACGCTAAGTTATTCGCCGCACCGCACATAACGCGGCGCGGCGAAAACTGTTATTGCACAGAGGGGGAAGCTCCCAATGTGCTGCTGAAAGGAGTACCCAATGTCATCCAACCGAATCAATCGGATCAATGAGGAGATCCAGAAGGAGCTGTCCGCCCTGCTTCGCACGGTGAAGGACCCCAGAGTCCAGGACACGATGATCTCCATTACCCGGGTGGAAACCACCCCGGATCTGCGCTATACCAAGGTCTATGTCAGCTTTTTGCAGGAGGAGCGGGTGAAGGACGCCATGGCGGGGTTAAAATCCGCCGCCGGATACCTGCGCCGTCAGCTGGGACACAATTTGCAGCTGCGCTACAGCCCGGAGATCGTCTGGTCTGAGGACGATTCCATCACCTACGGCGCGAGAATGCTGAAGCTGATCAACTCCCTGGAGGTCAAACACGATGAAGATTCTGACGAGAGCTGATGCGGCGCGGTTTCTTCTGGAACACGACCATTTTGCCATTCTGTCCCACCGCCGCCCGGACGGGGACACCGTCGGCAGCTCTGCCGCTTTGTGCCGGGGGCTGCGGCAGCTGGGCAAAACCGCCCATGTGCTGGAAAACAAGGAAGTGACCCCCCGGTTTGCCTGGCTCCATGAGGGGCTGACCAAGCCCCGGGTGGAGGAGGGCGACACCGTCGTCTCGGTGGATGTGGCGTCCCCGGAGATGCTGCCCGCAGACTTTCGCCCGCTGCTGGGGAAAATCGCCCTGCGTATTGACCATCACAGCTCCGCGACCTCCTTTACGGAGCAGGAGCTTGTGGACGGGGACAGCGCCTCCTGCGCCGAGGTGGTGTGGGACGTGCTGGAGCTGATGGGCGTCAAGGCCGACCGGGCGCTGGCGGAGGCGGTGTACGTGGGCGTTTCCACGGATACCGGCTGCTTCCGCTTTTCCAATACCACGGCGCATACCTTTTCCGTGGCGGCGCTGTGTACCCGGGCAGGGGCGCGGATCTACGAGCTGAATCAGGAGCTGTTTGAGACGAACACGCTGGAACGTCTGAAAATGCAGGCGTGGATCGTGGAGCATCTGGAGCTGCTGCGTGGCGGCGAAATGGCTATCTGCGCTATCCCCCGTGCCGTGGAGGAGGAGATCGGCGTCAACGAGGACGATATGGACAACATCTCCAATTTCCCCCGCACGGTGGCGGGCGTCCGCATGGCGGCGACCCTCCGGGAGACGGAG
>OHQN01000317.1_pt1 | contig 16262 bp, 17 predicted proteins | sample 1578161 | NCBI WGS metagenome assembly OHQN01 (sample SAMEA3879554, study PRJEB24766) | human gut metagenome | biome: human-associated habitat; feature: feces | place: USA | collected 1985/1987
ATTACTTCTCGTATGTCTTCTTATGACATTCCAAAGAAACTAAGTCAGTTGGAAACTCCATATACAGATAAGAATTGCCTAGATACAGCGATTGCTACAAACATGATTGCTGTCGGTATGGACGTGGATAGACTGGGCCTCATGGTTGTAACCGGTCAGCCGAAACAGAACTCCGAATATATTCAGGCAACTAGCCGTATTGGCCGTTCTTATCCTGGCTTAGTAGTTACTTTATATAACCCCTATCGACCTCGCGATTTGTCTCATTATGAGAATTTTACTGGTTATCATGCTCAGCTATATCGCTTTGTTGAGGGCACAACGGCTACGCCGTTTTCCGCACGTGCAAGAGACCGTGTGTTACATGCACTGGTTATTTCTGCAATTCGTTTACGTTATCCGGAATTTGCAGGCAATGATGGAGCGGCAGCTATTGATAAGCTAACCGATGAGCAGCTTAATGAGGTTAAAGCTCTTATTATGAATCGATTGAACATAATCAAGCCTTCGGCTAAGACAGACGCTGAACATGAGATTGATGATTTTGTAAGTAATTGGAAATTGCTGGCATCTCAACCCAAGGGTCTTAAATACTATGTCTTTAAGACCGAAAAGTATAATCGTCTAATGAATAGCTATGGCGAAGTTTGTACTGATCTTGAAAAAGCAACGCTTCGCTCTATGCGAGAGGTGGAGAGCGCGGCTAATATGTTCTATTACACGGAGGACTAGAAAGCCTATGTTTGACAATAATAAATTAGGTGAGATTCGTCCTAATCAGCTGATAACTACATTTGGTCCAGGTTCTATTGTGGATGCCGTGAAAGATTCCGTTACAGTTTTGGACTTGAATTATTGGAAAGAAAAAGGGAAAAAGATTAGATGGCAGATTAGCCTCATATCTTGGTGTTGACTGCTTTTATATGCCGCGGACTTCTTATAACGGAGATATTCCTGTGGTCTCTTTCCCGTATATGCATGTTTGTTCCAATGTGAAATGTGGGAGAATATTTGATGTAAGGGAGAATTTCAATCTTGATCGATATCTGAAGTTTGGTGTAACTTGTCCAGCGTGCCATAAACAAGCCTATCCCTCCCGTTTTATCACTATTTGTGAGAACGGACATATGAATGATTTCCCGTGGAGCTGGTGGGTTCACGGGGGCAATACGGCATGTAAAGGCACAATGAGAATGTATTCAACTGGTAATACATCAACGCTTGCAGATATGTGGGTTGAATGTTCCTGTGGGGCACGCCGGAGCATGAGTGGCGCGACTCAGCATGAGAACTTTGAAGGTATGAAATGTTCCGGACACCATCCGTTCCGGCCAAATCATAAAAATGAAAAATGCGATAAGGAAATGATTCCTTCCCAGCGTGGCGCTTCGAATGTATATTTTCCAGTAATGAGAAGTGCCATATCCATTCCACCTTGGATTAATCCGCTTTACAACCTGATTGATGAACATTTGCGCTTAATTGACAGCTATGAAGAAGATTTTGGGGACATGGGATTAGATAAAGTGTATCAAAAATTCTTTTCTGCTTTTACAAGAGAAGAATTTGATGCAGCTTTATTGCGGAGAAGGCAAAACATCAAAGAGTTCACAGAGATTAAGCAGATGGAATACAACGCCATTACACATCATTCTGATCCTGTGTATGCATCCAACAAAAAGCATTTTAAGGCCGAGGAGGATCCGCTTCCAGATTATCTTCTCCCATATTTTAAGAGAGTCATTCGCATTACACGTCTGAGAGAAGTACGAGTGCTGCTTGGATTCACCCGTGTAGACGCTCCGGATCCAGATGCTGATGAGCAGACGAACATCGTTTATCTAAATAAGGGTAAATCTGAAAAATGGCTTCCTGCTGCAGAGGTGCATGGTGAAGGTGTCTTTATCGAGTTTAACAGAGATAGCATAGACGCGTGGTTGAGAGAACCAGTACTTGGAGACCTTTCTCAGAAATATGCGCAGTGTTTTAAGGAATTCTGCGAATCTAAAGAATGGACAGTTACCACATTAAGAGATGCAAGGTACGTTCTGATGCACACGTTTGCGCATTTACTGATTAAGCAAATGTCAATGTCTTCAGGGTATTCTTCCTCCGCTATTCGTGAACGCATTTATTTTGGAGACGATATGTCTGGTGTGTTGCTTTATACCGGCAGCGCCGACAAAGAAGGTTCCCTTGGTGGACTTGTGGAATTAGGAAATATAGACCAGCTTATTGTTTTGATGAAAGATGCTTTTCAAGAAGCACTGGTTTGCACAAATGATCCAGAGTGCCTTAATAATGTGCCAGCTGGCAATAATTCAAATGGTGCAGCGTGTCATTCATGTTGCATGATTTCGGAAACAGCTTGCGAGAACGGCAATCGTATGTTGGATCGCGGACTAATTGTACCTATCGATGGAAGAGAAAATCAATCTTATTTTAAGGCTTTGGTGGAAGAGTTATGTCAACTGGAAGCATAAGTTTAGACATTTTATTAAACAAAATCCTAACAGACGCTATATCTGGCGGAAATGAGTCTATTGGTGCAATCCTGAATAGATATCCATCTCTTTCTGAGCGGGAAGCTCATGAAATTCTTTCCATGGTTTCGGCATCTGCCCAATGTAGTGGCGAAAGCGCTGAGTTAGTCGTAACATCTCCGCCATCTTTTGCATTGAAGGCAAAACCGACAAAAGTCACTGTGAGAGCAATGCTCATGGGGGCTAGAAAGAGTATTCTAATCACCGGGTACTCCCTCTCAGATTATTTCGCCGAGTTAGTTGATTGCGTAATTCAAAAGAGCCAGGAAGGCGTTCTCGTGAAATTTTTTGTGAATGACATCGAGAGTCAGAAAAACTTTGACCGTTTATGCAGCTATAAGGGGAAATTTCTGCGAATCTATAACTATCCAAAACAGGAAGATAAAATGTCCGCTCTTCATGCAAAGGTGATTTCTATTGACCAAACGGACACGCTGATTACATCAGCAAACCTTTCATATCATGGCCAGGAAGGAAATATTGAACTTGGGACACAAGTTCATTCGAAAGACTTGGCAAAACAAGTTGAAGATGTGTTTACAAGACTTGTGTTTTCGAAGGTGTTTGAGGAAGTTATTTGACTAATGTAGAACAGGAATTTTGGAGATAGAACAAACGCTGCTAAGCGCTATTCCAAAGCTGTACACCAAGAATGAAGAACTGACAGGAAATCCATTGGGTAATTTGTTCGATAATGATGTCTAATGCGTGAACAAAAACACCTGTTAGCGGAAATGCGAACGCTTTCAATACATACTGGTAGCAGTGCATATTGGCAATTCGTCTTGCAAGTATTGAAAGGTCGGAGGTACGTACATGAAACCCCTATCTTGGAAAAGCTACTATGACAAATTCTATGACTGGGAAGAAAGCACCCAGAAGAACTATTCTAACAGGCTAAGCGGCTTTGGACCAGCGGAGGAAGTGTGGGAGATAGCTCAGGAATTTGCGTTTTCGGATGAGAAGTTCGCCTCCAATTTTCTTCAGAGAGCTCTGGATGCCGGGGTGCGGTTTACCCCAGAGCAGGTTCTGGAGATGGCAGTCAATATCGAAAAGCACATTCTTAGCAGAGCAGCCGAGCTTTCTGCGATCCCCTTTCAAAGGGAAGACCTGGAAGAAATCTACATGCTGATTGATGACAAATCCTTTGAACGCATCTCTGCCAGATCCAAGATCGATATCTTTGCAGACGAGGAAGCGGAGGATCCGGAGGCATTTGATGACGAGGAAACTATCCTTCCGCCTGCTCGCAGCCCAGGTCTTCTAACCACATTGCTTGCAGCCTTCGCTTTCAGTGGATCCGGCAGGAAACGGGATTCCGGTCGTTGCGATGGAAACTGTGCCCACTGTCCACCTCACTATGGATATCGGTACGGACGATGGTACTATGGGCATGGACATGATTGGGGCTGTGAATTGCGTGGAAATGGCGGGTGCAGCGGCAAATGCACACGCGATTAGCGTTTTGCTCCAGGTCATGAAACCAAGGAAAAGGAAGAAACAGATGCCCAAAAAGCAACGACAAACGAAAGAACAACGCAGGCAGATTCGTCTGCAAAAAGGGAAGCAGTGGCTACTCACTTATACCGGTTCTCCTAAGCACATGAATAAGCATTATCGTGAGCGGTTTCATGTGGATTCTGTGACAGCCGCTAAGGATTTACAATCTCTGGGGGTTAACTACACCCAGGAACAACTTGACCGGCTCAGATCGGTAGAAGAATATCGAATTCAGCAGCTACACAAGAAGAAAAAAGAAAGCGAATTCCAGAAAATGTCTGATTTCTATGATGACTGTGATGACCGCTTTGCATACATTGTCGGTTATACCAGTGGTGGAGCAGCCTACGGCCTGCAATGGGAAGATGTTGGAATTGACCCAGATCTCCCGTTCGATGAGAAAGTTCGTCTTTACCAGAGTGAAACGTATTGAGAGCAGATTTAGCAGGAGGTCGCAATGGAGTATTTGGAACAAGTACATTTATTTGCCACAAAGTGGATCGAGAAATTCAGAGATCGGAGAATCAGCTACATAGAGTTGGTTGACCATTACCTGGCAGATGATTGTCGAGCATTGGGATTCCAGATGGATTGTGGCAATGCTTTTTCCGAGAAATATGGAAAGGCAGCAAGCAGTTGCGACGAGTTAAATCGTATAATTGATGAAGTCACTGATATCGAACTGCTTGGATCCGCAATCTATTCCCGGTGGCGATATTTTAACCATTGGGCATATGATGCCACAGACATCTTGAAGCCCGAAAATCGTGAGTGGTTTATTCTGGCATTGAGCCGCCTTGCCCTGCTTTCCGGTGAGAATCCCTTCCTGTTCAAAGGCGAGCTTAGAAAGATTCGGCTTGGTTCCAATCGGCTTGGTTATGGGCCTTGCCCGGAACCGGACGAAGAAGTTGAACAGCACATAACCATCAATTCAGAAGGACAAGTATGGTTTTCTTCGTATGTTTTCGGACAGCGCAGAGATGGTCAATACGAAAAAGCCCACAGTCAGAATCTGCGGATTGATAAAGCGGCTGCCGCCAGAATCATTTCTGCGTTTACAGAGTATTTCAGCAATGGGTACGATGAAGTTTTTGCAACGGATATTGGAAACTGGAATATGGAGCTGACCAATACCGCAGGAAAGGTCTATCGGTTCAGCGGTTCGTTATGCTCTTCTTTTGAAGTGGACGGAATTGACCTGTCAGATCTGCTTCGTGACAGCTTGAAAATGCCTGATTTGTATGCCTTTGATGGGAATAATAAGCCTGATATGGTGAATCGAATCGAAGTAAACTATCATCGAATCACAAAGATCAAGCCAAAAGTTCCTGCTTCAGAACACGCAGAATGCGCTGTCTGGGATTATACAGAGTCTTTAATTGTGGACAGGGAGAGCGAAAGTATTGAACACATTCAGAATATCGGTTCTGGGTGCTCTGTAAGCAGAAAATACAAAGTTGAGGGCGGGGTTGAAAGCCTTCTTGAAGATATGGATGCGAAAAGCATCTTTGACCATATAGAAGGAAACCCGGAGAATGTAGTGGTTGATCCGCTTGAAACCATAGACTACACCATTAAGGTTATTTCTCAAAAGGGCAATGAAAAGCTCATTCAAGGAACCTACGATAAAAAGGGGCTTCCGGACGATTGGGCGGAGTTTATGGAATCCGTCTTTGAATTTATGTCTTTCTACGGGTGGGGGGAAATTATGAACCCATCTGTGTATGGGAAGGTACGGCGCTGTGACAACGATATGATCTATTGCAGCGTGGAATTTGAAGATGGGTGTAAGAGCTACTATTATATTTCGGATGACGATTCTGTTCAGGTGGGCGATTTCGTGATCGTTCCTGCTGGCAAAGATAATCACGAAGCAGTAGTTGAAGTCGTAAAGAAAGAATACTTTGCAGAGGAAAACGTGCCTTTGCCGATGGGAAAAACAAAGCATATTATCAGAAAATGTACGGAAAATGATTTAGGCCTTCCAGACAATGAATCTATTTAGCCCAATTGCGTATCCAGCCAGCATTATTTTTACCTCAAAACAGGCAGGTCCCTTATGGCCTGCCTGTTTTGAGAATATTTGTATTTCCTTATTTCTCCCCAAGGCGAAGGTACACTTCACCATCTTGATCGATCTCAATGTGCATGGGCTTGATGTAGCGGGCATAGAACTGGTCCTTTTCACCGGCGGCCATGTCAGCCCGGGTCACTTCGTAGACCTCTCTGAGGATCTCCCGGATGTTGAAGTTCACCTCTTCCTCCAGGCGCTGACGCAACTCCTTCAACAGGGCTCGTTCCTTGATCTGGTTGCTGTTGCCGGTGCAGAAATCATCCAGTGAGTATTCCGCGCGAGATTGCGCACCTCAACCGCTCAAATTGAGCATCCATTCCGGCGGGATTGAGCACCCTTGCCGCCGTCGTTGAGCAGCACGGTAAAATGTAGATATGCACCGTATTTTGCGGTGTAAATATCTGCAAGGAGGTCACCTGTATGACCAATTACCGTGAGATCCTCAGGCTCCACAGCCTGGGGCTCAACAAGACCGAGATCGCGTCAAGCTGCCAGTGCGCTCGGAACACTGTGGCAGCAACCCTGCAGCGGGCGGCGAACTGCGGCCTGCAATGGCCGCTGCCGGAGGAAATGTCGGATAAGCAGCTCTCAGAGCGTCTGTTTCCGTCCAGTACCTCAAAGCCTGTCTACAAGATGCCGGACTACGACTATGTCGACAAGGAACTCCAGCGCAGCGGTGTTACTCTGAACCTGCTGTGGCTGGAATACTGCGACCAGTGCCGGGCGGCGGGCGAGATCCCATACCAATCAACCCAGTTCAACAAGTACTATGCCGACTATCTGGCAAAGGTCAACGCTACCATGCACCTGAACCACAAGCCTGGTGAGGTTATGCAGGTGGACTGGGCCGGCGATACTGCCGCTGTTATTGACACAGACACCGGTGAAATTATCCCGGCCTATGTGTTCGTGGCAACCTTGCCGTACAGTGGCTACAGCTATGTAGAAGCCTTTTTCTCCATGAACCAGGAGTCATGGACCACTGCCCATGTGAATGCCTACAAATACTTCGGCGGTGTCACCCGGATCATCCAGTGCGACAACCTGAAAACCGGCGTGCAAAAGCATGGGAAGGATGAGGTCGTTCTCAACAAATCGTACCAGGAGCTAGCAGAGCATTACGGCACGGCAATTCTGCCTGCCAGAGTTCGTGCTCCCAAGGATAAAGCTGCTGTTGAGGGTACCGTCGGTACCATCTCTACCTTCATACTGGCTGCTCTGCGGAACCGCCAGTTTTTGTCTCTATTGGAACTGAACGAGGCGATTTGGGACCGTCTGGAGATGTTTAACCACAAACCTTTCCAGAAACGGGAGGGCAGCCGGGCCAGCAGCTTTGCGGAAGAAAGGCCCTTCCTGCGCCCTCTGCCGCCCAGACCTTTTGAATCGGCCACCTGGAAAGTGGCAACGGTGGGTCCCAATTACCACATTTCTGTGGAGCGTATGAACTATTCTGTTCCCTTTGAATACATCAAGCAAAAGGTAGATGTCCGACTCACCAGAGCCACGGTAGAGGTTTTCTACGGTGGAAACCGAATCTGTTCCCATCCCAGGCTGTACGGACGGTTTAACCAGTACAGCACGATCCAGGAGCATATGCCGCCAGAGCACCAGAAGTATGTCCAGTGGAATGGTGAACGGTTCATTCACTGGGCCGGTAAAGTCGGCAGCAACACGCAGGTCGCTGTCCAAGCCATTCTCAGCGGCTACAAAGTAGAGCAGCAGGGCTACAAGTCCTGCATGGGTCTGCTGAAGCTGGCAGACAAGTACACCCCGGAACGGCTGGAGAATGCCTGCAAACGGGCATTGGAATACACACCCCGCCCTTCTCTCAAGAATATCCAGGCTATTCTGGCATCTGGCCAGGATAAAGCCATCCCCGAGCAGAGTACGGCTACTGCGTCCTCCTCCCGGTACGGATTCACCCGTGGAGCTGCGTATTACGGAAGGGGGAACAAGTAATGCTGACTGAGACAACGGTATCCAAGCTGCGTGAAATGCTTCTGAGCGTTATGGCCAACGCGCTGAAGGACCAATTTGCCGATCCGCAGTTCCAAAGCATGGCCTTTGAGGACCGGCTCGGTCTTTTGGTGGATGCGGAATGGAATGCCCGAAAGAATAACCATCTGAACAAGCTGATCCGGCAGGCAACCCTCTCGGATCCGGGCGCTTGTCTGGAGAATGTGGAGTATCTGCCCGACAGAGGGCTGAAGCAGGAGGAACTGCTGCGGTTCGGCACCTGCAACTATATCCAGGAGCACCACAACATCATCCTGTTGGGTGCCACCGGCAGCGGCAAAACTTATCTCGCCTGCGCTCTGGGCATGGCTGCCGCAAGACGGTTTCATGCGGTGAAGTACATCCGGCTCCCGGATCTGCTGGTAGAGTTCCAAATTGCCAGGGGTAACGGTACCATCCGCAAGCTCATGGCCCAGTACAGGAAGTATGCCCTGCTCATGATTGACGAATGGCTTCTGTACCCTTTGAAAGAAACGGAGGCCAGGGACTTATTGGAAATTGTGGAGTCCCGGTACAAGCGAAACTCCACGATCTTCTGTTCCCAGTTTGACATTCCTGGTTGGCCGGAAAAGCTGTCTGACCCGCTGCTGGCTGATGCCATCTGCGACCGAATTGTTCACGACGCCTACACCATAGTCATTGGCGGCAAGGAATCCATGCGCAAGCGGAAGGGGCTGCAAGACATCTGACTCCGACCGTATTTATGATACCTTGACAGCTTTGTGCTGTCCATATTCAACCTGAGCGGTGGGACTGCTCAATCCGGGCGGTCCCATTGCTCAATTTAAGCGGAACCGCTGCTCAATTTCGCCGGTCGAGGTGATTTTGCAGAGCGGTGTACGCACCGACTGCTCTGCCCATGCGGAAAGCATGGCAAAGATCGATTCATCCATGGTACGTTTGCTGCCGTCAAAGATGAGATGCACCTCATCCCCCTGCTTTTCAGCACGGATGCCGTGAATGTCCTCGATGGCAAAAAGGGTGTGAATAAATCCAAGGTCACTGTCAATGTCGGGAATCTGCAATGCCAAGGGAGAAACCTCCAACACATTGGCGATAGCTTTTACCAAATCCTCTTTCGGTGTTCTGGAACCGGACTCGTACTGCGCCATGCGGACATCAGCCGTTTTAGGCGGAAAGCCAACAGCTTGACCAAGCCATTTCTGCGTCATGCCACGCAAATTACGAATAAAACGGATTCGTTCACCAATCGTCATAAACCTACACTCCTTTGGTATCGTTGCGATGATTATAGCATATATGCTTAGTTCATGTCAATACAGCCTAAATAAAAAAGTTTAATATTTTTCTTGAAAGCCTCTTGACATAACGGAATATGCTTAGTATAATGCAAGTGTAAACTTAAGCATTTGTAGTTAAGTTCGGAAATTTAATACCTGTCGCACATCACAGTCATGGTGTGTCCGCCCGGGCAAATCGGAAGGCGGCCAGAAAGTATCCGACACGAAATAAGGAAATGTGCTGCCGCATATCCTCGTCAATGACTTTTTTCACGCTGCCGTCCGGCTGCCTGATCTCCACCGTGGAAAGCTCGTTGATGTAGTCCGCATAGTGGGCCAGCACCTTTTCTGTGGCCCACTTCTCACCGGCAACAGCGGCTTTGATTGTTTCATAGTCCAGCAGCTTTTCTTGTCCGTCCATCCTGATACCCCCGTCAGATTGATTTTTTCCATGATACCATATCTGGGAGTATGGAGCCAGAGAAACCGGCGATTTTCTGCTGGTAAATTCTACGCATTTAGAGCGGCACTATGGCGGGGATAGGATAAAACACTCACATACCCCGCCGACTATGCGGGAAAAACCTTGAAATATAGGGCTTTTTAAGGCCCTAAATGCGTAGGTTGGTGCTTTGTTGCGATATGCTCCACGGTTACGGTGTATTGTTCATATTCTGTTTTCGGGAATCTTTATGAAATCTTCAAAATTGCCCGGTATGCTATCCGTAAAATCAAAAAAAAGGACTTGATTATATGGATATGATTTTGAAAACGACTGACCTCTGCAAAAATTTCAAGGGGCAAATGGCGGTAAACAATGTGTCACTGAACATCCGGCGCAACTCGGTTTATGGTCTGCTGGGGCCGAATGGGGCTGGCAAATCCACGATCTTAAAAATGCTCACCGGCATTTTGCGCCCCACATCGGGAAGCATCGAGTTTGACGGCCACCCGTGGAAGCGGAATGATCTGGAGCATATCGGTGCTTTGATTGAGATGCCCCCGCTTTACGAAAATCTGACTGCATACGAAAATCTCAAAGTCAGAACTACATTGCTCGGCCTGGACGATGCACGAATTAACGAGGTATTGCAAATTGTCCAGCTCACGAATACCGGCAAGAAACGGGCCGGGCAGTTTTCTCTTGGTATGAAGCAGCGGCTTGGTATTGCTATTGCATTGCTGAACAGTCCCCAGCTTTTGATTCTGGATGAACCGACTAACGGCCTTGACCCTTTAGGGATTGAGGAACTTCGAGAGTTAATTCGCTCTTTTCCCTGCAAAGGGATTACAGTTATTTTGTCCAGCCATATTCTGTCAGAAGTCCAGCAGATTGCAGATCATGTGGGTATCATTGCTGGCGGCGTCCTTGGATATGAGGGAGAGCTTCGCGCCGGTGAAGATTTGGAACAACTCTTTATGGATGTTATTCGCAGAAATGGTAAGGAGGGATATTAAATGGAGATGGCATATATTCAGGCAGAGAACCTAAAGCATAAGAGAACTTTCACAAAAACGCTGATCGTTCTGGCCCCGTTTGTAACTGCGCTTATGAACTTTTTTGCCCCTCTTTGGTTCCAGCTCAATTCTTATAATTGGTGGTATATCCTGCTTTATCCTGGATTCCTTACGCTCACCTGTGCCTTGATTGAACAGCGGGATAATGGCAAACTAAAATATCGTGCCGTTGCTTCATTGCCTGTTTCGCAGAACAAAGTCTGGAAAGCAAAAATTGGAGTGGCCGGTATTTACTCCTGTGTGGGGAATTTCATTTTCCTGGCGCTAAATCTGTTGGGCGGTTTTGCAATATTAGTTATCAACGAAATTCCCCTGACAATCGGAATTTGGCAGGCTGCGGCCGGAACAGCTTGTATTGTCATTGCAAGCCTATGGGAAGTTCCGCTGTGCTTATGGTTATCAAAAAAAGTTGGTATCTTTGTCACGGTTATTCTTAATGCCGGACTTGGAAGCGTTTTAGGGATTTTCACGGCTACAACCTCTTTGTGGATGATCTGCCCGTATAGCTGGGTGCCGCATCTTATGATTTCCGTGTTAGGTATTTTGCCTAATGGTGAGCCGGTTGCAGATCAGAGTACGGTAATGGCATTTTGGATGATTATACTTGTATTGGTCATTTCGCTGGCCTGGTTTGCGGCGCTGTCATTTTTAACTGCAAGATGGTTTGAGAAAAAGGAGGTGGGGTAACTATGGTATCTGTGGTTCGCTGCTGGAAAGCAGAATATCAGAAGTGTAAACATAGCATTTTGCTCTATATGCACAGCATGATTCCGATTATATGTGCGGCGATTTTTGCGGGTTACTATCATATATCCAGATGGGAACTGGCAACCAAAATCAGTGCCTATCTGGAAGTGCTGGCCGTTGCGTTCCCGTTTCTGATCGGCATTATTGTGGGCCTGGTTGTTCAGATCGAAAATCAGGCCGGGCATTATCAGCTTTTGTTGGGAACAATCCCATCTCGCATGGCAACGTATATTGGTAAACTTGGTTTTCTGATGATCTGTGCTTTTGGCGCAACATTTTTAGCGTTAGGAACATTCGCTGCACTATATAGGGATGCTCCGGCAAGCCTTTACCTGAAAGCAGGGATTCTATTGTTGATTACCATGCTTCCCATTTACCTGATTCATTTGTTTGTGGGAATGAGCTTCGGAAAAGGTGCATCTATGGGATTGGGAATTGCAGGGAGTTTAATAGCTGCCCTTATGATAACAGGGCTTGGTGACGCTACATGGAAATATATTCCCTGGGCCTGGGGCGTTCGTGCTATGGATTACACTGTGCTTGCATGGGATAGCCCCCAACTGTATGCACAGGTAAAAACCGATTTTTTCAGCGGTATGATTATTTCTGTATGCTGCACTGTTTGTCTGCTGATTGCCAGTTTGGTTTGGTTTCATGGTTGGGAGGGAGGTAAAAACAGTGAATAAAAAGTGCCTGTTTGCCGTGGTAATTGTGCTTGTAAGTCTTATATGCTTATCGGCCTGCGGTGCGCTCCGCGATACCGCCGATAAAAATAAGGCGTTAAATGAATCTCTGCCGTATTATGAGCTGAACGCCGCAAACTATGATGAAATTTCATATAACGGCCTGACATATACCATAACGGATGAATGTCTTGAAATGTCAGAACTGCAAGAAGAAATCGGGCAGGTATCGAAACGCTTCAAAAATGTGGCGGGGGAAGATTTCAGTTTCGGCTACGTTTACAGTATTGTGGATGTGGATATAAGCAATGCCGTAGCTGTAAATATCAACAATGAATATCGGAAAGCTGACATTAAAAATAATGATGAGTAACCTCGACAATGTGGTATAATGGGGCGGGAGGTGATTTTTTGACCCACTTACTTGTAGTTGACGATGAAGTTTCTATCTTGGAATTGATTAAGAACAGTTTGGGGAAAGATGGATATTCGATAACGGCTTATCAAAATGCGGATGATGTAGACATCAAAAAGCTGCATTGCTATGACCTCATTCTTTTGGATGTGATGATGCCTGGCACAGACGGGTTTGAGTTTTGCAAACAGATCAGGAATATGGTAGACTGCCCGATTCTCTTTCTGACCGCAAAGACATTAGAGGAAGATATATTGTTTGGATTGGGCATCGGTGCGGATGATTATATTACGAAACCTTTTCGTATTCAGGAGCTTCGCGCCCGTGTCGCGGCACATTTACGCAGAGAAAAAAGGGAGCATCACAGCACACTTTCATTTGAGCCTGATATAAGATTTGACCTTTCCGCAAAGGTACTGTATGTTTCAGAACAGCCGGTTCCCCTTACCAAAAGCGAGTATTCAATCTGTGAATACCTTGCGAAAAACCGGGGACAGGTTTTTACAAAAGAACAAATCTATGAAGCCGTTTTCGGGTTTGATGGAATAGGCGATAACTCTACGATCTCAACGCATATAAAAAATATTCGTGCGAAATTGGAGCATTTCAAAATAAGTCCGATCAGCACCGTATGGGGGATAGGATATAAATGGGAGTGAAAAAGAAACCTACATTGAAAATATTGTTTCGCCAGTTTGCTATCTCCCTCATTGTCATGCTGGTAGCGGCAATTATTGTCCCTTCTGGTTTGGAGGGACTTGCTGTAAATGCTGGATTAGCTACAAGAGCAAATCTAAGTGAATTGCAGGTAAAAGAGATCATTCCAACGCTGACGATTGCCCCGGATATTACAAAGGTTGTGATTCCACAGGGATGCGGCTACTTAATTCTGGACAAGAACTTTAATGAGCTTTACAGCAATATGGACGATGATGAAAAAGAAATTGCCCTGCTGTACGCAAAGGGAGAATATATTGAATATGGTACGGGGCGGCAGTTTGCACTTGTTGTCCGGGAAAACGAATTTTGCGTTTTAAGGTATTATATTGGTTCTCAATTTACAGTGTCATGGCTACCGGAATATTTTCCATCTCCTGACACGCTTGCGTTTATCCTGATGGCTGTAAATTCGCTGCTGGTCATTATCATACTGACCGCCAGATTTGCTAAGAACCTGCGTACACAACTGACCCCGCTTTTTGAAGCAACTGCGGAGGTTTCAAAGCAAAACCTTGATTTTGAAGTAGGACACGCCAAAATCAAAGAGTTTGAAGATGTCCTTGCATCTTTTTCAGATATGAAAGATAATCTGAAAATTTCGTTAGAACGGCAATGGAAAACCGAACAGACACAGAAAGAGCAAATCGCCGCGCTTGCCCATGATTTGAAAACGCCTCTGACGGTTATTCAAGGAAATGCTGATTTACTCACAGAAACAAATCTTGATGATGAGCAACGATTATACGCTGGTTACGTCGTGGAAAGCTCCGGCCAGATGCAGTCATATATTCAAACCCTGATTGATATATCACGGGCGGCGGTTGGTTATCAGCTCCATATTGAAAGTATAGACTTGCCAGCGTTCATGCAGCACTTGTTCGGTTATATGGAATCACTATGCCGGACAAAAGAAATCCGGCTGCAAATGAATACTGTTTCACTCCCTCAAATGCTGAAATTTGATAGGGTGCTGATAGAACGTGCTATTATGAATGTTATCAGTAATGGGCTGGACTACTCCCCGCAAGGCGGAACGCTTTATGTGGATGTTCAGAGTAACAACGGTTTCGTGGAAATTTCAGTCACAGACGAGGGAACGGGGTTTTCTAAAGAGGCATTATGCCACGCACAGGAACGGTTCTATATGGGCGATCAAAGCCGCAATTCAAAGTTACACTTTGGTATGGGTCTATATATTACAAATTCGATTATGGAACAACATAATGGTCAGCTTATTTTAGAAAATTCAAAAGAAACCGGCGGCGCAAAGGTTACTATGAAACTTCCTTGCTGATTTTCCGATAGTGTAATGGACGTCTTTTATGTCCGTCCATTTTTCAAATCTTTATGGGATCTTCAAAAATTCCTCTTATCATGTATCTAAAGAAAAAACATCTGCCCAGCGGCAGAAAAGAAAAAAACCGCTGCTGGGCAGACCCATTTTCACGCTTAATTTATATTCACTGGTGGCGGTTTTGAGAAATCAAGGCCGCTGCTTTCTTTCTGTCATTCCCAGCAGTTAAAGGCATGGCGGCCCACGGGAGGACGCCGCCATGCTGTTTTACTATCATTATAATCTAATCCACTTCTACCGCTTAAAAAAAGCCTTGCCCCGCCACGGGAATATTCCGGCTATGAGTATGAACTATACCATGTAAGAAAACAACAAAACGCTTCAAATCGTCGCCCGGTAGGTTTACGACCTGCCGGGCGATTTTTGTCGCATTTTAGCCGCTGTCCCTGGCCGGAAAAATTCTTTGAGAAATTTTCAAAAAGGAGGTCTTTAGCGGGTAGCTGGCGGCTTTGCTGGTGTCTTGTTAGCGGAAAGGGAGAGAACCACCTAAATCCCCCACAGAAAGGGGGTGAGAAGATGAAAGTTACCCCTGATGATTACGGGAGGCGCTGCCAGTTTGACCATTTTTGCAAGCTGGTACTGTACCATGAAGCCGTTGACTACTTCCGGGAAAGGAAGCGTCAGCGTGGCTGGGAAACATCCTTTGAAACGCTGCCGCTTTCGGAACTGGACACGCTATGCACGATAGATCAGTACCCCAGCGACAGTTTTATATTTCCGGCCTATGGCTGTGAGCTTCAGATCAGCGACGGGCTGGTGGCCGCTGCCTTTGCCAGCTTGCCCCAGCCGGGACAAAGCATCTTGATAGCTGCAAGACGTACATTATGAAATCCAGAGGCTTGTGCAGCAGTCACACCATCCGGGACGAGTTGGTGGAGCAGGTAGTATTTGAAGCTGTCAAAAGACAGATTGACCTTTGCGGTCCTCTCGCAGAAATCATTGACGAAATAAACCAAGCCCCCGTAGTGCGTAATCAGTCAACAAGGCTTGACAAGCTGCTGAAAACACAAGAACAGGAGCTTCACAAGATTACAAATCTTTGTGATAATCTGTATATCGACTGGAAAAGCGGCGACCTGACGCGGGATGAATACCACCGCATGAAAGCGAAGTTTGAACAACAGGCCGAGGAAATCCGGCAGACTATCGCAAATCTGCAAGAGGAACAGACCTTTGTATCAAACGGTATCATTTCCGCTGACCCGTACCTGCAAACATTTTTGAAGTATAAGAATATCGACCATTTGGAGCGCGGTATTGTTGTTGCCTTGATAAAACAGATTAGCATTTATGAGGAAAAACGAATTGAAGTAGAATTTAACTTTGCAGACCAGCACCAGCGGATATTGGACTTCATAGAAGCCAACCAAAGCTGCGTGTTGTCAAGAGCGAGGCCGTCTAACTGGCGGCTTCCACCTCTTGATTTTTTCAGGCGCAAAGTTGTGTATAAA
>OHQN01000319.1_pt1 | contig 16221 bp, 15 predicted proteins | sample 1578161 | NCBI WGS metagenome assembly OHQN01 (sample SAMEA3879554, study PRJEB24766) | human gut metagenome | biome: human-associated habitat; feature: feces | place: USA | collected 1985/1987
AAAAGAATGGCAGACAGGTGAAGATCACTAAGCCTCTGGATGCTATGCGTCATGGCATTGGTTATCTGCCGGAGGATCGTAAGCGGGACGGTATCGTAGGTGACTTGTCCGTAAGAGAGAATATTATCCTGGCACTACAGGTGCTTCGTGGATTCTTCCGACCGATCTCCCGGGCGGAAGCTAATAAATTTGCAGACGAATACATCAAACTGTTGGATATTAAGACTGCATCCGCCGAGACTCCCATCAAGTCACTGTCCGGTGGTAATCAGCAGAAGGTAATTCTAGCCAGGTGGCTTCTGACCCATCCGGAATATCTGATCCTGGATGAGCCTACGAGAGGTATCGATGTCGGCACCAAGGTGGATATCCAGAAGCTGGTACTGAAGCTGGCAGGTGAAGGCATGAGCGTGACCTTCATTTCTTCTGAGACCGACGAGATGCTCCGTACCTGTTCCCGGCTGATAGTCATGAGAGACCGCAGGGTGGTAGGAGAGCTGTCCGGGGAGGATCTGACCCAGACCAAGATTATGAGTACGATTGCCGGAGGTGAGAGTAAACATGAGTAAGGAAAAAACAGTGGAAAAACAGAATAAAAATTTCCTCAGCGGATTGTTCCGGCAGCAAATCTTCATTCCCATTGCAGCCCTGATCATTCTGGCAGTATTCAATCTGATCGCGGATCCCAGCTTTTTCAAGATCACACTGGGATATAACAGCGCAGGAGATCCGGTATTGTCCGGCTATCTGATGACAATCTTAGACTACGGTTCCGAACTGGCAATCCTGGCTATCGGCATGACACTGGTCACTGCCGCATCCGGCGGACAGGATATCAGTGTGGGCGCGGCCATCGCTATTGCAGGCAGTGTGATCCTGCGGGTACTGTGCGGTACCAATTCCAGACCCGATACCTTACAGGCTCCCATTATCGTAGCTTTTCTGATCGCCTGTGTGGTGGCAATGCTCTTTGGCGCATTTAACGGTGTGCTGGTAGCGTATTTCAAGATCCAGCCCATGGTAGCGACGCTGATCCTCTATACGGCAGGCCGTTCCATCGCTGCATGGATCAACAACAACGAACTTCCTATTGTAAGTGATCCGACCTTCAGTTATTTCGGCGGATTTATTCCCGGAATCCCCATTCCCACACCGTTTTTCATTGCGGCAGTGTGCGTACTGGTGATCTTCCTGGTACTGAAGTTCACGACACTGGGGCTTTACACCCAGTCCGTTGGTATCAATGAAAATTCCTCAAAATTAAATGGACTGAATCCCACATTTATTAAGTTCCTGACCTTCGTGATCTTAGGACTGTGTGTGGCGGTAGCGGCACTGATCAAGGTAAGCCGTCTGTCCTCCATCAACTACTCTGTGATCGCAAAGGACATCGAGATGGATGCAATTCTGGCAGTAGCACTGGGCGGCAACTCCTTAAGCGGTGGTAAGTTCAACATGGCAGCGTCAATCCTGGGTGCCTATGTTATTCAGTTCCTGACCACCACCTTATACAAATTTGACGTACAGTCGGATGCGCTTCCCGCTTACAAAGCAGTGGTAGTTATCCTGTTGGTGGTATTAAGCACGCCAAAGGTAAGAGAGTGGCTGTCCGCTGTTGGCAAGAAGCTGAAGCAGAGTAAGACCGTAAAGGAGGTTGGCTGAAATGGGTAAGAAGTTAAAAAATATGACAGATACCAATCTGCTGCTGACCATCACAATTGTAGTATTTTTTGCAATGTATATCGGAGCTATCGTGTTCCAGGGAAAAGGCTTTTTAAAGCCACAGACGTTTTTCAATATCCTGAACGCCAACGCAGCTCTGATCATACTTTCCTGCGGTATGAGCTTAGTCATGATCACTGGTGGAATCGATATCTCCGTCGGTGGCGTGGTAGCACTGGTCAGTATGAGCTGTGCGGTATACCTGGACTTTGGCGGAGGCAATGTATTCATTTCTATGCTGATCGCCGTTGCTATCGGCCTTGCCTTCGGTATCGTACAGGGCTTCCTGGTAGCGTACCTGGATATCCAGCCCTTTATCGTGACACTGGCCGGGATGTTCTTTGCCAGAGGCATGACCACCATCGTAAATACTAAGCCCTTCAATGTGGCGAATGAAAACTTCACTGCACTGAAGGAGACACGTGTGTTCGTTCCGGGGATGGGATCTGTGAACAAGTTGGGAAATTATGTAAATGCCTATGTGGAAATCGGTGTGATAGTAGCACTGATGGTAGTCATAGTGATGTTTGTCATGCTCCGCTGGACGAAGATGGGCCGCAGTTTCTATGCTGTGGGCGGCAACAACCAGAGTGCACTGATGCTGGGCATCAATGTTAAGAGAACGAAGTTCCTGTCCCATCTGCTCTGCGGACTGTTGGCAGGCATCGGTGGCTATGTATACTTCCTGCATGTAGGAAGCGGTTCGGCTTCTCATGCGACAGGCATGGAGATGAATGCCATTGCATCCTCTATCATTGGCGGTACAATGTTGACAGGCGGTGTTGGTAATATCATCGGAACCTTCTTCGGAGTATTGTCCTTAAGCACCATCCAGAACATCGTATCCAGTGCAGGTCTGGATCAGGCATGGTGGACCGGTATCACCATTGCAGCTATGCTGTGTCTGTTCCTGGTGGTACAGAGCGTGGTGATCGCCAGAAAAAAGAAAATGCTGCAGAAATAAATAAGAGTAGTTTCCTTCTGCTGGAGGAAGGAGAAGAACGAAATGAAAAGAGCGTGGCTGATGTGCAGCCACACTCTTTTTCCGCTAGTAAAAGTAATCCACTGGATATTAAGGGGGGTAAAAGTTATGAAAAAGACGAAGGTAAAAAAACAAAAGACTCCGAAAAAACAGGGATGCAGCCTGTTCCTGCTGCTGATGCTGCTGGCACTGGCACCGGTAGTTCTGGCAACAGTGATCCTCAGCACCACATCCTTACATCTGACCAGAACGAATCTGGAAGGCAGTGTACAGACCACACTGCATGTAACTGCGGATAATCTGGCAAAATACTGTAAGGAAAATGAGATCACGGCAATGAATGCCAGCGGTTATTACGAGTACCTGGACAGCCTGAAGGAAGAAGACCTGGAGATGGCCATTCTTGCAGATGGCATTCCAGCTACCACATCCATTAAAAATGAAAATGACTATCGTATCCGTGAAATCCCCATGGATCAGGACCTTGTGTCAGGCGGTGGGACGGATGGTTATTATGATAAAAATGTAGTGATAGATGGAAATGCTTATTATGGTTATTATATCCCGATTATGAATGACGGACGGATCACTGCGGTAGCTTTTGCGGCGGAACGGAAAAATGACATCACCGATGCTCTGTGGGAAATCAAGGTTGTATTCCTGATCTGCGCAGCGGGGATAGTGCTTCTGTTTGGTGCCATCTGCTTTTTCCTGAGCAGAGCTCTGTCGAGCAGGATGAAGGAGACTGGCGCCAGGGTGAATGCCCTGGCAGAAGGTGATCTGAGTGCCAAAAAAGAATCCCACAGTATCGTCCGTGAAATCCGTAATCTGTTACTGAATACCTCGCAGATGCAGCGGAATCTGGCGCAGGTCATCGGCGGTGTGCAGGAGGTAGCCGGAGAACTTCTAAACAGTGTACGGCAGGTCGCAGAGGGAAGCAATACTACCATGGAACAGGCGGAGCAGATCAGTCAGGCCGTGGATCAGCTGTCCGCTGCAGCAGAAGAAATGGCGGAAAATGTACAGAACATCAGTGACCGCATGGACGAGATTGGTGCGGCGGTCAACGACATCAGTGCCAGTGCCGGACAACTGCAGAAGGATTCGGAGGAGATGCAGGACAACAGTAGAAAAGCCGGAGAAGGTATGGAAAAGATCATGACCGGTAGCAGCCGTTCCGTGGAATCCGTGGATACTATTACGTCCAAGATCCATGAGACCAACGATTACATTGAAAAAATCGATGAAGCGGTAGCTCTGATCTTCTCCATTTCCGGACAGACAAATCTCTTAAGTCTGAATGCCTCCATTGAGGCCGCCAGAGCCGGAGAGGCAGGAAGAGGATTTGCAGTGGTAGCGGAAGAAATCCGTAAGCTGTCGGAGCAGAGTGCCGCCGGGGCCGAACAGATCAAGGAACTGGCACAGGGGATCATGGAGAAATCCGGTGAGACTGTGGAACAGGCGGATGTGGTAAAGGATATCATCCGGGAGGAACAGGATTACATTATTGCAACCAGAGAGCAGTATCAGCAGTTAGAGCAAAGTATCAGACATTCTGCGGAAGAGATCCGCAAGATTGCCGGAGAGACCAGACATCTGTCACAGCAGAAAGAGGATATTCTGGGCAATATCGGCAGTCTCAGTGCTATCAGTGAGGAAAATGCAGCCAACAACCAGCAGGTAAATGCAAACATTGAGGAAATCCTGACGCAGATACAGACAGTGGGCGCAAACTGTGATAAAATGAAACAGATCTCCGGGGAACTGGAGAACTCTGTGGCGTATTTTCACACAGAGAAAGAACCTGATGGAAAATGAGAGAATGACAGAGTGGTTTCCGGGTGGGAAGAATGACAGAACAGGATGACATTACAGATATGAAAAAATGCAGAACAGGAAGACGATGGATGATAGGTCTGTTGCTGGGGCTGGGAATGATACTGGCCGGATGTGGCAGCAGACGAAGTACTGCGGATGACACGGTGACATCGGAAGAGATACAGATGGATCGTATCGTTGTTGGCTTTTCCCAGCTGGGAGCGGAATCCGACTGGCGCAGTGCCAACACGGAGTCCATGAAAAGCACTTTTACAAAGGAGGCAGGGTATGATCTGATCTTTGAGGATGGGCAGCAGAAGCAGGCCAATCAGATCCGGGCTATCCGCACATTTATCCAGCAGGAGGTAGATTATATCGTGCTGGCACCGGTGACGGAGACCGGTTGGGATACGGTGCTCAGAGAGGCGAAGGATGCCGGGATCCCGGTGATCATCGTGGACCGGAAGGTGGATGTGGAGGATGACAGTCTGTTTACCTGCTTTGTAGGGTCTGATTTTGAATTGGAGGGCCTGAAAATGTCAGAGTGGCTGAATTCCTTTTCTGTTAACAAGGGAATTGCCCCACAGGATATTCATATCGTAAATATTCAGGGAAACATCGGTGCTTCTGCCCAGATCGGACGGACCAGGGGACTGGAACAGGGCGTGGCAAAATACGGTTGGGATCTGTTGGACCAGGTATCTGGAGAATTCACCCAGGCCAAAGGCAAGGAGGTCATGGAGGCTTTTCTGAAAAAATATGACAATATCAACGTGGTCTATTGTGAGAACGATAATGAAGCCTTCGGAGCCATGGAAGCCATCCGCGCAGCGGGCAGAACCGTGGGCAGTGACCTGGCGGCAGGAGATATCATGATATTGTCCTTTGACGGTGTCAGCACGGAATCCATGGACTGCGTACTGAAGGATGAGATCACCTGTATCGGAGAATGCAATCCGCTACATGGACCAAGGGTAGAAGCACTGATCCGGATCCTGGAGGAGGGCAGGATCCCGGAAAAATTCTCTTATGTGGAAGAGGGACTGTATGCTCATGATGATACTGTGGTCTCTGTGACGGTAGATGATAAGATTTACCGCGTACAACAGGTGGACAGAGAACTTTGCAAAGAGAACGCATATTAAAAAATCTGAGGTAACGATCCGAATGTCACAGACATGGGATCGTTACATTTTTTTGCGGGAACTATAAAGTAATTGCAATTTAGTCCGATACATATTGTGAAACACGAATCACATTCGGGAAGGAGGAGTCGATATGCGTATTGAAGCGTATACACAGGTACAGCAGCTGTATCAGTCTCAGAAGCTAAGCAGAACACAGAAGACTAAGACAGCCACACACACGGACAGACTGCAGATCAGCAGCCAGGGCAAGGATTTCCAGACCGCTAAGGCAGCAGTGGCCGCCGCACCTGACATCAGGGAAGAGTTAACGGCTCCCATTAAAGCAAGGATCCAGAACGGTACTTATGGAGTGGATAATGCAAGCTTTGCGGAGAAGCTGCTTCAGAAACAGGAAGAAATGAGGTAGTTCTTTGGCTAGTTTAATGGAAAACCTGATAGATGTATTAGGCAGAGAGAGTACGGAGTACGAAGCTCTGCTTCAGTTATCACAGCGTAAGACACCGATCATAGCAGGCGGTGATCTTGCAGAATTACAGAAGATCACGGACGAGGAGCAGGAGCTTGTAAGCAGGATCCATAATCTCGACAGACAGAGAGCGGGAGTGACTGCGGACATAGCCGATGTATTGAACAGGGATGTTAAAGAGCTGAAGCTGCCCAATCTGATCACCATGTTATCTGCACGCCCTGCGGAACAGCAGGCACTGGCAGAAGCACATGACAGACTGCAGGCAGCAGTCCGGGGGCTGAAACGTATCAACGAGCAGAACAGTGAACTGTTAAACAGTGCACTGGAGATGGTGGAGTTCGAGATGAATCTCCTCCAGGCGGCGAAGACAGCACCCGAGACAGCCAATTACAATCGCGGAGCTTACAATGCAGGAGATACCATGGGCGTTATCGATCATGGCTTCGATGCCAAGCAGTAAGATACAGAGGTGAGAGTTCATGCCATTAATGGGTAGTTTATATATTGGATCGTCCGGATTACAGACAAGTCAGAATGCGCTGAATACCACAGCGCATAATCTTTCTAATGTGGACACCACAGGCTATACCAGACAACAGGTACAGCAATCTAACAGAGCTTATGTCACATTATCTACAGACCCGAAGTCTATTGCCAACAAACAGACGGGTCTGGGTGTCACATATTCCCGTGTAAAACAGGTCAGAGATTATTTCCTGGACAAAACATACCGCAAGGAATCCGGACGCAGTATGTTCTATGAAGTGTCCACGGAAGTCATGGAAGAAGTAGAGAGCCAGCTGGGAGAGTTGAACGGCGAGGCTTTTCAGACGACCATGACCGATTTCTGGACTGCAGTACAGGAGCTTTCCAAGGATCCCAGCAGCTCCGTCACGCAGGGACTGATCGTACAGAGAGCATCCGAATTCGTGCAGAGAGCAAGTGCGGTATATGCTGGCTTAAGTTCCTATCAGGACAACCTGAATACACAGATCAGACAGAATGTGGATAAGATCAATAAATACGGCAATCAGCTGCTGACATTAAATGATCAGATCCGTGCCATTGAGAGCGGCGGTATTGAGCATGCCAATGACCTGCGGGATGCGAGAAATCAGATCCTCGATGAACTGGCAGAGCTGACCAATATGAGCTTTTCCGAGGACAGATACGGCAGTGTATCCGTACAGATCGAGGGTGTAGATTTCGTCAAGGACGGAACCTGCTATGAGATCGCCATGAAGATGGACGAAGCTACCGGCTTCGTGACACCGTTCTGGCCCATGAATGCTTCTTATACTACAAGGGATGACGGTACCAGAGTCTATAATATCGACGGTGCGGAAGTGTTTGATCTCTCCATCGAGATCTCATCGGATCTGGGAACTGACATCGGCGGGCTGAAGGCTATGCTTTTGGCCAGAGGTGATCACAGAGCCAACTATACCGACCTGGCAGAGGGAAAATACGACAGCGTATCCCAATCGGTCGTTATGAACATACAGGGTGAATTTGACCAGATGATCCACAATGTGGTGACGAAGATCAATGATATCCTGGCAGAGGCAGCCGGGGTACAGAGCGGAGATTTGGAGCTGGCAGACGGTACGACACTTAAAAATGCTAAATATTGCGCAGTGGATTCCGACGGCTATATGCGCATGGAAGACGGTACTCCGATCCAGTTATTTACCAAGGTGACGACAGACGGCTATCGTAAGGTGACCGGAAAAGACGGCAAGGACTACTGGGTCATGAACGAGGAAAAGGCCGACAGCCCTGAGAGCCTTTATACCATTGGTAATCTGCAAGTCAATTCAGCTCTCATGCAGGAACCCTCCAAGCTGGGATTCCGACTGGCGGACGGTTCGGAGGATAAGAAAACGGCGGATGCACTGAAGGCAGCGTTTACCGAAGAATCCTATACGCTGAATCCCAACGTACAGAAAAAGACTACTTTTGTAGATTATTATACGGATCTGGTATCACAGGTAGCAAACTCCGGATATGTGTTCCGGAGCATTTATGAGAACCAGGTCAACACCGTGGAAGCAACACAGAGTGCCAGGGAGCAGGTGGTCGGTGTCTCCACGGACGAGGAACTGTCCAATATGATCAAGTTCCAGAATGCGTACAACGCATCCAGTCGATATATCAATGTGATCAGCGAGATGCTGGAACATATTATTTCCACATTAGGAGTATAGGAGGCGATATAGAATGCCCTCACAATTTTTTGGATTAAATATTGCATATACAGGACTGCTGGCCAGCAATGCTGCCATGAACACCACGTCCAACAATATCGCCAATGTACAGACGGAAGGCTACAGCAGACAGCAGGTAACCCAGCAGGCATCCAATGCACTGCGGGTATTCCAGACCTACGGCTGTGCCGGCGCCGGTGTAGAGACACTGGCCATCGAGCGCGTCCGCGATGAGTTCTATGACGGAAGATTCTGGGACAACAATGCACAGCTGGGCGAATACGATATGAAGCAGTATTACATGCAGCAGCTGGAGACGTATTTTGATGATGACGGCAAAAGCACCGGCTTCAAGACCATCTTCGATCAGCTGATGGTGACCGGTATGCAGGCTCTGTTAAAAGATCCTAACAGCGCTACCGCCAAGTCCCAGTTCGTAGGATATGCCGGAGCACTGACTGAGTATTTCAACGGCATGGCGGGCAACCTGGAAAAGGTTCAGAAAGACATTAACCAGGAGATCAAGCTGAAGGTAGATGAGATCAACTCCATCGCCGGCGAAGTCGCTACTTTAAATAAACAGATCAATACCATCGAACTGACCGGAGTGAAAGCAAACGAGCTCCGTGACCGCAGAACCCTGCTGATCGATGAATTGTCCAAGATCGTGGACGTGCAAGTCAAAGAGACACCGATCATCGATGCCAACAATGAGAACCGTGAGACCGGTGCCAACAGATACATGGTCAAGATCGCCGGAGGCCAGATGCTGGTAGACGGCAGTGATTACAACGGTCTCGAATGTGTGGCAAGAACCTCCTATGAGAAAGTAAACCAGACCGATATCGACGGTCTCTATGAAGTCTACTGGGCGGACGGGCAGAAGTTCAACCTGTACAATGCATCCATGGGCGGTGATCTGGCAGGACTGATCCAGATGCGTGACGGCAACAACGGCGAGAATTTCACCGGACAGGTGACCGCCACCGGCACGACGACCACGGCAGACGGCAAGACCCATGATACCGTAACCGTAAAAGTAACCAAGGCTTATCTGCAGGATCTGAATAAATGTAATCTGTCGGATCAGGGAGGCATCCTGGATCTGGGCAATCAGGAATTCTACTATGATTCCTGGGAATATACCTGCGAATATGATGCGAACGGCAACGCCACTTACTCCTATACATTTACTTTATCGGACAGTGAGAAGAATCCCCGGGGAATTACCAATGACCGTGTAGGGAAAAAGGCAGAGATCGGTACCAACCTGTCCTATCAGGGCATCCCTTATTACATGAACCAGATGAATGAGTGGATCCGTACCTTCTCTCAGAAATTCAACGATATTCTCACCTCCGGTTACAGCGGAAACGGGGATCCCGGCGTGAAGATGTTCACCGGTAATAAAGCTACCGGCGGTGAGCAGTTCCTGCTGGATGACGCTGCAAAGCGATATGACAAGCAGGAAAAAAAGGCCAGCAAAATGACGGTAAAGGTCAACGACGACAGTTACTATCGTCTGACCGCGAAGAATTTCGACATTCTGGAGGCTATCGAACAGGATCCCGGACTGATGGCGAACCGTAAGGATGCCGCGGACGGTGTGGAACAGAACGACCTGTTGAACGATCTGAAGAATCTTGCCACAGATAAGACGAAGATGAGTTTCCGAGGATGTAATGCTTCTGAATTTTTACAGTGTATTCTGTCGGATGTGGCATTGAACGCTTCCAGAGCGAATACCTTTTATGCAAGCTTTAAGGATATCTCCGCTACTATCGATAATCAGAGAATCTCCATCTCCGGTGTCGATGAGGATGAAGAAGCGGTGAACCTGGTGAAATACCAGAACGGATACAATCTGGCTTCCAAGATGATCCAGACCCTGACGGAGATCTATGACAGACTGATCCTGGAGACCGGAGTCTAGTATGAAAATGGTATGGAATTCTATAGAGAGAAAGGACAAGGACCAAAATGAGAATTACGAACAAGATCATGCAACGTAATAATCTGTCCAATATCAATACGAACAAAGTATATCAGGATAAGCTGAGCACACAGATGTCCACCCAGAAGAAGGTGAACCGCCCTTCCGATGACCCGGTGGTATCCATCCGTGCCCTGCGTCTGCGCAGTAATGTTACGGAAGTGACCCAGTATTACAGCAAGAATATCCCCGATGCGGAGAGCTGGCTGGACGTGACGGAAGATGCACTGAAGAATCTGACAGAGATCATCACAAGCATGATCAGACAGTCTACGAAAGGCTCCAATGGAGACCTGAAGGCAGAAGACCGCCAGATCATTCTCGAACAGCTGAAAGCCCTTGGAGATGAAGTCTACAGCACCGGCGATGCCGACTACGCCGGACGCTATGTGTTTACCGGATATCGTACCGATACTTCCTTAAGCTTTGATAAGGAATACAACACGGAATACAATATCACCGAGCAGCTGGGCAACAGCTCCATCACTAAGCTGACCAAGGTAAATACCGGTAAACTGCTGGATATCACCGCAGCGAATTATAAAGATGCGGGCTTTGATAAGATATCAGACCAGGATGTCAAGGCCACGGAGGTATATCGTATTCAGCTGTCCTATAATGACTGTAAAAAGAACGGCACTCCCTCCATTTCTTTTCAGGAGAAACAGGCGGATGGCAGCTATCAGGAGGTAACATGGCCGGATCAGAATACCCACCAGCCGGCCATTGAGGAAATTTCCTCTACCGCGGATCCCTACAGCAAGGTAGCCGGTAACCCTGATGCTATCGTGTATGTACCGGAGACCGGAGAGCTGCTCCTGGGCGAGAAGCGCTACAAGACCCTGATGGATTGCAAGGATGATCCTGCCACTTCCGGTAAAAATGAGGGTGAGATTCAGGTAACCTATCAGAAGAATCACTGGGTGAAGGGAGATCTGCGGCCGGAGCATTACTTCAAGTGTGATGCCACCGTGGATGGCAAGACAATAAAATATAATGAGAAATATACACAGGATGATGAGGACAGACAGGTGATCGAATATGATGTAGGCTTCAATCAGACCATCCGTGTAAATTCCACTGCAGATGAGTGCTTCCAGCACGGAATCGGCCGTACCGTGGATGACCTGGTACAGGCGATGCAGGATGTGCTGGATTTGGAGACAGTGAAGACCAAGATCGAAGGCCTGCAGGAAAATGCTACCGGCGGCGATGCGGATATTCTGAAAAAACAGATGGAAGCCGTGGAAAAAGCACTGACTCTGTCCAAGGATAAGTGCCAGAAGCTGTTCGAGAGCAGCATTACCACCTTCCAGGGATATCTCGATGATGCCAACCTGTGCATCACCAACTGCGGTACCAGAAGCAGCAAGCTGGAGCTGATCGAGAACCGTATGAAGAGCCAGAAGACTACCTTTGAGACATTAAAGAGCGAAAACGAAGATATTGATGTGACAGAGACCGTTATTAACTTAAAGAGTGCGGAGATGACCTACGAAGCTGCACTGATGGCTACCGGTAAAGTCATGCAGACCACACTTTTGAACTTTATCTAAGAGGATAGTGTAAAAAATACGGAAGTACCTGGAAGCTTGCAGGTACGGAAAGGCATAGGTATTCTATGAAGATTCAGACGAAAAATTTTGGGGAAGTAGAGATTGCGGATAACAAGATCATCACATTTGATAAAGGAATCATCGGATTTCCGGAGCTGAAGCATTTCACCATGCTGCATGACGAGGAAAAAGGCAGCAGTGCCGGTATCCGTTATCTGCAGTCCATCGAAGAACCCAGCTTTGCCATGCCGGTCATGGATCCTTTGCTGGTCACCCCGGACTACGATCCCGAGGTGGATGATGAGCTGCTCACCGGTGTAGGAACACTCACCCCGGAGAACATTTTGGTCATGGTGACCGTGACCGTACCTTCCGACCTTACGAAGATGACCGTGAACCTCCAGGGACCCTTTGTCATCAATGTGGAAGAGCGTAAGGCATGTCAGATCATCCTCGAAGGCAACCAGTATCCCGTGAAATTCCCCATCTACGATATCCTGAAATCCAGAAAGGCGGGTGAGTAAGATGCTGGCATTATCCCGTAAGAAAAACGAAGCGATCATCATCAACAATGACATCGAGATCACCGTCCTGGAAGTGAAGGGCGACCAGGTCAAGATCGGCATCTCCGCTCCCAAGGAAGTGCCCATTTACCGCAAGGAAGTATACCTACAGATCCAGGAAGCCAACAGGGCTTCGGTGGATGCTGACGGTATGGAAGCACTGAAGAACCTGTTTGGGTAGGCAGAAGATAAAATAGGAAAATAGGAAATTAGGCATAGGAGGTGCAATTTTTTGCATCTCCTATTAATTTTTTCTAAGGATTTACCGATACAATCCTTAGAGAAGCAAGGTCGTGCGCCTACGGAAGGCGCTTTTATCACACGGAGGTGACCATTATGACCATAGAACCGATTTCCAGTATCATGACAGTGCAGGCACAGAATACGGCCGCTGCCAAGAATGCAGCTACAAAAGTGACCACAGAGGAAAACGCCTCTGAATACAATCCTGCCAATGTAAAGCCAATAGACAAGATCGATCAGACGACAGCAGTCGTTGAGAATGCTCAGGGCAAGGAGCAGAGCAATACCTCTGCCGATCCCAATAGGGAGCAGCAACAGCATGTGACCAATGAGCAGATCAAGAAAGCGGTAGAGAAGCTGAACAAGAACATGATGTCTCATTCCGAAGCGGTCTTCGGCATTCATGAGGCAACCAACCGCGTAACCATCAAGATCATAGATAAGGATACCAAGAAAGTGATCAAGGAACTTCCTCCCGAGAAGACCCTGGACATGATCGCCAAAGTGTGGGAGTTAGCCGGTATCCTGGTAGATGAGAAGAGATAAGATAGGAGGATACCAATATGGCATCATCAACAATGAGATTATCCGGACTGATCTCCGGTATGGACACAGAGAGCATTATCCAGCAGCTGGTATCTGCGAAGCAGACCAAGGTAGACGATGCGAAAAAGGCACAGACCAAGCTGGAGTGGAAGACTACGGCATGGAAGGAGCTAAACACCAAGCTGAAGAATCTGCAGTCCAAATACGTCAACAATATGCGTTTTACCAGTGCTTATATGAAGAAGACCACATCCGTCTCCGACAGCACTGCAGCCAGCGTCATCACCGGTGAGAATGCCATGAACGGCGTGCAGAACCTCAAGATCACACAGCTGGCCAAGACTGCTTACATGACCGGCGGTAAGACTTCTCTGAGAACCAAGACAGATGCAGACGGGGACGATTTCAAGCTTAATGCCCTGACGAAGTTGTCCGATCTGAGCGTGGATAATAAAGGTACTGCTCTGAATCTGAGCACCGGTACCACATTAAATATCAAGAGCGGTGATACCAATGTAGAACTGGAGATCACTGCGGATACTACCATCTCCAACGTACTGACCAAATTAAAAGAAGCCGGACTGAATGCCAACTTTGATGAGACCCAGCAGAGATTCTATATCAGTGCCAAGGATTCCGGAGAAGGCAATGATTTCAGCATTACCGCATCCGATGAGACCGGCAATAACGTACTTAAGAGCCTGGGACTGGACAGTGCAAGTGCCAATAAGATCGATGCACAGAATGCGAAGATCACTCTGAATGGTACGGAGTACGAGAGCAACACCAATGTATTCTCCATCAACGGTCTGACCATTACAGCCATGAAAGAGACCGCTGAGAACGTCGTGGTGACTACGAAGGATGACGTAGACGGCATCTACGATATGATCAAGAGCTTCCTGAAGGATTACAATTCCATCATCAATGAGATGGATAAGCTGTATAATGCAGATTCTGCCAAAGGCTATGAGCCGCTGACCGATGACGAGAAGGATGCTATGTCCGACTCCGAGGTAGAGAAATACGAGCAGAAGATCAAGGATGCCCTGCTCCGCAGAGACAGCAATCTGTCTACCGTAAGCTCTGCCTTAAAAGAAATTATGGCAGGCAGTGTGGAAGTAAACGGCAAGAACATGTATCTCAGCGATTTTGGTATTGAGACTCTGAGCTACTTTACCGCAGCGGAGAATGAGAAGAATGCCTACCATATCAATGGAGATGCAGATGACTCCAGTACCTCCGGTAATGCAGACAAGCTTAAGAGCATGATCAGCAGTGATCCCGATACGGTCGTAAGCTTTTTCTCCGGACTGTTCAAGAATCTGTATACGAAAATGAGTGATCTGTCCAAATCGGTAGAGGGTTATCGCTCCTACGGTAATTTTTATGATGACAAAAAGATGAAATCGGATTATGATGATTATAAGACGAAGATCTCCGAACTGGAGAAGAAGCTGAACGATTACGAGGATAAATGGTATTCCAAGTTCTCCAAGATGGAGACGGCTCTTGCAAAGCTGCAGAGCAATTCCAGTGCGGTGACCGGCTTATTAGGAGGATCATGATATGGCATTACCCAGTGCGTATGCACAGTATAATAACAGCAAGGTTCTGACCGCATCTCCGGCAGAACTGACGCTTATGCTTTACGACGGAGCCATTAAGTTCTGTAACATCGCAGAGCTTTCCGTAGAGAAAAATGACATTCCCAGAGCGCATGAGAATATCCGCAAGGTGCAGAATATCATCGGATATCTGCATTCCACACTGGATATGAAATACGAAGTTTCCAAGGATTTCGATAATATTTACAGCTATCTGGAGAGACGGCTGGTGGAAGCCAATGTCAAAAAGGATAAGGAGATTCTCGAAGAGATCAACACGCATCTCCATTCGATCCGCGACAACTGGAAAGAAGTCATGAAGGCCGGTGCCAAGAAAGGAAATGACTGATGGAGAATCAGCTGACCATTTTATCGGAAAGTCTGGATAAGAAGCTGGAAGTACTGCAGAAGATCCGGGAATATAATAAGCGTCAGGAAGAGATCTTCTCTGCGGAAAAAGTGGACATGAGTCTGTTCGATGATGCCGTGGAAACAGCGCCTGATCGATGAGGTCGTCCGTCTGGATGAAGGCTTCGAGATCCTGTATGAGAAGCTGGCGAAGGAGCTGGAGGGCAACAGACAGCGCTATGCAGCACAGATCCGGGAACTCCAGGCCAAGGTTGCTAAGGTGACGGAGCTCAGTGTGTCCGTACAGGCACAGGAAGCCCGGAACAAGAAACTGGTCGAGAACTATTTCGCCAGGGAACGTGCCGGAATCGGCCAGAGACGTAAAAATGCCAAAAGCGCGTTTGACTACTACAAGAGCATGAGCGGCGCCGGATACGTACCGCCCCAGATGTACGACAATAAAAAGTAAATACAACAGACGAAGGGAAGCAGATCACTGCTTCTCTTTTTTATGACAGAATCAATGTGAAAGAATAAAAATGTGAGCCGGCTAAAATATAATCAAAGTATAGATTAGCCGAAAAATGCTTGATATTCTAAAAAAATCCGGCTAAAATATAATCATAAAAAAGATTAGCCGAAAGAGGGACTTTTATGAATTATATCAAAAGAAATCTGGAGAACATAGTAAGACAGGTAACCAGGGAATATCCGGTACTCCTGGTAACGGGACCCAGACAGGTAGGAAAGACGACAATGCTCCAAAAACTGATGGAGGGAACGGAGCGGGGATATGTAACACTGGATGATTTGAACGAAAGAAATATTGCAAAGACCGATCCGGAACTGTTTCTGCAACTGCATAAACCACCTGTATTGATTGATGAGGTTCAATATGCACCGGAACTGTTTACTTATATCAAGATAAATGTAGATAAAAACCGTGAGCCGGGAGCATTCTGGCTTACGGGATCACAGGTGTTCAAATTGATGCAGGGAGTACAGGAGTCACTGGCAGG
>OHQN01000355.1_pt1 | contig 14692 bp, 11 predicted proteins | sample 1578161 | NCBI WGS metagenome assembly OHQN01 (sample SAMEA3879554, study PRJEB24766) | human gut metagenome | biome: human-associated habitat; feature: feces | place: USA | collected 1985/1987
TTTGACCATGCTTCTGACATTCAACGCGGTGAACATTTCCTCGGTGGTATCCGGGGAAATTCCGTCTCCAACCTTGTTCAGGCCGTATTTTGTGCAGATTTCATCCACCTTCTGCGCCATTTCCGTATTCCGGCAGCCATAGGCGCGGTAGGCTTCGGAGAGGGTCTCGTCTACATCGCCAGTGGCGTTGCAGCTCTGGACGTAGTCTTTGATCTCCATGCTGGCCTTGTAATTTGCCGAGGATAGCAGGCTTTCCAGCGTCAGCGGCGCGGTAGGGACATTGGACATGGACGGCGGAGTCTTATCCGTCTGTCCGAGGACAAAAATACCCAATAGCACCACCGCAAACAGCGCCGCGGCGGCGGGAATGATCGTCCACCAGCGCTGAGACGATGCCTTCTGCTGATGCGCGCCCCGGCGATGGGGCTTTTCGGCGGGAAGCTGGGCTTCCAGAGCCGCGCGCATTCTGGCTCTCTGGGCAGGCGTGGGGTTGACCGTGTTCAAAGCGTCACAAATCACTTGACTTTTCATCTGTCAGCACCTCCTAACATGGTCATAAGCTGCTTTCTTGCCCGGGACAGGCGGCTGCGGACGGTGCTTTCCGGACAGTTCTGATGGGCAGCAATTTCCGCAGTGGTGTACCCCTCGTAGTAGTACAGATAGACGACGTCCTTGTAGTCCTGGGGCAGCGCCAGAATGGCGTCCAGCACGTCGTTTCCCGTCTCCGTCCGCTCCTGGGGCAGGGACGTGTAATCGTCTATGTTCTCATTTTTACGCCACCACTTTTTCAGGGTGTCCTTGCAGAGGTTTGACGCCGTGATAATGAGCCACGCCTTTTCGTGGCGTTGGTCTGCAAAGGGCTTTCCGTTGGACATCAGCCGCAGGAAGGTCTCCTGGGTCATATCCTCTGCTTCCGGGGCGTTTCTCATGTATGCGTAGCAGACACGGTAAACGGTGTCAACCTGGCGGTCATAGATTTCCATGATTTCTTTGTTGGTGCGCAGCAAAGTAGGCATTTGCCTTCCCCTCCTCTCAGATAAGAAACGATTGAGCCGGTCAAAACGTTGCATGGGTGAATATTTTTTCGCAAAAACACTGTCATCCCGCCGCGGCGGGATGACAGCGCTTCGTTTTTCAGCTCCACAGGCATTTCCAGTTCTGAACAAAGTATTCCACGCCGGAATAAACCGTGGTGAGGACAATGACGCCGATAACGACCCAGTTGAGCACAGCCACACCGGGCAGCGCCATCATGACGCAAAGCCCCACCATGGTGCTGGCGGTCTTGACCTTGCCGCTCCATCCGGCGGCGATCACATGCCCCTTCTGGACGGCAATCAGCCGCAGTCCCGTCACGGCAAATTCCCGGGTCAGCACGATCATCAGCGCCCAGGCGGGAAACACGCCCCACTGGCAGAACATACACATGGCGGCGATCACCAGCAGCTTGTCAGCCAAGGGGTCAAGGAATTTTCCAAAATCTGTGACCTGATTGTAATGCCTGGCAATGTAGCCGTCTAAGGAATCCGTCAGGCTGGCAACAATAAAAATTGCGAGGGAAATGTACATCCACAGCCCCGGCGTACCGCCGGATAAGTACATGGTCACCATAAACGCCGGGATCATTGCCACCCTCACCAGCGTGATTTTGCTTGCCAGCGTCATGCCTCTTCCTCCACTACGTAGCCGCACAGATCGCCGTCGGTGCAGCCGTCAATTTTTACCATGACAAAATCGCCCTCGTGAACCGGCTCGTCGGACGCGATCCAGACCCGGCCGTCAATGTCCGGGGAATCGGCGAAGGTGCGGCCGTAGAACTGCCCGCTTTCCTCGTCGTAGCCGTCCACCAGCACCTCCATGGTCTTGCCCAGCTTTTCGGCGTTGTAGGCGTCCATGATCTCCGATTGCAGCATTTCCACGATCTCCGCCCGCTTGACGGCGGTGTCCGTGTCCACGTGCTCCATCTGCGCGGCAGGGGTGCCTTCCTCCGGCGAGAACGCGAAAGCGCCGACACGCTCCAAGCGCTCCTCCCGCAGGAAATCGCACAGCTCGGCGAATTCTTCCTCTCCCTCGCCGGGCAGGCCGGTGATCAGGCTGGTGCGGATGACCAGTCCGGGAATCCCGGCTCTCAGCCTTGCGAACAGGGCTTTCAGGAACTCCCCGTCGCCCCGGCGGTTCATCAGCTTCAGGATTTTGCTGTTGCAGTGCTGGATGGGGATGTCCAGATATTTGACGATCTTCGGCTCGGAGGCCATGACCTGAATGAATTCGTCGTCAATTTCGTCGGGATAGACGTAGTGGACGCGAATCCAGTGCAGTCCGTCGATCTCGCAGAGCTTTCGCAGAAGCTCCGGCAAAAGCCGCTTGTGTCCGGGCAAATCCGTGCCGTAGCGGCTGGTGTCCTGCGCAACCACGATCAGCTCTTTCACGCCGCTGCTCGCCAGCATCCGGGCTTCGTAAAGCACGTCGTCCATCTGGCGGCTGCGGTATTTGCCCCGAAGGGAGGGAATGACACAGTAGGAGCAGTGGTTGTCGCAGCCCTCGGCGATTTTGATAAAGGCGTAGTGTCCCGCCGTGGTCATGATGCGTCCCGTTTCCACCTCCGGGGCGTCGATGGAGCCGAAGTCCACCACTTGCTCCCCATTCAGGAGCTTTTCAATGGCGGGAACGATTTCCGTGTAGCTTCCCGTGCCAAGAATACCGTCCACCTCGGGCATTTCCTTCAGAATGTCCTCCTGATACCGCTGGGACAGGCAGCCGGTGACCAGAATTTTGCCCACCAGTCCCTCTTCTTTCAGGGCGGCGGTCTGCAAAATGTAGTCGATTGCTTCGGATTTCGCCGAGTCGATAAAGCCGCAGGTGTTGATGACCACCACGTCGCTGCCGACCACATCCGACTTGACGGTATGTCCCGCCTCCTGCACCCGATACATCATCCGCTCGCAGTCCACCTGATTCTTGGCGCAGCCGAGGGAGATAAAACCAATATTTGCCATAATTCAGAATTCCTCCGGAAAATCTTCTGTGTCGAAAGAAAGCGCGTCCAGCGCCCTCCGAATCGTCCCGTAATTGTGACCCCGGCGGATCAGGGCGTCCACGGCACGCCTGACCTGCTTTTCATCGGAGTCCGCGTCCAGACGGCTTTTCAGAAACGCCGTGATTTTCTCCGTCTGGTCGGGATAGTCCGCAAGCACCTCGTCCCAGTATTCCTTGGGAATCCGCTTCTCGTAGAGCGCCTGCTTGGCGCGTGCAAGGCCGTAGCCCTTGGAGATGCAGGAACTGACCACCTGCTCCGCCGTTGCCCGGTCGTCTACCAGATGCATGTCTTCCATCCATGCAACTGCCTCTTTGGCCTGCTGGGGGTCTTCCCCTTTTCGCACCAGCCGGGCTTCCAAGTCCCGGCGGGAAACGCTGGCCGCGGAGACAATGCGGACTGCCCGCATTTTGGCGGACATCTGCCCGGCGGCGGTGCGGAGGGCTTCCGCCTCCTGCTCGTCCAGCTCTTTGCCGGAATAGAGCGCGAAATCCTCCACCGTCTGGCGGTACAGTCCCATCCGGCTTCCGTCGTCAAAGGTCACCCAATAGCGCCCTGCTCGGTCGGGCGAGGTTTTCAGGGACTCAACCTTCATCGTCGAAATCGTCGGCGCTGACGGCTACCGCCTTATCGGCGGCCTTGGCGGGAGCCTTGGGGGCGCCGTTGTTCAGCTTCCACAGATTCTCCCGCACCTCGGCTTCCACCTTCTCGGCGATGTCGGGGTTGGCGATGAGGTAATCCTTCACGGAGTTCGCGCCCTGGCCGATGCGCTCGTCGCCCATGGAGAACCAGCTGCCGCTCTTCTGGATAATGTCCAGCTGAACCGCCAGATCCACCAGCTCACCCCACTTGGAAATGCCCTTGCCGTAGAGAATTTCAAACACGGCCTCCCGGAAAGGCGGCGCGACCTTGTTCTTGACCACCTTGGCGCGGGTGCGGTTGCCGATGATCTCGCCGCCGGACTTGATGGACTCAATGCGGCGCACGTCCAGACGGACAGAGGAATAGAATTTCAGAGCGTTGCCGCCGGTGGTGGTCTCCGGGTTGCCGTACATCACGCCGATCTTCATACGCAGCTGGTTGATGAAGATGACCACACAGTTGGTCTTGGCGATGGTGCCCGCCAGCTTCCGCAGCGCCTGAGACATCAGACGCGCCTGAAGACCGACAAAGGTGTCGCCCATTTCGCCCTCGATTTCCTGCTTGGGAACCAGCGCGGCCACGGAGTCCACGACCACCGCGTCCACCGCGCCGGAGCGAACCAGCGCGTCGGTGATTTCCAACGCCTGCTCGCCGGTATCGGGCTGGGACACCAGCAGATTGTCCGTATCCACGCCCAGCGCGGCGGCATACACGGGGTCAAGGGCGTGTTCCGCGTCCACGAAAGCCACTTCGCCGCCCCGCTTCTGGGCTTCTGCCAGAATGTGCAGCGCCAGTGTGGTCTTACCGGAGGATTCGGGGCCGTAAATCTCAATGATTCTGCCCTTGGGCACGCCGCCGATGCCCAGCGCCGCGTCCAGCGCCAGAGAGCCGGTGGGGATGGCCTCCACGTTCATCTCCGGGCGGTCGCCCAGACGCATGACCGTGCCCTTGCCGAAGTTCTTGTCGATCTGGGCAAGGGCCGTCTGCAATGCCTTTTTCTTGTCCGACGCGGGGGCGGGGGCTTCATAAACCGTTTTCTTTGTAGCCATAATCAATCTTCCTTCCTGCCGTACTGGGCAAGCACGGCACGTTCTCTGTCATTATAATCTCTGGTTCGTTCCAGAATGGTATACCCATTTTCTTCCAGAATCCGGCACACATCGTCTCCCTGACCCATGCCGAACTCGAAGCAGACAAATCCGCCCTTCTTCAGCGCGGGCGTGTAGTTCTCCACGATGGCGCGGTAGAAGTCCAGACCGTCCTCCCCGCCGTAAAGCGCCATTGCCGGTTCAAAATCCTTGACGCTGTGGGGAAGCGCCTGCATTTCCGCCCCGGTAACGTAGGGCGGGTTGGAGACGATCATATCATATTTCCCGAGAAATGCCGGGGCTTTCTTCGTGGCGTCCGCCTGAACGCACCGCACCCGCCCGCCGAGACGGTTCAGGCCGGTGTTTTCCTTGGCGATGGCCAGGGCTTCCATGCTCAAATCTGCCAGCGTCACCTTCGCGTCCTTGACCCGGCTGGCAATGGCAAGGCCGATGCAGCCGGAACCGCAGCACAGATCCAGAATCCGGGGATCCTGCTCCAGAAACAGCGCCTTGCGGATGGCAAGCTCGGCCACGGCGCAGGTATCGTCCCGGGGAATCAGCACATCCGGCGTCACCCGAAGGGGCAGGCCGTAAAACTCCCACTCCCCCAGCACATAGGCCAGCGGCTCCCCGTCCAGCAGCCGCCGGACGGCGCGGCTCATATCCCGGCAGACTTGCTCCGACGCATACAGGTCACGGTCTGCCAGAATGGCTTCCGGACTTTTCCCGGAAAAATGGCACAGCAGCTGCCGCGCCATCATCCCCGCCGTCTGGGCGTCCTCGGTTTCCAGCAGCGCATGGCGGGTGTCCAGATACAGCTGGCCGTATTGCTTCACCAACGATCAGAACCCTCCTTCTCCGGCAGCACGGCCTGTACCGCCGCAATGCCCACCTCAATCATGGAGTCGTCCGGCTCGTTGGTGGTAAAATGCTGCATCCACATGCCCGGCGCAGAAAGCGCCCGGGTAAAAGCGTTGTCGTTTCTTCCGCACCAGCGGTTGATCTCGTAGGTGATGCCCACCACCACCGGCAGGAGCAGCAGCTTGAAGACGATCATCAGCATCCGATAACCGAAGGTGCCGCGGATGGTTTCCAGTCCGGGGAAGATCGCCAGCAGCGCTGACGACGCGATGGAAAACACAAGAATGGAGATCACCATGACCACCAGAAGGAAGCTGGTGCCGCACCGGGGGTGCAGCCGGGTCATTTTGCGCACATTTTCCACCGTCAGGGGCAGTTTCGCCTCGTAGCAGCGGATGGTCTTGTGCTCCGCGCCATGGTAGGAAAACACCCGCTTCATATCCGGCATCCGGGACACCAGAATCATATAGGCCATGAAGATCACCATGCGGATGACGCCCTCCACCAGATTCAGAAGCAGCGTACTGGTAATGATTTTGTCAAAAAATCCGCCGATGACCATGGGCAGCAGGAAAAACAGGCCGATGGAAAGCAGCAGTCCCATGGCCACGGCAATGCCGACGATGGCCTTCTGAAAGGCTTCGCTTCCCAGCGTCTTTTCCAGCCACTTGTCAAATTTGGACGGCTCCTCCTGCATTTCGTCGGGAGCCAGATCAGCAGACCGCAGCAGCGCCTTCACGCCCACGATCTGCGCGTCGAAGAAGTTGAAAATGCCCCGGATAAACGGCCAGTTTTTCCAGGAGTCGGGCGGATTCAGCTTCCGCGGCGAAACCTCCACGGTCAAGCCGTCCTTGCCCCGGATGACGATAGCGTCCTTCTCCGGCCCACGCATCATGATGCCCTCGATCAGTGCCTGACCGCCGATCATGGTCTTGAATTTTTCACAGTTCTCGGTTTCTTTGTTTGCCATGGTTTCTCCTTAATGTTCCGCCGGAAGACGGATGGTCACCAGCGTGCCGCCGCCCTCGGCGTTTTCCAGCGTCAGCGTGCCGCCGTGCATTTCCACGATCTCGTCGCACACCGCAAGGCCAATGCCCGTGCCCCGGACGCTGGAGCTGCCCTTGTAGAATTTTTTCTTCACCAGCGGCAGCTCGTCCTCCGGAATGCCGGGGCCAAAGTCCCGGATATAGACGATCACGTCTTTGCCGTCATAGGACATGGAGGCCTCAATACGCTTGCCCGAGCCGCCATGCTTGGCGGCGTTGTCCAGAAGATTCAGGAACACCTGCCGCATCCGCTGGGGGTCGCAGGGAATTTCCGGAATGTCCTCGTCGTTGTCCAGATAGACCAGCTGAATGCCGTCCTGTGCCAGACGGCCGCCGTACATATACACCGTGTCCTCGAATTCCCCCCGGATGTCCGTCATTTCCACGGCCAGCGTCATGCGGCCGTCCTGCATCCGGGTGAAGTCCAGCAAGTCCATGACCATTTCCGTCAGGCGCTTGGCCTCGCTGGAAATGATCTTCATTCCCTGCCGGGTGTCGTCGTTCAGGTCGTCTCCGGCCAGCAGCGTCTCGCTCCATCCGTTGATAACGGTCAGAGGGGTGCGCAGCTCATGGGACAGCTGGGAGACGAACTCCGCCTGCATTTTTTCGTTCTGGGCGATTTTTGTGGACATTTCATTGATGGTGTCCGCCAGATCGCCGATCTCATCCTTGAAGGGCGTCTGAATCTGGACGCCGTAGCTGCCGGAGGCGATTCTCTGGGCTTTTTCCGTGATCTCCGCCACAGGATTTAAGATGGAGCGGATGCAGTAGCCGCTGCTAAGCAGCACTACCGCCAGCACCACCGTCAGCACAAAGCAGCAAACCAAGCACACCAGAACGATCTGCCTGTTCACCAGCCGGGTGGAGGTCACGTAGCGCAGTACGCCGATGACCTCGCCGTTGGAATAGATCATGGGACAGGAAACCGCCATGATACGCTCCCCGGTGTCCGGGTCACGGCCGATATAGGAGCTTTTGTCCCGGATGCTGATGGCATCCCAGATATCCGACGTGCTGGGAGACGGCCCCGCCCAGGGGCCGTAGGAGGACGCCACGAGACTGCCCTGATTGTTGATAAATTGCAGCTCAATTTTGCCCTTGTCCTCAAAGGTCTTGGCATAGGTGATACAGGACTGGTAGTAGTCGCCGTAGTCCTGATTGATATAGTCGGCAAAAAAATCCGTAGTGGTTTTCGCCCGGTTTTCCATGTCAGACTGCATGTTGGAGTAGTAGTAGGTGGCGTAGGACGCCGTTACCGCCATCACGCACACCAGCCCCAGGGCGAAGACAACGCCGACGGTGTTCAGCAGCCAGCGTTTTCGCAGGCCGCCCGTCTTTTTCATGGACTTCATGTTCATTCCGGGTTAGGCGCCCCACTTGTAGCCCAGACCCCAGACCGTGGTGATATAGGTGGGATTGGAGGTATCGTCCTCGATTTTCAGGCGAAGGCGACGGATGTTCACGTCCACGATTTTCAGCTCGCCCTCGTAATCCCGTCCCCAGACAGCGGAGAGAATGTCCTCACGGGAAAGCGCTCTGCCCGGATTCTGCATGAACAGCTTCAGGATCGCGTACTCCACCTGCGTCAGGCGGATACGGTTCCCGTTCTTTTCCAGCGTGTGGTTGCGGGTGTTCATCACGAAGGGTCCCTGCGTCAGCAGCTCGGAGCTGGCGGAACTGTCGCCGCCGATACGGCGGTACAGCGCGTCAATCCGGGCAGTCAGCTCCGCGGGAGAAAAGGGCTTGGTGACATAGTCGTCCGCGCCGGTCATCAGGCCGGTGACCTTGTCCATCTCCTGCGTGCGGGCAGTGAGCATGATAATGCCCATCTGCTTGTTGCTGGCACGGATGCGGCGGCAGACCTCGAAGCCGTCCATATCCCCCGGCACCATAATATCCAGAATGGCAACGCCAATGTCCGGGGTCTGAGCGATGGCGTCCAGCGCCTCCTGACCGTTCCCCGCCTCGATGGCGTCGTACCCCGCCCGCTTCAGGTTAATGACCACAAAGCTTCGGATATTCAGTTCATCTTCCATAATCAATACTTTTTTCATATGACACCCCTCAAGTCTCTCCCGTTTTCCAATCCTGCTGAATCAGATGGAAGTTGTTGATAAGTTGATTCTCTGTAATGCCGAATTCCGCCGCGTTCGCCTCCAGCTTCGCGGCGTAGACCACGCCCTCTGCCCGATAGAAGGCAAACCGGCCGTCCACCGTGGCGTCTTCCTCCCGGCTTCCGCCGGTGAGTACGTAGATGGAGAACACGGCGGAGGCTTCCCGGTAGTCCTCATCCCATACATAGAACGTATACCGGCCGCCGTCCTGATCCACCGACACCCGCGGCGCCCAGCTGCTCGCCAGCTGCATGTACCAGCCGCCTAAGTAATTGTGGAAGGTAAAGAACTTGTCCATTTCCCTGCCCTCCAAGTCCATTGCGAACCAGCGGATGAGGAATTTCTGCTTGCCCTCCTGTTCCGGGAAGACACGCTTCATGGTGATCAGGCTGGGAAGCTCCATCACGCCGTCGCCGTCGATGTCCTCGGCGTAGACGTAATAGTTCCGCAAGGTCTGGACGCTGGTGTCCGAATCCCGGGAATAGGAAATATTGGAAAACCGATCGTTCCGCCAGGCAAAAACATCCGTCACAATGGCGCTTTCGTTTACCGCGCTGGCGACGAATACCGCAGGGGTTCCGCCCAGCAGCCGTCCCTCCGTGATCCGCCGGATGTGGGTCGCGTCCTCCGACACGTTGACCTCCACCGAACGTTCAATATTGCCGTCCTGCATCCGGTACAACACCGCAGAGCCTGTCCCGGTTTCCGATTCACCGGGAAGAATGACCATCAGCTCGCTGCATCCGTCGTCATTCAAGTCGCAGGTAATAAATTTGGAGTAGCCCACCATCATCAGCTGCTCGGCGCTGCCGCTGGAAAAGGAGTACACCGACACACTGCGCAGCACCTGATCGCTGAGCTGCCGCCCGACCACCAGCTCGTAGCCGGGGGCGTTGTCCATCTGCACGTATTCCACCTGCTCAAAGGCGGAGCCGTTGCTCTGAATGACCTCCATCAGGCGGCACGTGCCGTCCTCCTCCTGCTGGAAAATCAGCACCTGCAAAGGGTTGGCAGAGCTTCCCTGGGCAAAGACGATATATTCCTCCACGCCGTCGCCGTCCAGATCTGCCATCTGCACCGTCTGCTGGTTTTCTCCGGAGACCGGTGCGGAGTAGCTCAGGCCGTACATGGCGGAATCGATGGCGGATTGCAGGCTGTCATACTCTTTCGAGCGCTTTGGCAGCGCATACATTTCATCCACCGTCTGCAAGGCGCAGCCGGTCAGCAAAATCGACGCGAAGACGATCAGAAGAAGCAGCCATATTCGCTTTTTCACGGCATCAACTCCTCTTGATTGATTATTATACCACAATATGTTCTAAAAGAAAAGCTATTTCAGCACAACATTTGCTTCTCCGAGCACATTTTTCAGCTCAGAAAGCATACTTCCCCGGATGCAGCACTGCGTGCCCCTGCGCCGGCCGGTGTCCGCAAAGAACAGCACAGCCTTGCTTTCGCCGGGGAACATGTTCAGAATGCACCGGATCTTGGGATACAGCATCCCCTCCTCCCCGGGAAGCCGAAGGTACAATGTGCCGCTCTTATTCACATTCTGCGGCTGCTCCGGCGGCGCGCTGCCGTCGGCGTAGTCCGAAATGGGGCGGGCGCGGTTGATGACGATCTGCGGCTCCTTGTCGTCCCGGAGGGACAGCCGCCCGGTGATGACCACGGCGCTGTTTTCCCGGAGGTAGCCGCCGTACTGATCCAGCACATTGGAAAATGCCAGCATCTCTATGGACGCGGTATCGTCTTCCACCGTGACATACGCCATCATGGAATTGTTCCGGGTGGTCTTCATTTTCACGGTCTGGACAATGCCCGCAACGCTGATGATCTGGTCGTCCTGAAAGCCGTTGTCCTCTTCCATAAGGCTGCCGATGTGAACAACGTGGGTGTTGCGCAGGTACGGCCGGTAATCGTCCATGGGGTGGCCGGAAATGTAGACGCCGGTGGTCTCCTTCTCCATGGAGAGAAGCTCTGCCTTACTCAGCTCCTTGAGCTTGGGGATCGGCACCTTGCCCGCCTCGTCGTCCTCGTCCAGCATGGCGAACAGACCCATCTGCCCTTCCAGATTCTTCTTCCGGGAGGCGGACACGCTGTCCATCATCTGGTCGTATACCGCCAGAAGCTCGCTGCGATGATAGCCGAAGCAGTCCATCGCGCCGCACTTGATGAAGTTTTCCACGGCGCGCTTGTTCAGCTCGCCCTCCCCCATCCGTTCCAGAAAATCTTCCAGAGAGCGGAAAGCGCCGCCCTCCGCCCGTTTGGCCGCCATGGAGCGGATGAGGCCCCGACCAACGTTTTTCACCGCGCCGAGGCCGAAGCGGATGGCGTCGCCCTCGACGGTGAAGTAGTCCTCGGAATGGTTGATGTCCGGCGGCAGAACCGGGATTCCCAGCTCCCGGCACTCGGCGATATAACCGGAGATTTTGGTGGCAGAGTCCAGAACGGAGGTCATCAGCGCCGCCATGTACTGCCTTGGATAGTGGCACTTGAGGTAGGCCGTCTGGTAGGCGACCACTGCATAGCACACCGCGTGGGCCTTGTTGAAGGCGTAGTTGGCGAAATCCACAATCTCGTCGTAAATCGACTGCGCCACCGCCTCGGGTACGCCCCGAGCGATACAGCCGTCAATCTTCTGCTCCCGGTCGCCGTAAACGAAGGTCTTCCGCTCGGCGTCAATGATCTTCTGTTTTTTCTTGGAAATTGCCCGGCGGATGTTGTCCGCCTGACCCATGGAGTAGCCGCCCAGAGTCCGGAAAATCTCAATGACCTGCTCCTGATAGACGATACAGCCGTAGGTCACCTTCAGAATTGGCTCCAGAAGGGGCGTTTTGTAAGTCACCTTCCCGGGGTTGAACTTATTTTCAACGAACTTGGGAATGGATTCCATAGGGCCGGGGCGGTAGAGCGCCACGATAGCTGTCAGGTCTTCGATGGAGGTGGGCTTCATGCTGACGCACACCCCGGTCATGCCGGTGGATTCCATCTGGAAAACGCCTTGCGTCTTGCCCTCAGCCAGCATGGCGAAGGTCTCCGGGTCGTTGTCCGGCACTTTTGCAATCTGAAAATTGGGATTTTCCTGCCGCGCCAGCGCTTCCGCGTCCTGAATCACCGACAGGTTCCGCAGACCCAGAAAGTCCATTTTCAGAAGTCCCAACTCTTCAATTGTGGTCATGGTGTACTGGGTGACCACGGTATCGTCGTTCCGGGACAGCGGTACATAGGTATTGACCGGCTGCGCCGTAATCACCACGCCCGCGGCGTGGGTGGACGTGTTCCGGGGCATTCCCTCCAAACGCATAGCCGTGTCGATGAGCGTTTTTACCCGCTGGTCGCCGTCGTACATCTCCTTGAGTTTGGGGGAAATCTTCATAGCCTCCGCCAGCGTCAGGTGGAGCGGCATGGTGGGCACCAGCTTGGCCACCACATCCGTCTCCGCGTAGGAGAAGTTCAGCGCCCGGCCAACGTCCCGGATGGCGCCCCGGGCGGCCATGGTGCCGAAGGTGACGATCTGGGCGACGTGATCCGCGCCGTATTTCTCCATGACGTATTCCATGACCTCGCCCCGACGCTCCGGGCTGAAATCCGTATCGAAATCCGGCATACTCACCCGTTCCGGGTTGAGGAACCGCTCGAAAATGAGGTTATACTTCATGGGGTCGACTTCCGTGATGTGCATACAGTATGCCACAATGGAAGCCGCACCGGAACCGCGTCCCGGCCCCACGGGAATGCCGTTGACCTTGGCATAGTGAATGAAGTCCCAGACGATGAGATAGTAGTTTACATAACCCATCCGACTGATGACGCCGATCTCATATTCCAGCCGCTCCCGGTAAGCTTCGGGCGCGTCAGGATACCGCTCGGCAAAGCCCTCAGCGCACAGCTTACGGAAATATTCCTCGTCCGTATACCCCTCCGGCACCGGGTAAGAGGGCAGATGATATTCGTGGAAGGTAAATTCCAGATTGCACCGCTCGGCAATGCGGACGGTGTTTTCAAAGGCTTCCTCGCAGCCGGGGAACAGACCTTTCATCTCGTCCTCGCTTTTGAGGTAAAATTCCTGGGTCTGGAATTTCATCCGGTTGGTGTCGTCCACGGTCTTTCCGGTCTGGATGCACAGCAGGACGTCCTGCATTTCCGCGTCCTCTTTGCGCAGATAGTGGGCGTCGTTGGTCACTACCAGGGGCAGTCCCAGCTCCCGGGCAAGGCGCTGGACGCCCTGATTCACCGGCCGCTGCTCCGGAATGCCGTGATCCTGCATTTCCAGGAAGAAGTTCCCTTCCCCGAAAATGCCGGACATTTTCTTTGCGTACTCCTTCGCGGAATCGTAGTCTTCTTCCATCAGGTACTGCGGAATGGCACCGGCAAGGCACGCGGACAGGGCGATCAGCCCCTCGTGGTGCTGCTGGAGCAGCTGAAGGTCGATTCTGGGCTTGCCGTAAAAGCCGTGGATAAAGGCTTCCGACACCAGATAGCAGAGGTTTTCGTACCCCGTTCGGTTTTCGCACAGAAGCACCAGATGGTAGGGGTCGTTATCAATTCCATGAACCCGGTCGGCCATGCCCCGGCGGGCGACGTAGACCTCGCAGCCGATGATGGGCTTGATCCCGGCGGCTTTGGCGGCTTTATAAAAGTCAATACAGCCGTACATCACGCCGTGGTCGGTGATGGCAATAGCCGTCTGTCCCAGCTCCTTGACCCGATCCATGATGCCGTCAATGCGGCATGCACCGTCCAGTAAGCTGTATTCCGTATGGACATGCAAATGTACAAAGCTCATGCCTTCACCTCTTCCGCCAGCTCCAGCAGCCGCCGCATCCGGCTGCCCATGGCGGGCTTCGTAATGGGCGGCTCCATCATTCCCGCCAGCTCGGACAATGACGCGGAGGGATTTTCCTCCCTCGCAATCGCTGCCCGTCTGAGCTTTTCGGGCAATTTATCCATCGCGCCCGTCTCTCTTATCATGCGAATTGCCGCAAGCTGTTCCTGCGCGGCCTCCACCACCTTGGAGGTGTTGGCGTCGTCGCAGTTGCAGCGGCGGTTGACTTTGTTGTTCAGTTCCTTTTCCAGCCGCGCTTCCATAATGCCCATGGCCGCCACCGGTGCGCCGAAAAACGTGAGAAAATCGGAGATCAGCTCGCTGTGCTTCAGATACAGCACCTGCCCGCCGCTTCGGCTGGCCATCTTTGGGGAAAAGCCCATGACCTCCCGCATCAGCGAATCCGTCTCCCGGGCAACGCTCCGGTGGGTGGTCGCCAGCTCCATATGGTAGCCCTTCCCGGGGTCGGTAACGCTTCCCCCGGCGAGAAACGCCCCCCGGAGGAACGACGCTTTGCAGCAGTCCTCCTCCACCACCGGCAGGTTCACATGGAGCGCCAGCGTGTCCTGCGCGTCAAAGCCGAAGGCTTCCATGATCGTCTCGATTTTATCGCTGTCCCATATCTGGAACACCAGCTTTCCCGGCGATGCAAGGCTGGGGTAGCTGTCAAAGGACAGATCAAACGCTTTTTTGAACAACTTCGGCAGAATATAAGCAAAATCCCGGCTTTCGGTAATGATTTTAATACCGTCAGCGGAGAAATTGTTGGCAAACAGCAGAACGCCGAAGCACTCCGCCAGAGCGCAGCAATGTTTCTGGGGCAAAATCCGGCAGACCTCCGCCTTGGCGGCAGAGGAAAAAGAGCTTGCCATGGGGAGACCACCCTTCTAATGATTCTTTCTTGCCCTTACCAGACGCGAACCTCCGGCTCTAAGCGGATGCCGCTTTTCCGGTAGACCTGATCGGACACCTGAGACAGCAGAGCCTTCACGTCCGCCGCCGTCGCGCCGCCCAGATTGATGGCAAATCCGGCGTGCTTTGCGGAGATTGCCGCGCCGCCCACCTGATAGCCTTTTAATCCC
>OHQN01000359.1_pt1 | contig 14608 bp, 9 predicted proteins | sample 1578161 | NCBI WGS metagenome assembly OHQN01 (sample SAMEA3879554, study PRJEB24766) | human gut metagenome | biome: human-associated habitat; feature: feces | place: USA | collected 1985/1987
TGTTCCAATATCACATCGCTGTGGTCCGAATACGCATTTCCCAGTTCCATATCCACAGAAGGGATCGTGCTGTAGGATGTCTGGGTCAGGTCAATACCCATATGTCCTTTCCCATAAATTGTGGCTCCCTGCTCCCGCAGTCCTTCCACCAGATCCGTTCCCAGGGTATCGTGCTGCTGCCAGTGCGATGCCACCGGCTCCATGTTTTTCAGCGCTTCCGGCACCGAGATATAGAAGCATCCCTTGTCGTAATTTTTGCCGTCACCGCTGTCCCAGTGCAGCGCAATATGGCAGTCCGCGACATTGTTGCAGATCACAGTCCGCGCCACATTGTCTAACTGCACATCCTCACTGTCCCGTAGCATCAGCACATCATAACCGGAGGATAACAGCTTATCCCGCAGGATCTGTGCCATACGTAATGTCACCTCCCGCTCCGGTGTGCCGTCCTGAAACGTCATGCCTCCGGAAACTGCTGCAGCTTCCATTGCTCCCGCCGCCGTACTGCCTCCGGTGACTTTCGCCGAGCCGTCCGGATGACACAGAGTCTTTACTTTACTCCCTCCCACAGTACCATGTCCTGCATTGACACCGATGACGATACCTTTTCGTCCAGATTCCTCCGGTGCCCTGTAGAGTACTGCGGCTCCGGTATTTATTTTAGAATGATCTGCATATTCCCATGTGGAATCCAGGGTAATCTGCTGCAAGTTGGTGTATTCCACCGGTTGCATCTGTGGTGTGACATTTGCCGTTCCCTGTGGTGCCGCACTCTCTGAAACCATAGCTTCTATAATTTCTACATTCTCTATGGTCTCTGTGCTCTCCACGGTTTCTGTGCCCTTCACGGTCTCTGTGTTCTCCACGGTTTCTGTGCTCTTCACGCTTTCCGTACTCCCGGTATTTTCCTGTGTTCCACAGGCAGTCAGGGTAAGCGCCAGCACCATAATGGTTACTCTCACCGCCACCCTGTATTGTTTTCTGTGAAGCATTTGTCTTTTTCTCCTCCGATATGAAAAGAACCACAGCTGTGAACTTACAGCTATGGTTCTTCTGTTCTCTCTTCCTTATTCCGCTCATTTCGGAACACATCCTCTGATTAGCCGCGCAGTTTGAAATGCTCTAACAGTTCGTTCAGAGTAGTAGCAGATGCGGAAAGCTCCTCGCTGGTAGCGGAAGTCTCTTCAGCTGCTGCAGAGTTAGACTGGATAACATCATTGATGTCTCCCACACCCTTTTTGATATTTTTAACGGAAACCGCCTGTTTGTCAGACGCAGTACGGATATTGGCAACCTCCTGGATGATCTGATCCAGCTCAGCCATAACCTCCTGCATAGCATCATTGGTCTCCTTGGTGACCTTATTACCCACCTCTACCTCGTTCATGGACTCTTCGATCAGCTTCTTGGACTCTACTGCGGAATTAGCACTCTCTTCTGCCAGCTGTCTGATCTGATCTGCCACGACTGCAAAGCCTCTTCCTGCCTCTCCGGCACGGGCTGCCTCGATGGAGGCATTTAAGGACAGCAGATTGGTCTGGGATGCGATATTCTCAATATCTGCGATGATCTTTTCAATGTTCTGGGTCGTTGCGTTGATCTTCTTCATGGCATCTACCAGCTCATCCATCTTCTTCTGGCTGTTGGCTGCCTCGATACCTACCTTTTTCGCCTTGTCATGTACAATGTCGGTAGACTTGGTATTCTCCAGTACCTGACTGGTTACTTCGTCTACGGTAGCCACCAGTTCTTCTACGGATGCTGCCTGATGGGTAGCGCCCTCCGCTATATCCTGTGCACTGACTGCCAGCTGATTGCTGCCCGCAGATACCTGCTCGGAGGAATCCTGAATACCGTGCATGGTCTCGCTGACCTTATTTACCATTTCATCCAGCTCATCTAAAACATCTCGGAGCTGTCCGACATATGCTTCCGGGCAGCTGCTGTGAACATCAAAATTACCATCGGAAAATTGCTCTACGATAGTCTGCAGATCTGATACAACCTTTTTCAAAATAGCTGCGGCGGTCTCAAAGCTGTCGGAAAGTCTGCCCAGCTCATCCTCAGATTCATAAGGTACGCCGATCTCAAAATCACCGGATGCGATCTTCTCAGACGCAGTTACCAGGTTCGTGATCGGATCTATCAGCATTTTGGCAAGCATTTTCGACATGGATGCATTAAATATGATAGCTAAAACAAGTAAAACCACAACAACTATACTTCCTATATAGCCTTTTGACCGTATCAATTCCACCACTGCCACCAGTGCAAGCACCACATATAAAATATCCATGATGCGGAACGCAAAAGACAGCTTATTTTTAATTGGTTTGTCTCTTAGTATTTCTTCCAGTTTTTTCATTTGTTTCTGCTCCTTCCGTGAATGAACCTTCCTGTATTTTATTTTAATTTTCCTTATCTGTTTCGTCAAGATGAAGCTTCTTAAAATTATGTAAAAATTAAGTATGGGAAGCCCTGCTAATCTCCAGTAATTTATCTCTCATTTCATTCTCAATGCGCTGTAAATCTTCCTCAGCGCTCTGTCTTCTCGCACGTCCCTCTTCCTGGATCTTCATGACCTCATCCAATGTCGTCATCAGTGTCTGATTGGTACTCTTAAGTGTCTCTATATCCACAATTCCCCGCTCGGATTCCTTCGCTGTCTCCACAGAAGCCACCTTCAGTGCTTCCGCGTTCTTCTTCAACAGTTCATTGGTCATATCCGATACGGCACGCTGTGCCTTGGCGGCATCGGTAGCATGATCCAGACCGATGGCAATGACCATCTGACTCTTCCACAGAGGGATCGTATTCACTAACGTCGACTGGATCTTCTCGGACATGGCGATGTCATTGGACTGGATCAGACGAATCTGGGGTGCCATCTGCAAGGAAATGGCTCTGGTCAGCTCCAGATCATAGATCTTCTTCTCAAACCGCTCACACATTGCCGCGAAATCTTTCGCTGCCTGTGTGTCCTCCGGAAGTCCACTCTTCTGTGCCTTCTCTAAAAGCTCCGGAAGCTCTACACTTTTTGCCTGCGCCAGCTTCTTTTTACCTGCCAGGATGTACATGGACAGTTCCTTGAAGTAATTCAGGTTCAGCTGGTACAGCTTGTCCAACACAGCCACATCCTTTAACAGCACTACCTGATGACTCTCCATGGCATCACAGATCTTTGTGATATTGACTTCCGCCTTATCGTACTTTGCTTTCAGATTGCTCAGCTTGTCTCCGCTTTTTTTGAACAGTCCGAAAAATCCCTTATCTTCCTCGGTGTCGAAATCCTTTAACTGTGCCACCACGCCGGTTAACAGATTTCCAACTTCTCCCATATCCTTGGTCCGGACATTACTAAGCGCCGTCTCTGAGAAATCGGCGATCTTCTTTTGGCTTCCGGCTCCGTACTGTAACACCGCCTGGGTATTGGTCAGGTCGATCTGTGCTGCAAAATCATCCACCTGTTTCTGCTCTTCCGGTGTCAGTTCCATCTCGGGAACCGCCTGCTCTTCCACCAACTCCTCCGGCTTCTTCTCCACGATCTCTGCCTTTGCCTCCGCAAAAGGATCCAGTGTAAGAGTCGGTGCTTCTTTTGTTGCTGCGTCTAAATCCATATTCATATTGATACCCCCATTTTTTACTATTACATCATTTAAATTTTACTGTTTTCCCATTACAAAATCGGATTCCGTCAGACCTTCCTTTGCCAGCATGGCCTGTAATACCTGCGCATCCGCCGATGCGTCAAAGGCGGCATCCTGAAACAGATTGTTTAACAATGTCACAAATGCCTGATTGATCATGTCCAGTGTCTTCCCGATCTCTTTCTTGGCCTCGAGAATTTCCTCTCCCGGACTGCTGACCTCGTCAAATTCCGCATACTGCTCCACCAGTTTTAAAGTAGTGGGCAGATAATAATCCATTAATTTATGCATTCTGTGCATCTGCTCCGGGTGCTCCTGCACTCTGTCGAAGATCTCCTTCAGCAGATTCTCCAGGCGGTACAGCTTCTCGGAGATTGCCTCCTCTTCGATCCGGTCGTTCAGATCCCGCAGATGTCTGATGCATTCCATCCCCTCTGCCACCATACTGTGGAGTTCCTGCTCTCTCTCCGTCTGTGCAGCATCCTGTGTTGTTCCTTTGTCCGGCATCTGTTTTGCCTGCTCCTCTGATTTTTTCTGTTCCAGATAAGCCTTTTCTGTCTCCAGATATTGATGATAGATCACATCATTTAACATAAAACAGGTCTCTTTGTCATCCAGATGCCCCTCAGGGAACATTCCGGCTTTTAACATTTTGCGCAGATCCTTTTTTACATAGCGGACGCTTTTGCCTGTATAACGCGCCATCTCCGTGATCACACCGTACATCTTGGTACCGCACAGTTCCAGATATTTCTCCGCACGCTGTAATCTCCTGCGCTGTCCGTTGCCATAGGCGATCATCTCCAAAAATACCAAAGAAAGTACTCCCGGAAGGATCGCCGCACTTATACTTGCTGCACTAAAAGCGGCCAGAAGAAGCTGTACCAAAAGTCCCAGCCCGGAAAAGCCTAGTCCGATGCCTCCGAACACGGTGCACAAAGTTCCGGACACGCTTCCCTTTTTCTCCATTTTTACCAAAAAAGTCATCTCCAAAGCCGTAGTCTTTCTGGGTGTCCAGACACCGGCCTGATTTCCAGAACGGTTCTGCGCCGCCTGTGCCTTACGCTGTTCTTCCCATTGTTTTTCCCGTTCTTTTCGCTGTCTGTGCCACTCCTCATTCTGTCTGCGGTGTTCCTCCCGCTGTCTTTCCCGTTCTTCACGCTCCGCCTGGATCTGCTCTTCGGACTTCTCTTCTTCCCGCTTTTTATCCTGCCAGCTGCGCTGGGAATTCCAGACCCTTTTCTCCGCGGCTTCCCTGGACAGATTCGCCTGAAAATCCGCTTCCCGCAGAGCATCGTTGACTGTATCGCTCACTAACGTATTCAGTGCCCGGAAATCTCCGGTCTTCATGGCTTCGGCGATGGTTTCTTTAAATTTTTCCCCAAGATGATTCTGCACTTCACTCATAATTAATATTTTCTCTGACTTTTCAGTTCCTCATAGAGCAGACAATAATTCTCGTAACGTGTCCGCGAGATCTCCCCTTCCGCCACGGCATCTTTCACGCCGCAGACCGGTTCTGAGATATGAGAACATCCTCCGAATCTGCAATATTTTTCAAACGGAACAAATTCGGGATAATATCCCGCCAGCTGCTCTTTTTCCAGTCCGAACAGTCCCAGGGAGCTGAACCCCGGAGTATCCAGAATGTAAGTATCCGGTGCAATGGAGATCAGTTCGGAATGCCTGGTGGTATGTTTTCCACGCTCGATCTTCTCACTGATGGAACCGGTCTCCATCACGATCCCCGACTGTAAACAGTTGACCAGCGAAGACTTGCCGACGCCGCTGGGCCCCGCCACCGTGGTGGTCTTGCCCCGAAGCAGGTCTTTTAATCTGTCGATGCCTTCCTTTTCCCTGGCACTGACAGTAATGGTCTGAAATCCCGCCTGTTCATAGATGGAACAATAATCCTCTTTTTTCCCCTCTGTGTCAATGTCCTGTTTGTTAAAGCAGATGATGCAGGGAATATCCTGCTGCTGCATCATGATCAGGAAACGATCCAGCAGGTTAAAATTGGGCTGTGGCTTACAAATGGCGAAAATCACCAACGCCTGATCCACATTGGCTACCGCCGGGCGGATCAGTTCGCTGTGTCTGGGAAGCAGCCCTGTGATATTTCCCTTTTTCTGTGCTTCGTCTATGATATCCATTTCCACATCATCCCCTACGAGGGGTTTTCTGTGGTCCTTACGGAAGACACCTTTTGCCTTGCATTCATAGATTCCGTCCGTACTATGCAGTGCATCCCCCGCATGGACGTAATAGAAGCCGGCAATTCCTTTTATAATCTTGCCCTTCATAGTTCCTGCCTTTGCATTATTCCTTCACGAATTCCACTCTTCGGGTAAAGGACTGGTTCTCCGTGGTGCCGGGAACATTAATGGTATTGCCATCTGTATCCGTTGTAGTGGTTCCCTCCGTTGTCACCTGATAGGTCATGGTAAGCGTACCGCCGGAGGAGGCGATGCCGTTGATATTGGTTGCTACCGGGAAGGTGGTAACCTTCGTATCCATCAGCACAGTGCCGTCATCCGCCACTAGGGTGATACCGACTTCCATTCCCGATACATACTTGGGTGCCTCGGAAGTCGTCGGTGCCGCAATGCTGACATTGCACTTATAAGTCACTTTCTGTGCGCCCTGGCTCACCTTAATATCAATGGAGGTTCCCTGATCCACATAGGAACCATGGGAATAGCTCTGATAGCAGATCATGCCCTCTCCCACTTCATCGCTGTAAATATGGGTCACACTGCCTACTGTCAGTCCGGCCTCGATTGCTTCCACCGTACCATCCTGCTCTGACAGTCCGATCAGGTTCGGCACGCGGATCTTCGTATCTTCCTTTCCCAGGCTTACGGTAACGGTGATCACACTGCCTTTCGGCGCCTTATTTCCATCTGCGGGAGTCTGGGCGATCACGCGTCCTGCTTCTATGGTGTCGGAATAATCCTCTGTCTTATTGACCAAAAAGCCCTTGCTTACCAGCTGTGTATTCGCCTCGTCAAAAGTAAGTCCCACCACATTCGGAACTTCTACGCCCTGGGTTCCGGCGCTTGCCGTAAGTGTTACCTTGCTGCCCTTGTCAATCTGGGCACCCACGCTGACGTCGGTACTGATCACCACGGAATCAGATTCCTCATATACAACTTCCGTCAGAATTCCCAGTCCGGTCAGTGTATTTCTCGCATCATCCACATTCATGCCCTTCACATCCGGCATGGCGACTTTCTCTGCCTCTTCTTTGGTTTCCTCCGTAGTGATGATCGGGCCGGAAGGATTATTGCCTTCGTTCTTTTTCCCGCCGAAGATCTTCACCGCCAGTACGATCAGTATAATACAGATCACCACTCCCGCAACGATTGCCAGAACCGTTGTCACGCGTTCCATCTTGGGATCGTAATCATAATCATCCTCTCCCTCTGCCTCTTCATCATTCTCATACATGGCTTCTGTATCGGAACGTAGGCGCATCGTCTCATCATGATCCTGTTCTTCATACTCCCGGCCACTCTGATACGGAACTTTTCTCTTGATCTGTGCCATATCTTCATCCGAGATCATTCGGGTGCCGCCTTCCATATCCGGATCCTTGTTCACGACAAAGTCCTCCTCCGGATTGATCAGGGACTGCTTCAGGTCTGCAATCAGTTCTGCCATGTTCTGATATCTGCGGTCCGGTGATTTCTGACAACACTTTAATACAATACTTGCAACGCTGGAAGGGATCTCCGGCACGAATTCCTTGGGAGAAGGCATTTCTTCCTGAATATGCTTGATGGCGATCGCTACCGTCGTCTCCCCATTGAAGGGGACTCTTCCCGTAAGCATTTCGAACATGGTGATACCCAGTGAATAGATATCACTCTTCTCATCACTGTAACCGCCTCTGGCCTGTTCCGGAGACGTATAGTGTACACTTCCCATTACATTGGAAGTGATCGTATTGCTGGTCGCTGCCTTGGCAATACCGAAATCCGTGACTTTTACTTTGCCGTCTTTGGAAATAATGATATTCTGCGGTTTGATATCCCGGTGAATAATATGATTATTATGTGCTGCCTCAATGCCCATACTCACCTGGATGGCAATGCTTACTGCTTCCTTGTAAGACAGACGGGCCTTTTTCTCAATGTACTTTTTGAGGGTAATGCCCTCCACCAGTTCCATTACAATATAGTAGATTCCGTTTTCTTCCCCTACATCATAGACATTTACGATATTGGGATGCATCAGTCCTGCTGCCGCCTGGGCCTCAATACGGAATTTGGATACAAAATTAGCATTCTCGCTGAATTCCTGCTTCAATACCTTGATCGCCACATATCGGTTCAACTTATGACATTTTGCTTTATAGACATCTGACATACCGCCGGTTCCGATTTTCTCCAGGATCTCATAGCGATCGCCGATCATCATTCCTATTTTGATCATTATTGCTCTCCATTCTTATATAACCTAAGTAACTAAGAGTATTATCTGTCTTATGCGCACGGCTCAATAAGGATAACACTGATATTGTCTCTGCCGCCGTTTGCATTGGCTGCCTCTACCAGACGCTCTGCTTTCTCCACAAGATCTCTTGCACCACTGATGATCATGCGGATCTCTTCATCTTCCAGCATATTCGTCAGTCCGTCCGAACACATAAGGACAGTATCGCCTTCCCTGAGTTCTACGGTAAAAAAGTCCGGCTCTACATGATCCTCCGCACCTACCGCTCTGGTAATAATATTCTTGTCAGGATGATTTCTTGCATCCGCACGGTCTAATCCGCCCATGCGTATCATTTCCTCTACAAGAGAATGATCCCTCGTAATCTGCCGTATCTCACGATTCACCACATAAAGTCTGCTATCACCCACATTGGCCACCTGTAAAAATCTGCCCATGCAGGATGCCACCACAACCGTCGTTCCCATTCCTTCCAGCTTCTTGTCTTCGTCGGCTCTCCTGCGGATCACCTCATTGGCTTCCTCGATCGCTCTGCGGAAAATCAGCGTGGGATTTTTTTCAAAAGAACTCTGCATCTCAGCCAGCATGGTCTCTACTGTCACTTTGGATGCATAATCTCCCGCATTATGTCCGCCCATACCGTCCGCTACAATAAACACGTTGGGCAGATTTCCCACCGGTTCCTCAGAGGTATAGATATAGTCCTGATTTACTTTTCTTTTCCTTCCGATATCGGTTATGGAAAACGTCTTGAGCACGTCAATTTTCCTCCTGTGAGAGTCCGTCCGGGTTCTGCATCTCCTGTGTATGACGACGCCTTAACTGTCCGCAGGCTCCGTCAATATCCCGGCCCATCTCTCTTCTAATTGTAACATGTATCTTCTTACTTTCAAGTTTATTTTTAAACGCCTGAATATGCCCGGTATCCGACTGCACGAAGTCCCGCTCTTTAATCGGGTTTACCGGAATCAGGTTAATATGACAGCATAAAGGCTTTGCCAGAGCGATCAGCTCTTTGGCATCCTCTTCCGTATCGTTCACACCGCCTACCAGACTGTATTCAAAAGTGATCCGGCGCCCGGTCTGTTCAAAATAATACCTGCAGACTTCCATCAGTTCTTTGATGGAATACCTGTTGGCAATGGGCATCAGTTTTCTTCTTTTTTCATCTGTGGTTGCATGCAGTGACAATGCCAGGGTAATCTGCAGCTTCTCATCTGCCAGCTGTCGCATTCTCGGCACGATTCCGCAGGTGGACACCGTGACATTTCTCTGGCTGATGTTTAATCCATTCTCATCCGTCAGCAGATGCAGAAACTTTAGAATATTATCATAATTGTCCATGGGTTCTCCGGTTCCCATGACTACCACATTGGAGACCCGTTCCTGCGTCAGTCTCGTGATGGCATAGATCTGATCTAACATCTCCGAAGGCGTCAGGTTCCGCTCCAGTCCATCCAGGGTGGACGCACAGAATCTGCAGCCCATCCGACATCCCACCTGGGAAGAAATGCACACACTGTTGCCGTGTTTGTACTGCATCCACACGCTTTCCACCACATTGCCGTCAGACAGTTCAAATAAAAACTTTTTCGTTCCGTCGATCTTCGACTCCTGTATTCTGACAGGCTTTACACAGGTATATTCATACTTTTCCTTGCATTGTTCCCTGAATTTTGCGGAGAGATTGGTCATCTCGTCAAAGCTTCTCGCTAACTTCACATGCATCCACTCATACATCTGTTTTGCCCGGAAAGCTTTCTCTCCCATACTCTCCAGTTCGGTCTTCAGTTCCTCCAGATTCAGGGATTTGATATCTTTTTTACTATCCATGTCTTATATCTCACGTTCTTCTGCGCAGCCTTGCAAAGTAGAATCCGTCGGTCTCATCCGTTCCCGGCAGAAGTTGTCTCTCCTCCTCTAAAACGAACGGGAACTTTTCCGTGATCCATGCTGCCATGTTCTGATTCTCTTCTCTGTTGATAGTGCAGGTGCTGTACAACAACACGCCACCCGGCTTCACATACCGCCATCCGGCTTCCACGATCTGCCTCTGCAGTTCATGGATAGATTTAAGGCCTTCCGGTGTCACATGATATTTAATGTCTCTCTTTTTGCCCATGACACCTAAGCCCGAACAAGGGACATCCATCAACACAACATCCGCAGATGCTTCCCTCTCTGCGTCATAAACCGTGGCATCATGCACTTCCACTTTCACATTGGTTCGGTGCATGCGCTCCAGATTCTCAAGGATCAAAGCCGTCTTATATTCTGACACATCGCGGGATAACACATGTCCCGTCTCTTTCGTATATTCTGCCGCCAGGATCGTCTTGCCTCCCGGTGCCGCACACAGATCCATAACAAAGTCTCCCGGCTTTATTTTTGCTGCTTTTACCGCCAGGGCAGAAGAAGCATCCTGTACAGTGAATTTTCCTTCGGCAAATCCGGGCAGCTCGCTGACGTTTTCCAGATTTTCCGCCAGATATACATAGGGAAGTTCCTTATGTGCGCTTAAGTGGACCCCTGTAGCCTCTATCTTTTTCTTAAGATCCTCACGGTCCGTTTCCGACAATTCCAGGCAAAAACGCAGAGATACCGGATGAATCTTAAGCAGTCCCATGAGAAGTGTTTCCGTTCCCTCCGTGCCGTATACCGGAAGCCACAGATTCACGATCCATTCCGGCATGGAATATTTTACGCTGAAATATTTTACAGGATCCGTAGGATCCGGCAGGGGCATTTTGTCCTTGCTACGGGATATATTTCGCAGGACGGCATTGACAAACCCCTTCAGAGTACGAAAGCCGCGCTTTGCCGCAAGCTTGCAGGCTTCATTGCATACCGCACTGTCCGGCACCGCATCCATATACAGGATCTGATAGGTACTCATGCGGAGCAGACAACGGATCAGAGGCTTCATCTTGCGGACCGGAACGGAAGAAAACCGGTTCAGATAATAATCCAACTCCAGCTGTCTCTCTATGGTACCCTCTGTAACTCTCTTGATAAATGCCTTATCTCTGGGATCCAGGTAATCGTATTTATCCAGCACTGCTTTTATTAATTTATGGGAAAAATCCTGCCCCTTTTCCAGGTCCAGCAGGATCTCCACAATAATCTCTCTTGTATCGGTGGTTGCGGGCTTCCCCATGCTTAGTCTCTCCTTCTGCGGTTACCGCCATACAACAGGATCAGACGAAGCAGCTGTAATGCGGAGGATGCTGCTCCCGCTACATAGGTAAGAGCTGCCGCTGTCAGCACCTTTTTACCACCGCTTACTTCTTCACTGCCTAACAGTCCGTATTCCTCCACCTTCACGATTGCTCTGCGGGAGGCATTGAATTCCACAGGAAGTGTCACCAGCTGGAAGATCACGGTCAGGGCAAATGCCCAGATTCCCAGCTGGATCAATGTCTGGTTCCAGCTGAGCAGTACTCCTAAGAAAATCAGGGGAATACTTAAGTTGCTTCCGATGTTCACCACCGGTACCAGTGCCGCACGAATACTCATAGGTGCATAGCCATGGGCATGCTGGATCGCATGTCCGCACTCATGGGCAGCCACACTGACTGCGGTGACTGAGGTTCCGTTATAATTATTATATGACAGTCTTACGGTATCTGTCCGGGGATCGTAATGATCGCCGTCGTTTGCGTTCAGACACTCGATCTGTACGTTATACAAGCCTTCTCTATTGAGAAGATTCCGGGCAGCTTCCGCTCCCGTAATTCCTCTCATATTCCGGACCTTACTGTATTTTCGCATGGTGGAATTCACCAGCGCACTGGCCCCAAGGCATAACACCAGTCCGATCAATACCAGAAAATACGTGGGGTCAAAATAATAACCATATCCATAATAACCACCGTACATAGCAAAGTCTCCTTTCTAATTGCCTGGATTGTTTATCACTCTCCCAGGATCTCTCCAGGCTGTACCTTCACGCCTAACAGGAAATCATGGGCTGTCATACGTTTTTTGCCTTCCAGCTGCAATTCCATGACCTTCAGACCGCCTTCCGACGCTGCCACCTCAAAGGAATCCTTATTCACCGTAAGGATCGTTCCCGGGGCTTCCCTGTGAGCCATCACCATGGGAATCGCCTTCCAGATCTTTAACTGTTTTCCGCGATAAAATGTGTAGGCACTGGGCCAGGGTGTCAGTCCTCTGATCAGTCTGTCCAGTTCGGCTGCCGTTTTGGTGAAGTCCAGTCTGCCCATTTCTTTGGTGATCAGTGCCGCATAGCAGGTCTTTGCATCGTCCTGTTTCTCCGGAGTCAGCTTTCCTGCTTCTAAGAGCGGCAATGCCTCGGTGATCGCTTCTCCGCCGAGCACCATAAGCTTGTCGTGCAATGTTTCAAAAGTATCTTCCGAAGTAATGGGAATCTTCTTCTGATACAACATATCTCCGGTGTCCAGTCCTGCATTCATCTGCATGATGGTCACACCGGTCTCCGTCTCCCCGTCGATGATCACTCTCTGGATCGGAGATGCCCCACGGTATTTCGGAAGCAGGGATGCGTGGATATTCAGGCATCCGTACTTCGGCAGATCCAGGATCTCCTGAGACAGGATCTGTCCGAAGGCTGCCACAATATAGACATCTGCGGGATATTTTTTCAATTCTTCAATAGCCTCGGGAGTCTTGATCCGACGAGGCTGGAATACCGGGATGCCGTGTTTTACAGCACATTCCTTCACCGGCGGAAACTGTAACTGCCCGCTTCTTCCCTTTGCCTTGTCCGGCTGGGTCACCACTGCGGTGATCTCATGTCCCTGTGCGATCAAAGCCTCCAGAGCTCCCACTGCGAAATCAGGGGTTCCCATAAATACGATCTGCATAGCTTATCTCCTTCCCGGAATACTTATTCTTCTTCCTCATCCTCATAGGTCATGTCCTGCAGAGGACCTTCCGCCTTCTCCACATAGAGATGTCCATCCAGGTGATCCAGTTCGTGGCAGATGGCTCTTGCCAATAATTCCGTACCCTCTACTTCGATGGGTTTCATATTGACATCCAAAGCTACCGCTTTCACATAATTGGGTCTGGTCACAATACCAAACTTCCCGGGAACACTTAAGCACCCTTCCTGTCCGGTCTGCTCTCCGCTGCTCTCCACGATCCGGGGATTGATAAGAATATACGGATCCTCTCCGGTGGTGTCGATCACCACAATTCTCTTAAGTATGCCCACCTGGGGAGCAGCCAGTCCTACGCCGTTGGCGTCATACATAGTCTCTAACATATCCTCGATCAATTCCTTCGTCCGGGGAGTCATCTCCTTGACTTCCTTACAGGTCTTTTTCAGTACCTCATCTCCATATTCACGAATATTTCTGATTGCCACAGTTATTACCTCCTATAACACGTTTACCGGGTCAAAGTCGAATTGTATACTCAGCTGTCTTGGCTGCCACTGTCTCAAAGTCTCCTCCACACAGTCTTTTACCGCCACCAGCGTATCATACTCCGCATGCTTCGCGTAGAACACATACCGGTAAATATCATTGATTTTGCTGATATTTGCCGGGGTCGGTCCCAATATCTGCAAAAAGTCCATATTAGACTTTACCACATCTGTCAGCCTCCGGGCAAGCTGTTTTACATTTTCTTCCTCTTTGCCATAGATCTGCACCGCCAGCATATGTGCTGCGGGAGGATATCCCGACAGTTCTCTGTACAGGATTTCTTCCTCATAAAAGCTTTTATAATCCTGGGCTGCCGCGCAGGTAATGGCATAATGATCCGGCTGATAAGTCTGGATCACCGCTTCTCCCGGAAGCACCCCTCTGCCTGCTCTGCCCACCGCCTGGGTCAGCAGCTGAAATGTCCGCTCTCCGGCACGGTAATCCGATGCGTTTAAGGACAGATCTGCCGCCAGGATCCCTACCAATGTCACCTTCGGAAAATCATGTCCCTTCACGATCATCTGGGTGCCGATGAGCACATCGGCCTCTCCGTTTGAAAATGCTGACAGAATTTTCTCATAGCTGTCCTTCGTCCGGGTAGTATCCGCATCCATCCGAAGCGTCCGCACCCCCGGATACAGTTCTTTCAATTTATCTTCAATCTGCTGGGTACCTGCTTTGAATCCCAGAATATATTTGGATCCGCACTTCGGGCATAGCTTTGGCAAGGGTTGTGTATAGCCGCAATAATGGCAGATCAGCCTTCCCCCTTTATGTTCCGAGAGGGAGACATCACAGTGTGGGCATTTCATAACTTCACCGCAGGCACGACAGGATACGAATCCCGCATACCCTCTTCGATTTAAAAACAGGATGGTCTGCTGCCCCTTGCTTAGCCGGTCTGTCATCAGTTCCTGTAACTTCCTGCTGAAAATAGAACGGTTGCCCTCCTTAAGCTCCTGCCTGAGATCCACCGTGTGTACCGTGGGCAGTTCTCCGCCGGTCAGGCGTTTTGTCAGATGGAACAGCCTGTATTCTCCCTTTCCGGCGCGGTAATACGCCTCTAAGGAAGGGGTCGCCGATCCCAGC
>OHQN01000382.1_pt1 | contig 13920 bp, 10 predicted proteins | sample 1578161 | NCBI WGS metagenome assembly OHQN01 (sample SAMEA3879554, study PRJEB24766) | human gut metagenome | biome: human-associated habitat; feature: feces | place: USA | collected 1985/1987
GACCGTGCGGTCTTCGTTGTTGGGAACGAGCCGTTCGACGCTGCCGTCCAGGTGGATGAGGTCGGTATAACCCACCTGACGCCAGCCTCGGCCGCCCTGGGAAACGGGGGCTGTGTGCCACCTGCGGATATCGGCGGCACTCACTTCGCGGCCGGGCGGCGTGGCCGTGCAGTGGATGACGAGTCTTTCGAGTTTTGCCATAATAAAAAAGTGTGAAAGGGGTTGGAATCGGGGCGATGACCGGATTCGGACGGGAGTGGATAAGGTTCCGCCCGAGGAGACGGGAGAAGGTAGCCCGTTTCGGATTGGGTCGGCGAAGCGCAGGACTTCGGGGCGGGGTGACGGTTTCCGCTTTTTTCGGAAAAGCGGGGAGAGGCCGATGGGTGTTTGCAAAGATAACGGGAGACGCCCCGGAATACAAATCGGAGGGACATCCTGCGGCTTTTCGGCGGCATGATGTCGGTTTATTCCGTTGCGATGCGGCGGATTTCCGGTTTTTCGGATTATCTTTGAAACGGTTCGACGGCTCGGGATATGAAATTTCCGAAATGCACGTTTGTTGTTCGATATGAAACGTAAAATAATTCGCACTATGATCGTTTTCCTTGCAGTCGCGGCTCTGTTGGTCGCGGCGATCGCTCTTTTTATGAATCGACCCGAATTCGGACGTGCTCCGCGCGGGGAGCGGCTGGAACGGATCTGGCGTTCGCCCAATTACCGCGACGGCGCTTTCCGCAACCGGCATGCGACGCCGCAGCTCACATCGGGAAAGGGCTGGTGGGCTACGATGTACGACTTCCTTTTCGAGCGTAAGGAGCGCAATCGTCCCGATCATGCGCTGCCTGCAGTGAAGACCGACCTGAAAGCGCTCGATCCGAAAGAGAACCTGCTGGTCTGGTTCGGCCACTCCTCCTACCTGATTCAGGCAGACGGGCTGCGTATTCTGGTCGATCCCGTTTTCGAAACGGCTTCGCCCTTGCCGTTTTTCAACAGACCTTTCGAGGGGACCGATCTCTATAAACCCGAGGATATGCCTGGGATCGACCTGCTGGTCATCACACACGACCATTGGGACCATCTCGACTACGGCACGGTAACGAAGCTGCGCGACCGCACGGGCCGTGTCGTCTGCCCGCTGGGTGTGGGCGAGTATTTCGAATATTGGGGTTTCGATCCGCAGCGGATCACGGAGCTCGATTGGGGCGAACAAGCTGCGCTCGGCGGCGGCTTTACGGTATATTGCCGTCCCGCGAGGCACTTTTCCGGACGTACGTTTCGGGCGAACCGGACGCTGTGGGCTTCGTTCGTCGTCGAAACTCCGTCGCAGCGGATTTTCCTCGGCGGCGACGGCGGGTACGATACCCATTTCGCCGACGTCGCACGCGAGTTTCCGAATCTGGATGTCGCCGTGCTCGAAGACGGCCAGTACAGCGAGGATTGGCGCTATATCCACATGCTTCCGGCCGATCTGAAGCGGGCCGTAGAGGACCTCGGCGCCCGGCGGGTTTTTCCGGTGCACAATTCCAAATACGCTCTGGCGCGGCATCCCTGGGACGAGCCGCTGAACAATGCGGCTGCACTCGCGGCGGAGAATCCCGAGGCGGGGAGCCGGTACGTTTGGACCGGTCCGACACGCTGCCGGGCAGGTGGTGGACAGCTCCCGAAAATTGAAAGAGAGCGAAGATCAGCCTTCGCTCTCTTTTTTTATCTTTCTCCGGTATTCCCGGCGCTATTTTTTGCCCTGATTGGCTACGGCTTCCATCAGCTTGCGGATCTGTTCGGGATCGCCCAGAAAGTAATCTTTCACCAGACGTAACTTGTCGTCGAATTCGAAGACGTATGGCACGGCCGTCGGGAGGTTGAGTTCCGAGATCGCCGCGTCGGAGATGCCTTTCAGGTGTTTGATGATACCCCGCAGGCTGTTGCCGTGCGCTACCACCAAGATTTCGTCGTGAACGGACAGTTCGGGGAAAATCACGCATTGCCAGTAGGGCAGCGCCCGTTCGATGGTTTGCTTGAGCGATTCGGTGCGGGGCAGCTCCTCGTCCGGGATCCCGGCGTAGCGGGGATCGAAGCGCGGATTGCGGGGATCGTCTTCGGCCAGCGGATCGGGCGACGTCGTAGCTGCGCCGCCAGATGTGCACCTGCTCTTCGCCGAAGCGGGCCGCCGTTTCGCTCTTGTTGAGCCCTTGCAGTACGCCGTAATGTTTCTCGTTGAGGCGCCAGTTTTTCTCGACGGGGATCCATTCCTGATCGAGCCGGTCGAGAACACAGTTCAGGGTCCGGACGGCCCTTTTCAGGTAGGAGGTGTAGGCTTTGCCGAAACGGAATCCTTCGGCTTTGAGCAATTCTCCGGCTTTGAGGGCCTCTTCGACGCCTTTGTCCGTGAGATCGACGTCCGTCCATCCCGTGAAGCGGTTTTCGCGGTTCCACGCGCTTTCGCCGTGCCGCAACAGTACGATTTTTTTCATGGTATGATCTGTTTTTATTTGTATTTCACTTCGTTGAGGCACTCTCCGTGGGAGAATGCCTGAATGTTTTCGAGGGTCGTGCGGGCGATGTTGTCCAGCGCCTCGCGGGTGAAGAATCCCTGGTGGGAGGTGAGGATCACGTTGTTGAAGGAGAGCAGGCGTGCCAGCATGTCGTCGTCCATGATCCGGTCGGAGGTGTCCTGATAGAAGTAATCCGCCTCTTCCTCATAGACATCCAGCCCCGCCGCTCCGATCTTTTTCTCCTTGAGTCCTTCGATCAGGTCGCTCGTGCGGATCAGCTGCCCGCGTCCCGTGTTGATGATGATGACCCCGTCTTTCATTTGACCGATGGCTTCGGCGTCGATCATGTGGAGGGTTCGGTCCGTGAGGGGACAGTGCAGCGAGATGATGTCCGAGCGGCGGTAGAGTTCGGTCAGCGGAACGTAGGTCATACCTGATTCCCGGGCGAACGCCTCGTCGGGGCAGGGGTCGTAGCCGAGGACCTCCATCCCGAAACCCCGCAGGATGCGGATGAGGGCACGGGCGATTTTTCCCGTGCCGACGATGCCGGCCGTTTTGCCGTGCATATCGAAGCCGAGGAGGCCGTGCAGGGCGAAATTTCCGTCCCGGGTACGCCAGTAAGCGCGGTGTACCTTCCGGTTGAGCGAGAGCATCAGTGCCACGGCGTGTTCGGCCACGGCATAGGGCGAATAGGCCGGTACCCGGACTACCGTGATGCCGTGCTCGGCGGCGGCTTTCAGATCGACGTTGTTGAAACCCGCGCAGCGCAGGGCGATCAACCGTACACCCATGCGGGCCAGCTCCCCGACGGTTGGGGCATCCGCCGAGTCATTGACGAAGATGCAGACCGCATCGGCGCCTTGTGCCAGGGGTACGTTGTCGATGTTCAGGTGGCTGCGGTGGTATTTGATCCGTATCCCGTAGTCGGCGTTGATCCGGTCGAACGATTCGCGGTCGTAGGGCTGTGTCCCGAAAAAAATGGTTTTCATGGCGTATATTTCATTTAATTATAACGTTTTTGTCGAGGCGGTATTATCCGTTCCGTTCACGGATTGTGCCAAGAGCGGGAGATTTGCCGCACAAACCGTATCGAAAGCAATATGTCCTTCGTTCGGTTCGGATTTCGAAGCACTCTGTCTCATGGCACTTTTTTTGTCCCGTTTGTTTCCTGAATAAACATGCAATGAGGAATCCGAGAGAACGCATACGCAACAGTAGGGGGTATAAATGGTGGATTTTGAGCCTCGTGATGCTCGGGACTTTCATGGCCGTGATGGACGTGACGGTCGTGAACGTCGGCCTGCCGACCATTATGTCGGTATTTCACATCCCCATTTCGACCGCCGAATGGGTCATTACGGCCTATATGATTACCATGACGCTCATGCTGCCTTCGGCGGGTTGGATCGCCGACCGCATCGGCAACAAACGGATGTATATTCTGGGGTTGGTGCTCTTCACCTTCGGATCGTGGCTCTGCGGCCGCGCCGGGAGCGATATGTTCCTGATTTCGGCCCGTGCCCTGCAAGGCTTCGGCAGCGGCATCATCCAATCGCTCGGCCTGGCGATCGTTACCCGGGAGTTTCCTCCGCAACAGCGGGGGCTGGCCCTGGGGTTGTGGTCGGTGGCGGCCGCCGCTTCGATCTCGTTCGGTCCTCTGATCGGCGGTTATCTGGTGGACGATTACAGTTGGCACCTGATCTTCGATGTCAATGTTCCTGTGGGACTGGCGGCCATTCTGTTTGCAATTTTTATCCAGAAGGAGTGGCGCGGTGCCCGTGCGGGCAGTTTCGACTGGCCGGGTTTTCTGTGCGTGGTCTGTTTCATGCCCCTTTTGATCTTCGCACTGGCCCGAGGCAATTCGCCTTCGAATCCCGAGGGGTGGAGTTCTCCGGAGGTGATCGGATGTTTTGCGGTTGCGGCTGCGGCACTCATTGTCTTTATCGTCCGGGAGCTGCGGTGCGAAAATCCGCTGTTGAATCTGAAACTGCTCGGCGAACGTAATTTCGGCGTTTCGATGGCTGTGCTGGCGATCTTCGGTATCGGCATGCTGGGCGGTACCTATTTGCTGCCGCTTTACATGCAGAAGGGGCTGGGCTATACGGCGATCATGGCCGGAAGCGTTTTTCTGCCCGTCGGCCTGATCCAGGGCGTGCTTTCGACCTGCTCGGGATTCCTGACCCGCTACGTCAAGCCGCTTTTCATCGCCGTGACCGGCATCCTGGTCATGACGTTGAGTTTCTATTTCGCCAGCCGGTTTACTCTTCATACTACGCATGCACAGATCATGTTGGTACTCTATCTGCGCGGCTTCGGCATGGGACTGACCTTTGCCCCGCTGAACGATTTCTCGCTCATGAATTTGAGCCAGTGCGATATGGCTTCGGCAGCCGGTATCTCCAACAGCATCAAGCAACTCTCGGGCAGCGTCAGCATCGCCCTGCTTACCGTTATTCTGACCGGCCGTACGGCGTTCCATTCGGCGCAGGGCGGGCTCTCTTCGGCGGAAAGCTACGTGGCCGGTATCTCCGACGATTTCCTTTTCGTCACATTCGTTTCGTTGGCCTCGGCACTGCCCTTCCTGTGGCTGCTGCGCCCGCGCCGCAAGGCGGCTTCGTTTAAGAGCGAAGGAACGGGCACCTGACGGGTTTGCTTTTATCGCCTTGAATCCCTATTTTTGTCCCGGGGAATCGTCTTTTCCCGGAGGATTTTGAAAAACGATCAGCAGACATACGTTCCCGATCCCGAGGTCGCTTCGCGGCTCCTGGAGTGGTACGGACGCGAGGGGCGCGACCTCCCCTGGCGTCGCACACGGGACCCTTACCGGATCTGGATTTCGGAAGTGATCCTGCAACAGACCCGCGTGGCGCAGGGTATGTCCTATTATCATCGTTTTCTCGAACTGTTCCCCGACGTCGCGGCCCTCGCTTCGGCTCCCGAAGATCTGGTTCTCAAGTGCTGGCAGGGGCTCGGCTACTACTCCCGGGCCCGGAACCTGCTGGCCGCAGCCCGGCGGATCGTGGAGACGCACGGCGGCGTTTTCCCGACGGCCTATGCCGACGTGCGGGCATTGCCCGGCGTGGGCGACTATACGGCTGCGGCGATCTGTTCGATCGCATACGAGGAACCCTGTGCCGCACTCGACGGCAATGTCTTTCGGGTGCTTTCCCGCCTTTACGATCTCGATACGCCCATCGATACGACTTCCGGAAGGAGGACGTTCGCTGCGCTGGCCGATTCGCTGATCGACCGGCAGCGGCCGGGACTTTACAACCAGGCCATTATGGATTTCGGGGCTCTTTGCTGTCTTCCGGCACAGCCCCGCTGTACGGAGTGCCCTTTGCGTGACCGCTGTCTGGCTTTTGCCGCCCGTACGGTCGATGTCCGTCCCGTCAAACAGGGGCGTACGGCTGTCGAACCCCGCTATTTCAACTACCTGCACGTCGAATGCGGCGATGAATTGGTGTTGCGCCGACGGGGTGCCGGCGACATTTGGCAGGGGTTGTACGAATTTCCGCTCATCGAAACTCCCGAACCGGTGGAATATACGGTGCTGGCCGCGATGCCGGAGTTTTGCGCTCTCTTCAAAGATGCCGGGACGGTATGCCTTGCCGGGACCGTCAAGATGCCCGTGCATCAGCTTTCGCACCGGGCGATCCACGCTGTTTTCTACCGGATCGTCGTGGAGCGCTGGACGCCCTCCTTGCGCGAAATGCTCGTCATTTCGCGCGAAACCCTCGGCGATTACGCCGTTTCCCGTCTTACGGAGCGTTATTTATCCCGCTGATTCTTCGTCTGTGCGTTTGCGGCACACGGTTTGCCGTTTGATTGACGTGAAACCTAACGAAGAAAACGAGATAAATTATGTTTACAGGTGTACAATTCACGCATTTCATCCAAGCAAATCCCGCGCTGGCCGTTTTTTTGACCATTGCGCTGGGATTTTTGTTGGGTAAGCTGCGCATCCGCAGCTTTTCGCTCGGAACGGTGACCAGCGTGCTGCTGGTGGGCGTGATCGTCGGGCAGCTTCGTATCGAGATTCCCGAACCGGCCAAAACCCTTTTCTTCCTGATGTTCCTCTTCGCCGTGGGATATGCGGTCGGCCCGCAGTTCTTCCGGGGGTTGAAGAAGGACGGATTGCCGCAGGTGGCCTTCGCCGTGGTGGTCTGTTTGCTGTGTTTGGGGTCGGTATGGCTCTTCTCCTGGCTGATGGGCTATACGCTTTCGCAGGCTGCGGGGCTGCTGGCCGGGTCGCAGACGATGTCGGCCGTGCTGGGCGTGGCGACCGATACGATCCGCGAACTGCCGGGCGGAGCGGAAACCGATCTCAGTTCAATGCCCGTTTGTTATGCGGTAACTTACATCTTCGGTACGGCGGGTTCCGCATGGGTGTTGAGTTCGATCGGACCCCGGCTGCTGGGCGGCGTGGCGAAGGTGAAGCAGTCTGCGCGCGATCTGGAGCAGAAGATGGGCGAAGACGTCAGCCTGAAAGCCGGCTTCGACCCGGCGGCCCGGGAGATCGTTTTCCGGGTTTTCAGCGCCGATAACGAATGGTTCGAGGGCGGGCGTACCGTCCACGAATTCGAAACCGTCATGCAGCGCGACGGAAAGCGTATTTTCGTCGAACGGCTCTGCCAGCAGGGGAAGGTCGTCGATGAGGTGACACCCCGGACAGTGATCCGTCCGGGCGATCAACTGGTCGTCAGCGGTCGCCGCGAATACGTCATCAGCGAAGAGAAGTGGATCGGTGCCGAAGTGTCCGATACGACACTGACGAATTTTGCCGTTCAGGTCCTTCCTGTCGTGGTCAATCGCAAGGGGGCTGCCGGGGAGAGGATCGGAAAGGTCTTGTCGGCTAAATTCATGCACGGGGTCAATATCCGGTCCATCGTGCGGGCGGGTGTGAAGATCCCCGTGCGGAGCGGAGCCAAACTCGATGCCGGCGACCGGATCGAATTGGTCGGGCTGCCGCAGGACGTGCGACGTGCCGCCGCACAGTTGGGTTTCAGCGATCCGGTGAAGACCGAGAGCAGCGTTCCGTTGCTGGGGCTGGGTATCTGTCTGGGCGGTCTGATCTTCGGATGGATGCTGGTGGCCAAGATAGGGGCGATTCCCCTGAGTCTGACCGTGAGCGGCGGCGTGCTGCTCGCAGGTCTTTTCTGCGGCTGGGCCCGTTCGCGGCGCCCGACTTTGGGAGGCATTCCCGAACAGACCGTGTGGTTCATGAACAATATGGGACTGAATACTTTCATTGCGATCGTCGGCATTTCGACCGGACCGTCGTTCGTCGCCGGTTTTCAGCAGGTGGGCTGGAGCCTTTTCCTGGTGGGGGCCGGTGCCACGACTCTTCCTCTGGTGCTGGGCGTGTTGATCGGCCGTTACCTGTTCCGTTTCAACGATGCCCTGACGCTCGGATGCGTCGCCGGAGCGCGAACGACTACGGCGGCTCTCGGTGCTGTCGAGGATACGATCGGCAGCAATGTCCCCTCGCTGGGATATACCATCACTTATGCCATCGGTAATACGCTGCTCATCATCTGGGGCGTGGTGCTCGTGTTGCTGTTGGCCTGACGGAGCCGGTCGATGATTCGGGCGGGTCTATGGTTTTCCATAGATCCGCTTTTTCGTGGTGTGAATCGCTAAAAGCGGATGAATCCGGCGGATTTTTGAAAAAAAATTGATTACTTAGCATTCTCTTTTAACGATTGCGACGATGAGTGCGAAACTGGCGAAGTACGACCGGTTGTACGAGCAGATCAAGGGCTATGTACAGACGACCGACGACATTTGGGCACGGCTGGCCACGATGGAGGCCGTGTTGCATCATAAGATGCAGACTTTTTTCTGGACAGGGGTGTATGCCCTTATCGACGACGAACTGATTGTCCGCTCGTACCAGGGGCCCGTTGCCTGTCAGAAGCTGCGGCATCATACGGGAGTTTGCTGGGCGGCGGTCAGCACGGGAGAAACCGTGATCGTGCCCGATGTGGAGCGGTTTCCGGGACATATCGCCTGTAATTCGAAATCCCGCAGCGAGATCGTCCTGCCGATTCGGGACCGGGAAGGGCGTGTGTTCGCCTGTCTGGATGTGGACAGCGACCGGTTGGATGCGTTCGACCGGGAGGATGAAGAGGGGCTGAAAAAGATTCTCTCCCTTCTTTTTGATTAGGCGGCGATCCTGCGTGGGCGGCGTATCGTATCTTCATCACCCGCGAAATCCGGTGCGTCTTTCAGCGATTGTCGTATAAAATAAATTCCGCTGACGCGGATGTCCGAGCAGATTCGGCGCTGCGTCGGCTCGATTATTTTTGTACCGGACAGGAGGCGGTTCGGCGATCTTTACGTACGAATCCGTACGATTATTCGCCTCTTTCTGATCCTTGCACAAAAAAATCCCGCTGTATTTTACAGCGGGATTTTTTTTGTATTTGGCATTTAGCGGATTACCGTTACGCGGTTCTCCTGCTCGGTCTTGAACGGAGACTTGGTGTCGCTGTAACCCTTGTACTGCAGGTTCTCGGCTTTTACGCCTTTCGAGATCAGGTAGTCGTAAACCTTCTTCGCACGCTGCTCGGCCAGGCGGGTATTCACGGCCTTCGAACCGGTTTGGGGATCGGCATGGCCTTCGATCACGTAAATCTTGTTTTTCGGCGCATTCTTGATTTGGGTAGCGATGATGTCCAGGCGGAGTTTCTCTTTCGGACTCAGCTCGGTCTGGCCGATGTTGAAGAAGGTGATGCCTTTGCCGGTCAGATAGATGTCATCGGTGTAGGCATTGCCGTCGAGCTGGTCGGCCGGGATAGGATTGGGACCCCACTTCGCCATTTCGGCAGCTTTCTTCGCGGCGGCAGCTTCGGCAGCGGCTTTTTTCGCAGCTTTGTTTGCTGCAGCCAGGTCATTGGCCAGTTCGGCGTTGTCGGCCTGTACAGCAGCCAGAGCCAGGTCGCGGTCGGCTATGACAGCCTGGTAAGCCATTACATCTTCGACGGTGTAGGGCGAAGCCTGTTTGAAGCCGCGGCGGTTGAAACGGTACGTAAGACCGATCGTGGCACTGTAGGCTGCGGCTACTTTCTGTGTTCCCGAATTCAGGATTGAGGGCATGTTGCTGCTGGGCAGCATCCAAGCCTTGAGTTCCAGTTCGATGTCCAGGGCCGGGCATACGCGGAACTTGTTCAGCAAACCGGCCGTGAAAGCGAACGAGTGGTCCGTCCCGTAGCCCCAGTCGCGCTGGAATTTGTCGGTGAAACCCGATACGTGGTAACCGAAGCCGGCGAAAGGCACTGCGTAATAGACGCGGTCGTCACGCTCGCCGCCGATCCAGTTCGACAGATTCACCATGAAGTCCATGTGCGTGAAGATGTACGGGTCTTTCATGTATTGGTTGCCGAATGCCGTGTCGTTCTGGTACTGGCCGCCCTGAATTTGCAGGCGGGCACCCATTACGGGGTGGAACCATTTGGTCAGCGAGAAGTCGGCCTGCCAGTTGATGTGGTTGAAGCGCGACGATCCGAAATCGTCTTTTCCCAGCGTGCCGTTGAAGACCATAATTTGGGCGCCTCCGGCGACGGTGATTTCCCAGTTGTCGAAGAAACGGTTGGTTTCGTAACCGGCCCAGCCTCGTCTCTTGGGCTGTTGCTCTTCTACGACGATTTCTTCTGCGACAGCGACAACCTGGGCTGAAGCGGCTGCGGCACAAAGAACGAGTGCCATCGTAATGAATAATTTTTTCATGTAGTTCGAATTTAATGTGTAATAATTTTTTGTTTTCGTGTATGTAAACCCTTACACGGGAGCTTGATTCATCTCTATATATCCTTTTGTAGAAGCTAAAAGCAAAGTCCGGGCCAAAAGCCCGGACCTCGTTTGACGTTTTGTATATTTTATTGTCTGTCGGCAGAGAATCAACCGCATTTCGAGTACCCGCAGGACATGCACGTAAGACACCCGTTCTGATAGGCCATCGTCTCCTGGCCGCAGCTCGGGCACTTGTCCTTGGTTTTGGTGCCGTCCGAGATATATTGCTTCAGTGCTCGTTCCACACCCAGCTTCCAGGTATTGATGGTTTCGCTGTTCAGGTGGAGCGATTCGATGAGCGATACGACGTTGGTGATCGGCATGCCGTGGCGCAGGACGCCCGAAATCAGCTTGGCGTAGTTCCAGAACTCTTCGTTGAACAGGCGCGAAATGCCGCCGATGGTGTTGGTGTAGCCGTATCGGTCGATATACTGGAAGTCGTACCGTTTCGAACCGTTCTCCTCGCGTACCTTTATAATAAAGCCCTTGTTGATTTTGGGCGGAATATACATGGCGTCCTCTTCGATTTTACCCGTGAAGATTTCGTAAGGGCGTCCATCCTGCAGGCCGACGAAGGCGATCCAGTTTTCGTTGCCGTTTTTGAAACGCACGATGTCCGCCGGGATCGATTTGGGGCGTTTGAGAATGGTCTGCCCGTTCTCCTCTTTTGCCGCTTTTTTCTTCTTATCGATCAGTACGCCTTCGCGGCAGCCGTCGCGGTAAACCGTTACCCCTTTGCAGCCGCACTCCCAGGCCGTGCGATATACGTCCGCTACGAGTGCTTCGGAAACGTCGTTCGGCAGATTGACCGTCACCGAAATCGAGTGATCGACCCACTTCTGAATTTCGCCCTGCATCTTGACTTTGGCCACCCAGTCGATGTCGTTGGCCGTCGCGCCGTGATAGGGCGATGCGGCTACCCACCGGTTGAGCTCATCGTCCGATATGTCTTGCAGTTTCGAGGTATCGTATCCGTTGGCTTCGAGCCATTTGACGAAGTTGTGGTGATAGACGTTGTACTCTTCGAACTTTTCGCCCATATCGTCCACGAAAGCCACTTTGGCATCCTGGTCCGAAGGGTTGATCTTGCGGCGACGCTTATAGACGGGACGGAAAACCGGTTCGATGCCCGACGTGGTTTGCGACATGAGCGAGGTGGTTCCCGTAGGGGCGATGGTCAGCATGGCGATATTGCGTCGTCCGTGTTTTACCATTTCGGCGTAGAGCTCCGGATCGGCCTCCCGGATGCGGCCGATCATCGGGTTCTTCTCCTCCTTGCGTGCATCGAAAATTTCGAACGCTCCGCGCTCTGCGGCCATCTTTACCGAGGCGCGGTAGGCTTCCAGTGCGAGGGTCTTCTGTACCTTCACGGCGAAAGCCGTCGCTTCGGGCGTACCGTAACGGAGTCCCAATGCTGCGAGCATGTCGCCTTCGGCCGTGATGCCCAGTCCCGTACGACGTCCTTTGCGGGCCATCGTGCGGATCTTTTTCCAGAGTTCGAGTTCCACGCGGCGAATGTCTTCGTCTTCGGGATCGGCGGCGATCTTATTGATGATCAACTCGATTTTTTCCAATTCCAAGTCGATGATGTCGTCCATCATACGCATCGCCTTCTCGACGTGTTGCTTGAATTTCTCGAAGTTGAACGACGCTTCTTTGGTGAAAGGTTTGTCCACGTAACTCAACAGGTTGATCGCCAGCAGGCGGCACGAGTCGTAGGGGCAGAGCGGAATTTCGCCGCAGGGGTTGGTCGCCACGGTCGTAAATCCTTCGTCGGCATAGCAGTCGGGAATACTCTCGCGGATGATCGTGTCCCAGAACATTACGCCCGGTTCGGCCGATTTCCAGGCGTTGTGGATGATCTTGTCCCAAAGTTTCTTGGCGTCGATATCCTGCTGGTAGAGCGGTTTGTCCGAGTGAATCGGGAACTGTTGGTGGTATTTCTTCCCGGCGAGTGCCGCACGCATGAATTCGTCGTCGATTTTGACCGAAACATTGGCGCCGGTCACCTTGCTCGTATCGACTTTGGCATCGATGAAACGCTCTGCGTCGGGATGTTTGATCGAAAGGGTGAGCATCAGAGCTCCCCGGCGACCGTCCTGGGCCACTTCGCGCGTCGAGTTCGAGTAACGCTCCATGAAGGGCACGATGCCCGTCGACGTGAGTGCCGAGTTGAGCACCGGGCTGCCCGTGGGGCGGATGTGCGAAAGGTCGTGGCCCACGCCGCCGCGGCGTTTCATCAGCTGGACCTGCTCCTCGTCCATGCGGAAGATGCCGCCGTAGGAGTCTGCCGGATTCTTGTGGCCGATGACGAAGCAGTTCGAAAGCGAAGCCGCTTGGAAGTTGTTGCCGATACCGGTCATGGGACCGCCTTGCGGGATGATGTAGCGGAAGTGGTCGAGCAGTTCGAACACCTCCTGCCGGTTCATAGGATTGGGGTACTTCTTTTCGATCCGTTCGATCTCGGCGGCGATGCGCTCGTGCATATCGCGCGGAGTTTTTTCGTAAATATGGCCGTACGAATCTTTCAGGGCATATTTGCTTACCCAAACCGTAGCGGCCAGGTCGTCTCCGTCGAAATATTTTTTCGACGCTTCGACCGCTTCGTTGTAGGACACTTCGGTCGGGAGGCCCGGTTGTTTGTTGCTTGACATGATATCTTGAGTTTTATTTCTTTATGTCTTTACAGGAATCGGGACCGATGCAGGCTTGTTCCGTTCGGTCCCAACTATACAAATTTCCTGCTTTTCTTCGGGATTTTCGAATCTTCCCGCGACAAATTATTCCAAAGTTATCAACAATGGATAAAACGTGCGTCCCAGTGATCCGGGACGCACATTTTGGAAAATGGCGGAGTCGTCAGTCCTCGTTTTTCGCCCGGCAAGCCGGTTTGCCCGTCGTGCATCTATACGGCGAAGTGTTGAGCTTACTACCTCTGTAACATGATTATATAACTTTGTTGCCCCTGTGTTTGATGCTCCCTGTCGGGAGTTCTTTCCCGCTCTGCGGTCCGGTTTCCCTCCGACCGGATAGAAAACGGCGCGTCGGATTCGCGCATATGCACGCCGATCGCAGGCGGTTGCGGACAAGCCCGGAAAACAACGCGGAATCTCGCGTCGTTCGAGTATATATAATCGTTTTTATGGGCGGCGAAGCGCGGTCCTTCCGTCCGTGTTTCCGCTGACCGGACGCGTTTTACTTGACGGCGACCGCATCGATCTCGACCTTCGCACCCATCGGCAGCTTGGATACCTGATAGCAGATGCGTGCGGGCATATCCTTCGTAAAGAACGTGGCGTAAACGGCGTTCATCGCGGCGAAATCGGCGATGTCGGTGAGCAGGACCGTCGTTTTCACGATATCGGCGTGGGAATAACCCGCCTCTTCGAGGATGTGCCCCAGATTGGTGAGCGACTGGCGCGTCTGGTCTTCGATGCTTTCGGGCATCGCGCCGGTGGCGCCGTCGATCGGGAGCTGTCCCGAAATGTAGAGCGTGTCGCCGCACTTTACTGCCTGCGAATAGGGGCCCACCGCTTTGGGGGCTTTGGGAGATGCGATAATGGTTTTCATAGTGTCGTATTTTCCTGTTACAATCCAAATAAAATTGGATCAAAGTTTTCGGTTAAATTTGTTT
>OHQN01000402.1_pt1 | contig 13394 bp, 12 predicted proteins | sample 1578161 | NCBI WGS metagenome assembly OHQN01 (sample SAMEA3879554, study PRJEB24766) | human gut metagenome | biome: human-associated habitat; feature: feces | place: USA | collected 1985/1987
CCCATCAGCTCCTTCAGCAGCCGATAGGCTTTATGCCTGCGGGTCTTGACCGTCCGGCGGGGCATGTTTATGTACCTGGCGATCTGTGCGTCGGTCATCCGCAGGAACCAGTGCATCATAAAGATTTCCCGGTCCTCCTGGGACAGTCCCAGAAGCGCCTCGGCCAGCCCGTCGTCCTCGATCAGGATCACGGCCCCTCCCACAGGGAAGGTCGTGTATTCCCACGGGTAGCGGTCATATACCGCAAGCTGGGCCATTTCTGCCTCGGACAGTTCTTCCAAAGATGTGAAACGCTTCTGGCGGCGGCTGATCTGGCGATAGCCGTTGCACGCCTCGCATTTCAGCACCTTCTTGCAGTAGCTGTCAAAGGCGTACTGCTTGTGCTCGTAGTGGCGGTCAGGTTTCAAGTTCTCACCTCCCTTCGTGCCGGGAGGCAGTTCTTTTCTTCCCCTTTCGCTCACTACTCGTTCACGAGTGGTCTGGTTTGGCCGGTTTTCGGGATCTATCTGAAAAAATTTTTTGCCGCTCATAATTGGCTCCTTTCGTTCTGTTCGGGTGGATGTTCCTTCCAGAACGAAGGGCGGCGGGGAGCGGCAGCCCACGCCCAGGCGCTCAAAGAAACGGGTTTTGTGAGATATGAGCCACAGTATATAAAAAGCGAGCCATAACTCACTTTCATGAGCATGGCTCGCTGCTGCGTTATTGGAATATTTTTCGTAGTGGCATGGGCGTCCGCCGTACAAACGGTAAACCCCGCCTTATTTTGACCTCCTTTGTGTTGGCGCTCTCATCCATATCCCCCTTTACTCCGAAATATGAGTTATAGCTCACTTTGCATGAGCTGTATGGTTATTTATATGAGCGGAAGCACACCCTACAATGATGTAGAGGTGATGTGTAGTGAACAATCCGCTGGATCTATTTGCATGGAAGGTGCGGTCAGAACGGAAGCGCCAGCATCTGACGCAGAAGCAGTTAGCTGAACGCCTCGGTATGAACCCCCGCACGATCATAGATTTGGAGACCTGCCAGAGTAATCCGAAATTTGAAACGGTGGTCCTTGTCGCCAAAGAACTGAATATCAGCGTGGACGCCGCTATCTTCCCGGAAATGGTAAATCAGACAGTCTCGAAAACAGTCGTGGACTTCTTTGCCGGGAAAAGCGAAGCAGAGATCGAAAAATTTATCGCGCTCTGCAAACAGGCGGAAGTCTTCCAGAAAGACGAGTAACGCGGTCGGGTTCGATGTGCCCGGCCGCGTTACTGTTTCACCCGTTTGCTATGCGGGCAGTTTATTCTTCTTTTGTTTTGTAAGCATTTTTCAGATGCTCGAAGGACTCCTGGCTGATGACATGCTCCATCCGGCAGGCGTCCTTTTCCGCCGCTACAGGGTCTACTCCAGCCTCGATCAGCCGGTCGGTAAAGAAGAGGTGCTTTTCGTAGATTTGCTCCGCCACTTCCCGGCCCACGTCGGTCAGGTGCAGGAAATAGTCGCTGTCCATTGTCAGGAAGCCCCCGTCCCGCAGGGTCGCCACCGCATGGCACACGCTGGGCTTTGACACCTCCATGTGCCGGGCCACATCTACGGAGCGCACCATACCGCGTTTCTTTTGGAGAACAAGGATGGTTTCCAGGTAGTCCTCCCCGGACGCATGAAGTTTCATCTGAACCTCCTTTACTGAGCCAGCTTCCAGCCGATGGCCTCCTGTCTGGCCGATACAAAATCGGCATACAGGCCCTTTTGCTGGATCAGCTCCGCATGAGTGCCGCGCTGGACGATATGAGCGTTGTCCAGTACAAGGATCTGATCGGCGTTGCGGACGGTTTTCAGACGGTGGGCAATCATGATGATGGTCTTGTCATGGGTCAATGCCTCGATAGCCCGCTGCAATTCATCCTCATTCTCCGGGTCAACGCTGCTTGTTGCCTCGTCCAAAATGATGATAGGTGCGTCCTTCAGCATGGCGCGGGCGATGGAAATCCGCTGTTTCTCGCCGCCGGACAAAGTACCGCCTCCCTCGCCAATCACGGTGTCATAGCCATCCGGCAGGGCAGAAATAAAGTTATGGCAGCAAGCCTTTTTCGCCGCTTCAACCACTTGTTCATGGGTGGCGTCCGGGCAGCCAAACTTGATATTGTTCTCAATCGTATCTGCAAAGAGGTATACGCTCTGGAACACCATCGAGATATTCTTCATCAGGCTGTCCAGCTTGAAATCTCGTACATCCGTACCGCCTATGGTAATCTTCCCGGCATTCACATCCCAAAAGCGGGCAATCAGATTGCACATAGTTGTTTTGCCAGCGCCAGAGGGGCCGACTATCGCCGTTGTTGTCTTTTCCGGGATGGTAAAGCTGACTTGATCCAGTATTTTGCGGTCTGCGTAAGAAAAATCCACCTTGTCAAACACGATCTCACTGGACTCCGGCGTAATGTCAACGCCTTTTTCATCCATTACCGGCGTGTCATCAATGGAGTTTGCCGTATCCATCGAGGCCGCCAACATTTGCAGCAAAGAGGCCATATTCCCGGCGTTCTCCAAATCGTTGAACACCATGAAAGAAGCAATTACCAAAATCAGGCCATAGGCCAGCGGCAGAGAGCCATCCAGCCAGAACCAAACCGAGGCCAAAAGCAACAGGACGCTGAACACCCGGACAACGGCCTGTTTGATGGCGTCATAGGGAACACTGGCCTTTGTCAGTTTCAGGTTGTCCCGGCAACTCGCCTTAATTGCACTGCCAATAGACTGCGTGCTGTCCCGTTCCAGTCCAAATGCTTTAACAATCCCCATGCCCTGAATGTACTCCAACACGGACTCTACAAGGGACTCCTGTGTGTGCTGACGCACCCCGCTGAGCGCGGCAGATTTGCGAAGAGCCAGTTCCGCCGCCGCAAGGTAAATCAGGACACCGGCAGCGGCCACAAGACCGATCCGCCAGTCAAATACCAACAGGACGATGACGAGGGCAACCGAGTTGAAAAAACCGCCCAGCACTGACACCAGGACACGGGCTGCTGAGTTCTCTACATCGCCCAAAGTTGTTGTGACAATGGCGGTAATGTTCCCGATACTATTCTTGTTGAAGTAGCCCATCGGGATGTAGCGCAGCCGATCTCCGATGTGGATACGCTTTTCCGCCACCATGCAATAGCCGGTTTCCGTCTGCTCCATCGTGGAAAAATAGGTCGTGATGATACGCCCAATGAGGGAAACGGCCATAATTCCCAGCGAAATGCAGATAAACTTTCCGTCCCGGTTGTCAGATACTAACGCGCCGATCACTACAAAGAGGGCGGCAAACTGCATGGCTGAAAACAGCCCGGACAGGAATGAGAATAACAGGGATTTTTTTAGAAGCCCCTTTTTGCTGCCTGCAAAAGCAAAGATTTTTTTCAATGTTCCATACATCTGACAACACCCCCTTACATCTGGTCTTTCGCGCCGATGTGCGCCTGCCACATATCCCGGTAGAGGGGGCAGGTTTCCAGCAGCTTCTCATGCGTACCCTGTGCGTGGATGGTTCCATCCTTCACCACAACGATGTTATCTGCGCCAACAATGGTAGACAGCCGGTGTGCGATCACAATCAGGGTCTTGCCGACAGTTAAAGTGGAAATGGCTTTCTGCACCAGCGCCTCATTCTCTGGGTCGATATAGGCAGTTGCCTCGTCCAAAATGACAACCGGCGCATTTTTCAGCATGGCGCGGGCGATGGCAATCCGCTGGCGTTCACCGCCGGAAAGATGGGAACCGGCGCTGCCGACAACCGTATCATAGCCATTATCCAGCTTGCGGATAAAGGCGTCGCAGCCGCTTTGTTTGGCTGCCTGCTCCACCTCTGCGTCCGTGGCACTGGGTCTTCCCATGCGGATATTCTCCCGGATACTGCGGTTAAACAGGTAGTTGTCCTGAGATACATAGGAAATCTGGTCTGCAATTTCAGACAGCGGCATATCCTTCAGCTCATGGCCGCCGAGGGTAATGCTGCCGGATGTAACATCCCAATACCCGGCAATCAGCTTCGCCACCGTAGACTTGCCGGAGCCGGACGGCCCTACAAGGGCGGTCATGGTTCCGGGGTGGATGGCGAGATTCACATCATGCAAAACCTCTGTTGTCCCGTCATAGGAAAAAGACACAGACCTAAGAGAAATGCCGGTGTCTGCCAGCTTGACCGGCGTATCCTTATGGTTCAGTTCTTCAGCGTTCAAAAGCTGGCTGATTTCTTCCACATTTGTCCCCAATACGGCCAAATCGTCCGTAAAGGTAAAGGCCGCGATAATCGGCCCAATCAGTCCCAGCGAGAAAATTACGATAGACAGGAAAGTGGAAAGTTCCAGGCTACCGGAGAGCCAGAACGCGAAGCCGCAGGGTAGCACACAGATCAACACCGAGGGCAAAATGGCGTTGTAGGCGCTCATGGTTTTCTGGTTTTCTCTCATCCAGTCCACATAGTAGTTGGCATTGTAGTTTACTGCGTCAGAATATTTTTTGTAGGAACCGGCGGATTGACTAAATGCTTTGACTACCTCAATCCCACCAATGTACTCTACAATGGCGTTTGCCATCTGCTTTCCCGCTTTAACCGCGCCCTCCCACTTAACGGGATAGTTCTTCATGCCAGCAGACATAACAGCAAGGCCCACCACCAGCGTGACAAGGGACAGGAGAGCCATGCGCCAGTCCATGACGAATAGATACACGACAATTACCAAAGGCACCAGCACATTTGCAGTCATTTCCGGGATCAGGTGCGCGAAGGTTGGCTCCATCCCTTCTACCCGGTCAACAATCGTCGTTTTATACTGGCCGGACGGAGTATCTAAAATCGTCCCCATCGGGACGCGAGCCAGCTTTGCGGTGATATTCTCCCGCAGATCACGCAGCGTGTAATAGGTCGCTGTGTGAGAAATTGTTGTGGAAAGATTTGAGAATATGACTTTTCCCAAATAACCGCAAAGCGCAATAACACAAGCTGCTGTATAGTGCGAAAAATTCTGATCCCCGGACAACATCAGCGTAACAATATGAGCTACACAGAAATAAGGCACCATCTGGCAGGCTACGCCTAATACCGCAAGGGCAATGCTGCCGATGAATTTCCCGTGATAGGGTTTGCCCCATCCCCATAAGATGCCTATGGGTGACTCCTTCTTTTCCTCCTTCATTTTACAGATACCCCCTTTATGAAATAGTTTCTGATTTTTTCAAGACCCGCCTCATCCATTTGGAATTGGTCAATGATGGAACCGTTCTCAAAATGGACAATATCCGTACAACAGTCTAATATCAACTCAAGATCATGAGTAATGACATACACGGTAATACCCGTGTCCCTGACTTGTCGCAGGACATTTGCAACCTCTTTCATGTGTTTATAATCAAGGCCGCTGGTCGGTTCATCAAAAAATAAGATAGAGCGTTTAGAAGCGATTGCCGAGGCAATCGCTACCCGCTGTTTTTGGCCGCCGGAAAGGGACATGGGATGCCTGTCCTTAAAAGCCAGCAAATCTAACCGGTTCAGGATTTCCTCTGCCCGCTCCTGGTTTTCTTCCTCCATACTAATCAGCACTTCATCAAGAACCGACTCGGTAAAAAGCTGATGATTTACCTCCTGCATGACCATATAGCAGGTACTCAGCCGGTCTTTCGGACGGTATTTTCTTCCGTTCCAGACAATCTCCCCACAGCGCTTCTCCAAGCCGCAGAAACAGCGAGAGAATGTGGATTTACCGGCACCGTTATTCCCAATAATCCCAACAATTCGGTTTGTGGGAATTTCACAATCCATGATATGTAAGGTTTCCGGTTCATTTTTATAGGCAAAGCGGAAATTATGGAGCGCAAGGGCAGTCTTTTCCTGCTGCGGTAGAACCGGAGGCAGGAGACGCTCTAAAGCAAATGTGCGCAGTCCCATATTAGATCGCTGCTGCTCCGTGAGCTGCTCAAATTCTGCCGCAGAATAATCACGGCTCACCTGCCCCTCTGCCAGGTAAATAAACCGATCCGCCAGACCACGGAGATAATAAAGCCGGTGTTCCGATACAATAATTGTTTTCCCCTGCGACTTCCAGAACGCAAGAATCTTTCTCAAATCAAGGATGGACGCTGCATCCAAATTGGACGAGGGTTCGTCCATAACGAGAACATCCGGTTCCATAATGGATACTCCGGCACAGGCAATTTTTTGTTTCTCTCCACCGGATAAGTGAAAGATATTACGATCCATCAGCTTCTCCAGCCGGAAATCCCGAACCGTTTTTGCAAACCGTTCTCGGATGTCTTTTTCTGGCTGTCCAAGATTTTCGCAGCCAAATGTAATTTCACTGGTTGTATCCACATTGAAAAACTGGGACCGGGGGTTTTGAAACACACTGCCTACAACTGCGGCTGTATCGTAAAGAGGCTGCTCGGAAACCTTTTCCCCATTTACCCATACTTCTCCCGCCATCTGTCCCTCATAATAATGAGGGATCAACCCGTTAATCAGGCGGGTAATCGTGGTCTTTCCACACCCGCTTTCACCGCAGAGGACAACAAACTGACCATCTTCTATATTTAGATCAATATCCCGGACGCCCCCGGTATTTTCGTTTTCTTCTCCATAGGAAAATGAAATATGGTCAATCTTTATCATAAGCTCACCCCCTTAAAAAGCAAAATACTGTCCCATCAAAAACAGCGCAAAACATAAAGCACAGAGCAGAACAGCAATCATGTCCTGAATATGAAAACCAATCTGACATACGTTGGTCCGTTTGACCGGAGCGCCAAGCCCCCGCGTCAGTGCAGCGGCGGAAAGTTCATCCCCAATTTTTACAACGGACACCATCAGCGGTACAAGACGGTATTCCACCATTAAAAATGGGTTTTTCCCACCAAATCGTATGCCTCTCATTTTCATTGCGTCCCGGATTGCCTGGTATTCTTCGCTGATTGTGGGGAAGAAACGAAAAATAACAGACATAGGAATTATAATTTTTTCTGTCAGGTGCATACGTTCCATAGAACCGATAAACTCACTGACTGAGGTTGAAGAAAGCAGATAGGCCCCCGTCATAATGCCTGGGGCAAACCGCGTCATAATGGATGTAATTGCCAAAACCACAAAGGACAACAGACCACTTAATGTCGTCAGAGCTATGCGTTCCAATACAAAACAGGCAAGATATAAAAACAGATACTTGCCTGCCGTTTTGAAGCGGCGTTCCGACAGGATCAGCACAAAGGGGATCAGGCTTAACACAGGTTTTATAAAATTCATAATCCCTTCGTTGCTGGTGCTGAACATCAATGTAGTAACCGTCAGCAGCAAAATCAACTTCGTGCGCGGATCAAGCCGAATCCCTCTGCGATTGTCCGTTGTGGCAGAGAAGGATACCCCCTCCATCATGCAATTCCCGCTTTCGCAAAGTGTTTTTTCAGGAGTGCTTTTCCAAGCAGACCGCCCAAAATGGCAAAGACAAAAATCCCGGCAACCACAAGGATAATGCTCCACATCGGCATGACCGCCATTACCCGATCGGCGTATTCCTCACCGAAACTGGCGGCAAAGCTGGCCCAGGAGTCCTCGACCATAAAATACATGGGGATGTATGTACCGACCATCCACAGACTGAATACTGCATAACCAAGAATACTTTTCTTTGCACTTTTATAATCGCCGGATTTCAAAATCAGGTCTCCAAGCAAGCCGAAAATCAGCCCCATAGGCACACCCCAGAAACCCATGCCGGTAAGCCCCATCAGCAGGCCGCTCAAAACGCCCATGATTGTAACCATGCCGAATTTCTTAACCCTGGTGAGGAACAGCATGAAAGGGATGCCGGTAATCAGCGACCACAGACTTCCGAGGACAGGAAGAAAGATCGGAACAAACCCAATGGGAATAGCAACACAGCACCCGATGACAAAGTAAAGAACCGTGAACAGACCGAGGTTAATCAGGTCTTTTGTTTGTAACTTGTTATTCATAACGAATACCTCCATTCATTTGCTGGTTAGCATTTACTAACCTCTCTATAAGATACCATAGTACGACACAGTTCTCTACAACCAATCGTCTTTTTAGCTCCAAACAGCAACGAGTTTTAAGGTTGACCGGCTGGGTTCCTGCTTTTATAATAGAATTACCAATTCAAGCAGACCCGCCAAAAAACCGAATAGTAGGAGTTATGAAATGAAGATAGATGAAATCATTAAGAAAAGCATTGAAGTCCCCGGTATATCCATAAAACGCAGTGAATATAGCGCCGAGCTCATCTTAAAAGAGAAAGATGGAAAAGGCGCTATGACCTTTTTCCCATTGTTTCCCGGACTCACCTTAGCCTATATTTTTATAAATTCACCCACATGGGCAGCTCCGGACTTTCGTGATAATGGCTCCATAGAAACAGGCCCGCTGCTCTTAAATTACTGCGTAACCGGGCGGTGTGAGCTCATTCTGAATAACGGAAACTTTGTGTATGTGAAAGACGGTGAAATATCTCTGACAGAACGCTTTGCCAGACAGCAATATGTTTATCCCCGCCGAATTTATGAAGGTATGGAGTTTTTTATTGATATGGATGCCGCAGCAGAGCAAAGTACCTGGATACAAACGGAATTTGATATTGATTTCCGCAAAATCAGAGAGCTTTACTGCCCGGCTGGAAGCACTTATATCTCGGCCATTTCTCCCGAAATAGAAGAAATACTAAAAAAACTGTGGTCCTTGTTGGATATCTCTGTGCCGCTTTCCATTATGCAAATGAAAATCTATACCCTGGCGCTTTTTTCGCTGCTCCAGAATCTGAAAGAAATACCGCCTTCTCAAGCCTGTACATTCTTCACAGAAACACAGGTAGATATTGCAAAGCGTGTGGAAAAAATCATCACTTCTGATCTGCGCCAGCACCATCCTGCGTGGGAACTGGCTGCACAGTTTTCCATCAGTGAAACCAGCCTGAAAAACTATTTCCGGGGAGTTTTTGGACAGAACATCTCCGTGTATCTGCGTGAAACCCGTATGAAAAAAGCCGCAGAATTACTTTCTACCACAAAGCTGTCTGTAGCAGAGGCAGCGGAGCAGGTTGGATATATAAACCAGAGCAAATTTGCTTCGGTATTCAAAAAGCAATTTGGTCTGTCCCCACTGGAATACAGACGAGCGAAAACTTTAGAGAAAAGTTGAAATACTACGGAACAAGAAAAAGCCACGGCAGAACACTCCATAACAGAGGTTCAGTCGTGGTTTTTTTGTTTTTCTTTATGGATACAGCCATTTTCCCACCTTCAAATTGTAGTATTAGTAGAGGGAGAAATAGAAGGTAGGGTTTCGATAGCAAGCACAGCAAGCGAGTACCCGCTTGCGAATTTTGAGATTTTCAGGTCCCTTGCCCGAAACTACAAAATCACTTGTTGGGATATGATTCATCAGTAATTGATAAAACCACATACGGAAAATCCCGCACAATTAAGTATACAAGAAGTAAATAAACAAGAATCCATAACTGGTCAATCCAATACTCATTCATTCTTTCCCGCTGGCGCTCCGGCTGAAGGACAGAAGGACGCATTGGATGAGAGAGAAAAGATCAAGCATCAGATTGAGTATGATTGGCTGCGGGAACAGTTTCGGGCGGAGCCAATAGACGAGCTGGTGGAAATCATGCTGGAGGTTGCAATGAACCGCAGTCCCACCATCCGCATTGGCAGGGACGCAGAATATCCGACCTCCTATGTGCAGGAACGGTTCTCCAAGATCACCGCCATGCACATTGAGCGTGTCATGGAGGGGATCGCGGACAACCGCACCCAGATTCGCAATACCAGAGCCTATCTGCTGGCATAACGGACTGGCTGAAGGAAGTGCTTGTCAGCGGGATCGTCAGCAACCTGTCCGGAATGTTCGATTCCACCAATGAGCAGATCGGCCAGATCGCCGGTCAGGTTGGTCTGACGCCCCAGGCGTGGAACAGCGGTATCTTCAACATGATTCAGAACCTTTCCAATAATGTGATTCTCCCCCTGGCCGGAGCGATTCTGGCAGTCGTCATGACCCTGGAGCTGATTCAGCTCATTACAGACCGCAATAACCTCAATGATGTTGACACCTGGATGTTCTTCAAATGGGTGTTCAAGAGTGCTGCCGCGGTTCTCATCGTTTCCAACACCTGGACCATTGTTATGGGCATCTTTGATGCTGCCCAGAGCGTTGTCAACGGCGCTGCCGGGGTGATGATCGGAAATACAAGCATCGATATTTCCTCGGTGGTCACGGATTTGGAAAGCCGGCTCATGGAAATGGATGTGGGGCCGCTGCTGGGATTATGGTTTCAGTCCCTGTTTGTGGGGATCTGCACATGGGCAATCACCATCTGCATTTTCATTATCATCTACGGGCGCATGATTGAGGTCTATCTGGTCACTTCCGTGGCTCCCATTCCCATGGCGACCATGGCAAACCGGGAATGGGGTCAGATGGGGCAGAACTATCTGCGCACCCTGTTTGCCCTGGGCTTTCAGGCATTTCTCATTATGGTCTGCGTGGCGATCTACTCTGTGCTGGTACAGAATATTTCTGTGTCTACGGACATCAGCACCGCCATCTGGACCTGCATGGGCTACACGGTGCTGCTATGCTTCTGCCTGTTCAAGACCAGCAGCCTTGCCCGGTCTGTATTCAACGCCCACTAAGGAGGATAGAAAATGCCCTATGTAACCGTCCCCAAGGACCTCAGCCTAAAATCGGACTTTATCCTTTCCCTGTGTGAGCTGATTGTGGGCGGTAAGGACGGCTTGAAGCCTGTGGAGAAAACCATCATTGACCGCTGTGTGCGGATGGTGTATCAGGACTACCTCAATGATCCCAAGCCGGAGAATATGCCCATCCTTGGTGATCTGTATGACTGTTTGCGCAAGCAGGAGGAAAAGGAAGCGCAGTTTGTTGCCACGGCTCTGGAAATCTATGTCACCGGTTCTCTGAATGTGTTCAATCACCGGACCGATGTGGATGTGAGCAACCGGGTGGTGTGCTACGACATCAAGGAGCTGGGCAAGCAGCTCAAGAAAATTGGTATGCTGATTGTTCAGGATCAGGTCTGGAACCGCGTCACCATCAACCGGGAAGCCAGCAAAGCCACCCGGTACTACATCGACGAGTTTCACCTGCTGCTGAAGGAGGAGCAGACCGCCGCCTACTCCGTGGAAATCTGGAAGCGGTTCCGAAAATGGGGTGGAATCCCCACCGGCATCACCCAAAATGTCAAAGATTTGCTGGCTTCCAGAGAAGTTGAGAACATTTTTGAGAATTCTGACTTCATCTATATGCCGGACGGGAGGGTGAGCTGATTTTTCGCACGGTGTACCATCTGGCAGGCTGCTCCAAGCCCATGAAGCGGCTTTGGATTTCCTCTATGGAGGATGAAGCCATCCGGGATGGATTTCAGAATCTTCGTCCCGGCTCTGACTTTGATGGGCTGTACAAAAGCGCCCTGTGCCGAGCCAAGGCGGACTGGCTGGTGGGCATCAACGCCACCCGGTACTTTTCTCTGCTGTACGGCACCAAGCTGAATGTGGGCCGGGTCATGTCTCCCACGCTGTCCCTGCTGGTACAGCGAGAATCGGAAATCTCCGCTTTCGTTCCCGAAGATTTCTTCACCGTGAATCTGGAGTTCCCGGATTTCACCGTTTCCAGCAAGAATTTCCCGGACAGAACAGAAGCCGAGCAGCTTGGGAAGAAATGCCAGAATCAGAATGCTGTGGTTTCCGACATTCGCCACAGCGATAAGGAGGAAAAAGCCCCTGCACTTTATGACCTGACCACCCTCCAGCGGGATGCCAACCGACTTTTGGGGTATACCGCCCAGCAGGCCCTGGACTATCTGCAAGCGCTCTATGAAAAGAAGCTGTGTACCTATCCCCGGACAGACAGCCGCTATCTGACCGCCGATATGCTGGGAAGCGTCCCTGCAATCGTTCTGTGCGCTGCCGGAATCTACGGTCAGGAAGCCCCGGATGCGGTGCTTTCCCAACAGGTGTGCAATTCCAAAAAGGTATCCGATCACCATGCCATCCTGCCCACCATGGCGGCGGGAGAACTGGATTTGTCCACACTTCCCACGGCGGAGCAGAACATCCTGAAGCTGATCTCCCGGCAGGTGCTGATGGCGGTCAGCGGAGCGTATCGCTACCGGGAAGCAGAAATCACCATCGCCTGCGGGGAACCCTTCAAGACCACCATGAAGATGCTGCTGGATGCGGGATGGAAGAAATACAGTCAGAAAAATATAACTCAAAAATGGTTCTCCGGTCTGGAGGTCGGGCAGGTACTGTCTCCCAGCAAGGTATCCGTGAAGGATGGCAAAACCCAGCCACCCCACCACTATACGGAAGATCTGCTTCTGTCCTCCATGGAAACAGCAGGGGCAAAGGATATGCCGGAGGATGCCGAGCGCAAGGGCCTGGGAACTCCTGCCACCCGTGCCGGGATTCTGGAAAAGCTGGTATCCACGGGAATGCTGGAACGCCGCAAGGTAAAAAAGCAGACCATTCTGGTTCCCACGGCTCTGGGCAATTCCCTGATTACGGTTCTGCCGGAACAGCTCCAGTCTCCGCTGCTGACGGCAGAATGGGAGAATCGACTGTCCCAGGTGCAAAAGGGCGAGCTGGAGCCGGAGGAGTTTCTGGACGGCATTCGGGGTATGCTCACCGATCTGGTCAAGGATTACCGCCCGGTTTCCAGTGCGGATATTCTGTTCCCCTCCGCCGAAAACACCGTGGGCAAGTGTCCCCGGTGTGGCAGGCCGGTGATTGAGCGCAGCAAGGGGTATTTCTGCACCGGGCAGGACTGCAAATTTGTCCTATGGAGGGACAGCCGGTTCTTTACCCTCAAGCAGAAAACCTTGGACAGAAAAACCGCCCAGCTCCTTTTGGAAACAGGCCGCGCTCCGCTGAAGGGCTGTGTTTCCTCCAAAACCAGGAAGGTCTACGATGCTGCCGTGGTTCTGGAAGATGATGGGGATCGGGCGCGGTTCAAGCTGGTGTTTGGCAATGGCTGATCTGCCCCGGATGAATGACGAACAGCTCAAGCAGGCGCGAAAGCTGATACGCAGCTTCTTCTTGGGGAATCACAACATCATAACCGTCAAAACCATTCAATACCTGTTGTCCGGGCACTTTTACAGACAAGGAATCCAGATCAAGGTAATAGGTGTTGATTACACCCGCAGCATCCTGTTCACAGGCTTGGGAGATAGCAACCTCTCTGTCGGTGGTCATTTTCAGTACGTTTTCCCGAACACCGAAGAAGGGATGCTGAATCACATGATCGCTGCCTAAATACACAAGAATCTTCTCCATTTGTCTTTCCTCCTGAACACAAACTTTCCACAGTCTATCATGTTCTAGGG
>OHQN01000403.1_pt1 | contig 13368 bp, 10 predicted proteins | sample 1578161 | NCBI WGS metagenome assembly OHQN01 (sample SAMEA3879554, study PRJEB24766) | human gut metagenome | biome: human-associated habitat; feature: feces | place: USA | collected 1985/1987
GGCATGACGAGGCGGTGTGCCAATGTCTGCAAGGAATTGAAAGCGGGATAGAGCAGAATGTCTGCCCCGGGAAGCTTGCGCTTTATGGTATTGGCAAAACCGAAGAACAACGGGTCGCCGGAAGCGAATACAATGATGGAGTCGTCCGTCGCCGTCTCTTCGAAGCGGGCAAATATTTCTTCATAACGGGAAAAGACGCGGTCCAGCGGTACGGTGATGGAAATCCATTCGGCCCCGGCAGGCAGCAGAGGACCGACAATCTCCTTATGCCGTATGCCACCGGAGAAAACCTTCCCCTTCCGTATCTGCGCCAGTGCTTCCGGTGGAAAGAAGGGGGAACGGTTGTCATCCATTCCTATGATTATAAATCTGTGTTTCATTCAACGGGTAATCTTATGAAAATATCAAGTAATGTAAAGGGGCATAACAAGTAATGTTATCGGTCGTAACAAGTAATGTTATGGAATGTCTCTTTTCACTTACACATCCCTGCCCGGGCGCAACTGCTCCGCATCGTTGTAGCACAACACGGAGTTCACCAGCGTGGCAGCCAAGTTGCTGCCTCCCTTACGTCCTTCTACGATAATCTTGGGTATTTCCGTAAAGGGTTTCACCATGTGTTTGGACTCCTGCACATGCACAAAGCCTACCGGTGCGGCAACAATGCCCGCCGGATGTGCCTTGCCCTTACGTATCAGGTCGCAGAGTTCCATAAGTGCCGTAGGTGCATTGCCGAATACAAAGAAAGCATCGGGATGCTCCTCCACAGCCAGGCGGATGCCTGCCTGGGTACGGGTGAGGCCTTTCTCTGCAGCCATCGTCGCCGTGCGCGGGTCGCCGAGGTAACATTTCACCTCTATGCCCAGCCGCTGCAAAGCTCCTTTGCGGATACCGCTGGCTGCCATCGTGACGTCTGTGACAATCGTCTTGATTCCGCCTTTCTCGATGGCTTGATACAAGGAAGCCACGGCACCTTCGTCCGTATGCAGCAGATGCTCCATTTCAAAATCGGCGGTGGTATGTATGGCATGGAGTAAAGCCCATTTATGGTCGAGGGGAATATGCTTGTTCTTCAGTTCCTTTTCGATGGTACGGAAACTGCGAATCATGATGTCTTGCCCGATGCCCGTGGCTTCGGTATTCGTGTCCCGGTAATAGCCGCGCGGAGTGATGAAGGCTCCGTTCCATTCGTAGGACTGTGAGTTGCCTATCAATACGACTGTAAACATATCCACCTCTTCGGGATTGAAATCTCCCAGCGTGGTGATGTGTACCGCTTGTTCCGGGCGTCCTGCCTGGCGCACATATCCCACGGGCGTTTCCGGTGAGCGTCCTTCCTGCAGAAAGAGTTCTTTCAAGCGGTAAAGCTGCCAGTAGCGTCCTTCACTTTTGGGGTTGTAGACTGCCGTCACGAAGTCGGCGGCAGCGGCTGCGATGATACGCCTTTCAATACGCTCCCAGGGAGTCATCAGGTCTGAAAGGGAGATGACACAGAAGTCATGTCCTACGGGAGCTCCCAGCAGTGAGGCTGCCTTTTGGAAAGCGCTGATGCCCGGCAGCGAAACGATTTCCACGTCGCTGTTCCTTTCCCGCTTCATCTCGTAGACAAGCGGCGTCATACCATAAATGCCCGCATCCCCGGAACTGATGACGCAGACCGTCTTTCCCTGCTCCGCCAGCTCGAAAGCCTGCTCGGCACGGGCGCGCTCACGCTTCATGCCGGTATCTATGCATGTTGTTGAGGGGTGGAGATAAGGGATTACAAATTGGAAATAATACTTATATCCCACCACTACATCTGATTCTTGCAAAGCGGAAATTACGGCGGGAGTTATATCCGATTCATTGCCCGGTCCGATGCCGGCAACAATTATTTTGGGGTGTTTCATATCCATATGTTCTATTGGCATACAAAGATAGAACTTATATTTGATGAAACCGAAAAAACTCTGTGTTAATCCGCGTAATCTGTGGTGAATCCTTATTGTCTAAACCTGTAAGTGCCGGTATTCGCTCGGAGTATAGCCTACGTTCTTCTTGAACACGCGGTTTAAGTGCTGCGAATACTGGTATCCCAGCTCATAGGCAATCTGGCTGACCGTCTTCCCGCTTCCTATAATCATTTCTTTGGCCAGGTCGATGATTTTGTTCTGGATATATTCCTGCGCCGTCTTTCCGGTTTCCTTCTTCACCAAATCTCCGAAATAGTTGGAGGAGAGGAACACTTTGTCTGCGAAGTATTTCACGGAAGGCAGTCCTTCGGTCTGCGGTTTGTCGCTCTGGAAATAGTCGTCTATCAGTGCTTCGAATTTCATCAGGATATCTTTGTTGGCTGCCGAGCGGGTGATGAACTGGCGTTCGTAGAAACGCATGCAGTAGTCCAGCAGCAGTTCGATGTTGCGTGCAATCAGACCCTTGCTGTGCTTGTCGATGGGGCGTTGGATTTCCATCTTAATCTTCTTCAGACAGTCGAGGAAGATTTCTTTCTCGTCTTCGGACAAATGCAGTGCCTCGGTAGAGGAATAGGAAAAGAAGGAATACTGCTTTATTCCCTGTCCCAGCGAGGTGCCTTTTATCAAGTCGGGGTGGAACAGCAGGCCGGAGGCGCTGGGCTGCATACCTTCCAGCATGTTGACCTCGGTCACCTGGCCCGGGGCGAAGCTGGTTACCGTGCCTTCCTGGTAATCGTAATACTGTTTTCCATAGCGTATGTCTCCGCATTTGGTGTTTTTGAGGAAAAGGGCGTATACGCCATAGTTCAAGGTGAAATGCCTGGGATATCCGGTGGCTTCGGACAAATCGACTACGCTGACCAGCGGATGCAGGGTTTCGAGACCGAACATCTTGTTGTATTGGTCTACAGCATTGAGCTTGATTACTTCTTCCATAAACGTTCCTGTTAGTTTTGTACAAATGTAGAGAATAATCCGGAAAGTTCCATATCGCAGGAGGAGGAATCCGTAATATGGTTACAAATGTCCGTAATCTGTGTACATTGAAAAGAGCTACACCCTTTGTCCGGAATGGTGTAGCCATCCGGAGCAAAGGGTGTAGCCTTGGTATGTAAAAGGTGTAGCCCTTTTACGCTTGCTGGTTATCAATCTTTTAGCATAGCTTTGATGTGTTCCATATAGAGCTGGCGGATGGCTTTGTTTTCGCCCAGTCCCTGCATGCGTACATTCACTTGATAGCTTTGCTTTTCAAGTTCCGTCTTCCACACGCCGGCAATGTCTTCCTTGGTATGGTTGCCGCATACCAACAGCAACGGAACCAATGTCACGCTCTTGGGGCGTGTCTCTTTCAGTTGCAGCAGGGTTGCGTCCAGGGTAGGATATCCTTCAATGGTGCTGACGTGGAAGTTCTTCAGTCCATGGGCTTTCATCATGAAGTCGAGCATGGCGTAAGTAGCCGTGCTGGGTAGCTGGTTGCCGTGCCCCACATAGACAATGTCTTCTTTCTTTTCCGGCTGTTCGGCGGTCAGTATACCGATTACCTTCTCGCAGTCTTCGACGGAGTAGAGCAGGGGATTTCCCACTTTTATCTCCTTGAAGAAGGGACGGAGCTTGTCTGCATCCCTGCGGACGGAGGTCATCTCACTGCCTTCTATCAAGGTGGTGCTCTGGACGTAGATGGTCCGGTAGCCTTCGGCGCGAAGTTTCAGCAGTGCATCCGTAGGGCTGTTTTTGTACACACCCTCCTTGGCAAGTCTTTTTCGTACAATCGGCGAGATGTATGCTTCGCGCACTGTAAACTGCGGAAAGGCTTCTTGTGCCTCACGGGTCACGACGTCGAGCGTCAAGGCACGTGTCTGAGGGTCCGAACTGCCATAATGGGTGATGAGCAGAGCCGCCTTCTCCTCTTGTTGTGCGGAGGAGAAGAGGCTGATGCCGAGTAAATAGAGAGTGATGAAAAGATGTTTCATAATTGTTGTTGTTTCTAAATGCGTTATGGAGAGATTATTTTAGTCTGAGTGCCAGGCTGATTACTACCGAACGTCCCGGAGAATACAAGGCGAAGTTCTTGTTCAGCGGGCGGTTGTCCTTCTTGTTGAAGATATTGTCTATGCCGATGCCCGGTTCGATGACAAAGTTGCGGAAGCCGTCGAAGGTATGGCGGGTATTGAGGTTCCAGATGCCGTAGCCCGGAGCATTGCCGTCCGCGTCGCCCGGATAGTAGACTTTGCTTTGCAGACGACCGTTCAGGTTGAGGTTCAAGGTATAGTCGCTCCAGCTGTGTGTATAGTTTCCGGTGATGGTGGCTGTATGGCGTATGCTGCGTTCGATGTTTTGCCATTCGCCTCCTTCGTTCAGACCGCGTCCATAGGCGTAGGTATAGTTTCCGGCCAGGGTGAAGCCCGGGAACAGATTGCCGTTCAAGTTCACTTCAAAGCCTTTGACGGTAGCTTTCTCGAAATTGAAGTAGTTCTTGACACTTAGGTTTTTCGTGGATGAAAGGTCACCGATTTCGGGGAACTCTTCACGCAACCGGTTCTGCTCTGCTTCCGGTAGGTCATCGAATTTAGTGGATTTGGAAGTTACCATGTTCTTTACATAGTTCAGGTAACCGGTGACGGAAGCACTGAAACGGTTGGTGCGGTATTCCATGTTGATGGAGTAATAGTTGCTGTGTTCGGGGTCGAGGTTCTCGTCACCCAATGAGATGGTGGCTCGTGTACCCATTGTCTTCTTGAACATGTGGTAGTAGAGCTCGTCGATGCCCGGAGCACGGAATCCGGCAGCATAGGTGGCACGTACATTGAAGTTGCCTATGTTGTACATGGCTGCCACTTTGGGGGTGAAGCGTCCACCCGTCTGTTCGTGATGGTCGTAGCGTACACCCGCAACACCGGTCAGATGGTTCCATAGCTTCACTTCATGCTGGCCGTAGGCTGATGCCGTATAGACACTTTTGTCCAAATCGGAGTCGGGACGGCGAAGCACTTCACAGCGATAGTCTGCACCGAACACCGTAGTGCTGTTGGTTGTAAAACCGAAGATACCTTTCAACTCGGCATCATGGAATTTCTGAAGCTTGGTAAGCGCATACTGTCCGGGCAGGTATCCGCTGTTTTCTATCAGGTATTTGTAGCGTGATGCGTAATTGTTTCCTGAATAGTCGAACTGGATAACGTTGCGTTTACTCAGTTTGTATTTGGCGCCTGCCCCCCAGTTGTAACCTTCGTAGGCAGTGTTGTACTTGCTTCCGCCGGTGATGTCTTCGCGTTCTACCGGACGTTCGAGTCCGCGGTTATAGTATCCGCCGTTGGCATAGAAGGAAAGCTGGTCCGTAGCATCATAGGTAAACTTCTGCGAAAAGTTATTCGAGCTGTAGCCCAGGGAGAGCGGGGCAATCGTTTCGATGATGTCTTCTCCATCTTCTGTCAGATGGCTGTTTTGCCAACCGTCGGAGTGGTCGTATTTATAGGAAGTATAGGACCCTATTTTTCCTTGGGCGATGTCCAGATTCAAGCCTTGGGAGAATTGATTCTTTCTCGTATAGCTGCTATTGCTGCTGAAGGCTACCACATCTTTAGGCTCGTTGGTAATGATATTGATTACACCGCCGATGGCATCCGAACCATAAAGGGAAGAAGCTGCTCCGTTCAGCACCTCGATGCGCTTGACGCGGGTCATGTCTATTTGGTTGAGGTCGATGTTACCGGTGATGTCTCCCGTGACCTTGCGTCCGTTTACCAATATCAGCACGTGCTTGTTGGAGAGTCCGTTCATCATCAGATAGGACCCCATCGCGTTCGGACGGAAGGAGAGCGAGGGTACCATCATGGTCAAGGCCTGCTGGAGCTGCTGGAAAAGGTAGGGCTGGCGGACAAGGCGAACGCCTATCCCGCCCAGCTTTCCGGCGGGCAGAAGCAGCGGGTGGCCATTGCCCGGGTGCTTGCCAACGAGCCGGAGGTCATATTATGCGACGAGGCCACCAGCGCCCTTGACCCGGAGACAACACAAACCATTCTGAAACTGCTGAAAAATATCCGGGATACCCTTGGCATCACCATCGTGGTCATCACCCACGAAATGCGGGTAATCCAACAGGTCTGCACCCGTGTGGCGGTGCTGGACGGCGGACTGGTGCAGGAGGAAGGCCGCGTTGCCGACATCTTTGCCCATCCCGCGTCCCGGGCGGCCAAGCGGCTGCTGCTGATCGAAGACGAGGAGGAAGAAAGCTATGCTGGATAAAGCGATGATTGAAATGATGGCGCAGGGCATCTGGGATACCTGCTACATGACCCTTGTCTCCACCTTTTTTGGCTATGTAATCGGTCTGCCGCTGGGCATTGCCCTGACGTTGACGGACGAAAACGGCATTACCCCCAATCGGGCAGTTTACCGGGTGCTGGATATCATCATCAACGTCACCCGGAGCGTCCCCTTCCTGATCCTGCTGATTGCGGTAATGCCCCTGACCAAGCTGCTTGTGGGCAAGAGCTATGGCTCTACCGCCACCATCGTTCCTCTGACGCTGGCTGCGGCGCCTCTGGTTGGCAGAATGGTGGAATCTTCCTTGAAGGAAGTTCCCGCCGGGGTCATTGAAGCGGCGCTGAGCATGGGCGCGAAAACCGGCACCATTGTCCGGAAGGTGCTCATCGGCGAAGCCAGAACTTCCCTGCTGGTGGGCGGCACCATCGTTCTCGGCACGGTGCTGGGCTACTCGGCCATGGCGGGCGTCATCGGCGGCGGCGGACTGGGGGACATCGCCATCCGCTACGGCTACTACCGCTACGACACCGGGGTCATGCTGGTGACGCTGGTATTCATCGTCGCCATCGTGCAGCTGTTACAGGGCATGGGCAATCTGGCGGCGCGGAAGATTGATCACAGGAAGTAACAGGAAAGAAGTTCCGTATCAGGCGGAAACCGGAGGGTGCTTATGGATTTTGAGGTCATGAAAGCCTATCTGCCAAGGTTCTGGGACGCGCTGCTGCTGACACTTCGCATCGGCTGGCAGGGCGTGGCGCTGGCACTGGCGCTGGGCGTTGCCTGCGCGGTGGCGGTACATTGGAAAATTCCCGTGCTGCAGCAGATTGTCGGCGGGTACATTGAGCTGTTCCGCAACACGCCGTTGCTGGTGCAGCTGTTTTTCCTGTACTTCGCGCTGCCCAAAATCGGCGTCCGCATTTCCGCGGAAACCTGCGGCAAGCTGGGACTGGGACTGCTGGGCGGCGCGTATATGGCAGAGACCTTCCGCAGCGGGCTGGAAAACATTCCCATTATCCAGACGGAAAGCGCCCAGAGCTTAGGGTTGCGCCCGGCGCAGGTGTTCGGCTATGTGATTCTGCCCCAGGCAGTGACCTCCAGCGTCCCCGGACTGCTGGCGAATCTGATTTTCCTCCTCAAGGAAACCAGCGTGTTTTCCACCATCAGTCTCATGGATTTGATGTTTACCGCGAAAGACCTGATCGGCATGTACGCCAAAACCATCGAATGCCTGACCCTGCTGGTGGCTTTCTACCTCATCATGCTTCTTCCCGTGTCCATTCTGGGAAGCTGGCTGGAAAGGAGGCTGCGCTATGCAGAGTTTGGGAATTGACGTTCTGTTCAAAGGCACGAATTTCCTGCGGCTGCTGGGCGGATTGTGGGTGGCGCTGCGCATCAGCCTGATCTCCGTTGCCATCAGCATTGTGCTGGGCATCGCAATGGGAATGCTCATGACCTCCAAAAGTCGGCTTCTGAAAGCCATTTTCCGGATTTATCTGGAAATCGTCCGCATTATGCCCCAGATGGTGCTGCTGTTTGTGGTGTATTTCGGCACGACCCGGGTCTTCGGCTGGAATCTGGAAGCGGAAGCGGCGGCCATTATCGTGTTCAGCTTCTGGGGTACGGCGGAAATGGGCGATCTGGTGCGGGGCGCGCTGCAAAGCATCCCCGTCATTCAGTGGGAGAGCGCTCAGGCACTGGGCATGAAGCCCATTCAGGTGTACACGCTGGTGATTCTGCCCCAGACCGTCCGGCGGCTGATCCCGCTGTCCATCAACCTCATCACCCGGATGGTGAAAACCACCAGCCTCGTCATGATGATCGGCATTGTGGAGGTTTTGAAGGTTGCCCAGCAGATCATCGAGGCCAACCGGCGCACCTCCCCCGACGCCGCCTTCGGGGTATTCGCGGTGGTATTCTTGCTGTATTTCCTGATTTGCTGGCCCATCAGCCGTCTGGCGGGGTACTTGGAGAAAAGGTGGTCATAACTGTGGAAAATGTGCTGTTAAGCGTGCGGCATCTGAAGAAAGCCTTCGGGGACCACATGATTTTTGAAGATTTTGATCTGGACGTCCGCAAGGGCGAGGTGGTCGTGGTCATCGGCCCCTCCGGCTGCGGAAAAAGCACCCTGCTTCGCTGTCTGAACGGCCTGGAGCCGATTCAGGGGGGCGAAATTCTGCTGGACGGAGAGCCGGTTCTCCGGGAGAGTAAATCCATCACCCGGATGCGGCAGAAGATCGGCATGGTCTTCCAGAGCTATGAGCTGTTCCCCCACAAGACCATTCTGGAAAACATCCTGCTCGCGCCCATGAAGGTGCAGAAGCGCCCCCGCAGCGATGTGGAAAAAGAAGCGCTGGAGCTGCTGGAACGGGTAGGGCTTGCCGACCGGAAGAACGACTATCCCCGGCAGCTGTCCGGCGGACAGAAGCAGCGGGCCATCGTCCGGGCGCTGTGTATGCACCCGGAAATTCTGCTGCTGGACGAGATCACCGCTGCTCTTGACCCGGAAATGGTGCGGGAAGTGCTGGATGTGGTTCTGTCTCTAGCAAAGGCGGGCAGCACCATGGTCATTGTCACCCATGAGATGAACTTCGCCCGCGCCATTGCCGACCGTATCCTGTTCATCGAAAACGGCACGGTGGTGGAGCAGTCCGACGACCCGAAAGCCTTTTTTGCCAGCCCGGAAACCGACCGGGCAAAGGCATTCCTCAAATCTTTCGACTACGAATAACGGAGAATCAGGATGTTGAATCCATTTTCCAGAACCGAGCTGCTGCTGGGCAGGGACGCCATGGAGCGCCTTGTCGCGTCCCGGGTGGCGGATATCTACAAGACCCGGGTTGATCCTCCGGCGCGGGTCATGCGCCGGGAGCTGAAAAAGCGGGACATCCGGAAATGAAAGGCCGTCTATTCCAAGGAGCAGCCTCTTCGCCCTATTGAGGACATGGCCATCAGCTGCCGGGCGCACTGTATCTGTCCTCCCGGCACCAAACGCCACTGCACCGACCGCCGTGACATTCCGGGCAGCACAGCCTTTGTCCCCTCCGTAGCCGGCCTGATTCTGGCCGGCGAGGTGGTGAATTCCGCCGCAATGGACGGGGCGTATCATACTGAACTCCAATTAAAATCTTTAAAAAAGATTTTAATTGGAGTTCAGTATTACGACTACCCATCAAAGAACGCCGCCGCACGATTCCCCTTACTGGAACGTGTGGCGGCGTTGTACGATTTGGGATGGACGCTTTTACTCACACTCTTGCCTGCGCCAGGCAAATGCTTTTCAGCTCCCTTACAGCCGCGGCGGCGGGGTGCTGGGTGGATTCCACCATGCAGACCTTCCGCAGCGGGACGGTTTCCGTCAGGTCGATCCGGAATATGGAATGTCCCCAGTCTTCCTCCGACGGGAAGGACGCCGGAACAAAGCCGATCCCCAGATTTGCTTTCACCATGGGAAGTATCTGATCCGCCGTGGCCGCTTCGATGTCCGGCTCAAAGGGGACGTGATGCTCCGCAAAAAACTGCCGGTAGAGCCGGTAGGCGCTGCCATCCGCCCCCAGAGAGATCATGGGGTACTCCGCCAGCGCTTCCAGCGTGACCGGGGAATCTGCCAGACCGCGGTAAGCGCTGCCGCATACGGCAATCTCCTGCACCTCGGTCAGAGGGGTGCTTCGCAGCTTATCCGTCATGTCAATGGGTGACGTGACGAAGGCAAGGTCTGCAAGGCCGTTTTTCAGCTCGTCGATGGCGGCGGGGGTAGAGCCGTTGAACAGCCTGATGTGGACGCCGGGGTAGCGCCCCCGAAATTGGGACAGCACCGGAAGCAGGAAGACATGCAGCGCGATCTCCGTCGCCGCAATCCGCAATATTCCGCCGTCCAGCCCGCCGCCCCGGAGCAGCGCTTCCTCCCCCGCCTGAAGCTGCTCAAAGGCCGCGCTGACGTGGCGGTACAGCGTCTCCCCCTCGGCGGTCAGCTCCACATGGCGGTTGTTCCGAAGAAACAATGTGCAGCCCAGCTCCCGCTCCAGATTTTTGATGATCCGGGTGATGTTGGGCTGACTGTTCCCCAGGGCGTTCGCTGCCTGGGTAAAGCTTCGGGCTTTGGCGGTATAGTAAAAAACACGGTAGGCTTCATAGCTGATATTCATAGATTTCTCCATATCAATTTGATATTACGCTATAAGAAATATATATTTTACATATCGTTCCATTTGGATTATAATGTGCCTTTGGTTAGAAGTCAATCAGAAATTGGAGGTTTATCGTGGAATTGCGGATGATTCTGCCCCCGCGTACCGCTGCGGGACGTTCATGGCAGCGTCGTCCGCTTCCACGGGAAGGAAGGTCATCATGAATAAGGATCTAACGGTTGGGGATCCGTCAACGGTTCTCTGGAAATTCTGTCTGCCCCTGTTCGGCAGCATCGTGTTCCAGCAGCTTTACAACATCGCCGACAGCTGGGTCGCGGGTAAATTTATCGGCCAGAACGCCCTCGCCGCCGTGGGCAACAGCTATGAGATCACCCTGATCTTCATTGCCTTCGCCTTCGGCTGCAACATCGGGTGCTCCGTGCTGGTGTCCCAGCTTTTCGGTGCGAGGGAATACGGCGACGTAAAGACCGCCGTATCCACCGCCGCGCTGTCCAGCGGTCTGGTGTGCCTGCTGCTGATGCTGGTGGGCATCCTCGGCTGCGACGGTCTGCTGACGCTGATCAACACCCCTGAGGAGGTGTTCGCCGACTCGGCGCTGTATCTGGATATCTACGTCTGGGGTCTGCCCTTCGTATTCTTCTATAACATTGCCACGGGCGTTTTCTCCGCCCTTGGCGACAGCAAGACGCCCTTTATCTTTCTGGCGGCGTCTTCCTTGAGCAACATTGCCGTGGATATTCTGTTCGTTACGGCCTTCAAGATGGGCGTGGCAGGCGTGGCGTGGGCAACGTTCCTGTGTCAGGGTATCAGCTGCGTGCTGGCGGTGGCCGTGGTCATCCGCCGGCTGAAGCAGTTGCCCAGCGAGGGGAAGATGGTACTGTTTTCCGGCGATCTGCTGGGACGGTTCGTGGTCATCGCCATTCCCAGCGTTTTGCAGCAGAGCTTCATCTCCGTGGGCAATATCCTGATCCAGAGCGTCATTAACCGCTTCGGCACGGACATTATGGCAGGCTATTCCGCTTCCGTGAAGCTGAACAATCTGGTCATCACCTCGTTTACCACCATCGGCAACGGCATTTCCAACTATGCCGCCCAGAATCTGGGCGCGGGCAAGCTAACGCGGATTCAGGAGGGCTTCCGGGCGGCGCTGAAAATGGTGTGGCTGATCTGCCTGCCATTGGCAGCACTGTACTGCACCTGCGGCCGGGCGCTGATGAACTTCTTCATGGAGGACGCCACGGAGGCGGCGCTGGGCAGCGGAATGCGGTTTTTGTGGATACTGTCCCCCTTCTACTTTGTGGTCTCCGCCAAGCTGGTGGCGGACGGCATTCTCCGGGGAACAGGAAAAATGCGTCAGTTCATGACGGCGACCTTTACCGACCTGATTCTGCGGGTGGTGCTGGCCTTCGTGCTGGGCCTGTGCCTGTCCACCCTGCGGGGCAAGACCATCGGCGACACCCTCTACAACGGGATGACGCTTGGTTCCACAGGCATCTGGTGCGCCTGGCCCATCGGCTGGATGGTGGCGACGGTGATTTCCATTCTGTTCTACAGGAAAGGCGAGTGGAATACCGTGCCGGAGGAGGTCCGCGAGGCGCTGGCAGCGGAGAGTACTTCCGTGTAACGGCAATATCCGAAAAGAATTTGCAAGGTATTTGACAATTCGTTCCCGATGGGGTACAATGTTTTCACGACCGGGTCGGACAGCCGCGGACGCGTGCCGAAAGGCAGCGGATGAGGAAAGTCCGGGCTCCATAGGGCAAGGATAACGGGTAACGCCCGCCGAGAGTGATCTCAGGACAAGTGCAACAGAGAGATACCGCGTTCCGCGTCCTCAGGGTGCAGAACGTAAGGGTGAAAAGGTGGGGTAAGAGCCCACCCGGCCTGTGGAAACACAGGTTTTACGATGTAAACTCTATCCGGAGCAACGCCGTGGAGGAACACATGGTCTGCCCGACCGTTCCGAGGAGGCGGCTTGATCCCGGGAGCAACCCCGGGACTAGATAGATGGCTGTCAAGACAGAACCCGGCTTATAGACCCGCGTCGCCAAAACCGGCCCAGTTGCTAAGCAACTGGGCCGGTTTTTTGTCATTTTTCCGTTTTGTCCGCGTCGGTGTCCTTCTTCTTGGGAAGGGTGTCCCAGTTGGCGCGGCCGGTGCGCTTTGCCATTGCCAGAAGCTCCTGCGCCAGAGCGTCGGTGACCTGCCCTGGCGTCAGACGCCAGCGCCAGTTAAAGCCGACGGTGCCGGGCTGGTTTATCCGGGCTTCGTTGCCCAGCCCTAAGTGATCCTGGATGGGGACGATGCAGTCCTTCGCCACCGCGATCATGGCGAGGTTGATGAGAACCTTGTACATCCGGTCGTCCGGAGTGTAGTAGTCGCTCAGATAATTCCGAACCTGCGTCTTTGCCTCAGCGCTAAGCCCGGCGTACCAGCCGGCCAGCGTCTCGTTGTCGTGGGTGCCGGTGTAGACCACGCAGTTGGAATTGTAATTGTGCGGCCAATAGTCGTTCGCGCCGCCTACGTCCGCCGGGTCGACGGCGAATTGCAGCACCTTCATATTGGGGTAGCCGCTGTCCCGCACCAGGGCGCGGACGCCGTCGGTCATAAGCCCCAGATCTTCCGCAACAACGCTGACGTTCCCCAAATGACGGCGGATGGAATGGAACAGCTCCATGCCGGGTCCCTTCTCCCAATGCCCGCCCCTGGCGGTCTTGGCGTCCGCGGGGATGGAGAAATATTCGTCAAAGCCCCGGAAATGGTCAATGCGCACCACGTCGTAGAGCTTGAAGCTGTACCACATGCGGCTGACCCACCAGGCAAAGTCCGTGGCGCGGTGGAAATTCCAGTTGTACAGGGGATTTCCCCAGACCTGACCGTCCTCGGCAAAGGCATCCGGCGGACAGCCCGCGATGGCGGTGGGGGCATTGTGTTCGTCCAGCTGGAACAGCTCGGGATGCGCCCAGACGTCCGCGCCGTCGGGGGATACGTAGATGGGGATGTCCCCC
>OHQN01000411.1_pt1 | contig 13119 bp, 14 predicted proteins | sample 1578161 | NCBI WGS metagenome assembly OHQN01 (sample SAMEA3879554, study PRJEB24766) | human gut metagenome | biome: human-associated habitat; feature: feces | place: USA | collected 1985/1987
TATTCCGCCGCTTTCGATACCTCGATTGGACGAAAAATCTCTCGCTCACAGCTCTCACCGATTTAATCAGAGCTTCCCCACTGAGAAGGGGGAGAAACGCTCATGCTTCGGATGGAGATCGCGCTGTTTCTGGTGGTGGCCTTTGTCGCCTATATGTATTTCACGGCGGAAAAGGAGCATACGGCGCTCCACAAAACCTTTTCGGTGCTGCTGGTGGCGGTGCTGGTGCATCTGGCGCTGGACGGCTGCACCGTCTACACCGTCAGCCATCTGGACACCGTGCCGATGCTCCTGAACGGGGCGCTGCACCGGCTGTTTCTGGGCAGCATGGCGGCGGTGATCTACCTGTTTTATCAGTACATCGCCATTCTGGTGCAGGAGGAAACGGGCAAGCCCCGGCGGTTGGACTGGCCGGCGAAGGCGTTTCTGGTGATTGCGGAGCTGGGAAATTTCCTGCTGCCCATTTCCTACACCGTCACGACGGAGGGCAACTATTCTGCGGGAGCCTATATGCTGGTGCCCTATGCCGCCGTGGCCTTTTATCTGCTGCTGTGCGCCGGACTTCTGGTGGGGAACTGGAAAGCCATCCCCGGCAAAAAGCGCTCCGCCATCGGCGCGGCGCTGGCGATTGAGTTTGCCGTGTGCGTATTGCAGGGATTGCACCACACATGGCTTATCAGTGGAATGGGCATCACCCTGATGACCCTTTCCTTTTACCTCACGCTGGAAAATCCCGAAGCGCTCCGGGCGGAGCTGGTGGAGCAGAAGCTGTCAATGCTGTACCTGAAAAGTCAGGTCAACCCCCATTTTCTTTACAACACGCTGGATGCCATCCGCATTCAGGCACATCTGAACGGGGATAAAACGGTGGCAAGCCTGCTCATGCGGCTGGTGGATTTCTTCCGGCTCAGCGTCAAGGTGGACAGACCCATGGTCACGCTGGACGACGAGATGGAGCTGCTGGAAGCCTATATGGAGCTGATGTGCTGCCGCTATCCGGAACTTTGCTGCGAATATGACATCGACCCGGAACTGGGGGGCGCACAGGTGCCGAACTTCATTTTGCAGCCCATTGTGGAAAACAGCCTGCTCCACGGTCTCAAAAACAGGGGCTACCGGGGCACGGTGGTGATCTCGGCGCAGAAAACGGCGGACGGCCGCATGGAAGTTTGCGTCCGGGATACGGGCAGCGGCTTTGCTGACGGCAAAAAGGCCGCCATCGACGCCATGCTGGCATCCTACGATAAGCAGCCGCCCAAGCTCACCGGCAACAGCATCGGCATTCTGAACGTGCAGAAGCGCATCAAGCTGCTCTGCGGCCGGGAATGCGGCCTGAGCTATACGGAAAACGAGGACGGCGGCGTGACGGCGCACATCGTGCTGCCGCTGGAGGAAGGGGAATGAAGGAGCTGCGTGTGCTTCTGGTGGATGACGAAATCATGATCCGGGAGGGCTTCAAGCGCCTGTTTGACTGGGAAGCCCACGACTGCGAGGTGGTGGGAGAAGCCGCCGACGGCATGGACGCCCTGACGAAAATTGACACACTCCAGCCGGACATTGCCATCATGGATATCAACATCCCCATTATGAACGGCCTGAAGGTCATCCAGCTGTCCCGGCTCAAGCACCCGAACACGGCCTTCGTCATCGTGTCCGGCTACGACGATTTTTCCTATTGCCGGGAAGCCCTGCGGCTCCAGATCACGGACTACATTCTGAAGCCGGTGAACTACGAGAAATTCGACACCTGCATTGACAATCTGAAGATCGCCATGTTCCGGCACCAGTCCGCAGGGGAGACGACCTATCAGGAGGAACGCCCCATTCACGGCATCACCCGCTATTTGCAGGAGCATTTAGCGGAGGAAGTGAGCCTCAGCGTGCTGGCGGAGGAATTTCACCTGAATCCCCAGTACATCAGCCAGCTGTTCAAAAGCGAGATCGGCGTCAATTTCCTGACGTATTTCACCAACATCCGCATGGAGCAGGCGAAAAAGCTGCTGCTGACCACATCATTGCTCATCGCGGAGGTATCGGAGCAGTCCGGCTACGCCGACTACCGGGTGTTCACCAAGGTATTCAAAAAGTCAGAGGGCGTCACACCCTCCCAGTACCGCCGGGATTTTCTGGAACAGAACGGATAAAAACAGCGCCATCCACAAAGCGGGTGCAACTCAGGAATTTTGTGGTCCCGAAAGAATATCGGCATAGCCGTGTCACGCGGCTATGCCGTTTTCCCTTTGCCGCCTGTCTGTGGTGGATCGAAGGAGCCAGTACACTTCCATACGATTCTGAGCTTCTGAACCTTTTTTGCATACATGTTCAGTCTGATAAATTTCAATACGCTCAACAAATTCTTTTTTCATAGATGTGACTTCCAGACAATATCCCAACCGACAACCACATAGCAGACGAGAAAGACCGCCATCTCCGCCAATTCAGGGAGGTGGAGCAAGCTGCCTGCAAGAAACAGCACCGCCGCCACGATAATGCGTGTGAGCAAGTGCTTTTGTTTTCGTGTTCTCCCTCTGCGTTTGGGGAATCAGGCCCTATTCACGAAACACGGTCCAGGCGGGACAGTATCTCGTTCATCTGCTCCCAAAGCTCCTGCTGTTTTTGGGAAATGTCCTCTAAATCGGTGTCGTAAACATTCCCGGTCTGATGCACCCGGCGGGCTACCTGCTGCAAATCGCCGCTTCGCTGGAAAAAATGTCCGAGCATCCGCTGGCGGACGCGATTGTGGCGGAGGCCGAAAAAGCAGACCTTTCCTTCCTTCCGGTGGACGGTTTCAAGCAGATTCCCGGTCAGGGCCTTGTGGGGCAGATTGGAAACGAAACGTGCCTTGCCGGAAACTGCCGACTGATGGCAGCAAATTCATACAATGGATAACTGTGCTTCTGAAATGGCCTTTCCTTTGAGACATTATCGCGGAATCTCAGTAGTGCTTGATCTGGAGCTGGTTTCTCAAAATCCACCTGGAATCCTCGCCGAGAGCGGTATTGGTATTGCAGATTTCAAAAACAAATTTTGTGCCGATGGCTCATGCTTTGTCATGCGGGCCAAGGATGAGATTGAGCATATCTTTTCTGAACTGTATTCCGTACCGGATCGCCTGCAAAAGCCATACTTCATGCTGAAGGTGCAGGAGCTTCTCTTATTCTTGTGTATGGTGGATGTAAATAAAGAAAAGCAGCGAGAGTTATATACTTCTCCCCAGGTGGAGATTGTACGGGACATTCACAAGCGGCTTATCTCCAACTTGCAGGAACGGCCAACGATTGAGGAACTTTCCAAAGAGTATCTTATCAATACGGCAACCTTAAAGGATACGTTCAAGGGAGTTTATGGACAGCCCATTGGAACCTATATGAAAGTGTACCGCATGAAACAGGCCGCTGCTCTGCTTCGTCAGACGCAGGCAACCATAGCAGAAATTGCCAGCCAGGTTGGATATGAGAATCAGAGTAAATTTGCAACAGCATTTCGAGATGTCATGAAGATTGCACCGGCTGAATACCGGAAACAAAATAGTGGCGATTGATTGGGCTAGGAAAATTTACGTCTACTGCCGGAGGCAAAATAAAACCAGCAGAAACAAATTGCATTTTGCCCTGCTGGTTTTATTCATAATTTTGCGGATCGGAGGATTTGTAACGTCGGCTGATAAACTGCTCCGCCATACAATCCAGTGTTTTCAAGATAATCTGCCGCTCATCCTCGGTACAGGCCAGAAACTTTCCCATGAAATGCTGTACTTGCTTTTCCTGTTCCGAAGCGTCAGGATAAAACAGCTCATTAGCAGAAATGCCTAATCGCTTGATAAAGGATGCCAGTACATCGTAAGACGGATTTTTCCTGCCCTTTTCAATGTCCTGGAGATGACGAAGCCCTCTGCCGGTTTGATCCGCAAGCTCCTGTTGGGTCAGTCCACATTCTTCTCTTGCATCTCTGAGGCACTGTCCCAAATACACAAATACATCTTCCTGCATGATTGCTCACCTCTATTACATTCTATCGTGCGTAAGAGGAAGTTACCATCACCCAATCACGCGTATTGATATGTGTTTATCATGCGCCTTTGAAAGATAAAATATACATAAAAGCCCTGATGGGAGGCCAATAAAAAAAACGGCCTTTCACGGCAGGGCATATTTCCATTACCGCCCGTGACTGCCGTTTGAGGAGTCTACGATGGGCGGTTATTTATTTCAGCAGAATTATGGTTTTCAGGTAGGTGATTACCTAAAAAAATCAATGACCTACCAAAGAGAAATTATACACACGGACACGCGCAATCAAGCGTAAATAATCCGCACAATCGTACAACATATCATACAAAATGCGTCAGACAGCTATTAAGGCCGTCTGACGTTTTTCTTTGTCGATTTTACGGGAATTTTCCCGAACATCCCCGGTGTCGCTCTCCGCCATAGCCATTTCGGTTGCCCTTTGTCCCTAACAACTGAAATGGAGGAAATTATGACCAAGATCAATCTGCGGGAGCAGTATCCCGATTTTTATAAGACCGATTACATTATTGAGGTTCCTGATGAAGTAGCCGCTGTTATGAAAGAGCATGACCGTCTGGAGGCCGCATACCGCCGCCGTACATATTACCACAAGGCGCATTATTCTCTGGATCGCGGAGACGGAATTGAGTATGATGCCCTTTTCGTTTCCATGACCCCTTGTGAGCTGTATGAGCGCAAAGTGACGATGGAGCAGCTTCACGCTGCGATTGCCGCTCTGCCGGACAAGCAGGCCAAGCGCATCTATGCTTACTACTTCCTGGGACTGACAGAATCAGCGATTGCCAAGAGCGAAGGAGTCAGCGTTGCATCGGTCAGCGAATCTATCCAGCGCGGCCTTCGGAACATGGAGACTTTCCTTAAAAATCGTCTGTAACGCCCCTGAAAGAAAGGCTCAAAGCCTCACGGTTATTAGAAGGACACGCTATCCTCGTGACCTCAAGATCTTTGAAAACTGAATAGACAGCACAACAGGTACATAACTCATGTACGAGCGAATGTGAAACGCCGCGAAGATGGAGCAGTCAGGGAGGTGATGAAAGAACTGCTTCGGAGCGATCTACGATTTCATAAAACGGATTGTGGCAGATCCGGCGCGATGACTGCATGGGGGCTTAAAGATACTTCCTCACGGCCCGCCAAAGACTTGGGGGGAACCCTGCGGTACACGATACGAACGGTGCTGCGGAGTTATGACAGCCGCGCCAGCGGAGACCTGTTGTGTTCCCATCGTCAGGGGGCGTGGCAAATATGACGAGTAATCCGAACAGAATAACAGTAGCCGCACCAGGTTTTTATCCGGAGATTTCTTTCAGACTGGTGCGGCTGTTTAAGTATTAAGATATTAAGGAGGCGAGAGTGATGTTTGAAAAATTCCATCGAGGTGACATATATTCGGCTGATTTAAGCCCTGGTATCGGCTCTGAACAAAGTGGCTCTCGTCCTGTACTCATTCTTCAAAACAATGTGGGAAATTGTTTCAGTCCTACGATTATTATTGCAGCAATTACCAGTGTAAGCAAAAAAAGCAGAAAGTTCCCCACGCATTACCACTTAAATGACAGATGCGGTTTGGTGAAACCATCTGTTGTTATGCTGGAACAGATCAGAACAATCGACAAGTCGAGGTTAAAAAACTATATTGGTCATCTAAACAAGGATGACATGGAAAACATAAACAAGACGCTCTTGTGCAGTCTGGGGATTACATAAAAGTGCCGAAAGGCCGTATCATTTTCAGGCTGTGCAAGTAGAGTTATAATTTCGTTAGGAATTGCGGAGGTGATTCTGAATGGAGAATATCCAGAATAAAAGCGCATTGATTCCTTCAGATGAAATCCGGTCAGAAGAACTTCTGGCGGAACAAAAATTTGAAGCGTTTATCACTTCGCTGGCACATATCATCGAGAAATATGGTATGAGAGTGCTGGGCGAGGTTGACGGAGCTGCGTGAGAATCGCAGCTTTACATAGGATATTTTCCAAAAGTAAATTTTGGAGGTATGAATTATGAACCGATATGGAAAACGCTGTGTTTTGTATCCGAGGGTCAGCACAGAGATGCAAGTGGACGGATACAGCCTGGAAGGTCAAAAAAATATGCTGACACGATTTGCGGATCGTGAGGAAATGATCGTTGTTGATACTTATGAAGATGCCGGTAAATCCGGTAAATCCATTGAGGGACGGCCTGCCTTTCAAAAAATGCTCAGAGATATTGAGGATGGCTTGGACATTGACTATATTTTAGTGTATAAGCTGTCACGGTTTGGCCGTAATGCAGCAGATATACTTAACTCTTTGGAGTTGGTTCAATCTTATGGTGTAAATCTGATTTGCATAGAAGAAGGGATTGATTCCTCTCAGACAAGCGGAAAACTTTTGATTTCTGTACTATCTGCTGTGGCTGAGATTGAGCGTGAGAATATTATCGAGCAGACGATGAACGGGCGGCGCGAAAAGGCACGGCAAGGTGGATGGAATGGTGGCTTTGCTCCCTACGGATATACACTGGAAGATAACAAGCTGATGATTGAAGAAACAGAGGCTGTGGCAATACGGAAGATTTTTGAATTATATACTTCATCGGAAATCGGTTTGGGTGGTATTGCGAATCAGTTGAACTTACAAGGTATACGGAAAATTCCGAGGCAGAATGGCACATTAGAGGATTGGACAGGACATTTTATTAAACTGATATTGGATAACCCGGTTTATTGCGGTAAAATTGCCTATGGACGGAGAACGAAGGAAAAAGTCAAAGGCACAAAAAACGATTACCAGATGAAAAGAAATGACGATTACATTCTGACAGAGGGACAGCATAAAGGAATCGTTAGTGAGGAGGTATGGGAAAAGGCTCATGCCAAGCGTCTTAGAACCGGAGTAAAGCAACCGTCAAAAATTGGGCGGGATCGAGTTCATTTGTTATCCGGTCTGCTGAAATGCCCGGTTTGTGGAAGTCCCATGTATACGAATAAACACGCATGGACAAATAAAGATGGCACTTACAAAGAAATTTACTATTATGTATGTAGTCGGAATAGGATGGTCCGGGGTAAGCATTGTGAATATAAGGCAATGCTGAAAAAGACCGATATTGAACCGATGGTCATTGAGGCAATTCGTGAGATCGTAAGGAATGAGGAATATGCCCAGGCCATTAAAAAACGGATTGGCGTTCAGATTGACACGAAAGCAGTGGATAAAGAACTGGAGGGCTATCAGGCAAAGCTGAAGGAAGTTGATCTGAATAAAACAAGATTGGAACGGGAAATTGACAGTCTCCCTGCTGATGCAAAATATCGGGAACGAAAGCTCCATGATATGACCTTGCGGTTAGATTCCCTATATGATGTCATTGTTGAGCTGGAGGAAAAAATCGAAGATGCCAGACTTCGGCGAGATGCAATTAAGCAGCAGGCAATTACTCTTGAGAATATTTACAAAATCATGGTGAATTTCGACTGCGTTTATAATATAATAAATGACGAAGAAAAGAGAAATGTGGTCACAGCCTTGATTAAGGAAATTGAAATTTACAGGAATGACGAGTCTGAATATCCGCTAAAGCGGATTGGTCTGAATTTTCCGGTGTTCAAGGATGGCGGGGAAGTTACGGAGCTTTTGTGGGACAAAGGGAATACCGTTGAAACGCTGAAGCTGCTGTCATAATTCTACGACGTTTCCATCAACACGCTGCTGGGGTCTCCCAGACAGCTGATCTGCCAGTGCTGCGGAATGCCGCTGGAGGATTCCACCCTCAGCCGGGAAACCGACGGCTCTTTCAACGAGGAATACTGCAAGTGGTGCTACGCGGACGGGGAATTTACCTATTCCAGCAAGGAACAGCTGATCGATTTCTGCGCAAAGCACATGGCAAGCGAAAGCTGGCCGGAGCAGCAGGTTCGCGCCCATATGGAAGCGCTGGTTCCTACATTGAATCACTGGAAATAATTGCAGAACGAAAAGTCTCTGCCCGACATCGTCAGGCAGAGACTTTTTGTATGCCGTTTGAAAGCAACCGCTTTACCGTCTTCCTCCGAAGGGGTAGCCGTTCCAGCCGCCGCTCGGGCTGTCGGAGACGGCTTGCTGGGTCTGCTCGTTGGCCTGCGCCGACTGAACCTGCTCGCCTACGGTGACGGTGAGTTCTATGGTCGAGCCCTGACGGTAGACGGTCATGGCCAGCGTGTCGCCGATGGCGGCTTCGCTTACCAGACTGACGAGGTCGCTGCTGCCGGTGATCTCCGTGCCGTTGACCCGGGTGATGACGTCACCCGCCTGAAGTCCGGCCTCGGCGGCGGGAGAGCCGTCGGAAACGGCCTGAACGGCCGCGCCGGCGGGGATGCCGTAGAGCTGGGTCTGCTGGTTCACGTCGGAAACGCTGACGCCCACATAGGGCTTGGAGATGTAGCCCTTTTCAATGATGCTCTTCACGATGGAAAGGACATGGTTGATGGGGATGGCGAAGCCGATGTTGTCGATGGACGCGGTGGAGGAAGAAGAGGAGCTGGAATACTTGGCGTTGGTGATGCCGATGACCTCACCGTAGAGGTTAAAGAGCGCACCGCCGGAGTTGCCGGAGTTGATGGCGCAGTCCGTCTGAATGAGGTCCATGGTCAGGGAATTGGAGAGGGTGACCTCCCGATCCTTGGCGCTGACAAGACCGGCGGTGAGGGAGAAGGTCAGCTCGCCCAGAGGGTTGCCGATGGCCACCACGCTGTCGCCCACGTTCAGGTTATCGGAGTCGCCCAGAACCACCGGGGACAGCCCCTCGGCGTCCACCTTCAGGACGGCCACGTCGTTGCTTTCGTCGTAGCCGATGAGGGTCGCGTCATAGGTGTCGCCGTTGTACATGGCTACGGTGATGCTGTTGGAGTTTTCCACCACGTGATAGTTGGTCAGGATATAGCCGTCCTCGGTGAGGATGAAGCCGGAACCGGCCGCGGCGGAGGTGGTCTGGAAGCCCCAGTAGTTGGTGGTGATGGAGGTGGTGATGCCGACGGTGGAATTGACGTTGGCGGCGTAAACCTCTGCGGCGGTCATTTCCTTGCCGGTGTCCACGGTGACGGTGTTCAGGACGCTGCTTTCCCGGATGCCCTGAAGCATGGCAGTCTCATTTTTGCTTGCCGTTCCGGTCTGGCCGCGGCTGCTTTCATACCAGATGACGCCGCCTGCCCCCAGAGCGCCGCCCAGCAGGGCGAACACCAGTGCCAGCGCGCAGATGCGAAGCCCCATGCGGTTTTTCTTTTCCCGCTTCTTCGGCGTGGGGGGCGTGTAGACGGGGATCTCCTGAGAAGGATTTTCGTAAGAGTTGTTGGAATCGTAGAATTGTTCATCCATAATGGTTTGCTTCCTTTCATGTTTCATTGCCCACAGAATAGCACGGAATGCTGAACGGAATCTGAAAAATTCGGCGGCAGGTTGTAAAAGAACTGTTAACAAACAAGATTTCAGTTCCAATTCAGGAATATTTGGTATTATAATGAAAACGGAATTTATGGAGGCATGTAACATGAAAATTCTGGTAATCGAAGACGAAAAGCTGCTGGCCGATTCCATCAAGACCCTTCTGGAAGGGAAGGGCTTTGAGGTGGAGGTGGCCTACGACGGCGAGACCGGCGCGGAATATGCCGAGCTGGGAATTTACGATCTGCTGATTCTGGACGTGATGATGCCCAAAATGGACGGCTATCAGGTCGCCCGGGAGGTGCGGGCCAAGCGCTGCGGAACCCCCATCCTGATGCTCACCGCCCGCTCAGAATTGGAAGACCGCATCGAGGGGCTCAATGCCGGGGCTGACTATTATCTGACCAAGCCCTTCGACACCCGGGAGCTGCTGGCCTGCATCAACGCCCTTCTGCGCCGTCAGGGCAAGCAGGTGGACGAGCTGGTGTTCGGCAATACTTCCCTTGACTTAGACACCTGTACACTGGTCTGCGGCGGGAAAAGCGTGCGGCTGTCCGCCCGGGAGTTTGACGTGATGCGGTTTCTGCTTCAGGCGCAGGATCGGATACTGTCGAAGGAAATGATTCTCGCCCGGGTCTGGGGCTACGATTCCAACGCCGTGGAGAACCACGTGGAGGTCTATGTGGGCTTTTTGAGAAAGAAGCTCAGCGCCATCAATTCCAATGTGCGCATTGAGGCCGTCCGGCGTCTGGGGTATCGTCTGGAGGTGGCGGAAGGATGATTCGCCGACTGAGAGTCAAATTCATCTGCATCAATATGGCCATCGTCACCGTTATGATGCTGGCGATTCTCGGTATGCTGCTCCACTTTACCCGCAATGATCTGGAACAGCAGAGCATCCGGGTGATGCAGAGCGTCATGGAGGATCGCGCCTATCCCAGCCGTCCGGGGGAATTTCCCAGACAGGCGAAGCTTCCCTATTTCTATGTAAGTGTCAACACCATGGGCGAGCTGTCCGCCAGCTTTGGCGGCTACTATGACCTGACGAACACGGAGGCCATTCAGCAGATCATCACCCTCGCGCTGAATTCCGACGACCAGACCGGCATCCTGAAGGACTACAGCCTGCGCTTTCAGAAGCGCACCACGCCCTTCGGGCAGACCATCGTCTTTGTGGACATGTCCAGCGAGCTTGCCACCATGCGCAGCCTGACGAATACCTGCATCGGCATCGGCGTACTGGGCTTTGCCGTGTTTCTGGGGCTGTCCTTCCTGCTGGCAAGGTGGGCGGTGAAGCCGGTGGAGACGGCGTGGAACCAGCAGCGACAGTTCGTGGCGGATGCTTCCCACGAGCTGAAAACACCCCTGACGTCTCTGCTCCTGAACGTGAACACTCTGCGAAATGTCTACCTTCCCGAAGAAAAGCAGGAAGCGCTGCTCACCAGTATGGACGCCCAGCTCCACTGGCTGGAAACCATGGTCAGAAAGCTGCTGACGCTGCTTTCCATGAAAAAGAACGCGAAGATAGCGCCGGTGTCCGTGCCGGAACTGCTGACACAGGTGCGGGAGCTGACCCGGCCCATCATGGAAAAGTACGGAACTTCTCTGGAAATCACCTGCAACGGGGACATTCTGCCCGTGGACAAGGATTTGATGTGCATTGCCCTTGTCAATCTCGTGGAAAACAGCGCCAAGGCATCCGCACCGGGGCAGACCATCCGGATTCAGGCGTCGGAGATGGGCTTCACCGTCACCGACCATGGCCGGGGCATCCCCGAAAAAGATCTGCAAAGAGTGACCGACCCCTTCTACATGGGCGACCCCTCCCGAAGCAAGGCAAACGGCGGCTTCGGCCTGGGACTGGCGCTGGTGCGGGAGATTGCCGCCGTCCACGGCGGAACGCTGACGCTGGAAAGCACTCTCGGAGAAGGAACGACCGCCAGAATCGTCATCGGTAATCAAACGGTAACGTGCCGGTAAACTCTTTTGATTCTGGCTATGGTATTCTGGAACCATCCAAAGAAAGGAAGTGTTACCATGAAGAAAATAGTTCGTTTTGCCGCCTTCACGCTGGCGCTTGCCATGCTGCCCGGCTGCGGCAAAGGCCGGACGCCCGCCGAACCCACCACCGTCAATCAGGCGATGCTGCTTGAGCAGAGCGCCAAAGAGCAGACGGAGTACACCTTCCCGGAAAAATTCACCGGGGACTGGGTCAGTCAGGAGGGAAGACTTACCATCCACGCCGACGCACAGGTGGTGGCGGAGCTGGGGACGGCGCTTCCCACCGCCACCGTGACGCCCCGGGATTTTACGCAGGAGGATGTGGACACCCTACTGCGGGTGCTTTTGAAGGGACAGCCCCTCTACAGCACTGTTATGACGAAGCAGGAGTGTCAGGATTCCATTGATTATGTCAATTCCCCCGAATGGCACGCCGACCCGGACGCCCCGGAACAGACGCCGGAGCAGCTGGAAGAACGCCGGAAGGAGCTAATCGCCTATTACACCGCGGAAATGGCAAAGGCACCGGAGGAAAAGCCCATCATCCACGGCTTTGAAGATTCCGGAACGCCCAATGAGGTCAGCGGCGATGCGACCGTGGATGGAGCCAAGTACGAAGTCATCATCATGAACCGCCTCGGCGGATACCTGACGAACGCGACAATTGTCAACAGCGACTTCAAGTATTACCGCAGCACCGACTGGGGCAGCATTTCCAAAGAGGATGCCATTGCCAAGGCGGACGGGGTGATGCAGGAGCTTGGGCTGGGCGATATGGTTCTGGCCGACGCGCAGACGCCCAGAGAGGGCGAGCGGAAGGGCACATGGGAGCTTTACTATACCCCCAGCGTAAACGGCTTGCCCATACCCGGTATCCGGGAGGATCGTGTGTTCAGCGATCCCGCCATCGGAGAGGATCATCAGTACTGGACTTACCGCTGCTCCGAGGAGACCAACGCGGATACCGTTTCCTGGTACATGGAAAGCGTCTGGATCACGGTGGGAAGGGACGGCATTCTTTCCTTCGAGTGGGACGCTCCCAGCACCGAGCCGGTTGTCAAGGAAACGCAGACCGCCCTTATGCCCTTTGAGGACATTGCATCCATCGCAAACACCATGCTGCCCGTGGTGGTCATCGGACCGTCGGAAGCCCGCAGTCTCGTGGAGATCGACAAGATCAACGGCGACGAGACATACATGGACGTGGAGATCACGAAGGTTTCCCTGTCGCTGATGCGCATCCGGGATAAAGGCTCCTTGCAGGGGACGATCGTTCCCGTGTGGGATTTCTGGGGAACGTGGGACTGGTATGAGCCCGGAGACAACGCCTCGGAGTCCATGAAAAAGGGCGCGAACTATGTGACCCAGCCCATGCTGACCCTGAACGCCATCGACGGCAACGTCGTCAGCCGGATGTTTGGCTACTGACCATTGCGAGAAAAAGAGCCGGGAGCAGTCCGAAATGGGCTGCTCCCGGTGATTTTTGCAAAGGTCAGGACATCTTGGAAATATCCGTCCCGAAATACTTGACCGACAGCTCGGTCAATGTTCCGTCAGCGTCCAGCTCTGCCAGTGCCTGATTGATAGCGGCCAGCAGCGTTGCCGTGTCGGCGCTCTTGCGGACGGGGATGGCGACCTGCTCCACATCGTCGGAATAGGCCGCAATTTTGATGTTGGCTTCG
>OHQN01000414.1_pt1 | contig 13006 bp, 16 predicted proteins | sample 1578161 | NCBI WGS metagenome assembly OHQN01 (sample SAMEA3879554, study PRJEB24766) | human gut metagenome | biome: human-associated habitat; feature: feces | place: USA | collected 1985/1987
CGTCTTCCCCGGCAGAGATGGCCGCCATGTCCTCGCTGAGCACCAGATTGTCGTCGGACATGACCTTTTCCGTGTCCAGCGTATCCGTGAGATTTGCCGCCGCCTGATCCTCGGTGTAGCGCCAGTTGACGTAGATGCCTGCGCATACTGTCACCAAAATCGCCGCCGCAATCAGATTCTTCTTCCATACCTTCATAAAAATGCCTCCAATCATTCATTTCATTTTCAAAACGGTTATTTTGTCGGTGGACAGCCCGGTGACGCTGCCGACCGCCTCTACGATGGCAAGCCGGACGGACGCGCTGTCCGCCCCCTGGCATACGATGACCGCGCCGAGATAAGTAGGGGGATTGACCTGCTGCACAAGCCCGGTCTGAGAACGGTCAGAGCCATTGAGCAAAACCGTGTCCGACCGGATGCCGGAGGATGTGGAATCCTCGTCCGTCTGGTATACCGTCCGCTCCCCTTCCCGCTGGGTCAGAAGCACCCGCACCCTGCCCGCACCCTGTATCTGGCTGAGAATTTCTTCCAGCTCGGTTTGCAGGTCTTGCCGGGGTTCCGTTTCCGCGGCGGCGGGTTCCGGGGCTGCTTTTGTGTTTTTTCCGTCGGGCAGCGCCATGAGGAAAAGTCCTGCCAGCACCACCAAAAGGACATAGCGGTATTTCCTGACCAGCTCCTTTCCCCTGCTTCTCAGCGTTACCCAATCCATTTCTGATTCTCCTTTGAAATACCCAGATCATTTGCGATCATGGCCTGTATCTGCCGCCGGGCGTAAGGGGACGCCTCCCCGGAGATCGTGACTGCCGCCGGGAGATTGTCTTCGCCGACAGCGACCTCAACGCGCAGGTTCGCGTGGAGGTCTGCGGCTTTGTCCAAGATATATGCTTCCGTTTCTTCCTTTATGATATCCGCCATGGAATCCCGCGCGAGATTTTCTCCCATCGCGGCGGCGTCCTCCGCGTCATCCATGTACCGCAGGGAAAAGTCCGGCAATTTGGAAAAATCCACCCTCGAAATGGGACTCAGAACAGTGTACGCCAGAAACAGCCCGCAGATCAGCTTCCCCACCTGCTTGCCACTTCCATTGGGGAACAGCCTGACCACAATGCCGCAGAGCATGGCGGCAGCTACCACAGAAATAACATATTGCCGAAGCGCCTCCATTATCCCACTCCTTTCAGAAAACACACCGTGCTGATGAGCAGCAGCAGGCACTCCGAGCCGGTCATGGCGAGCAGAAGTCCCATAGCTGTGGAAAAATCGCCGATCAGCTCCGTCAGTCCCTTTTCTCCGAAGATGCCGCATACGGCGGCTGTCAGTTTCAGTATCAGATAGTGGACGCCGATTTTCAGGAACGGACTTAGGAATACCGCCAGCACCGCCAGAATTCCATAAATGCCCGCCGCGTTTTTCATTAGCCCCGCGCTGACCAGCACCGCTTCCGAAGCGTCGGACAAGATCCCGCCCACCACGGGAACCACGGAAGAAATGGTGACCTTCGTTGCTTTCAGCGCCGCCGCGTCGGTAGTGCCGCTGACCACGCCGGTGACGGTCATATAGGTCGTGAACACCGTCAATATGGTTTTCAGGCTCCAGCTGACGACGTTTTTGACCAAATCCCGCAATTTCCCCAGAATATTTTCCCCGATTGCGCCGTTTGCCGCCGACAGCGCCAGAAACAGGTACACCATGGGGCCGAGCATCCGGGAAATCAGGGAGCTCAGCACCGAGTCGAACACCGCCGTCCCGGCGTACAGCGCCGTGGAGGACGCCGCCCCGCCCTGCGCCGCCATGGCCGCCGTCATGACGGGAAGCAGCAGCTTTCCGTACTCGCTGATTTCCGTCACGGTCTGCGACCCCAGACGAATCAGGGAATTTGCGCTCAGCAGCAGCCCCGCCGCAATGGCCGTCGCCCCCACAAGGTTTGCGACGGTCTTCACGCTTCCGGAAAAGGATTGGAGCAGTGACACCATCATCACCGCCGCGATCACTCCAAGGCTGACCTTGGAGGCTTCCTTCAAATCCGGCCGAAGTCCCAGAACCGCGTCACGAAGCAGCTCCATCAGCCCGGCGGCAAAGGAGCTGGTGTCCTCCGGCATCAGCTCCGCCCCTTTCTCCGGCACCTGTGGAGCCGTAAATTCCACAGCGGAAGCAGGTATCGCCAGCGCAAATATCAACGCCACCGCCAAAATCAATTTGCTCATAACTCTCGTAAAATCTCCCGTATCAGTTCCAGCATGGCGGTGAAAATGGGAAGCGACAAGTATAAAATCACCGCCGAGCCAAGCATTTGCAGCGTTTTTCCGAGGGAGCCGTTTCCTGCGTCAGTGCAGACCAGTCCGGCGATCTCCGACACCAGCCCGATGCCCACCGCTTTTAAGAGAATGCCCAGCATGTCCCCCTGCAGGTCTCCCAGCGTCTCCAGCTCACGCAGGAAGTCCAGCACCGGCTCCAAGTAGGAAATGGCGATCATGGCGACCATGCAGCACACCGCCATGGTCAGCAGAACCCCAATGTCCTTCTGCTTTCCCAACGAAAGACCCAGCACCACCGCCAGCAGCACCGCCGCCGCGGCCTTCCAGAACAGGCTCATCAGAATTCAAACAGGGTCTTCACCAGATCGAAAAGATCGGCGATTTTCTGCGCCAGCATCATCAGCACGACCACCAGCCCCGCTAAGCTGGTCATGGTGGCCTGCTCCTCCCGGCCGGAACGGGAAAGCACCTGATTGAGGATAGAAACGATGATGCCGATGGCAGCAATTTTGAAAATCAGGTCAATGTCCATACTCATAGAAACAAAATGGCCAGCGCCGCACCGGCGCATAATCCCAGTGTCCCGTAGCTGCGAAGACGGGTTTCCCGGTTCTTCCCCAGGGCTTCCAGCTCCATACGGCACGCTTCCTTCACTTCCTCAAGGCCCTGCTTCTGCCCCGGAAGATCGAACCGGCCAAGGGTATGCCCCAGCTGCTTCATGATTCCCCGTATCCGCCGGGGCAGCTCGTGACTGCGTTTCAGCGCGGCGGTCATGCAGCTGGCCGCGTCCGGGGCGGTCTGCCATTCCAGCTCTTGTGCGAGATGGAAAAATACCTCCCGGAGGCTCCCTCTTGTTTCCTTTCCAGCCTGACGGCAAAGCTCCGGGAGGGGCGTCAGGCGGTATTGAAGCTCCAACTCCATGTAATTCAGCGCCCTGAGCAGCTGTCGGAGGATTCCTTCCTCCCGCTTGTACCCGGAAGCGATGGAAAACCCGAAACCACCGCAGCCCGCGATGACCAGCGCCGCGCCAAACCATCTGTAGCTCATAGCGCCGCCCTCTCCGCCCGGAAGGACTTGTCCTGCCGTAAAATCAGAAGCGTCTGGAAAACACCGCTTTCCGCCAGCGGCCGGTAGACCGACCTGCGCCGCAAATCCGCCGCAGACGTACCGTGGGCAGTCGCCAGCAGCCGCACGCCGCAGTTCGCCGCCCGGAGAAGCGCCCGGGCGTCCGCCTCCGCCGTGATCTCGTCCACGGCGATGCAGTCCGGCCCCATGGTTCTGAGCACCATGTCGATTCCCGGGGACTTGGGGCAGCCGGTGAGGACGTCCGTCTTCTTCCCCCGTTCCAGTCCCTCCGGGAACAGTTCGCCCCGCTCGTCCACCACGCTGACGCACTGCTTTTCCCCGATCTGCCGGATCAGATCCCGCAGAAGGGTGGTCTTTCCCCACCCGGGCGCGCCCAGAATCAGAATGGAGCCGGGAGCGTCCGCCGCCCGCTTGGCGATCCCCGGAAAGTCTCTGGCCACACGGATGCACAGAGAGCTGATCTCCCGAATGCCAGTTACGACCCCATCCTTGCAGACCACCTCGCCGCACAGGCCGATACGGTGTCCGCCGGGGGCGGTGAGATAGCCCTGCGCGGTCGTTGCCGCCGCCCAGGGAGAATAGCGGCTCGCGGCGTTGATGCAGTAATTCAGGTCTTCCCTGCTGACACAGCACCCCAGCCAGCGGCTTTCCCCGCTCAAAACCAGCTCCGGCGGCATCCCCAGTCGAAGCCGCAGCTCCTGCAAAGCGTTTTTCCCCAACCTGTCCACCTCCGGCCGAAGTCTTGGCGGCAAGACGGACAGCAGCTGTTTCCATGCGCACATCATTTGCATCACTCCTGCCAAAGACTATGCGGCGGGGCGCAATAATAGCACCCCGCCGCAGAAAGGATTTTCGGATGCAAAAGCCGACAGCGCAGGGCTGCCGGCTTTCCGTTACCGCTTATTTTTCTTGTAAATGACGTTCAGGCCCTTCAAAAGCAGGTCTTTCTCCAGAATGATCTCCCGTTTGCACAGCGGTGTGATAAACTGGGCAAGACCGCCGGTGGCAATGAGCGTGGACTTGTGTCCCAGCTCTGCTTCGATTCGCTCCACCAGTCCGTCCAGCATGGCGGCGGTGCCGTACATCATGCCGCTGCGCATACAGTCCACGGTGTTCTTGCCGATGACGTGCTTCGGCTTGTCCAGACTGATGCCGGGAAGCTGCGCGGTGCGGCTGGTCAGCGCGTCCAGCGAGACCCGAACGCCCGGAAAAATGATGCCGCCCAGATACATATTGTTCGGCTCCACCACCTCAATGGTGGTTGCCGTCCCCAAGTCCATCAGAATCATGGGCGCTTCGTACTCCGCAAGAGCGGCCACGGCGATGACGATGCGGTCGCTGCCTACCTGACTGGGAACGTCCATGTGGATGTTCAGCCCGGTTTTCAGCCCGGGGCCGACCACCATGGGCTGCTTCCGAATCACCTTGATGACGCCGGTTTTGACCGAATTGAACACCGGCGGCACGACGGAGGAAATGATGCAGTCGTCGATATCCTTCACCTGCACGCCGAAGGCTTCCATCATGTTTTTGATCTCCACGCCATACTGGTCGGAGGTGCGGATGGCGTCGGTGGCAATGCGGGCTTTGAACAGAATTTTGTCGTTTTCAATACAGCCGATGACCAGATTGGTATTGCCGATGTCAATGGCAAGCAGCATAACGATCTCTCCTTAACGTTTTTTCATCCGCTCCGAAAGGTGCAGCAGCGCCTTTCCGATGACGGTCACCAGAATGGCGGCAATGATGGCCTCCGGGATCCCGGACGCCGTGACCGTACCCATCACCAGCCCAAAGACGGCGGTAATGGCCACGTTCTTCGCCTGGGCGTACTGCTGCGCCAGCAGCACATAAATGCTGCCCATGACGAGAATTGTGTGGCACAACGTGGAAATTGCCGCAGTCAGGGGCAGCGCCGCAAAGTCCTGCTTCGTAAGCTTTTTAAACAGCTTCCACAGCCATCCCGCAATCGCGCCGAACAGAATCCGGCACCCCAGTGCGATCCACAGGCTTTTCAGCACCCCCGGCAGACCCTCCGTGGTCATAAATGGCGAAAACGCAAATGCCAGCAGTCCGGGACTGGTGGTATTTGCCCAGATGGAGCACAGCCCAAACACGCCCCCAAGGACAGCGCCCGCGCCGGGGCCGAGCAAAACCGCGCCCAGAATGACCGGGATGTGCATGGTTGTGGCCTTGATCACCGGAAGTGGAATGAAACCGATTCCGGTAACGCCCATGACCAGCAGAACACCACAGAACATAGCGAGGGTCGCCATGTACCGGGTGTTCATTTTCCTTTTTTCCATATGAAATTACCTCCTGCTGCCGTTCTTCTTATGAAGATACAGCGCAAATTTGGGAGCTCTCACTCCGAGGGTATTATAGCAGGGTGCGGCGGAAAATACAAGAAAAAAATCATCTTTACAGCGATTCAAAATCGGGATATAATGAGCGTAAGCAATTTTCTATTCTGGAGGGTTCCCTATGCTGAAAGGAAAAACCGTCCTTCTGGGCGTTACCGGCGGAATCGCCGCCTATAAAGCCGCCGCGCTGGCCTCCGCCCTTGTCAAGCAGCACGCCGCGGTGGAGGTCGTCATGACCGAAAACGCCACCCAATTCGTCACACCCCTGACTTTCGAGCAGCTCACCGGCCGCCGGACGATGGTGAACACCTTCGACCGGAATTTCTCCCATCATGTGGAGCATATCGCTCTGGCGGAACGGACTGATCTTGTGATCGTCGCCCCGGCCACGGCCAATGTTTGCGCGAAACTGGCCCACGGGCTGGCGGACGATATGCTCACCACCACCATTCTCGCCTGCCGCTGCCCCAAACTCATCGCCCCCGCCATGAATACCAACATGTACGAAAATCCCGTGACACAGGACAATCTGGCGCTTCTGCGCCGTTATGGCTGGGAAGTCATCGAACCTGCCAGCGGACGTCTTGCCTGCGGCGCCGTGGGCAAGGGCAAGCTGCCGGAGCCGGAGGAAATTCTGCAATATATCCTGCGTCAGCTGGCCTTCCCTCACGATCTTGCCGGGAAAAAGGTGCTTGTCACCGCCGGGCCGACGCAGGAGGCCATCGACCCCGTCCGGTATCTGACCAACCATTCCACCGGGAAAATGGGCTACGCCATCGCCAGAATGGCCATGCTCCGGGGCGCGGATGTGACTCTGGTTTCCGGCCCCACGGCCATCGCCCCCCCGCCCTTTGTGACCGTAGTTCCCGTCGTTTCCGCTCAGGATATGTTTGACGCCGCGGCCGCCAACGCCCCCAAATCCGACTTTATTTTCAAAGCGGCGGCGGTGGCGGACTACACCCCGGCAAATTACAGCGACAACAAGGTCAAAAAATCCGAGGGCGACATGTCCATCCCCCTGAAACGCACCCGGGACATCCTGAAATATCTCGGGGAAAACCGCGTCCCGGGGCAGGTCATTTGCGGCTTTTCCATGGAGACCCAGAACATGGTGGAAAACAGCCGGGAAAAGCTCGTAAAGAAGAACGTAGACATGATATGCGCCAACAATCTCAAGCAGTCCGGCGCTGGCTTCGGGGTTGACACGAATGTAATCACGATCATTACCCGGAGCGAAACCACTGAGCTTCCGCTGCAATCCAAGGAAAGCGCCGCAAACGCCATTCTGGACGCGGCTGTCCGGCTGGCTCCGTAAAAGCGCCCATACCTGCAAATCGGAATCGGAGAAGATTAAATGGGACAGATCAGCCTACAGATCATGACAAGGGAGTTATGTCACGACCTTTATAAAGGGTGGACAAATGACGCATCCATTTATATGGATATGAAGCTGTTCAAGCCATACACCTATAACGAAGATGCTGTAAACCGGTATTTTGAATCGAAGCAGGATGTGTCGAGGGTTGTATTCGCAATTATGCTTGATGCCGAGGTGATTGGGGAGTTGCAGCTAAAGCAAATAGACCGCGACAGGAAAGAGTGTACGCTGAGTATTCACATGCAAAATGATTCCGTGAAGGGCAAAGGTTATGGGACGCAAGCGGAAAAGCTGGCGATCAAATACGCTTTTGAGAAGCTGGGGATGCTTGCGGTCAACGCCGATGCTGTTCTTAAGAACACACGCAGTCAGCACGTTCTTGAAAAGGTGGGATTTCGCTTCGTCAAAGAAGAAGGAATATTTCGGTACTATCGGGTGGAACAGGCGGACTTCCATCCTGATTAAATCTTGTATGTGCTGTAATAGTCAAACGCCCGGACGTTTTCGTCCGGGCGTTTTAAATCATTACATCAGTTCATCCGGCACGGAATCCAGATCGTCAAAGTCCATCTGCTCCGACTGGCCGCCCTTCATAGACGCCCATTGTTCCTTCGTGATCAGAATAGCTCTCGGCTTGCTGCCCTGGAAGGGGCCTACGATGCCCTTTTCCTCCATCTCATCCACGATTCTGGCAGCTCTTGCATAGCCCAGCTTCAAGCGGCGCTGGAGCATGGAGACGGAAGCCTGTCCTGTCTCCAGAATCACATCCACGGCGGCGGGCAGCATTTCGTCGCCCTCCAGCTCCTCGTCGGTGGGGTCGGGGTCGGAGACGCTCGCCGGCTTTTTGCCGGTCTGCTGGGCTTTTTTCTCGATCTCGTCCAGCACCTGCTGGCTGTATTCCGCCGTGTAGTTGTCCTTGACATACCCGGCCACGGCCTCAACCTCGGTGTCGGTGACGAAACAGCCCTGCACACGCAGAGGCTTGCCGCAGCCGATGGGGGCATACAGCATATCGCCCTTACCCACCAGCTTTTCCGCGCCCATGGTGTCCAGAATGATACGGGATTCCATGGCGGAGGCAACGGAAAAAGCGATTCGGGACGGAATATTCGCCTTCATCAAACCGGTGATAACGTTGGCGGAAGGACGCTGGGTGGCGATGATCAGGTGCATACCGGCGGCACGACCCATCTGCGCGATACGGCAGATGGAATCCTCCACCTCCTTGGCGGCGACCATCATCAGATCCGCCAGCTCGTCGATGATAATGACCACCTGGGGCAGCTTCTGGCCGTCCTCCTCGGATGTCACGATGCTGTTGTAGGATTCCAGATCCCGGACGCCCATGTCGGACATCATTCTGTAGCGGCGGAGCATTTCTGTCACCGCCCATTGCAGACTGCCCGCAGCCTTCTTGGGGTCGGTGACCACAGGGATCAGCAGATGGGGAATGCCGTTGTAAATGCCCAGCTCCACCATCTTGGGGTCAACCATGATGAGCTTCACATCGTCGGGACCTGCCTTGTACAGCAGACTGATGATGATGGAATTCATGCACACGGATTTACCGGAACCGGTGGTACCGGCGATCAGCAGGTGGGGCATTTTGGCAATGTTACCCACGATGCAGCTTCCGTCAATGCTCTTGCCCAGGGCGATGGAGGTCTTGGATTTCGCTTTGGCGAACTCGGTGGAATCGATAACCTCCCGCAGGGAGACCGTCGTGACCGCGCGGTTCGGCACCTCGATGCCAACCACGGAGATCTTTCCGGGAACGGCAGCGATGCGGACGCCGGACGCGCCCAGGCTCAGGGCAATATCGTCGGCGCAGCCGGTGACCTTACTCAGCCGGACGCCCTTGTCCAGCTCCACCTCGTAACGGGTGACGCTGGGGCCACGGGTGACATTGATGATATGGGCGTCGATATTGAAGCTGGCGAGAGTTTCGTTGAGACGGCGGGAATTTTCCCGCATTTCCTCCGTGCCGTCCGTCCCGGCACGCACCGGACGCTTCAGCAGATCCAGCGGCGGGAAGCAGTAATCCGGCTGCTGCACCGCCTGGGTCTGGGCGATTTCCGCGGCGACCTGCCGGGCGGATTGGGCGGCTTCCTTGGTTGTGACCTTCCCGGACTTTGCCTCCGGAGTGGGCTTTATCTTGCCTTCGTCCAGCTTGGGCGCGGGCGGGATGGGTGCATTGGGTACAAATTCCGGCATTTTGTTGGGCAGCTTTTCCCCGATGTCCTCCCCTTCCACCCGGACGGGCTTCGCTGGAGCGGGACGCGCGGGGAGCGGTTCGGGAACCGGCGGCGTTTCGTCCTTCACGTATTCGGCCGTGCCGGACAGCGGCGCGTTGATATCTCCGTCGATACGCTCCATGAACGCCGCACCCTTGCCGGGAACCTGCTTGACTTCATCCTGCGGTGCGGGAGCATGGTTTTTTTCCTGCTTTGGGGCAGGACGCGGCTGCTTTTCCGGCGGAAGCTGCTGGGGCGTCTCCGGCGGTGTTTCTTCCGGGGCGTTCTCCCTCGCCCGCTGCTGTTCCCGGCGCTGACGCTTGCGGGCGATCTGCTTGTTCGCAATGTTGTTGACTACAACCGTCGCCGGGTCTATGTAGTCCTCTTCCTCCGCATAATCGTCCTTGGGGCGGTTGGCAATGGCTCTGATAATGCTGGGAATGGTGATATTCATTGCCCCCAGAAGCGTCAGAACCGCGAAAACCACGCAGAAAACAAAGGCCAGCGTATTGCCGCAGAGCCAGCGCAGCAGCATGGCCGCGCCGCCGCAAAGAACGCCGCCGGTACTTCCCGCTGCGCCGCCGGTGTACAGGTCGGCGATCAGGGCAAAGCCCGTGGACAGTTCCTGTTCCTGCACGGCAAGGTGATAAATGCACCCGCACAGAAACACGAAGATCAATGTGCAGATGCTCCGCATGGTCGGGGCGTTTTTCCGGCCAAAGGTGTGGATGACGAACAGGTATAACAGTCCCGGAATGGCAAAATAAAATCCGGCCTGTCCAACCAGACCCAGCACCACAGACTGAATTTTTTCCAGCAACCAACCATCCGGGTTCACGCTGATGACAACAAACAGCGCAAACAGCAGGATGCTGACCGCCGCAATGAGAAAATGCGGCGGAACGGCACGCTCATATTCCGTCTTATACTTGGTGTTCTTGGCAGGCGTACTCTTTTTTCCGGAAGGTTTGGAAGCGGAACCGGATGACGTTTTCTTCTTCGCGCCCGAAACCGCCTGCTCGGCCCGACTGGCCGTTTTCTTCTCAGCCATAATTTCCTCCCATTAAGCCATCAGATTCAGAATAAAGGTAAACAGCGACACACCCCAGCAGTAGACCGCCAGCAGCGCATAGCCGTTATTGGCGGCCAGCAGACGCATGAGCTTCACGCCCAGCAACGCGGCGCCAAAAGACACAGCGGCAGTCACCAGATATCGGACGAGAATCAGGAACGACAGCGTTCCCGCCCCTACCGATATCAGCGCCAGCACATCCAGCACGATCAAACCGACCTGAATAAACATGTTCATCAGCAGCGCCATGTTCAGACCGTAGCTCCGCTCCACGCCGCAGATGCTGGCAACGGACAGCGCAGAACCCACGGCGGAAACGCCCGGCAAAATTCCCAGCGCGCCGCCCAACCCTACGAGGAGTCCCTCGACCCGGGATAGCATCCGGCTGTCCCGGTTGCCGGTGGAAAAAAATTGGGGTATGTACAGGATAATGCCGTTCAGGAACAGCAGCGCGGCAATCCAGATCAGCTTCTCTTTCAGCGGCTCCGTATACCGGTTCAGGAAAAATCCGAGAATCACGGGAATCAGCATCGTCCTGAGCAGGCTGAAATCCATCAGGCTCCGGGTATCCAGCGGCCGACGGCGGCGGCGTTTGGGCACCCGCGCCAGACGGCGCGCCCGGTGAATGCGGACAATCTGCTTGCGGCAGCTGAAATACATCGCACCGAACACGCCGAGATGGGCGAACAGCTTCATCAGCTCCGTGCTGCTCTGAATGCCGAAGCATTTCAGCATCAGAATGCGGTGGGCTTCGGCGGAAACGGGCAGAATATCCGTGAGCCCGGAAAACAGACCGTATAAGAAACTCTCAAGCCAGTTTAAGTCCAAGTCTGCCCCTCCTACAACATAATAATTCACTTTATTATAGCATAGGTCAGAGAGAATTTCCAGTCTTATTTTTTGTCCGCGCAGACACAGCCAAAATCGGCTGCGCCTGCGCGGTGAAAGCTATTTTTTCTGTTTCTCGATCATCCTGTGCAGCGTGGACAGCGCGTCATTCAGCCCGCCCAGCTTGTCGATCAGGCCGGAGGCCACCGCTTCCTTGCCGTAGAGAATCGTTCCCACGTCCGTGGCGATCTCCCCCGTCGCCATCATATAATGCTCGAAGTCCTCCCGGCTGATGCGGGAGTTCGATGTGACAAAATCCGCAATCTGCTCCTGAATCCGCTGAAAATACCGGAAGGTCTGGGGTGCGCCGACTACCAGCCCCGTCATCCGCACGGGATGCACCGTCATGCTGGCTGTCGGGGTAATGAAGCTCTTTTTCGTGCATACTGCCAGAGGGATACCGATGGAATGTCCGCCGCCCAGCACCAGAGACACCGTTGGCTTTTTCATCCCAGCGATCATCTCCGCAATGGCCAGTCCTGCCTCAATGTCGCCGCCCACTGTGTTCAGAAGCAGCAGCAGACCGTCCACGTCGTCGCTTTCCTCGATTCCGGCCAGCAGCGGCAGAACATGCTCATATTTGGTGGTCTTCACCGTTTCCGGGGCGATCATGTGCCCCTCCACCTGACCGATGATGGTGAGGGTGTAGATGCTTCCCTTGCTGGATTTCGTAATGTCCGAGCCAAGCTCCACGATCTGCTCCCGCTCCTGTTTTTTCATTTCCGCGTCTTTGTTTTCGCTCATAACGTAACCTCCTCCCCCATAGGATAACCGGTTTTTCGCAATTCACACTTGAAAGCGGCTGTGTTTTGTCGTATAATAAGGTACGGTGATGATATGGCTACAAAAACAAACGCAGTCCGTCTGGTTCAGCAGGCGGGAATCCCCTGCCGCGAAGCATTTTATGAATTCGACGAGCAGGATTTGAGCGGCGTCCATGCCGCACAGGCCATCGGAATGCCGGAGGAACAGGTTTTCAAGACGCTGGTCGCCCGGGGCGAAAAGACGGGCATCAACGTGTTCTGCATTCCCGTCTGCTGTGAGCTGGATCTGAAAAAGGCCGCCAAAGCCGCCGGGGACAAAAACATGGAGCTGGTGGCCGTCAAGGAGCTTCTCGGTCTGACCGGCTATATCCGCGGCGGATGCAGTCCCGTGGGGATGAAAAAGCACTACCCCACCTTTATTGACGAAACCTGCACGCTGTGGGATGAGATTGCCGTCTCCGCCGGCGCCAGAGGACACCAGATGATCGTTCCGCCCCAGCCCCTCGCGGATCTGGTTGGCGCTGAACTGACAGATATTATTGTATAGAAAGGAAATCGACATGTACGAATACAAGACAAAAGGCACCTGTTCCCAGAAGATTTTCTTCGACATTGAGGACAACAAGGTCAAGAATGTTCAGTTTATCGGCGGCTGCAACGGCAACCTGAAGGGCATCAGCCGCCTGCTCAAGGGCATGAAGGCTGAGGACGCCATCGCCCGCATGGAAGGCACCACCTGCGGCCCCCGCCCCACCAGTTGCCCTGACCAGATCGCACAGAACCTCAAGCGCGCTCTGGCTGAGCTGTAAGTCACAGTCCGTTCAAAAGACCACCGTCCTGCCCTTATTTCCTGCGGGCAGAACGGTGGTCTTTTTGTTTATCGCATTTTTCAAAAATAGTGCCTATCGAAACAGCATCTTTGCGATATGCAATTCAACGCTGTTGCTGTTGCATTAAAAAGTTGAA
>OHQN01000415.1_pt1 | contig 12976 bp, 5 predicted proteins | sample 1578161 | NCBI WGS metagenome assembly OHQN01 (sample SAMEA3879554, study PRJEB24766) | human gut metagenome | biome: human-associated habitat; feature: feces | place: USA | collected 1985/1987
ATCCAATTTTTCATTCGTTTGCTTTTGATATTCCAGTTGTTTTAACTCCACATTACTGATACGCTCAAAAAGCAAGGCGTTATTAGCAATAAATCTCCTCATTTCCACGAATGTACGCATAATACCAATGCTTACCTTAATCGCCACTTCGCTATGTAGAACACTCGCCAACATAGAGATTCCCTGTTCTGTAAATACATAAGGAAGAGTCCTACGACCACCATAATTATTTTCGTCCTGCGCAAAACTTGAAATGCCAGTTTGGCATCTCAAGTTCTGATACTCCTCTTTCGTGAGCTGAAAACGAAAATCTGGTCTCAAATTTTTTTGAAAATTTTTTGATTTTGGGTGAGAGTTTTTCCGATTTTTTGTACCTATATAAGTGAAGGGGTTTTTAAGCCGCATTTCAAAAAATCCAGAGGGGAGATTCAAACGATATGTACGATACCGCAAGACGGGTCGCACTCGTCAAGCAGCGGGCACGGTCGCCGCTCCGGGGCAGACCGCCGCATGGGGCAGCTTCGGCGCAATGCTGTTGCGGGAGGACGCGGGCGGCTATGTGCTGGTGGCCGTCGTCTCCTTTGCCGCGGCGGCGGCGATCACCGCGCTGTGCTTCCGGCTCAGAAACAGAGAAAACCAGAAAAAAGGCGGGGCGGACAAACCGAACCGACACGAACAGGAGAAGAAAAGCCAATGAAAAAACGAATACTTAGCATACTGCTCGTCTGCTGCATGGTGCTGACCATGCTGCCGACAGCGGCGTTTGCAGCGGTGAGCGATTCGCTGGGCAACACACCCGAGGAAAATCAGGCGATTTTGGATCAGCTCTCCGCCCTGACTGGCGGCAGCAGCGACCAGGTGCTTTCCATGCTGAACGCTTTGGGGCTGCTGGATCAAGACGGCAATTTCAAGGTGGATCAAACCATCACGCTGGACGGTCAGGTGTTGACACTGGCGGCTGTCATGGAACTGCTGGAAAATCCCGCCACGGATCTCACCCGTATAGCCGACGTGGATGGGACTCCGGTGGCGCTGGGCGATTTGAAGACTATGATCCAAATCGAACAGGAGCTGCAGCGGATCAAGGACACCTATTTCTCCGGCAGGGAGTTTACCGGGGAAGCTCTGGAGAATCTCAACAGCCTGATGGAGCAGATGGAGCTGCAGGGCATCAGTTTGCGGTATTCCGCCACAGCGCCTGAGGGCGTTGAGACGGTGGATATGAGCGGCATGATGAGCCAAACGCTGGGGAATCTCGCAAACAACACCTGGAACTCCGGGCCTTTTACTGTATACAGAGGAAAACCGGCCGGCTTTTCCTACCGCATTCAAAAAGGCCAGCTCAGCGATTATATCACCAATGTGGAGGTCTCGATAGGCGCGGTGAGTGGGGTCGAGCAAAGCGACGGGTCCTACAAGCTGACCTATGACGTAGGCTCGACTTTCAGTTTAGGTGGTTGTAAAATCACTGTCAAAGTTACAACCAAAGGAAGTACCCAAGCCTGGCACGATAATTCTTATTCCTATGGCGACCTGCTGGGGATGATTGAATTTTACGATGCGGAAAATCTGGTGTTCTATGACGGCGCCGCTTATGCCGACCACTGTCAGCTCAAGCTAAAAAAGACGGTTGGCGTCCCCACAATACAAACATCAATGACCGCGCCGAGTTATGTTGAAGAACTCAAAAATACAACCGTATTATATGATGATTTGTTTATTCCTTTGCTGGCAGAAAGCTACACTGGCGGCAGTGCCGACAATTCGGACTTTATTGCGCTAAGCAATACCATCGGAATTTTGGAGGGTGCCCGCAACTCAGTGTCTTCCAGCAACTCCACCAAATCTTATCAGCCATACCAAATCGACGCCAGCATCGAGTTTAGCTGGAGCGGAGACATAGTTGCCTATAATGGCTCTGCGCCGTATGGCAATTATATTTCTGCAAACCCGATACCCTATGCCCCGTTCTGTCTGACGGAGTACAAGCTCGATGGAACAGCTCTGACGCTCACCACCGACGGAAAGAAAACGGAGAACTGTACGATTAACAATGGCAGTATGGTCAGCATCTCCTTGCAGTCTACCACGCAAAACAGAGAGAATCATCAGTACTATCTGCCCTTCGAACTGTATCTGAAGAATGTAAATAGAGATACCCCAAATTCCACCACCACCGCCACGACCAGCAACGTCACCGCCAAGCTGTTGGACGCGGACGCCCCCACCATTCAAAGCGTCACGGCCCCGGCGGGAACCTATGCCAGCGGACAGCACGTGCCCATCACAGTTACCTTTAACGAGTTCGTGAATCTTAGCAACGCCACCGTGACCATCAATGGCAAAGTGTATAGCGCCGCTGAGCTTTCCATGAACAACTACGGCGTCACGGCAATGCTCTGGTACCCAGTGCAGGATGCGGATGACACCACGGTCACCGTCAATGGTATGACCGGTGTGGAAGATGTTTTCGGCCATCCGTTGGATACCGCACTCTATCAAAGCAACTCGATTGCCGACGTTACGCTGAAGAGCGTCTTGATGCGTAACGCTCCCACCGCACTGACCGCCGACTACGACAACGGCAAGGCATCGTTCACGATGAACGCCAACATGGAGCAGGTCTACAAGACCGTATACAGCAATTATCACACCCCGGAAGGCACAGATCCGAAGGAAGCCCCGTTCTGCCTCGAGCTGAGGTACGACTCCGCGGTTGAACCAATCCATCTGCAGGTCTATCTGGACACAGAGAAGGAAGCCTTCACCATTAGCGACTATGCAATCGCACCCGCGGCTTACACCCGCACCTATACGGTGACGCTGCAGGCCAACGAGGGCACGAAAGACGCTCCTGACTGGGTGAATGTTCTTCCCCTGACCCGGCAGTTCACGGTGGCAAAGAAAGTTTCCGCGCACACGGTGAAGGTCGTCCAGGAAGCGGATGACGCCGACTATACGATTTCCCTCGCCGATTCCGCCCGCCCCACGCTTCAGGCCAAGGTTTTGGGGGCAGGCGGTGAGCAGGCCAGCTACATCACCGGTAAATGGAGCAGCAGTGACCTGGACATTGCCACCATCGACGAGGATACCGGCCTTGTTGCCACCACAGGAACCAAGGTGGGAACCGTCACCTTTACCTTTACGGCGGACAACGGGACTGAGGACACTGCCGATGATGTGACGGGCCAGTCACAGCCCTATACCGTGACGGCAGGCGATTCCCTGGCACTGGTGATTCCCGGCGGCTCGTCCATCGTGACGCGGGTAAATCAGCCCGCCACCGTGCTGTGGAGCTCCAACGCCGCGCTGATGGCGCCGAACAAAGAGTTCAATTACAGGATTGACCTGTATGAGGGCAACTACGCGAATGAGGCGGCGCTGAGCGGCCGCAAGCCCGTTGCGACTTATACCGCCGACAAGGATAAAAACAGCGTGCGGATCGGGGAGAATGTGCTCTCCAAGCTCTCCAACGGCAATACCCCTGCCTACACGGTATTGGTCTCCATGCCGCACCCAAACGCCGGCGGTGAGGACGTCCGCCTGTCGGCACTTGCCTGGATCATCGTGCAGGCACCGCCTGCCACGGCCAAGCTGACACCGCCCCAGAGCATTTACCTCAAGGATACCGACGGCCCCGTCAATATCGACTGGTCGGTGGAAAACGCCACTGAGGGCGCCCCTCCGCAGCCCACGCTGACCATTACCCGGGTCACAGAGGACAACACCACCACCAAAGTGGTGGACAGTGAGCGCCTATCCGGCACCTCCGGGAGCTTCCCCCTGTCATTACAGAGTGTGCAAGCCGGCAATCTGAAGGACACCTATCAAGTGGTTTTGAGCGTGGAGAATCCTGGTGAGGAATCTCCCAGCACCGACTCCTTCCCCCTGTATGTCTACGATGCCGACGCACTGAAGGTGCAGGATGACGAAGGAGACACGATTTCTGCGCTGACCATGGACAATACCTCCAAGGTCAGCGGCAGCCTGCCCACCGTTACAGCTGAAATTTTGCAGCTGCGCCAGGAGTTGGGGCTGATCGAGTACATAGGCATCAACTATGACAAGTACGGATGGAACTCCTTTAAAGACGGCATCCGGTGGCTCTCCAGCAACAACAATGCCATTTCCGTCAACTACAAGCAGGGCGGACTGTATGAGGACATCAGAAACTTCTCCTTTGATTCCTACCTTCCCGAAACCAAAATGGCGCTGTCCGGCTTGGCCAACGGCACCGCAACCGTCACGGCTACCCATGCCGCCACGGGCATGAGCGCCGCCGTACAGGTGACAGCGAAAACGCTGCAAAATAAGTTCTATCTCTTCCAGCTGACGCCTGCAGCGGAAACTACGCTGCAATACACCGACGGCAAAGGTGTGCCCAAAACGGTCACGACCAACAGTGAAGGCGTGCTGGCGCTTTACGAACCCAACGGAATCGCCAGTGAGGTGTCTCTGCGGTCCGGCTCCGGCGCGGATATTTATCTGGGCACCATCTATAAAGAAAATCTGCGTTCCGGCGAGCGGGATGCCACAAAACTGCAGCTTTATCCCTTGAATACCTTCAGCCTTCGGCGAGTCGCCCGGGCATCTGTGACGCTCATCACGCCGGGCGGCGATCCGCTGGCGAACAAGACGGTGACCGTTCGTGGCGGCGTTTATAAAAACGGAGGCTACTGCCAGACAGCTCTGCTGGGCTCCAGGGCAGGAGCACTTGTCAGCGGCATCACCGGCGACACCTATACCACGGATGCGGCGGGAAATATAACCGTCTATCTGGATTCCACCCAGTTCTGGTCGGCCGAAAAGGGCGAGAGCAACACCACGGCGCTTTCCGCTCTGGATCAGCTGGAGTACATTCTGGAGATCAGCGCAATTGACGGCGACAAGTACTATCCGCTGCTGCTGACCGTCAACGGCAAGCTGGGCGTGGACGATGTAATGCGCACCGCAGAGGGCGTTGTCTCTCTGGAGCGCGTGCCGGCGGGGGAGGAAAACAAACCCTTCATTGTGGCGCAAAGTGTTGATTACGGTCTAGCCAACGGTCAGAAGGTGGATGTCCGCAGCTCGACTGGGAAGATTGGACCTAACAGCAGCTTTAAAACAGCAAGACTGCACACCACCATGTTCCTCTGGGGCGAGAAGATTGCCAACGCGCGGAATTACAGTCTCAAGCTGGTGGACGAATACGGCGTTATTCCTGCCGCTCAGAGCAGCAGTACCAAGCAGTATCCCTTCTCATCCATCCCTGTAGCGGAAAACGATCTGACCCTCACCGAGGCCACCATGACCACCTCTGGATGGATCGCCGACGGCAAGGATGTGGGTATGAAAACGCAGCTGAGCCTGAACGGCAGCCTGCTACAGGAGAAAATAATGCCCTTCCGGGTCGTTGATCTGACCCGAGTGCCCAAGGTGACAGAGGATGACCGCGTCACCGGTATTCTGGCGACGATGGGAGCCTCCAGTATAGTGAAGGGAGTCGACTTTGGCGGAGTGGGCGATAGTAACATTCTCAAGGTGCTGACCGGACGGCTGGATGATCTGAGCGGTCCGGTGGACACTTCCGTGTTCAAAATGATTATCACCCCCAGCGAAGATCCCTCCGTGTTCCGTGCCATGATTTGGGCCGGGTACAATACGCTGGAGATGGAGGACATGGACTATTCCGAGGACGGCGTGGCGTTGGGTGCGAATGTGCTGACGCAGAATCTGGAAGTGGGTGTGCCCGGGACCGGGGACCTGAGCCAGATGGCCCAGGGCACCTATGATCCCAAGGGGGACTACAAAACCAACTCCTTGGCCGACAATGTCACCAGCACGGATCTCAACTTGCAGTTGGAGGGCTTTTACGAAGCGGAAATCCGCTATAACACCGAAAAAAAGGAGTGGGAGGTTTTCACCGTAGGCGGAGGATTTACCGCCGGCGTTGGTGTGGGCTTCTCCTTCAGCGTGAACGCCATGGCTGGCCCCGTGCCGTTGACAGCAACCTTTGAGCTGGGCGGTGCCATTCAGCTGGATTTCCGTACCGCAGTGCGCTACGGCCAGCAGGGACAGGATACAGAGCTTGCCTGGAGCGATCCCACGGCCACGGCAGTGAATGACTTTTTGACCACGCTGCGTATCAACGCCTATGTCCACGCGTTTGGCGGCATTGGCTTTGACTATTCGATCGTGGCGCTGAAGATCGGCCTATTCGGCAATTTGGATGTGGACAGTCAGAATAAGTTCCTTTCCCGCACCTATCTTGCCGACGAGACAAAGCGCCAGATCAACGGTCAGGCTCTGGGGATCCAAAGCGAAGTGGGGATCAAATTTGTGGCAACCTTCCTGTTTATCTCCTACGAGGCGGTGATCGCCTCCGGAACCCTTGGAGCCACCAGGACTTTTAATGACTGGAAAACAATCGACGACTACTGGAATAGCGCCACCAGTGGGCTGAGCCTTGCCTCGCTGCGGATGGCGGCGGCCCAGAGCGGAATGCAGGTGGCTTCTGGCAGTGCAACGCTCCAAAGCCGGGACTATCTGGAACAATATGCCCGTACCTGGGGCCAGCCCCAGCAGCGGATGATGCTGTTCTCTCTGAACTCCACCAGTGGGCTGGAAAACATCCAGACCAATGCCAACCCCACATCCTATCCACAGCTCAGCGATGACGGGAAGGTATTGGCCTACATCAACGACGGCAACATCGGCAATATTTACGCCAGCCGGGCACATTTCTCCACCCTCAATGGCGGCGTCTATACTCCATCCAGTGAAATTGACGCTCCCGCAGAGTTCCCCGGCTACGGCGACACGAGCGTTTCTCTGTCCGGCACTGACAGCTTCGCGGCGGCGGCTTGGGTTCGCATGGGCACCGAGCTACCGGGTAAAAATGCCGGTGATCCCGTGACATTGGAAGAGCAAAACCTGCTGATGAACAGCACGGAGATCGTAGCGTCCGTCTATAACGGCTCAACCTGGACTTCCACCCGCCTAACCAAAGACGGCACGCCGGATCTGGCCCCAGCCACGGCAGTGAGCGGCAACGGCAAGGCCATCGTGTTCTGGCGCAGCGTCTACACCCCTGATCCCGGTACGCAGGGCAGCAACAACCTGCTGAACTTCACGACCAGAGATTGTATCATGTACCGTTGCTATGACAGCAGTAACGGCACCTGGAGCGAGTCCAAAATGCTTTATAACGGTGCTACTGGCAGCGTGAAGGCGTTGCAGGCGGCCATGCTGCCCGACGGAACCGCTATGGCGGTTTACTCGCTGGACCGCAGCGGAACCGGAGATACCTCTGCCTACGAGATCGCCTATTGTACCGTGGCTGCTGACGGAACTCCCGGTACAGCCATGCTGGCGACCTGTGACAGCAATCTTGACGAAAACCCCCAGGTCGTTGCAGCCAACTTCGGCAGCGGGGATGACCGATTTGTTATCGGTTGGCATAGTGTCCGAGACGGCAGCAGCGATATTCAGCTGTTGGCTGTGGACGGTAGCGGCACCATGTCCAACAGTTTCCCCGGCTCTTTGTCTGCCCTGACCAGCAGCGGCAACGCCGTCATGGGCGGAGACTTCCGCTTCGCTTCCCTCAGCGGGGATCATCGCAGCCGCAATGATCTTACCATCGTCTGGAATGAGACTGTCAATAACGCCAACGGCGCGGTAGATCACGGCATTTTGAAGGCGGCCAAGCTGCGCTATGCCACAAATACCTACACTCTGTCCGCACCATTGGAACTGGCAGAGCTGCCGGATCGCACGCTGGCTGACCACTTTGATGCCTATGTCAGCGGCAGCAATCAGGTGCAGGCTGCCATTCAGGCCACCCGGTATGACGATGAAAAACCGGAGGTAATCGGCGGCGTGACCGTTCCGGGTGAGGAAACGATCCTCTATACCGCTACTTCTAATTTTATCACCGATGCGGTGGCAGTGGAACAGATCGGTGTGGATTATGCAACGCTGGCGCTGAACAGCCTGACACCCATTCGCTTTACCATCCGCAACACCGGGCTGAACGATGTGACAAACCTAACGGTCAGCCTTGGCAGCGGGGAAACCGCCACCCTTACGGAAAAACTGCTGCCCAATGAAAGCACCACCCTTACCGTCTGGCACCATGTGAGAGACCGCGTGACCGACCCGAGCTATACCATCACCGCCGCCGGCGGCATCAACGAAAACGGCACAGTGTATCTGGATTATCCCGACATTGGCATCTCGCAAATGGAAGTGATTGCGGAGAGCGCCGGCAAGCGCACGGTGCGCATGACCCTCTATAATTCCTCTGCCGCCACGCTGGCCGACGGAAAGAACCGCGAGGTGAAGCTTGCGTTCTATGCGGATGATCTGCATACCGAACCTGCAGAGGTAGCCTGCACCACAAACGGCGTATCGGTTAGCGGTAATGAAATCACCATTTCCGAAGACAGCGCCCTCGCCCGCATTGATCAGGGAACCTTTACACTGGACCTGACCTATGATCTGGGCAAGTATATGACATCCATTGGCAAAACCGAGATCCCCAATGTGGGTACCTATCTGTACGCCGAGGCGTGGGCGGAAGGCCTGATCGGTGGAACGGGAAGCAATCAGCGACTGCCGGAGTATAACGGCAGTGACAGCGAGGCCAGCGTCCATATGACCGGCGCACTGGCTCGCACCGGAGAGCAGCTGACGATGGATGTGACACAGGGGAACGACGGCAACGGTCACAGCACCGCCGCCATTACCCTGCGCAACAACTGCCTGCAGCCTCAGACTAGCGCAGAGCTGGTGGCCACGCTGCTGGATGCTGCCGGGGCCGTTCTGGAAACGAAAAAGACCAGTATTGGCGGTGCCATCTCCGGGGAAACCTTCCAGACGGAAACCGTCACCTTCTCCCGGCTTGGCACCCGCGTAGTGGTGCGAGCCGCAGTGCCCGGTAATGACCTTCTGACCTTTGAAGGTCTGGCAGTGGGGCTCGGCGATTTTACCGCCAACGGAACGAACTATACCTATACGCTGCAAAATGATAGCGGAGCAACATCTACGCTAGTCACAGCGGTGTCTGGAAACGGAGAGCCCGTGAGCATCAACGGACAGGCTCTGTCCACCGGCGGCAGCGCAACCGTTGCCATCCCCAACAGCGGCACAACCGACATTGTCGTGAGAATCGGTGCTAAAACCTACACGCTGACGATTCTGCGCAATAGCGGCACAGGCGGCAATGAAGGCAATAGCGGCACAGGCGGCAATGAAGGCGGTAGCGGCAGTGGCGGCGGCAGCGGCTACAGCTACTACACCATCAAGGCAACTGCCGGGGCTGGCGGCTCCATTTCTCCCTCCGGCAATGCTAGCGTCCGTGAGGGCAGAGATCAGACCTTCACCATCACTCCGGATAAGGGCTATGCTGTCGCCAACGTCAAGATTGACGGCAAGAGCATTGGCGCGGCGAAGTCCTACACCTTTGAGAATGTCAGCAGAACCCATACCATCGAGGTCATCTTTATGAAAGCCAACGGTAACCCCCGGACCGGCGTGTTTGTGGATGTAGCCACCGGCAGCTATTATGAGGATGCTGTGGATTGCGCTGTTCTCTTTTCACTACAAGAAACAAATTAATGACATTTTGAGCTGCGCCGCTATCCAAGCGCGGCAAGGAGACAGCATTATGAAAAGAATCACAAGAATCATTCGTCCAATAATCTGCATAGTTGTCCTTCTCGTTGCTATGACCACGGCAGTCAGGGGCTGCTATCAGAAAGAGACAGAGCCTATCGACATTCCCGGCAGAACGCCTTCCGGCACATCTGCGCCTCAGCCATCAGCGACTCTCGCGGGCGAAGTTATCCCCTCGGTGGACAGGCAGACAGAGTTGGCGGAAGCCAGAGCGAAGAATCCCGACACCGTGGCGTGGCTGTACATCCCCGGCGCGGAGGTGGACGACCCCGTGATGCAGGCAGAGGACAACGGCCACTACCTGTGGCTGGGCGAGGACGGCGAGTACAGCACCTGGGGCTGCTACTACGCCCACTGCGAAAACAAGTTCGGCGGCCGGGACAGACTGGACGCCAATACCACGATTTTCGGCCATTCCGCCAGCAACTGCGACCCCAACGGCCCCAAGTTCACCAAGCTCTACCGGTACATGGACGCGGACTACGTGAAAGATCATCCCTACATTTACCTCTCCGTGACAGGGGAAGATCTGGTTTTCCAGATCACGGCGCTGTTCATCACGGACATTGAGTTCGACTACATTGTCCCCAATCCCACAGGAAGCGAGCTGACGGAATTCTTCCGGACGGTCGCACGAAAGAACTGGCTGAACTTTGACGGCGTGACCTTCTCGGAGGGCGACACCGTCCTGACCCTCTCCACCTGCTGCCGGAAGTATGACAAGGCTAACAGCGGCAATCAGCGGCTGGTGGTCATGGCAAAGCTGCTGCCGGAGGGCGCAACCGCACAGGAGTTCAGCGTATCCCTTGTGGATAGTCCTGAAATGCCCTAAAAAAAATCAGAATACGACGATAATAGGATACCCATCCTTGCGGTACTGAAAAGCAGCGTATGGTATAGGGAAAACGGTGGCTGCTCTGTACGGGGCGGCCGTTGTTTTTGCTGTCCCAACATTTTTCAGATGAAAGGGACCTATGCGTATGACAGGAGCGCACAGACCTCCCCAGGTACCACACGTTTCTTCCTCTCCATCCATCTGCCTCATTTATCATGCATGATTCCGTGTAGTTATTGGGCTTCAACATGGCTTGCTGTCTTACCCACATGCATGACCTCATATGAGATTTCTGTTCGTCAGACCAGAGATTTGCCCGTGAGTTAGTATGTTCCTCACATCCAGCTTCCTTCAGATTCCACCTATTTATACGGCATCATGCGGAGCCAGCAGGGCGAAGAGCCCACCCGCTGGTTCCGCATGGAGCGCACCACCGGCCAGTACGAAACCATGCCCATCCCGGATACCGACCACCTCTGCGGTGTCTGGAACAACCAGCTTGTGCTGTTCCGGGAGCGCTGCGCCGAACCATTCACTTCCGATAAAATGTCCGATTACAGCCTGGCCGGCAGTTATTCTTCCCGGTTCCAGAACACCAGTTATGACGTTGTGCTGTACGACCCCGTCACCGCCCAAAGCCGGCGGTTATACAGCCTGAACGAAAATTCCGGTTCTTTCACCCATGCCGCGCTGTATGGGGATTCTCTCTATCTGAATACCAGCATTTGGGAGAATCCGGATGATACCCCGTTCAACGCCATCCGGCTCAACCTGCGCAACGGGGAGCAGACCGCGCTGGAATCCCTTTTGGGGATCGACCGTTCCGATTATCCTTACGGTTATCTGTTGGGTTCTTCCACGGTTGCCAACCTCTACTCCCAAAAATGGGGCACCATGATGCTGTTTCGTTCCAACAGCGGTCAGGGCGGCGAAAGCCTGCTGCTGAACTTTGCCGCCGGCAGCGTGTTCCACACCAGCTGGCAGGCAGGTGAAAGCACCTATATTGCCGCCGAATCCCCTGTGGGCCAGTTGTTGCTGCTTTCCTGGGTGTATGATGATCTTTCGGACAACTGGTTCCAGACCTACCAGCAGTACCTTGCCCCCGCCAGTGATCCCACCATCATGACCCCCGTTGCCATGTGGGAACCGGGGCAGTAAACCTCCGCCCCGTAGGCGGTTGTAACCAATTTTTTACCAGTGTAAATTGATGGTTTGTTCACGGTTTGTTTACGTCGCGGCGGTTGTTATTGCCGGGGCAGTGTGGTATACTCACCCCCAAGATGTATCTGAAAGCAAAGAAGCCGACGAATTTTTCGCCTTTTCAGCTACACCCTAAGAAAGGGGGAATCTGCATGAAACATCTGCGTTCCTTTTTTGCGGTGCTACTGGCCGCAGCCGTCTGCGCGGCGGTGGTGCTGTTTTCCGGCTGTGGGGCATCCGTTCAGGTGCAGCAACTTACCATCCCCGGCGAGCGCGGCAGCATCCATGCCACGCTGACCACCCCTGCCAATGCCGAAAACATGCCTGCCGTGGTGATCTGCCACGGCTTTACCGGCAACCGCCAGCTGGACGGCCACGCCAAGCCGCTGGCCAAAACGCTGGCCCAGCACGGCATTGCCAGCATCGCCATTGACTTTGCGGGCAGCGGCGAAAGCGTGGAGCCGTTCACCGCTTACACCCCCGCCAACATGCGGGATGATATCACTTCTGCCATCACCTACCTGACCGACACTGTGGGTGCCGACCCGGAGCGCATCGGCCTGCTGGGCCACAGCATGGGCGGCCGCGCCGTCAGCGTCTACCTGAAAGATTCCATCAAAGCCGCCGCCCTGTGGGCACCGGCGGATAACACAGGGCTGGACGGGCTGGAATTTCTGGACCACAGCGCCGAGGGCCGCCAGGCTATTTATGACGGTGCCATACAGAACGGCGTGCTGGACCTGCCCAAGTGGGGTGTAACGATCAGCGCCGATTTTGTGCAGCAGGTTGCCGACCAGGACCCCACCGCCAGCCTGCGCACCTACAACGGCCCTCTGCTGCTGGCTTATACCGCCGGGGATGCCGAATTGCTGAGCCAGACCACCATTGACCTGACCCGCCAGGCTGCCGCCGAACACAGCGGCCCTCTGGTGGACCTGACCGGCCAGTATGAGGACGCCACTCACAATTTCACCGCCGCATCCGGCAAAAAAATCGACGATTTCTCCGTCCGCCGCCGCATCGAATCCGCCACCGCAGAATTTTTTGAAGAATATCTATAACCCATCCCTATTTGCCGCCGCCCCACCGGGCCGCGGCATTTTTTATGATAATTTTAAGGTTCATGGCGCAGAGAACCCTTGCCATATGCCGCAAACCTCCCCCTCATCCGTAGGGAACGGTCTTGACCGTTCCGAACCCCTGCCATATATCCCTCAACAAAATTTCATTTCTAGGGCAACACCGCACAATTCCCGCCTTGCGGCTTAAGCACCGCTCCGGCAGCTG
>OHQN01000418.1_pt1 | contig 12803 bp, 8 predicted proteins | sample 1578161 | NCBI WGS metagenome assembly OHQN01 (sample SAMEA3879554, study PRJEB24766) | human gut metagenome | biome: human-associated habitat; feature: feces | place: USA | collected 1985/1987
TACTACCAGAATCACAGCCCTCCGCAAGGACATCCGGGACAGTAAGGAAATCGAACAGCGTTCATCCAGAGATTTTTACACAGTATATCTACAGTGGTGCATGGACAATGCTCTAAGTCCACTGGCGCAGAAAACCGTTATCAACTACTTAAAGCAAAACAGTCGTCAGTATAATCTGGAGTACACCAACAAAATCTCCATAGGCGACGGACGCTTTGCCAGAGGCTTTTGGGGTATCCGGCTTCTGAAAAAATAAGAACAGACTCAAAAGTACGTGTACTATCCGTACTAAGTGTACCGAATCGGTACGCATTAACCCCGGAGCTTTTGACGCTGGTAGATGATGGAAGAATTTCGCTGACACCGGCTGTGGAGATTTCCTATTTGAGCCAAGATGAGCAGTATGCGCTCCTGGAGGCAATTCAGAGTGAGGACAGAACGCCGTCCCTCTCCCAGGCGCAGCAGCTGCGAAAATTGAGCCAATCCGGGGAATTGGACGCTGACCGTGCATTGCAAATTATGTGCCAGCCGAAGGCCAACCAGATGGAAAAAATCAGCTTGGATTACGGCGAGCTGCGTCGATTCTTTCCAAGACGCTATACACCAAGAGAAATCCAAGCGGCAATTCTCAAATTGGTAGAAGCGGATTATAAGCGCCGCCAGCGGGCAATGGAGCGGTGAGGTGCGCATGACAGATTTTCAGCACAGAGACATTCTGAATATCAAAGAAGCCGCAGCCCGTGCCAAGGCAGAAGGAATGAATATCAGCGAGTACACCCTTCGCCGGATTATCCGCACCGGGAAAATTCCTTGCCGCATTGTAGGGCGCACCTACCTGATCAGCTGGGAGAAGCTGATAAGCTGGGTCAACTGTGTGGATGGCTGTGATAATCTGAATTGGCCGCAGCTTTGAAAAAAGGCTGCGTTGCTCCTCTTGTATCTACAATATATCCCATCTTCCGCAAGTGCCGTACAACCTGTTTCCCGGTGGCGTTGCAGTCAATAGCCTCCTGCACATCCGCCCGGTAGATGTTGTACCGGGTGGGTTTCCCTGCCTGTTCGTCCAGCCACACCTGCCGGGTTGGGGCTTTATGGGGATGCTCCACCACGGATAGACCATGCTCCCGGCACAGGCGGTCAGAGGTATCCCGCAGACACTTTAACTCTTTCTTGGAGAAATTGTACTTGCCGCCGTCCTTGAAAGACACGGAGTTAATGCAAAAGTGGTTATGCAGATGCTCCTTGTCCAGATGGGTGGTAACAATAACCTGAAACCGATCCCCCCACATCTGCCTTGCCAGTTCCACCCCCAAAGCGTGACACTGTTCCGGTGTGACCTCTCCCGGCTTGAAGCTCTGGTAGCCGTGCCAGGCAATATAGCCGTCCTCCTTGCCGTAGCGTTGTTTGGTGAGAATCATCTGCTGCAAGGCAATGTCTTTCTGGCAGTTAATGGCGGTGACGAATTGGCCGTCCGCTGTCTTGTCTGGATTCTGGGTGTAGGAAAACACATTGAAGAAATCCTCCAATCCCGGCTTCACCGTCTTATCCGGATTTTCCACATAATCTACCAAGTCTTTTAACCGCCCCTGGATATGCCATAGCTTTGTAGTCGCCATCTACACCGCCTCCTGTAGCCGCAGAATCAGCCCGGAAAGCCGCTGCTGTTCCGGCATTGGGAGAAGTGCCGTTATAGTGTACAGTTCTTCCAGCAACTCCCAGAACACATCCGGCGGCCTGCCTTTCGGCTCCCGGCCCAGGCAACATTGCCGGACATACCCGGATACACTCATACCGCAACGTCTGGCGTTGCGTTCAATTTTGTCTTTCTCTTTTAGGCTCAACCGCAATTGAAGTCTTGTGTCGTTTTTCTTCATAAACCTCCTGTTGATTCTTAGAATAGTCCACACCCGGAAGCGGTGTGGATTCTGGATTTGTGCCAACAAATCCGATGCTCGCTACCTCTAAGGACATACCCTCAGACTTCTTGGCTTCGTGGATAAAATGGAACACACAGGCCGGACACTATGTGTTCCACTGAGAAACGAGGACGACGGAATCATTTACACCGACTGCTCCCAATTTCACTATTTTCCTGACAGCAGGATGAAATATGGCACTCTCATCTGCCTTTCGACTGCTGTCAAAAAGCTACAGGATTTGCATCTAATTTTTGCCATTTGCCTGCAATTTTCGGAGATTCTTGCAGTCAGAAGAAGCTTTTCAGGAAATTCCCAGCCTTTTCCGCACTTCTTTCCGCAGTCTTTTGATTCCCGGACGAAGCTTCCGGTGCGGCTTCCGCTGGAACAGTTCGGACAATGGCATTCCCTAATACTTCCAGTAACGTCTTTCGCAGAGAATCATTGACCTGCTGAACAAAGTGCCGCTTCGCTTCTTCCTCGTCCAGGTAGCTCCCGTAGGCATTTACCGCCGCAATGATAAACTGGCTCATGGATCGTCCGCTGCTGCTCAAAATCTCGTTGGCTCTCCTGGCCTCCGGCTTGTCGAGATTCAAGCGGAGCTTGATATTCCGAATGTTTTCAGCCATTGCGCAGATGATATTCCGTCAGGAACTCGTAGCCCTTGGCGGTAGCACAGATGTCATCATCGAAGGTGACACGACTGCTGTCCAGCTTGGCAAAATTCCGCAGCAGGCAGCCCCCGCCGCCTACCACATACAGCCGCATGAGGGACGGCGTATAATCATGCACTTGGAGCCGACGGAGAATTTCCTGGGCATACCGACTGGCCGCTGTTTTCATGATCTTGAGATATTCCTTGGACACATCCGCATCACCCGTGCGCAGGTACGCCTCCACGATGCCCTCGTCCATGACCACCTGGTACTTGTTCATAACCGCCTCCAGGATGGCGTTCACGCACTGCTGAGTCCCAAATTTCTCTGTGTACATTTTATTGGGAATGGCATCCCCATCCCGAAGATACATGAGATTCATGGTGCCGTTGCCAATATCGCAGAGCAATGTCATCCCTTTCAGGTCATCCAGCTTGTCCGCAATGGCGGCGTACCCTTGGGGGAGAATGTCCGCACCGACTATGCAAATTTTGTACCGTACTCCCTTAAACGAAAATTTCACTTCCTGATTCTTCAGCAAGTAGGCAAGATAATCGTCCTTCTGCTCCAACACCCAGCTAAGGGGCAGCCCGGCGGAGAGATAAACGTCTGCCTCTGTCAGCCGTTCCCGGTTCAGTTCCATGGCAATGGCGGCCAAAGTGAGGATGTAGTAATCCTCGTCCAGGGTTTTCTCAGCGGTATAGGTCTTGTGACCCTCACCGATCAGGTAGTAGCGGCCCTCGTAGACCAGCATATTCTTGGTGAACAAAGGCTCCGTGTCGTAGGCGGTCAGGCCGGTGTGGAAGCAGAAATTTGCTGTTTTCATGTTTCCGTACCCGGCATCCACGCCGATGATTTTAATGTTGTTGATTGTTTTCAATTGGTTTTCCTTTCAAAATTTAGATTTTTGCACACCTATTTGACCTCGCCCCCGTGCGCCCTGGATTCATCTAATGCCCGACAGCGAATCGGGTCCATGGGTTCCCACCCCTGCGCTTCCGCCCAGCTCTTTCGAGAAGTATCATTGTCCAACGCCCGCCGTCGTCGCCTTGCCGGTTGCAAACCTGCATTTAAGGCCCGTGGTTGTCGCTCACATAAAATGGTCATGGCGCAGAGCCTCCCGGCTCGGGTGGGGGAGAATGTATCAGATGAATGGTTATGAACTTGTCAAGGTACATGGAGAGGGACAATACCCCTTCACCTATCGCGGTGAAAACGGGGTTTTGTTAGGGGACTTTGGGAAAAATACTTATTTTTCATTGATATTCCACAAAATTCGTGTTGAGAAATTAGTGACTATTACATCTCTTTCACGCTATTCTTGTTTCCCCAGATGTATCTTCTCATACTGCCCTACTCCAATGTCGTTCCTGCCCCGGAATCTCACCGGAGCGTTGCCTCGCTCTTATCCTCGCAAAGTCGTATCCCATTTTCTGGCAGGTATGCACTTGTCAAGCTGCACGGTTTCACACCGCCAATATTCATTCTCTCAATTTGGGGCAAAACAAAAGCACCGCAAGATGCCAACCACACAGGCAGAATTTCTTCTGTCTGAAGGTAAGCCTCTTACGGTGCTAGGGCAGTCTCAATGATAAACCATCATTGGCTCCGCATACGCGAATCGAGAACACAAATATTCAATTGCGGTATTTTAACCTGCTTATATTGTAGAATATATGTTCGTAAATGTCAAGAAAAAAATTTTTCCCCTATAATATGCTGCCGCCCTATTCCAATGCCGTTCCTGCCCCGGAGTTTCACCGCAGCGTTGCTTTGCTCTTATCCTCGCAAAGTCGTATCCCATTTTCTGGCGGGTATGAAATTGTCAAGCTGCACAGCCTCACATCACAATCCCCGCATCTGAAAAACAAAAAGCACCGCAAGACACTAACCACACAGGCAGGATTTCTCCTGTCTGAAGATTAGCCTCTTACGGTGCTTGGTAGCTCAATGATGTTACATCACTGTCTCCGCTTGCGCGATTTGAGTACGGGGATATTTAGTTATGATGATTTAGTCTGTTTGGGTTGTGGAACATATATTCGCAATTGTCAAGATATTTTTTTCTAACATTTCTTAAACAGACGATTGTTTTCAGTAACTCGTTAAAAGTTACTTGTCACAATCGGCTGTGGTATCATTTTATCTGCGGACAATATAAGACGCATATCCATTGTTTCTACATTGGAAGTGGCATCCAATACGTCCTGCTCAGTTTACATAAAACGTACATTCCGCATTGACCGCAGGTATACAGAAGCACATTTTACAGCAGTAAAAAGTCTGATTTTTTTCCGTAGCTTGTAATGTAGACACCTTTTTGTGCACGGGTCATTGCTACATAAAGCAGGCATTTTTCTGAAGTTATTGATTCTGCTTCGGAAACAGGGTCCGTTTTATTGATAGCAGAAGGTAGTGGAATGATTCTATTGTTCACAGCAGCAATAAAAACATATTTGAATTCCAATCCCTTTACTCGATGCATAGTAGCCACACGCAAGCCGTCGTAACTGCGGTCATCTGCCTTGTTTCTCTTAATAGCGTAGGAACGGATACCAGCTCTTGTAAATAATGCGATATAGTCGTCAACCAATTTTTTGGTCCGTGCAACTACGCAAATATCCATAAGTGCGATGCCGCTATTCTTGAGCTTTTTCACTTCGCCCAGCATGAAATCAAATTCATCATTGGCATTGCCGAAATTCTCGATAATCGGTTTTTCACCATGCGTAAGCGATTGGCACTTGCCTCCAATATCTGCCCCATCATCTAAATCATCAAAAGAAATCCCGTTCAATAATGCAAAGGCATGTTTTCGTATTTCCTCGGTAGTACGGTAATTGATTTTAAGGATGTTGCTGCGGCCACGCACATTGATGCCGCATTTTGATAACGTTGGATGGTTTCGATAAATACGCTGGTGGGAATCCCCCACAATGAAGATGTCATTCGGATGTTCTTCTCCGGCCAGTGCTCTAATCAGTCGATACGCATTGTCGCTAAAGTCCTGACCTTCATCGATGATGATACTTGTATATCTCGGCTTACTGCCGGTCGCCTGTAGGAGCTTCGTGCTTTCATACATGGCTGTGTTGATATCACGAATCTGGTATTCTTTCATCAAGTTCTGGTAATTCTCGAACACCTTCCATACCTGTATTCTTTTTTTGCGGTCAAGTCTGGTTCCACGGCCGTTCCTGGTTGCTTTCACATATTTATCGAGAGTAAGTGCTTCCTGTGCAATTACAATACGATTCCATTCTTCCTTGTAAAAAGGCACTTCAAATGGCAAATCATTGTTTGCAAGCAGAATCGCTTTCTCCCAAATGGGGTCAATGGCATCATCATATCCGATTTGGGCAGAAAAACTGGATTCACGAAGGAATTGATTTACCCAGGCATCCAGATGAATAACTTCTATTCTTCGGAGTTCTTCCAGGGTACAGATTTTACGCAGATTCTCTCGGATGTCAGCTGCGAGGTTTGCGGTAAAGGTCGTCATCAGGATTCGCTGCTGACCTTCGCATTTGGATGCCAGCTGTTTTGCCCGATGCATGGCAACTACGGTTTTGCCGGTACCGGCACCGCCAAGCACTCTTGCGGCGCCGGAATACGCTTTCCGGACAATTTTTCTCTGTGTTGGATGAAGAAATACACGCCATTTTTCCAGTGGTTCTGCCATAATTCGGCGCAATTCGTCTTCTCCATCGACTACAACAAAAGATTTCAGTGTTGCAGGAACATCTAATGCGGCTGCCAAATCTTCGTCGGAGGCAGAAGTATTCTGTTCTTCGGCAACAAGCTCCAAAACTTCCGCCACAGGGAACCCTTCTGCCAACCAAGAAAGATGTTCATAAGCATCCTGCGGCATAGCGGATTCAGCTTTGTAAAAATCCTCTTTATGAATAAAACTTCTGACAAAATCAAGCTGTGCCTCAGGGACACCAAGCTTCAGCAATTCGTCATCCTTTGCAAGTGCAAATAGAGCGACTTTTTCAGGTGTAGATACCTGTTCTACTACAGTCTGAACGTCAAACACCTGAATGGCACCTGTCTGAGGGTTGACTTCACAGCGCTTGTGCGCTGCCCATTGATAGGCTTCATCATGGTGATCCACCCACAGAAGCAAATACACGCCGGTTTCTTGCTGACAGACAACGATACCACGATAGGTATCATCTATACGTACGGAAAAAATCTTCTTATCTATTCCTGAATTTAGTTTCTCATAGTGGATGCCCGGGGACATGGGATCATTTCGGAACTTATTGACAAACTCCGTCACTTTACCTTGAATTTGTCTCGGAAGCCGAGCAAATGCCGTTAAAAAATCCGATGAAATGGCCACTTTAACATGTTCCGTCATTGGTTATCACCTCCAAAATAACTTGCAATATCCATATCCGCAGCATCCAGTAAATTCAGGATCCTCCACCCTAAAGTTTCGATTTTCTCCTGATCTTCTGCTTGCTCGGCTGTCATAAACCCAATTTTCCGATCAGGCCATGCAATTTCTACAGTAGCAACCACTTCTCCGTCGTTGCCTTCGACCTCGTAGCCAATGTTATCTTCATCCGGAACCGGCACACCAGCATTTTTTGCGATTTCGACAAATGCCTTGGCATCATCATCAAATAGGAGCTCCTGAATTGCATTCCAGGCATCACCAACCGCAGTTTCAGGTGCAGCGGTATCAGCATCAGCATGTATTGCAACTGGCAGTGCGAGATAATCCATGCGGCTCATACCTACAGACGATACTGCTATAAATTCATCCGAGAATTGCATCAGGTTATAGAATCTCCAAAGGCCATTCCACTCCTGCTCATATTTGTCTGTTCTACTGTCCTTTTCGTCATTGAGGACAGCGCAAACGGCAACAGCACCTTCTGTTTTTAATTCCGATGCAAGAATAGCAGCATGAATTGCCAGATGCGCATTGGAGCTTCTCGGGATCCAGCTGCCGAATATGGTCCCCGGGAATACGAAATCCCCCTTCGCAAAGTGTGTCTGGTCATTGACGGCTTTTACGACCATCTCCCAGTTATTGAAAGCAAGACTATTCTTCATCAGGGCAGGTTCTAGCAGAGACAGAGAATATGCGTATGCTTGTCCCTTAAAAACGATCTCTGCATCAGGCAGTTTCAGATATTCCAGCAGCAAGTCGAAGGAAGACAGTTTTGCCGGTTCGATGACATCTGCTTTTTGCTTCTTGATCATATTCTGATACATCATCTTGCCGGAAGGCATTTTTTCTGCTTCAAGTGTTGGCGTGTAGAAATCGCCCTGTGGGGCAAATACGCTTTGAACATCCTTGAAGCTCAGGGACCAAACACGGAATTTTCCGCTTCTGCGAATGGCTTCTCGCTTAATTGTATCATCAGAAACGATGTCTTTGTGATATAGGAACCCATCTGTGAATACGGCCACAGGCTTGTGATCCGGTGCGGAAACCGGCCAGAACACAAAATCCGGCTTGCAGGATACTGAAACACCAGAACCGGCATCCAGAAGCACCTGCGGCTCAATTTCCCAGGCTGCGTTCTCTATTTTCACATAATAACCATGTTTGCCATTGCGAATCGTGTCGCTTACGTTGGCTGCACCAACCTTGGTGCGAATTGCCTCCATAAAACGCTGTTCCAGTTCACTATCAAACAACGGATTGACAGGAATATCATTGATCTTATCAATCTTCTGAACATTATTTTTGCCAGAAAGAATCGATTTCAAAATTCTGATAGCCGCAGTCCTTGAAATATTGCCGATCTGCTGACTCTGGCGGTAGGCATACAGGCAATGGTAACACCCATCTTTCTGCGGGTCCTCTTTGCAGGAGCAATTTTCCATTACATGAAGTGCCTTCTCAAAAATTTCGATCAGAGCGTTCTTTTCGTGCATCAGCTGTTTCAGATAGCCTGTACCACCCGGAACAGAATCGTAAATGACCAGATACTGTTTTCGATAATCCGCATCGGGAACAGGGACTTCACTGACAGTTGCCCTTAGATGATCTACATTGCCGAAATACTCTTTCATCCCCAACATAAACGCCGCCACAAACGATTCCATTTTCACGGAAGTAGAATCCATTGTAGTCGCCGGAACAAGGAGCCGCAGAATCTCTGTGCTGAATTCCCGATACAGGAACAGGCATTCCTCATAAGCATCAGCTTGCATTAAAGCAGGTATCTTTCTTGTCTTGCAGGCGAAACTATGGTTGGTTTTTCCGTTTTGAGGTTGAATTTTGCCGCAATACTTACAGATTCTAAAGCCTTTGCGTACTTCTTCCACACCGGACACTGACAATTTTTCACCGGTCATGTCGCTCTCGCCAAAGTTGATTTCACGCAGCGTTGCTTTGCGCACAAACTCATATCCAAATGGAAAATCCTCGTTGTCCATACGATATGCGCTGGAAATATCGTGGTCCTCATCAACATCCACCAAGAGCTGCTTGCAATAGAAAATATTGCTTCGCTCCTCGCTTTCGTCGCTGATCATACTCTTTGTATAGTCCATGTTGGAGTAGACCATTTGAACCTTCAACATCGGTCTGACCTGTCCAGCATCCGCCCAGGCAGGACTGCCGCATTGCGGACAAGCAGAGGTGTTCTTTCCGGTTTCTTCGATTTGAGCATGAGAACAATTGGGGCAGAGTCTCCATCTTGCGGTCTGCGCCGTTGTCAAATCGACCTGGTCTATGGTCAGCTTCCGGCCGTCAACATAAAAGTTATTATTCGGCGCAAATTCACTGATTGCAGCGGATGCGCTGCGGCTGTATTCATAGACCATTTTTTCGTATTTTTTCTTTTGAGCCGGTGTTTCTTCGTCCTCCTTGCGATAGAGAACCGCTCGCAGAATAATCCCCGCTTCCGGGAACGCATAATTGGGCAGCAATCCCTCGTCAGACAGGAAATTAAAGATATTTTTCTTGCCAATTTCCTGAAGGACTGTAAGCAGTGCTGCTTCTTCATGCTTCAGTTCTTTGATTTCTTCATCATAGGAGCGGTCTTTGGGCTTATCTTCCAAATCACGGATCATGGTTTTCAGGGCATCCACGCTTGTTTTCAGTGCATCCTGCTGCTTTTTCAAATCCTGGAATGCATCCAGAATTTTGACATACATGGGGCTGTCATTTGCATCTTTTCCTCTGGCGAACAGCTGCAATTCTTCTCTTGCGCTGTCATCCAGGTATGCCGCAAACATCTGCATGAAAGAGTTCAGCTGGCGGGACAATGTGCTTTGTACATAATTCAAGAAATTGAAGGGGAACATATCATCCGGGCGGACATCCAATTTTTTCAGAACAGCACCCACTTTATCGGGAATTGCCCCATCCGGGATCCCTTTTTTGACCCAGGAATCCATGCAGAAGGCTACAAACTGTCTTTCAAGAACAGCAGAGGCCCGGAGGAAGATTTTCGGCGGCGTGACCTCGCCGGCAATCATTTCCAGGGGATCCGAATAGAAATACAAGTCGTGAGGTCTCGCATTCGCAACCGCCAAGGTCAGAGCATTGCCGTCTTTACGGCCGGCACGTCCGGCTCTCTGCAAGAATTGGCTCTGGGCCGGCGGCATGCTGCACAGGATAACCGTAGACAAATCACCAATATCAATGCCCATTTCCAGGGTCGGCGTACAGGATAATACATTGGGGTCCCAAATCTCCCGGGTATCTTTACCACGCTTAAAATCAATTTCCAGCTGCTCTCTATCAGGACGCTCTAATAAACCCGTGTGCTCTCTTGCATTGATACGGACCAAATCACCGCCGCTGTAAAGGCGACCATAATAATTGATTTCGCCTGTATCGTATTCTTCCAGGGTGCCGCCACAGGCAGTTCTTTGGCAGGGCGCACCAAACCAAAGTGCTGCATTTTCTGCTGCAACAGCATATACAGAACCGCATTTGTCACAACGCATCTGCATCACATCATCTGTGACAAAGACCCGTTCCTTATTTAGCCCGTAAATCTTATAGTTGACCGAAGAAGGAACCAGGGATATTACATTTCGTTTCACCGCTTCTTCCAGGATCAATCTGCTGATTGCCCGGAAATTGCTGTCATCCACCATGAATTCGTTACAGCAGGAAGCGATCCAGTCTACATACTTCTTGGAAGCAGGGGAATCAAACTCCATGGATGCTCGGCCACCACCAATACGCTCCGCGAGGAAATGAGGGGTATTTCGGCCAGATTGTTGGCCGGGAAGCCAACGGTTTCTTGCATTTGTCAGCATATATCCGTTACCATCGCCTACGGTATATTCGTCGAACACTTTATCCTTGAATGCGCCATTTGTGCGCATTAAATTCAGGTATCCGATGACCATACGTTTGAAGGAATCCAAGCTTTCGGCAGTCAAGACACCAAGTTCATTGACGGTTCTTTCCTGTACGGCATCGGCGATCTGAAGAATATCTTCCGCTGCAAAGGAAATGACAGAACAGTTGGACTTTTCAAGTGTTCGCCCGATTTTACCGGCAAGACCAAATTCAAGCATGATTTCGTACTTGATGCGCTGTTCGATTTCATACATCAGAATTTGCGCTTGTTTCTCTTTGCCCAGGCTGCGCTTTTGAACCATATCCTCATAGGCCTGTTTCCAAGTCAGATTGGGCGCAATGAAGAAGCTAACAAACTGCTCATCGGTCATGCGCTCATGCCAATACTCTATAAACCCCTTCTGAAAATCCCCGAGGTTTTGACCGGAACCCACTTCCGTACAGTATTTTTGAATAGCGGTTCGAAGACAAAAACGCCATGTTCTTGCGTTGAAAAAACCTGCCCGGTGAGCCGCATCCTGGACATTATCCGAGAATGCCAATGTCTTTTTGTCATCATTAAACCTGGATGCAAACATTTGAGAAATGCTTGCGCTGATTTCTGTTGCGCTGCGAATACCCATCAGTGAAAGGCCACGGCGGCTGCCACAGCAGGGGCAAATGTATTGCTTGCGGTTCTTCGTGCCGGAAGTTTTGATCGGATTGGGAATCACAATCTCGACCATTTCAGTACCGCAGCTGGCGCACTCGCCTGTCCCTTCCTCACCAAGTTTTACTTGCAGACAATCGGGGCAGATCCTTGCCGGGATCATACCCGAAATCCGTTCACCGTGCGCATGGGGAAACATCATCACGATTTTTTCATCCCCACGGAAATACAGGTTGTAGAAGGATTCAAGGTTTGTCATGGTGGCATTGCTGCGTTCATTGAGTACGGATACCCAGCCGGTAATACCACAGTCACGGCAGTTTATAACAGGAAGATACTGTTTTGCCTGTTGCGTATTCAAATCACGAGCGATCTCATAAGTGATTTCCTCCGGATCTACTTTCGCAACAAGGCGGCGAAGTTCCCGCATCCAGAGCTGAACCTGAACATTCAAAAATGGCCGCAGTTTTCCTGCCTTGCCCGTTCTCGCATGAGAAATCAGCGCAAAGAGAGAATTGATAACCAGATCTGCATTCGGCAGCGTTTTCAGCTCCGGATAATGGGCAGCCAAATCTTCCGCAATTTTAGAAACCTGATAATAGGCGCCGCCGGTCAGGTTGATCACCGACTGCATGAAGCTGTGATGCATCAGCGCATCTCCAAGCTGGAGCCTGCCTTCCTCCTCTAGAACATCAAAAGAAAAATCCGGAAACCAGGCTTTTACCGCACTGAGCAAGTAGGCCGACGGCACATCTTCCGCAGACAGTTTTTCCAGCTCCATAGCCTGCTGCGCTGTTGGCAATGTAAATTCCGTCACGTCAGCACCTGCAAAGAACTCCTGGGCACTCAACCGGTCTTCCGTGATGATTGCATCCTTGTCAAAGGGTTCCCCAAAGATTTCTTCTGCGTAATTCAGAATATTGTCGTTATTTTCTTTGGTGCCCATGGTTGCGGATGTACCGACACAGCACAGGTATCCATCATAGATGCCCAGACGTCGTTTCAGGCGGCGAAGCAAACAAGCCAAATCTGTACCTTGCGCTCCGTCAAATGTATGCAGCTCATCGACTGCAATATATTTCAGTGTCTCGGAATCGTTATCCTGCCACAACAGCGCATCTTTCGGGCGCACCAGCAGATAGTCCAGCATTTTATAGTTGGTCATCAGAATATCCGGTGGGTTGTTCAGCATGGTCTCGTGGTCTGTAATAACGCCATGTTCGCTCATGGTGCGGGCAGAGGTATGCTCTTGTCCACCGACATACATACCCACAGTCACATTTCCACGCAGT
>OHQN01000426.1_pt1 | contig 12649 bp, 11 predicted proteins | sample 1578161 | NCBI WGS metagenome assembly OHQN01 (sample SAMEA3879554, study PRJEB24766) | human gut metagenome | biome: human-associated habitat; feature: feces | place: USA | collected 1985/1987
ACGGCTGTATCTGTCCGCCAATCATGTCGTCCCGGAGACCTCCCTGCCCCGGCAAGAGGCTTCCGAGCAGCTGGACTTTTTCTCCGATTTCGCTTCTCAGGAGAAGCGCCGCGCCGAAGAAGCAGCCGCTCGTGAGCGGGAAAAGCGCCGCCAGCAGGCGGTGCTGGCCATCAAAAAGAAGTACGGAAAAAACGCCATTCTGAAAGGCATGGACTTAGAGGAAGGCGCAACCGCCAGAGACCGGAACGGTCAGATAGGAGGACACAAAGCATAATGGGCGAATACGACGATCTGATTTATCTGCCCCATCCCGTTTCCCGGAAGCACCCGCCCATGTCCGCCATGGACAGAGCCGCACAGTTTTCCCCCTTCTCCGCCCTCACCGGCTACGAGGCCGTTCTTCAGGAGGCAGGCCGTCTGACGGATAGCCGGGCGGAATTGACGGAATACAGCCGGGACATTCTGGATCAAAAGCAGCAAATCCTTCTGGACGCCGCCCCGGCGCACCCGGAGATCACCGTGACCTGTTTCATCCCCGACCGCCGGAAACAAGGCGGCGCGTATGGGACACTCAAGGGAAATCTGAAAAAAATCGACCTCAGCCGCCGCACAATGGCCATGCTGGACGGGACGGAGATTTCGCTGGACGACGTTGTGGATATCCAGTGCGACCTGTTTACCGGTCGGGTCTGATACTATTTCCTGATTAAAATCAAAGATTTTAATTGGAGTTCAGTATGATACGCAAAAAGGACGTATTGCAGCACTGCAACACGTCCTTTTTTGATCTATGGTTTACGTAACATCATCCGCCGGAATGGTGTCCCGGTAAATGCCCAGAAGCCGCACCGTCGGTTTGGAAATCGGGAGCAGCTCGTCATAGGCGGGAATCGCGCCGTGGATATTCTCGCACAGCCAGTCCATGTGAAGCAGGTCTTCCGCCCCAAGCGTCCGTATGCCATCGTTCTTGACTACGCCGCCCTGTGCGACGATCTTCCTGCGGAAGGGGTCGATCGTTCCGTTTTTGATGCCGCTGCGCAGGTAGAGCGCCAGATTCTTGATGCCCTCCGGCAGATCGTCCGCCAGCTTTACGTCGATCACGCCGCTGCTCAGCCCCCACCAGTCGTTCACGGCCTGGCCGTGGCTGTCGTCCCAGGTGCCGGACAAAATCGACCGGATCACATTCTCATAGAACTTTCCCCAGACCCAGCAGGGCGAACCCAGAGGGACAAATTCGCCGTTATCGCCCACATAATAAGTGCCGTACTCCGTGTGCAGCTTGTCCTCCGCCGGTGTATCCCGGTTGGAGATCACGCGGATCCCGTCCCGGATGAACTCCTGGGTCGGGTTACCCGGCAGACATGACCATTTCAGCTCGATCTGCGCTCTGGGATTGGTGAGCTGCGCGCCGAGGGCAAAGGCGTTGATGGAAGCGGGGACGCCAAAAATCGGATAAGAGCCTACGTAGCCGATTCTGTTGTTGTCCGCCATGGCCCCGGCGATCGCGCCGGTGATGAATTTTCCCTCGTAGATGCGGCTGTAGTAGGTGCGAACCGTGGAATAAGGCATATGAATGGAGCAGTTCAGGAACCGCACCTTGGGATAGCGGATGGAGACCTTCAGGCTGGGCGCGACCAGCTGGGGCGTCGTAGTGAAAATGACCTCCGCGCCGTCGGCGACGGCCTGTTCCAGAAGCGCCTCCGCCTGGACGGCCGTGTCCGCGCCAAAATAGCTGCGCACCGTAACCGCGTTCCCCAGTGCGTCCTCCAGGTGCCTTCTTCCCACGTCATGGGCGCACGTCCACGGGCTGGTCTCCACGGTACGCTGGTGAACGAAGGCAACATTGACATGTCCCGGCCGCCACAGTCTGCCGAACAGCGACTGCTTTGCGGCAGTCCCCGCCGCTTCCGTCCGCACCACCAGATCCGGCAGATCCATTGCCACCACGTTTTCCCACAATTCGCCGAGGGTCTTTTTCAGCTGTGCGCCGGACAGCGTTCCCAAATCGGTAAAGGGATGCACCTGCAGCCACAAAAGCAGCGCTTCCTCCGCCCGGATATGCAGGCTCCGGCCTCCCAGCGCATCGAACGCCTCCCGGAAATACTGAAAATACGCCCGGAAACGGCGGCGTTCTTCCTCCGTCCACTCCCGGTCCTTCGGCAGATTGGTAAGCGCCAGCAGCTGGATGTAGCACCCCGGATGGGTGTAGAGGGCATCGTAAAGCCGCGTATATTTGAAAAAGTCCAGAAACTCATAATAAGCGCGAATTTCCGGGTTGTCGCTCATAGGCGGCACGATCCGGTAAACGACGCTGGGAATTCTGATCGCTCCGTAATATTTCAGCACGCTCAGGCGCTTATTTCCTTCCTGAACGTAGAAATTTCCCAGATATTCATAGCAAATAATAGGGTCGCGGATGCCCTCGTCCCCCTGATGCGCCCGGCACAGCGTCATCCACTTCATTGCGAATTCCGACTCGCAGTCCAGCAGCGGGAAAAAGCCCGCCGAAAATGCGGAAATTCTTCCGGCGCTTTTCACGCCGACAATTCGTTCAATGGGGATTTCCAGGGTGCCGATATCCTGCGCCCCCTCGGGAACGCCGCCGCCCAATATTTGATCCAGCACCAGTGGAAAGGGGTTCTGTCCCTTCCCCCGGAGCATCGCGCACTCCTTCTGCCCAAGCCTGAGCGCTTTCAGATATTCGCTTTCGGCCTCTGCCACCGTCATTTTGATTCCTCCAAGATACTTATCTGATCGACAAAATCATACTTCTTTTCGGAAGGAAAAACAATGCGCAAAAGGATTAAAAAAATCCAGGATTTTTCCTCCAATCAAAGCGAAAGCAATAAAAAATCCCGTAAAAACCGGAATGCCCCGGGGAATCCAGTCACGACGAATCAATGCCCCCTGGCGATTCCGTCAGGGGGCATTGCATGGAGGCACTGCGCAGGCACATATGATGTATTCCGGCGCACATGAAGAAGACTTACTTCTGCAGCACGCGCTTATAGTTGCGGCCGATGTTGTCCCACAGCTCCAGAGGATCCTTGGCTGCAACAACGGTACCATAGCCTCCTCGATAAGTCCAAGTTGCCAGACGATCAACGCCAGCTGCTTCGTACATATCCACAACATGGTCGATCTGCTTCCAGTCGTCAGGACGCTTGTTGTAGCCCATCAGCCAGCGCTCGGACTCCTTGCCGTACTTCTTTGCCATGGCAACGGTACGGTCGGTGATCTCCTGGAAGAAGCTGTCGGGAAGGCTCCAGTTGATGATAGTGGTGGAGAAGACGTCGAAGTAGGGGCATGCAGCAACCATTTCCCAGTTGTCATAGCCGCGCAACTCGGTGACGTAGTAGCTGTTCAGAGTGGCGTGGACACAGCAGGTGATCTCCAGATTGGGGTTGTACTCCTTCAAAGACTTGGATACACGGGCCAAAGTCTCCAGAGCTTCTCTCCAACGGAACTGCTTAACGTCGTCGTTCATGAACTTGGGCATCTCATAGCCGTAGTACTCTTCGAACTTCTTCATGCACTCGGGGCAGCGGCAAGCCCAGTCGTCACCTGCGCCGCCAGTGATGGAGGCATAGGACTTGGGGTATGCATAGTGGGGCTCATCCCAGAAGAAGCCGTCCACCTCCGTCTCCCGGGCAAGCTTCAGGCACAGGCGCTCGAAGTAGTCCCGGAAGGAATTGGTGTTGAAGCAGGCAGCGTTCAGCACTTCGCCGGTGTAGGCGCTGACCTGACGGTGATGGATGTTGTTTTGCAGGAACAGGGAAACCTGCTCGCCGCCAAAAAACTTGCCGATGCCCCAGGTGTCCGCGATGACCCGCAGACCCATTTCGTGCGCCTTCTTCACGATGGCGTTGATGTTTGGGAACCAGAAGTCCATATCGAACTCGGTGATGGCAAGCAGAACGGTGTCCACGCCATGGTCGAGCATTTCCCGGAAGTCGGCTTCCGCGTGCTCGACATAGTTCAGGCCGTAATAGCTGACCATAGTATGCTTGATAGCCATAGTTTATCTCCTCATTCTCATTTGTTCATGTACACAGGCTCACCGCTGGCAATGGAATCATAGCAGCGAACCATGGCTTCCACGGTCTGGCGGTGCCACTGCAGGTTGATCTTGGGCTGCTTGTGGTTCAGGATGCAGTCATGGAACTCGTCCATCATGCCAATCCACTCGTCGAAGTAGGTGTACTGGACGGTGTAACGGTTGTTGGGGCCGCCGTTGAAGTACACATTGGGGCCAAAGCAGTCGGCCTGAATCACACCTTCGGTACCCACGATGGAGAAGTTAACTTCCATTCTCTTGGGCAGGATTTCCCAGCCGGGGCCGGGTCTCTTCAGCTTTTCTTCCAGTCGGGACCAGCTGGGATCAAGCAGGAACTTACAGCCGTTCTTCATCTGGCCAGTGACGTACAGAACGTCCTCTTCCTCAATGTCACGGATGTTGTCAGCAACATCCGCGAAGACGTAGTCGAAGTCAGAGCCGGTGCACCAGCGGAGCATATCAAAGATATGAGGATGGTCGCTTAGAGCACCACCGCGGAAGCGAGGGTCGCCTTCCTTCAGAGGAACGCGCTTGCCGTAGGAGTACTCCGGAACGCCCTGCCAAGGGAATGCCCACACGGGGGACAGAGTGATATTGGTGGCATTGAAGGAGATGATATCGCCAATGGCACCTTCTCTTGCCAGTTCAATGGCTCTACGACAGGAGGGGTTGTAGTGCATTTCCAGCTCAACCTGGCAGATCAGATCCTTTTCTTCTACCAGCTTGATCATCCGGTCGTACTCATCCAGATCGAAGGTGGGAATCTTCATGGACAGCATGTGCTTGCCGTACTTGGCGCAAAGTTCCATGTCTGCAAAATGCTCATGGTTCTGGCTGGCGATGACAACACCGTCTATTTCAGGATGCTCCTGTAGCATCTGCTCGGTGGACATATAAATAGGAATATCATAACCGTAGAGCTTGAAATCCTCGGCCACTGCCTCGTTGGCGCAGGAAACGGCAACCCAGTTCAGCTTGGCATTGGAATCCAGGGTAGCATAGTACTTACGCACATGGGCGTGGGTCAGGGAGGAAATTGCCAAATTAACCTGTCTCATATTTTAGCCCTCCACTTTGGTATAACGGACATTGGCATTGGCTGCCAGTGCGGTCTCATAGACCTTTTCGATGTGTGCATAGTTTTCGCACAGCGCGTCGATGCGGCTTATATCAGTCAGCGCCCACAGGATGAAACGGACGGAGTCAACCTGGGTATTCTCCATGTCATAGAGCTCAGCGTCGATGTCAGTGTAATGCAGTGTTTCCTTACCCTTGAATACGTAAATGGGATACTGCTGGGTCTGGGTGTCAACCACCACGTCGCAGGCCAGGCCATTCTTGCCGATGATCTCATGCAGCAGGACGGGCTGGGAACCGTCGGGGGAGAAGCCCAGCTCCATGCTCACCTTCACGTTGCCGTCGGTGGACATGATGCAATTGGCGTAAACTTCACCGCTGAAGTCGGAAAAGACCTTCTCCACCTTCTGATTGGTGATGAACTCCACCAGGTTGCTCTCAAAGACCACAATATCCTTAAGGCTCTGGGTGAACAGATCCTTAGGAACAATGTGGTGGATACGCATAGCCAGAGCATTCTTCACCATCTCGGTGTCCAGGATGTTCCGCAGTTCCACATAGCGGCGCTTCAGCTGCCAATGGTACAGGGGCACGTTCTTGAACTTGTCTTGGGGAAGTTCCTTTGCGAAGTCATAGAAGAAGCGATAGTTGCCCTTGTCACAGGACACCTTGACTGCGCCCTCTTCCAGTTCCACCTGAACATTGCCGGCAACACTATACTTGGCGGCAAGCTCGGTCAGATAGGGAATAAATTTGCTGTCCATACCTTACTCTCCTTTATTTTACAGCATCTTGATGCGGGGGCTGTACTTGTCCAGATTCTTGCGGTTGAACTCGTCGCCGCCAGGGACGTTGGCGCTACGCCAGAAGGGAGGCTCAATACCCCGCTCCAGGCATTCCTTTGCACACTCGATTTCCATTCGGTGCACGATGTAGAAGTCGGTCATGTTCGAAATGGGACCGATGGGGGTGTCGAAGCCTTCCAGCTTGACAACGGTGTCACCCAGGGGGTTGTAGTCCTCGATGCAAACATCTGCAAAGTCGAACAGATTCTTACGGGAGGGATGACGCAGCTCATAGTCCAAGGGAATGTTATCCTGCCAGTCGGAGGAGGAGATAGCGATGATCTTGGCTCCACGCTCCTTTGCCTGCATGACAGCGTCGATTGTGGCTGCATTGGTGCCGATGTTGTGGTAGACGATGAGGACATCATCCTTTTGGAGGTTATAGTACTCCATGATGGAGCGGCCATAGTTAACGCAACGCTCCAGTGCCAGATACTTCTGAGCCTGGTTGAAGACAGACAGACCAGTCTCCATGCAGGGATTGATGTTGCACAGGCCGCCAGCACGGAAGAACATCTCGCCAACGGGCAGGGTAGTGTGGCCACCGCCGCCATAGACGTTGATGAGGCGATCATTTTCGATGGCATCTGTCATCAACTTTGCTGCTGCTTTGATGTTATCGTATTGCTCAGTCTCGATCTTGTTTAGCAGTTCTATAACTTTGGGCAAATAACCATTAGACTTATCCATATGCTTTTTCTCCTTATTCGCAAGAAATTAGTTCAGTTGATCAGTTGAATTGTATCACCAATAATATCGGTAAGAATCTCATCCACCATGATCAGCGATCTGGGAACATGGAAGGGACCCTTGGTGGTGGTACCCTTACACATGGGCTCCGTGTAGTGGTTGTCCCGGCGGAGAATACAATTCCACTCTCCATCCGGCCGTGAGAAATATTTGCGGACATAGTTAAGGCAGGTTTCAAACCATTGGAGGTATTCCGCCTTGCCGGTATCCCGGTAGGCCATTGCCGTCGCAATCAGCATTTCCGTCTGGGGCCACCAGCGCTTCACATCGAAGTCAGTGGTCTCCCGGGGCTTGTTTTCGCTGTCCAGCAGAAAAATGATGCCGCCATATTCCCAGCCGTAGCCAATCGCATCCAAGAGGATTTCCTCTGCTTCTTTATGGAGGACTTTATCTCCCTTGGCATTTGCCCACTGCATCATGAACCAGCTGCATTCACAGTCGTGGCCGGGGTTAACCACTCTTCCCTGAGAAATTTTCTCAAGATACTCGCCATGGATGCCTACGTTTTCCAGCGTACAATGGCGTTCTTTCTTGCGGTGGTAAGTTAGAATTTCCCGGCAGCAGATATCCATGCGTTCCCGGTACAGCGTCTCATTCTCCGGGTCAACCCGACGGAGGATGGATGAGATGTTCAGGTAGATCATAGGATCTGCCAGAGCCCGCATAGGTCTGGCTGCAGAGGCACCTTCATTATGGCAGCCAACAGGATCCGGAATCAATCGGTTATTCAGCTTCCAGACCAGTTCATAGGCTTCTCTCGCCCGTTCCAGGCACGCCTTATCCCCTGTCACACCGTAGTACTCCGCGTTGGCAATGGCATAGAACCCCTCCGAGAAGCGCAGGTTCCGTTGGACGATGGGTTTGCCGTCCTCACTCACCACATAGTACATTCGATTCTGTGCCTGACGATTGATACAGTATTTCTCCAGAAATTCCAGGCAGGACTGCGCGGCCTCCAGCCACTCCTGCCTTACGCCATATACACGGCACATATAGGAAAACGTCCAGGCAGTTCTTCCCTGCATCCACACACTTTTATCCGTACAATATACCTTGCCCTCGGTATCCAGACATGTGTATACGCCGCCGTGAACCTGATCCATACCGTGTTTCAGCCAGAAATCAACGCATCGCTTCAGATCTTCCCGTATCCACGCCCTGTATTCATAAAGCTTATCCATCTGTGTCACCTCGAAATAATAAGGTTTTCCCATTTATATAGATTTTGAAATCACTTGATGCCGGACATTGCCATACTGTCGATAAACTTACTCTGTGCACAGAAGAACACCGTCAGCAAAGGCAACGTCGACAGTGAAGATGCCGCCATAACCAGATGCCACTTGGTACCGCCCTCATCAGAGAACATGGCAAGGCCAAGGGGCAGCGTGTAAAGCTCCTGAGAATTCAGGAAAATCAGGGGCTGGAAGAATTCATTCCAGCAGTTGGCAAATGTAAAGATGACCACTGTGGCAATGGCGGATTTAGCCATGGGCATGATAATCTCAAAGAGAATCCGCAGATGCTTGCAGCCGTCCACCTTGGCAGCCTCAATAAGCTCATTGGGCACAGTGATGAAGAACTGGCGCAGAATGAATAGACCGAATACACCGGCAGTGCCAAACACCGCTGGCACGATCAGACTGATCAGATTGTTGACCCAATTGAACTTACCAAGCATAAAGTACAGCGGCACCGTAATGACCTCAACCGGAACCATCAGACCAGCCAGGAATACCAGGAAGATCAGATCACGGCCGGGAAAGCGAATCTTGGAGAATGCGTAGGCCGCCAGTCCGGAGAACACCACGATTCCGATGCAGTTAGCGCTGGATACAAACACGCTGTTCCACATATAGCGCATAAACTTCATATAGTCGAACAGCTGCACATAGTTTGCGAAGGTAATCTTCTTAGGGAAGAGTTCAGGGGGGAACACAAAGATCTGGGTAGATTCCTTCAGGGATGTGATGACCATCCAGTAGAAGGGGAAGAGCATCACAATGCTGATAGCGATCAGCACCAGATATTTGCCTGCCAGCTGCAGGTTCTTTCTCAGCTTGATACTGGTGTTAATTTTCATAGAACACCCACTTCTTTCTGGCAAACCACTGAATACCGGTCAGGACCAAAATGATCAAGAACAGAATCGTGGATACCGCGGACGCATAACCGAACTTGTAGTAACGGAATGCCAGGACATAGATATAGTATACAAACACATACGAACTGGTAACAGGGCCACCCTTGGTCATAACGTAAATTTGGGCAAATACCTTGAAACAGCCGATAATTGTCAAAATCAAAGCCAGGAATAGCGACTGGGAGATCATGGGCAGGGTAATGTGCCAGAACTGCTTCCAGGAGGAAGCACCATCCAATCTCGCAGCCTCGTAGTACATATCCGGTACATCCTTCAGTGCGGAGATGAAGATCACCGTATTCATACCCAGGCCCTTCAGCAGTGTGACAATCACCGTGATGGGTATGGCCGCACTTTCATTGTAAAGCCAGTTCACCGGGTCCAGGCCAAACCAGCCCATAACTACGTTGATCAGGCCGTTGTCCGTCTGGAACATATACTTCCACACGATGGCATACGCGACCATGGATGTGACGTAGGGAGTAAATAAAATGGTACGGAAAATGCCGACGCCTTTGAACTGCTTATACATCATCAGTGCAAGACCAAGACAGATCAGCATATTTAAGGGAACAAACAGGAGTGTAAAATACACCGTGTTCCAGGCGGTCTGAAGGAAGGTAGGATCATTGGTAAACAGCTCCACATAGTTTTCCAGACCGATAAATTTGGGCTTTCCAAACAGAGAGTAGTTTGTCATGCTCAACCCGAACATAACAAAAATGGGAACCACCATGAAAATCAAATAGCCTATAGCCATGGGTGTAATCATGGCATAGCCGGAAATGGCTTCCCGTGTGCCCAGTGATAAACGGGGAGCCTTGTTTGACGCTCCTCTGGGCTTATTTGCCTTAAACATATTTGCCATGTATATCGTTCCTCCGGAAACTGAACGGAAGGCGCAGGTTACCCTGCGCCTTCCTTGAATTTTGCCAGGCGCAGCCCTTTTTCTGGTGCTAAATTACTTCAGCAGTGCGTTGATTTCAGAATCGAGCTTGGCTGCCACGTCTTCAGCAGAGACGCCGCCGGTGTACAGCATGTCGAAGCACCGCTTGCCAACTTCGTTGATCTCGTTCCAGTTGACGGTTGCGGGGTATGTTCTGGTGTTGCCATCAAAGACATCCAGGAACACAGCCTTTCTGCCTTCGGGAGAGGGCATCGTCTCGGTGATGTTCAGGTATGCATCGGAGTTCTTGATGGACTGACGGGGAGGAGCGAAGGTCACAGCCAACTGTTCCATGACATCGTGGCCAGTAACATATTTGACGACCTCATAAGCGGCATCGTAGTTCTTGGTGGTGTTCATGATGGAGTAGGAAGCAACGCCAACGACGTTGTTCATAACGCCCTCATCGCTGGCGGGATAGCAGATGTAGTCCCACTCGAAGTCAACGTTCTGATAGTTTGCACTCTCAGAAGCGTTGCCGGGGTACATAGCCAGCTGGCCGGACTCGAAGGTAACCATTTCGCCAGGAACGACACAGCACTGATCGACGAACATCAGATCCTTGTAGAGCTGCAGAGCTGCGATACCGGCTTCATCATTGATGATACAGGCAGAGGTGTCGGGAGTGAACAGATCGGCGCCCTGTGCCCAGAAGAAGTTCAGCATGGGGGGCCAGTTGGTGGGGTCAACGGTTTGAACCAAGCTCAGACCCTTGATGCCCTTGTCCTTGTTAGTCAGAACCTTAGCAGCCTCCAGCATCTTGCTGACAGTCCACTCGCCCTTCTGGTACAGCTCCATGGGAGTCTCCAAGTCAGCTTCCTTGAACAGGGTAGCATTGTAGAAGAATGCCAGACCGGAAGCGGAGAAAGGAACGGACATCAGGTTGCCGTCCAGCATGTAGTTGCCCATCAGAGAGGCAGACAGATCGCCGTAGTTGTAGTCAGGATCGGTCATCAGGCCATTCATTTCAGAAATAACGCCTGCGTCCACGAACATGGGGTAGTAACGCTCGGTCAGCCAAACGACGTCGGGGCCGTTGCCGCCGGCGATCTCGGTCAGCACCTTGGTTGCGTACTCAGCATTGGTGTAGACTTCGATTTCCACATCGATGTTGTATTCTTCTTCGAAGGGAGCAAAAATGGGATCATACATTTCCTTACGGGAGTTATCACCCCACATGGAAACAACGATTTTTTCGCCGCCAAAGTCCTTCTTGCCTTCCTCAGCAGCGGGTGCTTCGGGAGCGGCAGCGGGAGCTTCAGCCTTGGGAGCTTCGGTAGCAGCGGGAGTCTCAGAGCCGCCGCAGGCGACCAGAGACAGCGCCATTACCAGTGCGAGGACGAGAGCCAGAATCTTTTTCATTAATATCACTCCTGTTTTTTATTTATCACAACACCCGGCGTTTCCTCATTAACGGGTGCTAAGATACACATTGGAATGTATATTGCCAGGGCCAACATCTGCTGACGGACCTATTATATAATGACAATATACACACTGTAAACTCACAAATCGCTACAAATAGTGCACAAAACGAAACCACTTTACAAACCTCCCCTCGGTGTGTATAATAGAGACATCCTAACTTGGGGGGACCACCATGTTTTTAGGCAAAGATGACTATCTCGTAACACTGCTTGGTGTGTTTTTGTTGAAAAGAAACAAGAGCAAACACGACTCCTTCCCCTATTTTTACGATGCTTTGGGGGCTCGAATTGTAGGTACAAGTACCTTTACCGCAGGCAAAACTACCACAAAAGTACACAAGGGAGACATTATCTATCTCCCAAGAAACTTGACCTACTCCCAGTATACCGAGGGTGAGACCGTAGTGGCCATCCATTTTCTGAACCACGATCCTACAATTCAGCAGAATCTAGAAGTCTTCCATTTTGATGATTTCGAGCTCCTGCATGATACAGCCATGACCATGTACCGCATTTGGAGTGAAAAAAAACCGGGCTACAAAACCCAATGCACCTCCCTGCTCTACATGCTGTTGCATCAGGTCTGCCAAAGCCAGCAACAAGGGGAAATATTCTCTCACCACACAACTGAAAAACTAAAAAAATCCGTGGATTACATCCATAAGTACTATAAAAGTGAGCATATTTCCATAAAATTTCTGGCAGATCTTTCAGCAGTGTCCGAAACCTACTTCCGACAGCAATTCAAGGCCATTTACCGGATTTCCCCCAATCGGTATATCACCAACCTTAAAATGGAGTATGCTGCCCAGATGCTCCAAAGCCAACTCTACACAGTCACAGAAGTCAGCGAACGCACCGGATATTCCAGTGTCAAGTACTTTGAGCGAGTTTTCAAGCAGCACTACAGCTGCACCCCTTCGGAATACATGCGCACGAATCCGGAAAAGCTTTTGTACTAATTCTGACTGTCTAAACCCGACGTGATTTTTAGTGGCAGGAACTACGATTGTTTCGTAATTCCTGCCGCTCATTTTTTCGATTTTGATATATGTTATCACCAAATGGTGGCACCTATATGCTCCAGCGCACTGTGTAACCGGGTAATCTCAAGCGCCCGAACAGACACCTTCTGCGTAGCAGCAAGACCGGCTGCCGTGCCTGCCGCCTGTCCTACACCCATGGCAATGGGTGTGACACGAATAGCCGCTCCTGCCTCATGGGTAGCAGAGATGCACCGTCCGCAGACCAGCAGGTTATCCTTTCCTTTAGCAATCAGCGAGCGCAATGGGATGTAGTAAAACTGTCCGGGCTTCAGATGGGTGGTTTCCGTCCTTTCTCCGGTGGGGTTGTGAATATCAATGGGGTAGCCACCCAGGGCAACCGTATCCGCAAAGTGGCGGG
>OHQN01000429.1_pt1 | contig 12622 bp, 10 predicted proteins | sample 1578161 | NCBI WGS metagenome assembly OHQN01 (sample SAMEA3879554, study PRJEB24766) | human gut metagenome | biome: human-associated habitat; feature: feces | place: USA | collected 1985/1987
GTAGAAGTCGTCGTCACGGGACGTTATGCCCCGCAGGAACTTATCGACGCGGCCGACCTGGTGACCGAAATGCGGGAAATCAAACATTACTACACGCAGGGCGTCCTTTCCCGCGACGGGATAGACCGCTGACAGGCCAAAAGCGATCGTCATCACCCGACTACACGGGCGCGAATAACAGCAAGGGTACGCTGCCGAAAAAACGCTTTTTTTCATTCCGAAGTAACATTTCTGCCCGAAAACTTGCACGGGGGGGGGATTTTGTACTTTTGCAAAAGAAACCATAAAAACCTCCACTATGCAAACAAATTCCCAAATCAGACAATCGTCCCTCGCAGCAATGAAGGGGAACTGGGGATCGGCGATCCTGCTCTACGTCGTATCTTGCGTACTCTATGTCCCTTACGGCATCCTCAACAGAGGAGGAGCCATTGCAGGTCTTGCGGTCCTGCTCCTGATCTTCGTCTATCTGCCCATCAACTTCGGGCTTCTGCGAACATTCCTCGCATTCGCCCGCGACAAGCGCCCCCTGACCATCGAAGGACTGTTCTGCGCATTCAACAATACCTATTACTGGAAAGCCATCGGAACGGGCCTGTTATCTGGAATCTACACGTTCCTTTGGACGTTGCTGCTCATCGTCCCCGGCATCATCAAGGGACTGTCGTATGCAATGGCGCTGTACATCGTATCCGACAATCCGGAAATCGGCTGCGACGAGGCGATCGAACGCAGTATGGCAATGATGCGCGGACACAAGATGCGATTATTTCTCATGCAGCTCGGCATGATCGGCTGGTCGCTTCTCAGCCTGCTCACGCTCGGTATCGCTATGCTGTGGATAGTCCCCTATTACCAAACTGTCTTCGCGAATTTTTACCTTGAAATCAAGGCCGAATACGAAGCGGCCGGGAATGCGGCTTAAAGAACAGCCAATCGCCCCCGCGATCGGCACTGAAAAAACAGGACCTCGAAGCAATGCAATTTCGAGATCCTGTTTTTTTCGTTCTTTCCGAAGATTCTGGCAAATCGAAACGTCAGCCACATCTTCCTCTCCCTCTCGTTCGAATACGATCGCTCTTTCGCAGGCAAATCGCCGGCATCGCATGCCAGGCGCAAAATCCTTGCGAAAGCGACACAGCACCTCTCCTTCTCGAACCGACCGGACAGCCGGTCCGTGGCGATGTCCCCTACACTGGACCGATCCGTTAAAAGCGGAAGCGAAGACCGGCAACAAGCGATCCCGTCGTACCGATTCCCGCTTCGGCATAGGCCGCGACCTTGCCCCCGATTTCGACACCGATCGGCGAAACCTGAAAAGCCCACTGCCGGGCCGATTCGCTCTGCCCCTCGCCCGAAGATTCGGTGAAAGTCAGGCCGACACCGACGCGGGAATAGAGCGACAGGATGCGCAGGTTGAGCCAGCGCATCTTCAGGTGCGGCATGATCGAATAATAGTCGGTCGAGATTTTCTTGCCGGCCAGCCGCTGATTGTTCCCCGAATAGACGAAAGTAGCGCCCACACCCAACCCGCCGACGATACGGAAGGTGTAATTGACCGACACACCACCCCAGCTGTCCATCGACGCATCCTTCATATCGAGCACGTCGAGCAACTTATCGCTGTAAGCGTCGATCCAGTCGGTCACGGGAGCGACTCCGTACCCCACCGAAATTTCACCGCGCCCCAACTGGGCATGAGCCAGACCGGGCAGACCGAGCAACGCGACGGCCGCCATCAGAAACACTTTTTTCAACATAACTGTCACTGTCAGGATTATAGGATAATACAAAAATAATTTTTAATAAATAACCCGCCCTTTCGTCACGGCACAAAATTCCCGCCAAAATCAATGAGAAGGGAAGCGAACGACCGCTTCCCTTCTCAACATATATCGAATTCAAAAGTTTCGCCGGTACAATGTACCGCTTCCCTTTCAAAACATCCGACGGCAATTAACCGATCGCCTCCTCCTGGCCGACCTTTTTGAACAGATCGACATCCTCGACATCCGAATGCATCAAGTAATTGTAGGCTTCGGCGACTTTGCTTTCTGCCAGTTTACAATAGATCCGCGCGGAATCGATGTATTCGGCCGATTCTCCGGCCTGACGAGCCAACAGGTAAGTAATGATGATATGACCGACAGTTTCCACCAGACGGCGGGCATGGAAATCCTTGTAACCGCTGCGCTCCTTCTCGAGAGTTTCGACACGGGCGACCATCTCCTCGAACCTCACGCGCAGGTCGGTCAGTTTGCTCTTCACGGCGCACATTTCGGGGGCATAGTCCGCAGCCTCGTAGGTCTTGATCTGCTCCAGGAACGTACCTTTGGTCACGGCATTGATCGCCGCAACGACCTGCAGCTGGGAAGTACCTTCGTAGATATTCATAATGCGGGCATCGCGGTAGAGGCGCTCGCAGGGATAGTCCTTCATGAAGCCCGAGCCGCCGTGAATCTGTACCGCATCGTAAGCGAGCTGGTTGGCATACTCCGAAGCGAAGAGCTTTACCAGCGGCGTGAAACCGTCGGCCAGACGATTGTAGAACTTCATCTCCTGGCGCTCCTCCGGTTCGAGCGAACGCTCCTGCGCGATGTGGCCGTACTGCTTGTAAATCTCGACGAAACGGGTCGTTTCATAGAGCAGCGCACGGGCCCCCTGCAACTTTGCCTTCATATTGGAGAGCATCTCCGCAACGGCGGCGAACTGAATGATCGGCTTGCCGAACTGGGCACGCTCCTGCGCATACTTGAGCGCCTCGCGGTAAGCGGCCTCGCAAAGGCCCACCGACTGTGCGCCGATACCCAGACGGGCAGCGTTCATGAGCGACATCACGTATTTGATCAGACCCATCTTACGGTCACCGACCAGACGGGCCGGAGCGTTGGTGAAGACCAGCTCGCAGGTGGGCGAACCCTTGATACCGAGTTTGTTCTCGATACGGCGCACCTTGACGCCGCCGTCACGCTTGTCGTGCACGAGCATCGAAAGACCGCGTGCGTCCGAGGTTCCCTCTTCGGTGCGGGCCAGCACCAGCGAAATATGACCGTCGCCGTTGGTGATGAAGCGCTTCACGCCGTTCAGCAGCCAACGGCCGCTCTTCTCGTCGTAAGTGGCCTTGAGCATCACGGCACCCAAGTCCGAACCTGCATCCGGCTCGGTGAGATCCATCGCGCAGGTCTCGCCCGCAGAAACACGGGGCAGGAACATCCGCTTAAGCTCTTCCGAAGCGAATTCATTGAGCGTTTCGGCACAGTCCTGCAAACCCCAGATATTCTCGAAACCGGCATCGCCGCGCGCCACCATTTCGTTGGCGACGACGAAGCAGACCAGCGGGAAATTCAGGCCGTCGTACTCGTAAGGCAACGTCATGCCGCTCAAGCCGGCCTTGGTAATGGCTTCGATGTTGCGGGCCGTACCCTCGGCGTAAACGACATGATCGTTCTCGACTCTGGGACCTTCGTGATCGACGCCCTCGGCATTGGGGGCGATCACCTCGCCGCACACTTCGCCGGCGATCTCCAGCACGCGGCGGTAGTTGTCCATCGCGTCCTCAAAATTCTGCGGAGCAAGCTCGTGGTGGTCTTTCAGCGTATAGTTACGCTCTTTCAGCGCCACGATCTTGCGCATCAGCGGATGCTGAAGGTGGAACTGCAAATCCTTATTATCTAAAAAGAAATTAGCCATTACTTCGAGTTTTGTTTGTAATACTTAATCATTTTCGGAATCACCTCGTTCAGGTCGCCCGTGATCGCAAAGTCGGCGATCTTGTTGATCGGCGCATCGGGATCGGTGTTGATCGAGATGATCATCGACGACTGGTCCATACCGGCCGTATGCTGGATCTGGCCCGAAATACCGCACGCGATGTAGAGTTTGGGACGGATCGTAACGCCCGTCTGACCGATCTGGCGGGCATGCTCCGTGAAACCTGCGTCCACCGCAGCACGGCTCGCGCCGACTTCGCCGCCCAGCACCTCGGCCAGTTCGTGAATCAGCTTGAAATTCTCCTTCGAGCCTACGCCGTAACCACCGGCAACCACCACGCTCGCGCCTTTGATATTGATCTTGCGTTCTTCGATCTGGCGGTCGAGGATCTTGACCACCAGGTCGCTCTCTTTCAGGAACTTCTTCCAGTCGATCGGCTTCACCTCGCCGGCACCCGGCGTGGCTGCGTACTCCTTGCGCATCACGCCCTCGCGGACGGTCGCCATCTGGGGACGATGGTCGGGGTTCACGATCGTCGCAATGATGTTGCCGCCGAAGGCCGGGCGAATCTGGTACAACAGATTCTTATACTCCGTACCGGTCTTCGCGTCCTTATGGTCGCCGATCACCAGCTGCGTACAGTCGGCCGTCAGACCGCTGAACAGCGCCGACGATACGCGCGGGGCGAAATCGCGGCCGATGGAGGTCGCACCGAAAAGGGCGATCTGGGGCTTCTCCTGCTCGATCAGACCGCACATCACAGCCGTATGGGGCAACGTGCGGAACGGAGCGAACTCCTTGTCGTCGGCCGTCCACACGGTATCGGCGCCGTATTTGGCCAACTCCTTGGCGATATCGCCCAGATTATGACCCAGTACGACGGCTTCGAGCTTCACGCCGAGCGTCGTGGCCAGCTCGCGGCCTTTGGTCAGCAACTCCAGACTCACGTCCGCAGGTACTCCGTTTTCGAGTTCTATATATACAAATACATTATTCATATCTCGTTTCCTCCCTGATTAACCGAGCGTGTGGCTCGCGATAAGTTCAACCATCAATTCCTCGATCTGCTTGTCGTCGGCAGTCAGTTTCTTGGCTTCCTTGGCCTGGAACACCACATTCTCGATCTTCTTCACCTTCGTCGGGGAACCGGTCAGGCCCAACTGGTTATCGTCCGGATCGACATCGGCGGCACTCCACTCGAAAATCTGCAGGTAGGGCTTCGACGCGGCCATCTTGGCAGCTTCCGACGTCGGTTCCGCAGCGATTTCGGAGGCCGTCATGGCATTCTTGAACTTCATCACGCGGCGGGCGTTCTTCGGGCGGCACTCGGCAGCCGAAGCATTTACGGTCACCACGGCGGGAATCGGACATTCGACCACTTCGGTTCCGTGCTCCAAGCGACGTTTGATGACCAGCGACTTATCTTTGATCTCGAGAATCTCCTCGGCATAGGTCACCTGCGGCAAACCGAGCTTCTCGGCCACCTGCGGACCTACCTGGGCCGTATCGCCGTCGATAGCCTGGCGGCCTGCGACGATCACGTCGGGCTGAATCTTGCGCAGCGCACACGAAAGAGCGTATGAAGTAGCCAGCGTATCCGAGCCGGCGAATTTACGGTCGGTCAACAGATAACCTCCGTCGGCCCCCCGGAAAATGGCGTCGCGGATAATATCGGCGGCACGCGGAGGACCCATGGTCAGGATATGTACCGTACTGCCTTCCGTTTCGTCCTTGAGAAACAGGGCAGCCTCGAGTGCATTCAAATCTTCGGGATTGAAGATTGCAGGCAGCGCAGCGCGGTTGACCGTCCCTTCGGGGGTCATGGCATCCTTACCCACGTTGCGGGTATCGGGAACCTGCTTTGCCAGGACAACAATTTTCAACTGTTTTTTCATTTGTACTATTTTAAATGAATAAATTTTACTCGTATCTGTATTTACCGCACGATCGTTTCATCGCGGTCGGGGCCTACCGAAATAATCCGCACGGGCACGCCCGTTTCCCGCTCGATGAACTCCACATAAGCCTTGAATTCGGCAGGGAAATCCTCGTAGCGGCGGAATTTGCGAAGATCGCATTTCCACCCCTTGAACTCTTTATAAACAGGCGCGATCGGAGCATCTACCGCATAAGGGAAACGGTCCGTACGCTCGCCGCCGATCTCGTAGGCCGTGGCCACGCGGATCGTGTCGAAATCGTTCATCACGTCGCTCTTCATCATAATCAACTGCGTCACCCCGTCGATCATAATGGCGTACTTGAGCGCCACCATATCCAGCCAGCCGCAACGGCGTTCGCGCCCCGTAACGGCTCCGTATTCATGCCCTAGATCCCGCAGACGGGCGCCCGTTTCATCGAACAGCTCGGTCGGGAACGGCCCGGCCCCCACGCGGGTACAATAAGCCTTGAAGATACCGAACACCTCGCCGATACGCGACGGGGCGATGCCGAGACCCGTGCAGGCACCGGCACAAACCGTATTGGAGGAGGTGACGAAAGGATAGGAGCCGAAATCGATGTCCAGCAGCGTACCCTGGGCCCCTTCGGCCAGGACGGGCTGCCCTTCGGCGAGCAGCCGGTTGATTTCGTATTCACTGTCGATCAACCGGAACTCCTTGAGATACTCGACCGCATCGAACCACTGGCGCTCGAGTTCCGCGATATCGTAAACATATCCCAGACTGCGGAGCGTCGCCTCGTGACGGGCTTTCACCCGGTCGTAAACGGCCCGGAATTCAGGACCCAGCACGTCGCCGACACGCATACCCGTACGGCTTACCTTGTCCGTATAGGTCGGGCCGATCCCCTTGCCGGTCGTACCGATACGGGCGCTGCCTTTGGCCGCCTCCTGCGCGGCGTCGAGCATCCGGTGAGTCGGCAGGATCAGGTGGGCCTTCTTGGAAATTTGCAAACGCCCCTTCAGGTCGTGGCCGCTCTTGGCCAGCGCCGTAGCCTCCTCGCGGAAAAGAATCGGGTCGAGGACCACCCCGTTGCCGATGATGTTGGTTTTACCGCCCTGAAATATGCCCGAAGGAATCGAGCGCAGGACGTACTTTTCGCCGTTGAATTCCAGCGTATGGCCCGCATTGGGACCGCCTTGAAAACGCGCAACCGCCTGATAACGGGGAGTCAGCACATCGACAACCTTGCCTTTGCCCTCATCGCCCCACTGCAGGCCGAGTATGACGTCAACTTTATTCATGATCTTTTTGAAAAATTTAATCGCAAAAAAACGATTTTGCCTTCAAAGGTACTAATTTTTCGTTAAAAACCCCTTCGGGGCTGTCGAAATCTCAAAATTCCGACACAAAAAACAAGTGTCCCCTTCGAAGACACTTGCTTATGGTTTAACCGTCAGAATATTCCGAGCTACAAATCCTCCACTTTCGTACCGCCGTCCACGTTCAGGTTCAGGATACGCTGTCCCGCCCGTTTGTAGAGCACCGAAAGGCTCTCGTTAGGGACCGTATCGACACGGATCATGTCCGTAGCACAATGGCTGATGTCGAGCGATGCGAAGCGGTTGCCGCCACACCAGAGATTCTCCAAAGCCGCATTGGTAGCCAAATTGATATAAGTCAGGTCGTTATTGCTGCAATCGAGCCGGTTTAGAAAGCGCAATCCTTTGATGTCAAGACTGATAAGCGCATTTCCGCTGCAATTCAGCTGCTCCATGAAAATACATTTGCGCACGTCGAGCGCGACGATCTCGTTGCCACTGCAATCGAGCTTGCGCAGAGCCGTGAATTCCTCAATCCCCGCCAGCGTCTTGACCCCGAGCGACGAACAGTCCATATCCCAGACCCGCTGGGCCTCATAACGGGAAATACGACCGTCGCCGTTCAGATCCCAATGCTCCAAACAGTATGCTTCGAAGGCCGGATCCGCAAACCGAAGATAAACGTACCGGTTATCTTCATCGCGCGAATCCTCTCCCAGCCCGCAGGAGTGCAGCGGCAGGAAGAGAGTCGCAAGCAGAACTCCAAAACCTATTTTTCGGATGAAAGGATTCATTTTCAGCGATCGTTTTCCATATCGGGTCGTCCGGAAACATTCGGCTCGGCCGGAGGAGCGGAAAGATCGACCTTTCCGCCGTCTTTCGCACCCGCCAGGGTGGAACCGCGCTCGTCAGAACCGAATGTCATCCAGGCTCCGAACACACCGGACCTCGAATAAATTCGGTCCGCCCCACCTTTCGAAAAATGTCCGAATATCCCCGATAATAATATTATTGATGAATGGGAAAACAATTTCCGTTCCGAAAACTACATGTCGTCCCGGTCCTCGTCGTCGCCCGAATTGTCGTCGTCCTGCAAATCGTCGGCGCCTTTGATATCGTCGTCGTAATAGTCCTTATCTTCGTCATCGTCCGCACGGTCGTCGATCTTCACGTCAATCTTCACCAGATAATTGATCTCGTCCGTTTCGAAAGGCACAGCGTAAAAAAACTCTCCGTTAGGTTTGTCGATGCGCATCATCGCCTCGGAGAATCCGAGGGGATATTTTTGCTTTATTGCCTCCTGAAGTTCCGAAGGCAGATTACGGAAGCTGGCGACAAGGCGTTTTTTCGGTGTTGTAGAGTTTGCCATATTTCGATGTTCGTTTTCAATAGTCGTTTCGTTCGGCAGAGCGGGTTCCTCCGCTCCGTTCCCACTTGTCGAAAATGCGGAATTTTCTTTGTCATATCCAAGCCCGGCAGGATTCCGTACCTGCCGTCGCCGGTCGATCGTGTGGAGTTTCATCCGTCGTTTTCCTGCGTCCGGCGAAGCCCGAAAAAGGGCGTCGCCGTCTCCGCGAACCGGAAACGTCTGAAAATTTTGTGCAAGTATAAACAAAATTTGGCGATCGGAATCAAGGTCGAATTTTTTTTTGCATTTTTTTTATTTTTTGCGGTCTTTCCGCACAAATTATGTACTTTTACGTACGGAATAACAAAGGTATGATACGCGAAAAAATAGAAGAATTACGTCGCACACTCGACTACCACAACCATAAATACTACGTCGAAAACAGTCCGGAAATATCCGATCGGGAATTCGACGTCCTGATGCGCGAACTGCAGGAGCTGGAGGCGGCACATCCGGAATACGCCGACCCGAACTCCCCGACGGCCCGCGTCGGCAGCGATCTCACAACCGAATTCCAAAGCGTCGAACATCGCTTTCCGATGCTTTCGCTGGGCAATACCTATTCGCTCGACGAGCTGCACGAATTCATCGGACGCATCGAGAAAGAGCTCGGACAGACGGAGTTCGTCTGCGAGCTCAAATTCGACGGCACGGCCATCTCGCTCACCTACGAACACGGAGCTTTGCTCCGTGCCGTGACGCGGGGCGACGGCACACGGGGCGATGACGTAACGGCCAATATCCGCACGATTCGCACCATTCCGCTGCACCTGCAAGGGGGCGACTACCCCGATTTCTTCGAAATACGGGGCGAAGTGCTGATGCCCTATGCCTCGTTCGACCGCCTCAACCGCGAACGCGAGGAGAACGGCGAACCGCTGCTGGCCAATCCGCGCAATGCCGCAGCGGGCACGCTCAAGCAGCAATCCTCGGCCGTAGTCGCCCAGCGGGGGCTGGACTGCACGCTCTACCAACTGGCTGGCGACGACCTGCCCTGCACGACCCATTGGGAGTGTATGCGGAAAGCCAGCGAATGGGGATTCAACGTATCGGACAAGATGCGGATCTGCCGCAGCCAGGCGGAGATCGACGACTACATCGCCTTCTGGGACGAAGAGCGCAGGAAACTGCCGTTCGCTACGGACGGCGTGGTCATCAAGGTCAATAGTTACACCCTGCGGCGCGAGCTGGGCTTCACGGCCAAGGCGCCCCGATGGGCCGTGGCTTTCAAGTTCAAGGCCGAACAAGCGCTCACGCGGCTCGAAAGCGTCGATTTCCAAGTGGGACGCACCGGAGCCATCACCCCCGTCGCCAACCTCGATCCGGTGCAGTTGGCCGGAACGACCGTCAAGCGGGCCACGCTGCACAACGCCGAACAGATCGCCCTGCTGGACATTCGCGTAGGCGATATGGTATATGTCGAAAAAGGCGGCGAGATCATCCCCAAGATCACGGGCGTCGATCTTGCGGCCCGTCCGGCGGACAGCCGTCCCTTCCAGTACATCACCCGCTGTCCGGAATGCGGCACTCCGCTGGTGAAATACGAGGGCGAAAGCAAGCACTACTGTCCCAATCAGAGCCACTGCCGGCCTCAGATACTGGGCCGCATCATCCACTTTATCCGCCGCAAGGCGATGGACATCGAGGGATTGGGCGAAGAGACCGTCGAACTGCTCTTCGAAAACGGACTGCTGCACGACATCGCCGACCTGTACGACCTGCGGGCCGAACAGCTCGCCTGTCTGCCCCGGCTGGGCGAAAAATCAGCCGAGAACATCATCCGGAGCATCCGGGGCTCGGTCGAGGTTCCTTTTCAGCGGGTATTGTTCGCCCTGGGCATCCGATTCGTCGGGGAAACCACGGCCAAATACCTGGCGGCACACTTCCGCACGTTGGATGCCGTGATGCACGCCACGCGCGAAGAGTTGATCGAAGCCGACGAGGTGGGCGGCAAGATCGCCGATGCCATCATCGACTACTTCGCCGACGCGGAGAACCTGCGGATCATCGAGCGGCTGCGCAAAGCGGGGCTGCAAACCGAAGCCGCGCACAAAGCCCTCGAATCGGAAAGTCTGGCGGGCAAAAATTTCGTCATCACGGGCAGATTCTCCGGTCACAGCCGCGACGAACTGAAGGAACTGATCGAAGCGCACGGCGGTAAAAACCTCGCGGCGGTATCGGCCAACGTCGATTTTTTGGTCGCAGGAGAAAAGATCGGACCGGCGAAACTCCAAAAGGCGACCAAACTGGGCGTACGTCTCATCTCCGAAGAGGAACTGCTGGCGATGATCGCTTCCGGCGGAACGCTGCCCGTGACAGAGAACGCTTCGGACGGGAACACGTCTGCGGCACCCCCGTCGGCTCAGGAAACGACCGACAAAACCGACGGCGGCAACACGGAACAGGGGTCGCTGTTTTAGGCGGGAAACGGCACTCCCCGGGCCGAGAAAACGCACAATATTATTTCGGGCGCATGCCCTGACACCGAAAATAATGATGTAAAAAATCAGAATAATACGAACGAACTCCTTTCTCGCTCCTACGCTCGCCAGGCTCCGGCCGGGCAGTTTCCGACTCCTTCCGAAAAGGAAATTCAAAGGAAACGGGATGCAAATACGCAGACAGCGGCCACGAACGGCCGCGAACGGATTCGAAAAACAGGACGAAGCCTCGGAAGCGTTCAAGGATATAATTATCAAATATAACATTATCAACGATATGACACGACACAAACTCAGCGGCGCCGGCGCAGCCATCCCCACCCCTTTCACACCCGACGGACGGGTGGATTATCCGGCTTTGGCCCGCACGATCGACTACATCATCGACGGCGGTGTGGATTTCATCGTCGCACTCGGCACGACGGCAGAAACCCCGACCCTCTACCTGCACGAACGGGCCGTGGTCGCCATGTTCATCAAAAACCACATCGCAGGGCGCGTGCCGCTGGTGATCGGCGTAGGCGGCAACTCGACCTCGGAAGTGCTCGACCAGTTGCGCGAATTCGACCTGCGGGGGGCGGATGCGATCCTGAGCGTCACACCCTACTACAACAAACCGTCGCAGGAGGGGTTGTACCAGCACTTCAAAACCGTATCGGAACATTCGCCCCTGCCGATCATTCTCTACAACGTTCCCGGCCGTACGGGGGTCAATATGACCGCAGCGACCACGATCCGCATTGCGGGCGACTTCCCGAATGTCATCGGCATCAAGGAGGCTTCGGGCAAGATCGACCAGATTCAGGAGATACTCGACTGGCGGAGCAGGGATTTTCTGGTGCTCTCGGGAGATGACGCCCTGACGCTCGACCTGATGAGCCGGGGCGCCGACGGCGTGATCTCGGTAGCGGTCAATGCCTTCCCGCGCAAGATGATGACTTGCATCGACCTGGCAAAGAAGGGCGACTTCGAAGGAGCACACAAGGCTTACGAATGTCTGGAGGAGGCCGTGACCGCCCTCTTCGCCGAAGGCAACCCGACGGGCGTGAAATGCGCCATGTCGGTACTGGGACTCATCGGCAACACGCTGCGGCTGCCCCTCGTTCCCGGAACCCCGCAGCTCGAAGCCCGCTTCAAAGAACTGATCGCCAAATACGATTTGAATTGATCGCACGTTTATATAACAATGCGGCACGAAACGGGTTCCGCACCGTATTCGCACACTGAACCGCCGCACACAAAAGGCTATGAGAAAATTGCTTGTCCTGCTGCTGTTTCTGCCTCTGATGGCAACGGCCAAAATACCTGTCGAAGAGGATATTATCCGGCAGACGCTGGATTCCGAATCCCCCTACTACTACCCGAACCTGATGCTGCGGTATCAGTCGGGCGACGACTCGATGACCGAGGAGGACTACCACTACCTCTACTACGGATATGCCTATCAGGACGCCTACAAGCCTTTGAATGCCAATTCGGACATGGACAAAGCCATACTGATCGCCCAAACGGTCGATTTCGAGAATCCGACGCACGAAAGCCTCGAGAAACTGATCGCAGCGGTGAACGATGCCTTGGTGCAGGATCCGTTCAGCCCCAAACTGCTGAACCTGCTGGCATTCGCTTACGGAGCGCTCGGCGACTCGAAGAACGAACAGATCAACTACAACCGGATGAACTCCATCCTGGCGACGATCGAGGATTCCGGCAACGGCCTCAAGGAAGGGAGCGCCTGGCATATCCTGATGTTCGGACATGCTCTCGATCTGCTGGCCGCACACGACCGTCACTACGGCAAAGCACGCGTCGTCAGCCGCTCGGTGGAATACGTCCCCCTGCTCG
>OHQN01000434.1_pt1 | contig 12591 bp, 6 predicted proteins | sample 1578161 | NCBI WGS metagenome assembly OHQN01 (sample SAMEA3879554, study PRJEB24766) | human gut metagenome | biome: human-associated habitat; feature: feces | place: USA | collected 1985/1987
GATAGAAAAATCGTAAAACGGTTGAAAGAGTGTTTTTTAATTCTTATTATATAGTAATAACTTAAAATTTAATGCTTATGTATCAACGGAAACAAAAACGTATGTTGCAAGGCTGTCTTTCCGGTCTGTTGGTAGGCGGAGCTTTATGTTTGTCGGTTGTTCCGACTTATGCTTCCGATCCGGTTGCTGCAATGGGAAGGAATTTGGCTGCAACAACTTATGCTGCACAGCAAAAAGGACATGAGATTACAGGTACAGTGACGGATGCCAAGACGGGCGAACCCCTGATTGGTGTGACTGTGATGGTGAAAGGAACCCAAACAGGTGTGACAACCAACGTCGACGGTCAGTTCAAACTTCCCTGTAAAGAGGGAGATGTTCTACAGGTTTCCTACATTGGTTATGAAACGAAAGAAGTGAAGGTCGGTGCTTTGAAGATGTACCTGATTGAACTGGCTGAATCGTCCGAGATGCTCGAAGAGGTAGTGGTTACCGCATTCGGTGTTGGTCAGAAAAAAGCCAGTATGGTGGGATCGGTTAGCCAGGTACGCGCTGAAGAACTGCAGGTGCCTTCTTCCAGTTTGAGTTCATCGTTTGCCGGTCGTCTGGCGGGTGTGATTGCCGTACAACGTAGTGGTGAACCGGGTGCCGATGGAGCTGACTTCTGGATTCGTGGTAAGTCTACGTTTAGTGGTGCAACCGGCGCTTTGATTGTGCTGGATGGTGTGGAAATCAGTGCACAGGAATTGAATGCCCTTGATCCGGAAGCTATTGAAGGATTCTCCATTTTGAAAGATGCTACGGCGACCGCCTTGTATGGTACTCGTGGAGCCAACGGTGTAATGATTGTGACTACCAAAAATGGTAAGAATTTGGATAAACCGGTTATCAACTTCCGTTTGGAGGGAGCATTGACCCAGCTGACTAATGTACCGGAAACGGCTGATGGTGTGACTTATATGAAAATGTACAATGAGGCATTGACACGTCCTAATTCATCGGGTACTGCATATAGCGATGATAAGATAAACGGAACCGCTCAGCACTTGAACCCTTATCTTTATCCGGATGTAAATTGGTACGACGAGATGTTTAAACGGAATGCGTTTTCACAGCGTGCCAACTTCAATATCCGTGGTGGTAGCAAGAAGATGGACTACTTTATGAGTGCCGGTATCAAACACAGTGACGGTAACTTGAACTCCATGAGCCAGGATTATTTTTCCTATAACAACAATGTGAGGGTTACGAACTACGACTTTATCAACAACCTGAATGTGTATGCCACTTCTACAACTAAATTATCGTTGGGCTTGAACCTTTCGGTACGCGACTGGAAAGGTCCGGCTATGGATGTGGATGATATTTTTGCTTTCAGTTTGATTTCCAATCCGGTAGATTTCCCGATTATGTATCCGGCCGGTACAGGTGGTGTGGTGACTGAAGATATTATGTGGGGATCAAAATCCGGTGGTCCGTATGATATGGGTTACCGTAACCCGATAGCAGAATATGTACGTGGTTATAAAACCAATATGCAAAGCATTGTAACAGCTAATTTTAAGATTGAACAGGATTTGGGCATGTTGCTGCCAGGGTTGAAGTTCAATGGTTTGTTCTCTTACAAAAACAAGAATATTACGACCGTGACCCGTACCAGTGCTTACAATGGTTATGAAGTAGATTCGTATGATCCTGAAACGATGGATTATACATTGCGAAGAAATGGTAAGGAACAGAATACGGCTATCAGTACGACTGGAGGACATGGTGGCGAACGTAATATGTATCTTCAGGCTATGTTGGACTACAATCATACGTTCAATGATGTACATGCTCTGAACGTGATGTTCCTCTTTAACCGCCAGCAGTATGATACCAATATTCCCAGCGACCTCTTTTCTTCCTTGCCCAAACGTAAGCAGGGTATTGCCGGCCGTATTTCTTATGCATTTGACAACCGTTACCTGGCTGAGGTGAACTTCGGTTACAACGGTTCCGAGAACTTTGCTCCTGATAATCGTTATGGTTTCTTCCCATCGTTTGCATTAGGCTACAGCATCTCGGAAGAAGATTTTTGGGAACCGATTCGTCCGGTGGTATCCAACCTGAAAATCCGTGGTTCATGGGGATTGGTAGGTAACGACGATACCAGTTCAAGTGCAGGTCGTTTTGCGTATCTGGAAGATATTTCGCTTTCAGGAGGTCCCAGTTACACAACCGGTACCAAGCAGAATATAACATTGAGTGGCCCGAAATGGAAACGTTATTATAATGCCCAATTGGGTTGGGAAGTCGGTGAAAAGTGGAATGTAGGTATGGACTTGCAGTTGTTCAATGCTTTTAACTTGACGTTCGATGTCTTCAAGGAAACCCGTTGCGATATCTTCCTTTCCCGTTCGGGCACGATTCCCGTATTCTTGGGTATGGCAGGAGCGGCAGTTTATGGTAACTTGGGTAAAATGAAGAACGAAGGTGTGGATTTTGCCATTGACTATAACAAGCAGGTGAACAAAGACCTGACTATTTCGTTCAAGGGTACCTTCACATACGCCCACAATACCATTTTGGAACGTGATGAACCTCCCTTCCGTGAGTATCCCAACTTGTCTACTATCGGGCATTCTGATGGACAATATTTGCTTTACATAGCCAACGGACTCTTCCCGGACGAAGAAACCATTAAGAATAATCCGTCGCAGACTTTAGGTTTTACTCCTCAGCCGGGTGACATCTGGTATAAGAATTTGCCTAACTATAAAGGTGAATATGATGATGTTATAGACAGCAATGACCGCATGTATGTAGGCAATCCGAAGGATCCTGAAATCGTCTACGGTTTCGGTCCGTCCATCAAGTGGAAAAATTGGGATTTTTCCTGCTTCTTCCAGGGGGCAGCTAAGACAAGCATTCTGATGTCCGGCTTCCATCCGTTCGGTTCGCAGACTATCAATGGTCTGTTCCAGTGGATTGCCGATGACCATTGGAGCCCTGACAATCCGAATCCCAATGCAGCCTATCCGCGTCTGACGCAGATTGACAACCCGAACAATACAGCTTCATCTACATTCTGGTTGCGCAACGGTGCTTTCTTGAAGTTGAAGAATGCGGAAATCGGTTATACGTATAAAGGCTGGCGTTTCTACGTGAGTGGCAGTAACTTGCTGACCTTCTCGCCTTTCGACTATTGGGATCCGGAAATGGGTAGCGGTAGCGGCCTGAAGTATCCCACCCAGCGTGTGATTAATTTTGGTGTTCAAGTAACCTTTAACAACAAATAAGCAGAACTATGAAGAAAAATATATTGAAATTGATGATGGTTATGGCTTTGGCCGGACAATTTACATCGTGTGACTATCTGGACATTGTACCCGATGAACGGGCGGATGAGTCAGATACTTGGAAAACGCCCAGCTCGGTGAAGGGATATCTTTATTCATGTTATGGATACATGCCTTCTCCTAGGGCATATCCGGGCTCCTATTGGCTTCCGGAAGAAATGACGGCAGTTACCAAAGAATTGTTTACTACTTTCAAATATGGTACTTATAGTCCCTCTAATTTAAGCTATACTAGTAATACCTGGGGAACGATTTGGAATGGTATCCGTCAGTGTTATAAGTTCAAAGAGGCGTTGGGAAATGTTTTTTCGGATAATATCAGTGAAGAAACAATAACACAGTATAGAGCTGAGGCCGATTTCTTAATTGGTTACTACCACTTCTTGTCGCTCCGTTCTTATGGACCTACTATGATTATACGTGGGGTTATCGATCAGAATACACCGATTTCAGAATTTCCTGAACGCAGTAGTTATGATGAGGTGGTAGAGTTTATTAATGAGAAATTAGATGAGGCCATTCCCAACTTGCCCAACACGTGGAGTGGTGATGACTATGGACGCGTGACCCGCTTACAGGCATTGGCACTGAAGTCGCGTATGTATCTGTATGCCGCCTCTCCGTTATTCAACGGAAATTCGGAGATGTATGCCGATTTCAAGAGTCCGGTAGACGGTCGTCCGCTGATTGCCCAGGAATATAGTCAGGACAAGTGGCAGAAGGCAGCTGATGCTTCCCTCTACGCCATTCAGGAACTGGAAAAAGCAGGTTTCCATCTGTATGGGGATGCTGAGGCGGGTACTCTGTCGGATGACAAACCCGGTCTGCCCAATGCGGTCCAGCGTCGTTTGCGTTACAACATTCTGGACTTCAACAACAACCCGGAAATTATATGGTGTGATACTCGTAAAGATGAGTACTATGGAATCCAGCGTCGTACAGCCCCGCGTCAAACTAAAGGTAGTAATAAGAATGACATGAGCTGTGTGATTTGTCCTACATTGCAATCGGTAGAGCGTTTCTATACCAAGAACGGATTGCCAATGGAGATGGACAAGACCTTCAACTATGACGGACGTTATGATTATATAGATGCTCCCATCAACAACGATGGTAACAATTACGACGGTGGTGTATCGGCAGGTAAAGTAATGCGTCTCTGCACGGAGCGTGAACCCCGTTTTTATGCGTGGGTAACTTATCATAATGGCTATTTTGAGTTTGGTAAGTATGAAGATAAAGATCCGGGTAACGGTGATCCGGCCAAACGTGCCATCAAGGTACAATTGTTGAAGGATGACCCTCACGGACGTGGTAACCGTACGGACGCTCAATATTCCATTTCGGGTTTTGGTAATAAAAAATGGTCATATCCGACATATCAGGGGAGTTTGATTGAATGTCCGATGGTACAGTTCCGTCTGGCTGAGGTTTACTTGAATTATGCTGAAGCTTTGGTTGAATTGAACCAATTGGATGAGGCCAAGAAGTATATCAATCTGATACGCGATCGTGCCGGTATTCCTCCGGTAGACGAGGCTTGGGACAATTATTCTACTAATCCCGGTTATCAGAATACACAGGAAGGTATGCGTCAGATTGTACGTCAGGAACGCATCAACGAACTGTACTTCGAAGGTCATCTTTTCTTCGATTACCGTCGCTGGAAAGTGGCCGAGCAATTTGTGGGTATGCCGGATCGTGGTTTGAATACTCTGGCAACAAAGGTGGAGGATTTCACTCCGATGGATCTGCCTCTGCAACGCAGCTTCCACAAAGGACAGTATCTGATGCCGATTCCGCAGAATGAAATCCAAAAGGCTCCGCAGTTGGTTCAGAACCCATATTATTGATTCCCTTAGACAGAATGCAAGAGAGGCTGAAGTCTGAATTTCAGCCTCTTCTTCTTTCTGTAGTTCTATGCTATCTACTTTTTATTATCTGATTATCATGAAAAGACTTCTTTATCTGTTCCCCTTGTTTTTATTGACGTTGTTGCCTGTAGACGTTGTGGCTCAGGAGCCTGTTGACCTCCGGACGCAGTTGGATACCTATTTTGCAGACCCCCTTTGCACTCGTCTGCGTCCTGAAGTCAATACGCAGACGCTGAGTGGCCTGGAAGACGGTTTGGTGCGCCGTCTGGTGGAGGCAACTCTTTCGGGCAAGTATTCCACACGTTATCGGGTCGGAACGTTCGAGGCTTACCGTACTCTCCGGAGTCTGGCAAAAGAATTGAAAACCAGCGGGTACGATCCGTACGAAAATCCTACCGGTATCTATTTCAAACAGGGTGAGAAGGTAGTGCTGCTGGTGGAAGGCATCGGTGAAGACCCGGTGGAGCTGGTCATCAAGAGCTTCGGCAAGCCACAATATGAAGGGGAAGGATATCCCCAAAGTTCTTATCGGCTGATCAACGGCCTGAATGTGATTGAGACCCGTAACCGTGGCAACGGTTATGTGTCCTATTATACGGACAATTATCGTTCGGTACCCAAGGTACGGATTCATTTTGTCCTGGCTACGGAAAACGGCTATTTTGACCTGGGGCGCGGTGATGACAACGCGGACTGGAAGACATTGCTGGCTGCCGCCCAAAGTGATATTGTGGACATCGTTACGCCGCGCATCCATGTGGCGGCACCCGTTGAGGCCCTGAAGGCCAACTGTCCGGACGACGGCGTACGGCTGGCCCGGATTTACGATGATGTAGTGGCTTTGGAACATCGGGTGATGGGACTCCAGCTGTTCGGCCGTGAACCCAAGAACCATCAGTTTGCCCGTCCTGTCAAGGGAGGTATTTATGCCGACGGCATCGGTGCAGCCATCTGGCACGACGGTTTCGGCAGTTGGGCCAATCCCGACAAGTTCGGCTACTGGGGTTTTGCCCATGAACTGGGACACGTCAATCAGGTGCGTCCCGGTATGAAGTGGGGTGGTACGGGCGAGGTTACCAACAACATCTATTCGGCTTGGGTAAACTTCAAGTTCGACAACCTGCCCAATCTGGAGAAACGCCTCAAGGGTATCGGCGAATACAAGAATCTGAACGGAGGCCGTTTCCAGTGCTATCTGGAGGAAGGCGTACGGCAGGGCAAGAACTGGATGACGCAGGAAGGCCCCGACTATTTCGGCTCGGCTCTGAAGGACTATACCGTGCAGGACGAGGACTATGACGGCCGCAAGCTGGGAGAGGTGACTGTGCCTTGGAAGAACTACGACCACTTTGTCCGTGTCGTTCCCCTGTGGCAGTTGTTGCTCTATACGGAAGAGGCGGGCAAGTCGCCCGATGCGTATGGCAAGGTGATGGAAGGCATCCGTACCTTCCCCGATGAAGAGAAACTGACCGACGGGCAGCTGCAGATCAAGTTCATGCGCAGTTTCTGCGACTCCACCCGCATCAACTTCCTGCCGTTCTTCGAGAAGGCGGGTATGCTGAAACCCTACAACCACTACTTCCGCGACTATGGCGACTATTGGCTGAAGATAAGTCAGCAGATGATTGACGAACTGAAGGAGTATATCGCTGCCAAGGGCTATCCGGAGGCCGACGAGATGCTCAACTACATCAACTGCTACAACTGGCAGGTATTCCGCGACCGGGCCCGGCTGGTGAAGAACAAGGTGGGCACCGGATGCAGCGAACACGGCACGCTGGTACGCGTCGAGAACGCGGCCTGGAAAAATGTCGTCGGCTATGAGACTTATGACAAGCGTGGCCGCCTGCTCCGCATCAGTATGCTCGGCCTGGGATGTACGGAGCCAGGCAAGACGCAGACCTACACCGAAGTGCTCTGGCCCGAAGGCTCGGCCTACATCATGGCTGTGGGTTACGACGGGCGGCGTGTGAAGTGTTACAAAAAGAAATGAACTTAGAACCCCAAAAACTTAAAACTGAATTATTATGGCAAAGAACACATTGAAAGCATGGTTGGTGGACAACACGGTGACCACCGACAACAAGACAGACAAGATTTTCCAATTGGAAACCACCCGCAGTATCGACAAGACCGTTATCTTGGACCGCATGGTGGGCAAGAATCCGGGCGTGCGCCGCGAGACGATGTCGCTGGCCATCGACCTGATGGAAGAAGTCGTGGCCGAAGCGCTGATGAACGGCGAGAGCGTGAACACGGGCCTCTTCCGCGGTGTGGCACAGTTCCGCGGTGTGGCCACGAACGATGCCTGGGACCCGAAGAAAGATTCCATCTACGTGTCCTTCACTCAAGGCAAGGCTCTTCGCCAGGCCATCGCCGACACGAATGTCGACGTGCTGGGCGACCGTCCCACGAAGTTCTACATCGGCAGCGGACTCGATGCCGACACCCGTGCCACCGACTTCAGCGCCACGGCCGGGGCGGGCTACACCATTTATGGCAAGAATATCAAGCTGGCGGGTACGGATCCGGCCGTGGGCATCAAGCTCGTTGCTGCCGACGGTGCCGAAACGGCCGTGCCGGACAGCATGGTGCTGCTGAACGAGGCTTCGCGCATCATCTTCAACATTCCCGCAGGGCTGGAAGACGGCGAGTACACGCTGAGTGTTACGACCCAGTACAAGGGCAGTTCGACGGAATTCCTCAAAACGCCGCGCACCACTTCGCAAACTCTCTATATCGGAGCCGCTCCCTCAACCGGCGGGGGCAGCCAAGGAGGTGGAGGCGACGACGGTCAGGACGAAAGTCCGCTGTAACCCGGACGAGCTTTGTCTTGCGGCCCGTGTCAGACTAGTACCCTAGTCCAGGTTAGGCTAAGCCCTTAGTCTAACCTGGGCTAAATCCTTAGTCTGGGTTGGACTAGGCCCTTAGTCTGGCAGCAGGCAAGCTTTTGGAGCAACACCTTTGTGCAGACTTACTTTTTTCTAATTTAATAAAACTCTTTTTTATGAAAAACAACCTCATGAAACGCGGAGCCGTTTCGCTGTTTGCAGCAGCGGCTCTTTTCGGCAGCAGTCTGCTCGTGCAGTCCTGCTGGGATGAAAACGAGTGGGAAGGCATTCCCAACGGTCCTTTTCTTCAGATTGAAGAAACTTCTCTGAACTTCGACTCCCCGGCCACTGAGTATCAGATGACGGTGAAATGCAATGAAGACTACGTCGTGGGTTTCGGCGGCGGGCTGGATACCTGGTGTACCGCCACGAAAGACGAGATGGGCGACCTGACCCTGAGCATCGCCGAAAACCCGGACAAGGACGTGCGTCGCGGCGAACTCTACATCCAGGCCGTGTCGCAGACCGATACCATCCCCGTAGCCCAGTTGGGATGGGGAAAGGCTATTCTCGTTTCCGTCTCGACGGTGAACGTCGAGGAAGCCGGCGGTGAGTTCGACCTCGCGGTGACGGCCAATACGGAATACACCTTCGACTTCAACGGCTGCGACTGGGTGGCAGAAGTGCCTTCCGTCACAACCCGTGCACACGAGACGGTGACCACGAACCACCGCTTTGCTGTCAATCCCAACAAGGGGGAGGCACGCAGTGCAACGGTAAAAGTAAGCGATGTGACCCCTGACTCGGGTATCGAAGGAACTTCGTTCACCGTCAGCCAGAAAGGGCTGGGAAGTTACGAGCCTGAAGCTCCCGAAGTAGGGAATGACATCAAACTGACAGCCAGCAGCGTGACGGGTGACGGTGGCGAACGTCCGAACAATGTATACGGCAACATGATAGACGGCGACTCTGAAACCTTCTGGCAAAGCAACTGGACGGCACCCAAATTCCCCTGTTACATCGAATTCACTTTCGACGAACCGCAGGAGATGGATTACATTCTTTATTATCCCAGCTATAAAAGCCATTTCAAGAACATCGAAGTTCAAGTCTATTCCGATGTCAACGTAACCCGGAGCGCAGACTACCGTACTGTCTTTGCCGGTGAATTGGCCAAGGCTTCCGGAGCGACACGCATTGACTTTCAGGAATCGCAGGCCGGAGTGACCAAGGTGAAGATTACCATCACCGATACCTATGATGCCGGCGAGGCCCGCTGTACTGAAATGGAATTCTACAAGAAAGATCCTTCCAGCTTCGATTATACCACCCTCTTCGCCAATCCGTCCTGCACGGAACTGAAGGCTGGGCTTACCGAAGCCGAGATTCTGGCCTGCCCGCATTCGTTCTACAAGAAACTGGCCTGGTACATGTACAACGGCAAGTACCCCCGTGAATTCCGCATCGCCGACTTCAAGGCCTATCCCCATCCCGACGTACAGGCCAAGGAAAACAAGACCAGTACCTACAGCCTGCTGGACAACCCGACGGGCATTTCGGTGGCGGCCGACGAAAATCTGGTAGTAATGGCCGACCTGAAGGGACGCGAGTCCGTCAATATCCGTGTGCAGAACTTGGATACGCCGGGAGCCGACGGCTTTGGAGGCGAGGAATATACGTTGAAAGACGGCATCAATACACTCCGGATGAAGGAGAAAGGTCTGGTCTACGTGATGTATCATACGGCCGACTATGAAACAGCCCCAGCCATTACGCTGCACTTCGCTTCGGGCAAGGTGAACGGTTATTTCGACAGCCAGAATCCTGCGCACGAAGGTCGTTGGAACGAATTGCTCGGCGCTTCGGTAGACAAATATTTCGACGTGCTGGGCAAGTATGCCCATCTGACCTTCCCCACGGCAAAGTTCCAGAACAACACCAAGGACGGTAAGGCACTGATTGACTGGTACGACCAGCTGGTGTATCGTGAACAGGAATTTCAGGGGCTGGAGAAGTATGGCAAGATGTTCAAGAACCGCATGTACTTCAACGTGATGTATACCTCATATATGTACTCTACCAGCTACCGCACTTCGTACAACGAATCGACGCTGGATGCATTGACCAACGAATCTGGATTGAACGCCAACTGCTGGGGACCGGCCCATGAAGTGGGACACAGCAACCAGACCCGTCCGGGCCTGAAGTGGATTGGTACGACGGAAGTGACCAACAACATTCTCTCCCAGTATATCCAGACCACCGTATGCGGCGAACCTTCGCGCCTGGATGTGAAGGACAACTATACTTCGGCCTGGAACTATATCGTTGTTCCTGGTGCTCCGCATGCCACAGGTGCCGACGCGGCCGGTGGTGAGACTCCTTTCTGCAAGGTAGTGCCTTTCTGGCAGCTGGAACTCTACTTTGGCAAGGTACTGGGACGCACGCCTATGCAACAGCCCGACCACGGTGGCTTCTATCCCGACGTGTATGAATACGTCCGTACACAACCCGACCAGCCCACGGCGGGAGCCCAGCAGCTGGAGTTTGTCTACAACTGCTGCCTGAACGGACAGGCCAATCTGCTTGACTTCTTCAGCAAGTGGGGCTTCCTGACTCCGGTTGATGCGGAAATCAGTGACTATGGCAAAGCACAGATGACCATCACGCAGGCCGACATCGACAACCTGAAATCGCGTGTGGAGGCTTTGGGCTTCAGCAAACCCGATGTGGCGTTGGAGTATATCACCGATCCGCTGGTGGACAGCTATAAGAACAAGTCGGCCATGGTGACGGGCACCGCTGTACGCAATGGCAACGTGGTGACCCTGAACGGCTGGAAGCATGTAGCAGCCTTTGAGGTAAAGGATGCTGCCGGCAAGTTGGTCTATGTGGCCAGAGGTGTGGCTGCAGACGGAGCCACCCGTGAATTCACCCTGCCAACAGATTGGCAGAGCGGATATACGGTAGAAGCGGTAGCTGTGGATGGCAAGAGGAATAAGGTAGGTTTTTGAGTTAAAAACGCTATCGTTGACTATTTCTCCCCCATAAAGGGATGATTTATCCTACCGAACAGGCAAGATGCCTATAGATTTGCAACAGAAAAATCAATATACATAGAAATCAAAATAAACGAAACATGAATGTGAAAAAACAGTTGATTACGGCATTTTGCCTGTCCTGCCTTTTGGCTCCGGTGGCCCATGCGCAGGACTCGGAGAAGGCTTTTATTAAAGAGAACATGAACTTTGCAGCCGAGCAATACCGGCTGATGTTGAAAACGCCTGCGCAGGGCAAGGATGGAAAGGGAGTGATGCCCCATAGTATGAGGAAGGATGGTACCGTCTCCAAGGGCAGTATTTATCTGTGGACGTCGGGGTTCTTTCCCGGTTCTCTGTGGTACATCTCCGAGTATCTCGGCGACCGGGCGTTGCAGGATTCCGCATTGGTTTATACTCAAAAGATGGAACCGATCAAAACCTTTACGGACAACCACGACATCGGTTTCATGATGTATTGCAGTTATGGTAACGCCAACCGTTTCGAACCTAAGTCGGAATACAAAGACATTTTAGTGGAATCGGCCCGTTCGCTTTGCACGCGTTTTCGCCCGAAGGCCGGTGTTATCCAGTCGTGGAACGGCTTCCGTTCCTGGCACGGTGACAAGGTGTACGACTTTCCCGTCATCATCGACAATATGATGAATCTGGAATTACTTTTCTATGCTTCCCGCGTGACGGGCGACGACACGTTCCGCAAGGTGGCCGTCAGCCATGCCGAGAACACGATGAAGAATCAGGTACGCGATGACTACAGTTGTTTCCACATTGTTTATTACGACAAGGAAACGGGCAAACCTATCAAGGGAGAGACTTCGCAGGGCTACAGTGACAATTCTGCCTGGAGCCGCGGGCAGGCGTGGGGTATCTATGGCTTTACCCTCTGTTACCGTGAAACGAAGGACAAACGTTTCCTGAAGACGGCGCAACGTATGGCCGATTTCTATCTGGATCATCCCAACCTGCCGTCGGACAAGGTGGCTTGGTGGGACTTCAATGCCAACCAGCCGGGGTATGTGCCGGGCATCCGTTCCAATGCCAACAACGTAGTGACGAACTATCGTGACGCTTCGGCTGCCGCTTGTACCGCTTCGGCATTGCTGGAACTGAGTACATACGTCAAGGGTAGTGAGAGCGCCAAGTATCTGGAAGGCGCCAAGGCCATTCTCCATTCGCTGGGCAGTAAGAAGTATCGGGCCGAGCTGGGCAAGAATGCCGACTTCATTCTGATGCACAGCACGGGAGCCATTCCTCAGAACTCCGAAATAGATGTTCCGCTGACTTATGCAGACTACTATTTCCTGGAGGCTCTGCACCGCTATGACAAACTACTGGACGGCAAACCACTGTTCTGAATCTAATTTTAAATCTGAATCTCTTTGCTTTTTTCTTTCTCCTACATCATATGGTGTGGGAGAAAGAGATATTGTATAACAGTATTGGGACGATAAAGTCGTAATGCGATGAAAAAGTTGTGTAATATCTT
>OHQN01000438.1_pt1 | contig 12523 bp, 10 predicted proteins | sample 1578161 | NCBI WGS metagenome assembly OHQN01 (sample SAMEA3879554, study PRJEB24766) | human gut metagenome | biome: human-associated habitat; feature: feces | place: USA | collected 1985/1987
TCCAAGAGCAATCGTGAGAGAGCCGCTTTTCATATCCATTACCACAAGATTGCGTGGAGATAATGCTTCCAGTACCATATAATCGTGGTCATTAAAATTATGAAATGTCTGCCCTCTTTCAAATGTCCTGTCGCATTTTTCATAATGCAGGATAAAGTCATCTATCCAGCCTCTATCCGTCATTCCAATCTCATCCATCTTTGTAATACACTCTGGGGAACTTGTTGCCTTATCAAAGTAAAATTTCTTTGAATCGTTATAATATCCTTGCAAAAAGCGTCCCAGTTCCACATCATCTCTACAGAATTTTGCAAAAACTGTAACATTTGCTGCCCTGTAATACTCTGTAAAACCTTCCGCAAGCGTTCTTCCAAGAAGCAGCATCTGATCTGCAAGCTCTGACATATCATCAATGGCAACGAACTTCTTATAATCTTCCAAAGTCATAAGCATATTTCTTTCTGTTCCCTTATAATTCTCCATTACAAGAATCATATCCTTTAAATCCATTCTTACCTCCTGTCCCAGAGAGGACTTTCGCCCTCTCTGCCAATTTTCTATGGTCTGCCAATTACTACAATCTTTCCGACACTTGCCACATCACGGTAAACTACGCCAACTCTTTCATTCAGGGCTTCTACCACCTTTCCATTGCCGACATATACTGCCACATGGCTGATATTCTTATATCTTCCGTTGTTTGTGAAACTGTAAAAGATAAGATCACCAGGCTGCATTTCATCATAAGATACGGTCTTTCCTGCTTCATCAAGTCCCTGTGCTTCTGCCGCTGCTGTAGTTGCTCCTCCATGACTGATATTCACACCTGCATCCTTCCATGAATAATACGCAAGTGAACTGCAATCATAATAATTGCCACTATCTCTTAATTCCTGACTGTAAGGATAACCCACTCTGTGAAGGGCATAAGAGCAGACTGCTTTCTGCCTGCTATCTGTAATACCACTGAGGATTGCATTTATTTCATCCTCTGTCATGGAACTTACTCCGGGGCTTCCACCGCCTCCACCGCTTCCACTTCCAGCATATCCAAGCTGTCCCATAAACTCAGGACTCATGATCTGCTCAAGCATTTCTACCTGATCAGAATCAAATCCATAAACGGAAATCATATCTCTGTATGATTTGAGCGTAACATTTACATACAGTACCGACTTCGTAACAGTTGTTACATTGCCATCTGCGTCTGTTTCCTCCACATCTTTTGTTCCACTACTTGTAGTATAAGAACACATATCATTTACTACAGTCTGCAACCACCCCTTTGATATATCATTCATAATTGTTGCAGTATCGCCTACACCATACTTGACCATGTAGACCGCCATAATGTCGTAGTAGTTACTTGGATTTTCATCCATTCCCTCATAATCTACATACACCAGTTCGCCAAAGTCATATCCGGTATGTTCATTCACTTTGGTATTCACATCACGGTTAAATTCAGACACATAAGCACTTGTAACTGTCTGCACTGTATCTCCTGACTCCAGCGGCGGTAAAAATAAGGCAAATGGTGAATTATAAAGAATCGCTATCACAGCAATAACCGGAACTGCAACGATTACCACTAAAAGAACCAACAGAAAAAGTACAAGTCCGATAATCGGAGCTGCCGCCTTTATCCAGAGAACTGCCTTTTTTACAATCAGATCTTTTACCAGTTTTACAACACTGTCCGTCTGATTTTCCTGTTCTTTCATCTTATCCAGAAAAAATTTAATCTTTCTGCTACGGTTCGCTGCTTTCACATCCTTCGCCTCAATAGATACACCCGTGGCATAGCCTGCCGCCATGCCGACTGCTGTACCTGCTCCCGGTGCAACCGCTGTACCTGCCGCTGTGGTTGCCGCTTTTGTCGTAGTTTTGGCAGTTTCTTTTGCAGTGTTCTTGGCAGTTTCTTTCGCTGCTGTCTTTGTCGTGTCACCGGCAACCTTTTTTGCCGTATCACTGGCAGCTTTCTTTCCCATCTTTTTTGCCAGCTTCTTTCCTGTTTCTACCTTCTTGATACGCCTCTTTGCTTCGGCTGCCGCTTTCTTTCTGAAAAGTGACGCTCCCCTTGAAGCAGTTCCCGTAACCGGACGGCTTGCTTCATATGCAAGATAAGCTGCCTGTGACACTTCCTGCCCGCCTTCCACCTGCTCTGTAACTGCTCCAGTCGCAAGTGCTCCCGTTCTTCCTGCTATATGAAGATTGGTATTCTTCGTCTTGATAGAAGTATTGGACTCCCGTATATTTCTCTTAAATTTTGAAGGTTCCTTTTCTTTCTTCTCTGCCTGATGAATGGTACTCTTACGATAAGACTTCTTTTTACCTGTATCATTTATCTTTGCACTAGCAATTTTCGGACCACGCTGTACAGTGTAAATGTTACTGCCCTTAATTTTAGCTTTCTTCGGTTCATGCATATGAATCTTAGCTTTTTTCTTAGTGTGAATGACCATAGGCTTGTCATCCACTTTTTTTATCTTCAATGTTCCCACCTTCTTTCTGTATCCTTAAAAAAGGTAAAAAGTAGCCATCCGGAACTTAGTCCAAATGGCTGATACATTGCAATTCTAATCAGCAAATTTTGCCTCCCTTTTCTTCTGCTCCGCAATCTTTTCGTGGATATTGGTGTTATACAGTCTGTAAAGGTCAGTGTCCTTGCTGATCTGGTTATCAAACGGAATTACCACGGAACCACACTTGATAAGTCCCATTCCAGATGCAGTATTGGTTACAAATCTAAGCTGTGCCTCTGATACTCCGATAACCTCCGCCATCTTGGAACTGTCTGTATTCGCCTGCTTTAAAAGTGCCACAAACTCAGAGTTTGCAAGCATTGTGGTTGCTGTGTAATTCTGCAACAGATCGACTACATTTTGCGTGATACCGGTACAAAGACCTCCCTGTTTTCTCACTTTCTTCCAGAGCTGCTGCAGATATTTTGCAGAATACTCGGAATTAAGTAAGACATGGAACTCATCAATATAGAGCCATGTTGCCTTGCCTCTCTTACCATTCTCAACAATCCTGTTCTGAATGGACTCCATCATGACAAGCATTGTGATAGGACTAAGCTCTGTACCTAAGTCCCTGATGCCATATACTGTGAATCTGTTATCCACATCCACATTTGTCTGATGGTTGAAGATGTTAAGTGAACCATTTACAAAAAGCTCCAATGACAATGCAATGTCCTTTGCCTCGTCCTCCGGCTGTGCCATAAGGATATCGTAAAAGTCACTCATTACAGGGATATACTTCTCTTTGCTCCTTGCAATGTCGATATACAGCTTTCTCACACAGCGGTCAATGATTGACTTCTGTCTTGAATTTAAACTGTCTCCGATACACTGCTCACAAAGTCCAAGCATAAACTCGCCTTTTTCTCTTACCATTCCCTTTGAATCATTCGGGTCAAGGCTCCACACATCCATCTCCAGCGGATTCACATAGTTATCCGTGTAAGTAGACATATTTACTACAGTTCCGCCATAAGTCTCAGCAATATCAAAGTATTCGTTCATTGGATCTATGACGATTATCTCATCATCACCCGACAAGAATACGCTGCCCATCTCCATCTTGCAGAAGAAGGATTTACCGGAACCCGGCACTCCGAAAACGAATCCATTTCCGTTTATCAGCTTCTTTCTATTGCCGATATTCACATTCTTGCTGATCTGGTTGATACCATAGTAATTGCCCGTGCTATCATTAAGCTCCTGCACATTAAATGGCATAAGTACAGCAAGTGACTGGGTAAGAAGGGTACGCATTGTCTCCACCTGTCTTACACCAATCGGAAGTGCTGTGTTGAGTGCTTCCCTCTGCTTTAAGTAGTGTGTATCAATCGTGCAGCTGTTACGCTTTCCGATAGTCTCCACAGTCTCACATACACTCTCAAGCTCCTTCTTGCTTTCTGCCATAAGAATAATGGTTACTCCCACAAAGAAAAGGCACTGGTCATTCTCACGGACATCATCCATGATTTCCTCAATCTCCTTTTTCTCCGTTCTCTTGGCATATGAGATTTCCGTAGAAAAATCGTTATTCTTATTACGGACTCTCTGCTGCTTAATGATATCCGACTCAATACCAAGGTATTTCTTCTGAAGCACCTTTGTTGTCAGATCCTTGGGAACAGGCACCACATCAATGCTCGTGATGGAATGAACCGGAAGGGAAGTAATCTCATTGATGAATCTGTCTGACAAACTGCTCGGATACTTTTTGATAAAAAGCGCCTTGCAGAATTTACTCTCATCCTCAAAATGGTCCGGGAAATATTTCACCATACCATTGCACAGATCATTTCTAAAATCTGCCCCGACCTTCTTTGCCTTTTTGATATCAAAATCAAAACTGCCCTCATCTCCAAGATGATAATAGTCATAGAGCACTTTCAGTCTCTCATTGCCATTAAGCGGCACGATCTCTGCCCCAAGCTCAATGAAAGCCTTGTGTATCGTTGCCTCAAGGGTTGCAAACTGTGCCTTCGCCTCCTCGAAGTTCTTTCTCTCAATCGTGATCGTCAGGTATCTCTCCTGCTCAATCCCCTGTCTGCCCTCAATAATCTTCTCCTCAATGATGTCATTGTAGATACTTCTATAATTATTGAAGCCATCGTTTTTCTCAGCAATCAGAACCTTGTCACGGAGTTCATCCATGTTTTTGTTCTTATTGTTGATCGTAATCTTATAATTACAGTCCAGCGAATTTAAGAACTTACAGTATCTCTCGAAAATACCGATCTGCTCATCCTCGGTTGCTGTCGTGTAATTGATGTCCTGAAAGCGGTAGCATTTGGAATACTTATTTTTGCTTACTTCAAAAATGCCGTTTTCAGCTACCGCCATAATCTCTATGGTTTCCTGAATGGATTTAGGTGTCTTATACAAAGGCTCACTCGCCTTCTTTAATAACTTAAATCCGTCTGTAAATAAACCCATGTCTCTAACCTCGCTTTCTTATAATGAAAGCCCGCCGGGAACTTCACCCTGCGGGCTGTGTTCCCGACCTTTCGGTCAGATACTTTTTATCTAATGCATCGCCTTATATGCTGCAATGCCTGCTGCTGCCGCCACAATGACTGCAACAAGACCAAGCAGCATATTTCTTGTCTTTTTCTTCATCGCTTCAAACTCCTCCTGCTTCTTTACAGCCGAATCAGCTGTTACCGTCTCCGGTTCAGCCTTTCTGCCTTTCTTCTTTACCTGTTCATTCTGTTCTGCTTCTAACTGCTTTATTGCAGGCTCTCCCTCAGTTGACACATAAGTAAGTGCCCTGTTTCCAAACATAAAATGCAGTTTCTTTCCCATATACTCGTAGAAATTCATCCCGTTAAAGGAATAGAAACCACCAAGTGCAATCGGTGCCACACAGGGAATTGCCACATAAGCAGAACCCGTAAGACCGATATACTTGTAAAGAAGAAGGACGATACCGCCACCAACCACTACGCTTGCAATGGAAAATATAAGCTGCCTTGCAGTAAGTCCCATTGCAACCGATTCCTGATAGCGGTCAATATCCTTGTTTACTTCGATTACCATTGTCCCTGCCTCCTATCTTGATAAATCCTTTGTCTCCGGCTTTCTTGTCATTCCGATATTTGCCTCATACTTATCCATTCCATCCGGACACAGTTCTCTAAGCTTATCTACATTGAACAGATAAAGCGGATATTCGCAGAAACCGCTCCTTTGCGTGAATCCTGTAAACTCTCCAAGGTCGTTATCTGTAATAAACTTTTCAATATCCGGCATGTCATTCACATTCAGATATCCGCAGTAATTTGGTGCTGCAACCGACAAATTCACAGTCACATCCCCAAAAGGCTCCTCATATCCATCTTCATTACACATAAGACCGATAAACATTGCCATGTTATTCATATACTGCTGGATATCAAATGTCACCTGCGTTTCTCCGGTTATACTTGAATTATAAGTAACCTGTTTCTTTTCATTATCCATTTCTGCCTCCTTCTATAATCCAAATGCCTTGCTTGTAAGTGTCTGTGCACCCTTCACACTTCCAACAGTCATTGCTATCGTAAATGTCATTTCACACAAATAAATAAGCGTCTGTGCCCAGTCAGCATAACTTCCTGTAAATGCCGGAAGTCCTGCATTGATAAATGCATTACATACCACAATTGCAAGTGCCATCGTTACTGCCTCGAATACACACGAAAGAAAATATTTGCAGTAGGTAGCCATTGTATGACTGACCATTCTGTTTCCTGCCATTGTGGAGCATGCAATCGCACCGAGCGGCACAATAATCAGGATTTTTAAGAACCTGAAATACACTGTGTAGATGATAAAGAATCCACAGATAATAATGATGATTGCAAGCAAGGCTGTAAGTATCAGCATTACCAGACTTTCACCAAATCCGAGTCCCTTAATGATGTCTGCCTGTGTCCTGTCAATGGCAAGCTGCGTCGTTGTCCCGGCAGATATAAGTCCCACCAGATTTCCTATGGAAGTAAAAAACGCTTTCATAATCGTGACATTATTTGCAACAAACCATTCTGCAAGTCCCAGTCGGATAAGCATACGCAGGATTGATTCAAACCTCATCTCATCTTTTACATCTATGCTTTCCGAGCAGAAACCGATAACAAAGAACAGCACAACGAGGGAAGAGCCGACCGCTACAAAGACCGGCTCTATCCCCTCAATGACTGCCCAGGGACCTCCGCCCTTGAAACTGACCGGTGACTGTCCAAGCATTGCAAAGACCAGGGATATCTGATTGTTCCAAAACCCAAACACCGCCTCAAGAAGTGCAAGGATCTTGTCTCCAAGCTTAAAAATATCCATACTTGTTATTCACCTCTTTCCTTTTACTAAAAGGGGAACTTTTTCCCCCATCTTAGAAGCCTAAGAATGTCAGTACTGTTGAAATACCAGCCATCATGACACCTGCTACAATTCCTTTCAGAGCGGAGTTCATGGTAGATGAATCCTGCTGCTGGTAGGCTTGTGCGAACTCCATAACATTCTTTGCAAGAATAATGACACCAACAGCACCAATGACTGCAATGATAAGTGTCTTTAAGTTCTCAAGCGGCTGTGTTACTGCGGAAGTACCTGTACCTGCTGCAAAACAAGTAGTGCTCATAAGCATTACTCCCATAATGGCTCCGGATAATGCCGGAACAAATTTTCTCTTAAAATGAATAAATCTCTGCTTCATACCTTTTTCCTCCATCTGATTGTTGTTGGTTGTCGTAATAATCTGTTCTTTTCTCATATTGGTTGTCTCCTTTTCGATAAAAAAATAGCCAGCAGGGTTTATCCCTAACTGGCTGTTAAAAGTTGCTTTATATGATCAGGCATAGCCTGTTGTAATGATAAAATCGGGCTTTCCCCGATATGTTTTGCTGCGACCACCTCCTTTCAAGGTACAAAAAAACACCTTAACCATAATTGGCTAAAGTGCTGTGTGAATTTGATATTAAATTATTTGTAAGCCCAACAAATTACAGATTTACGAAACTCTTTCATTCCGCATAGGCACATTATACCACAGTTCCTGTGCCTATGCGACGCCTTTACTGATTCTTCCAGTATGAACTCATCTTCTCCACCGTCACTTCCGGATAGAAATAAGTAAGAATCGTTGCTTTCGGAACACCTGCCGCAAGTGCTTTCTTCACTTCTTCTTTCTGCTCTGCGGTGTATGACCAGTGCATCATTCGGTTTGTGATCGTATCCTCCCACTTCGGCTTCTCCCTCTCAGGATTTCTTACGGGCTTCTCTCCTCCACTGGTGCTGTCGGAGTCCTCCGCCTTCTGCGATTCATCGGCATATTCAAGCTCATTTGCCTGCTCCCTGTCAATTTTTGCTTTTTGCTCTGCCTCATCCTGCATTGAAAATCTTCTGTTCAGTTCCGCATCTCCAAGCATCATAAACTGCTCATAGGTCAGTGTATCAATATACACATTCTCTCCCTTATCTTTCATTTTTTCATAATGCTTAACGGCTTTTTCCGATAAAATCTCAAATGGTGGTCCGATGATACGGTCTGCTCCCTGTGTATTATGAACATACGCTTTTCCTTTTCCGTCCGCTGTCTGATTAAACATCGGGTGTCGGAATGGAATATACTTATTGTCCATTATGGGATCAAAACCACGGATAAAAATAATACATTTCTTATTATCCAGCTTTCTGACCTCATCGGGTGTAAACAGTTCCCTGCCTAAAACATCATAATTTCTTGATGAGCTTCCCTGTCTGCCCTTTGTCTCACCGCTTGATTTTTTATCAATTGTCCCCTTGCCCAAAAGCTCCGAGACATACTTGTGTGTACTCTGCTCATTGCCTCCAAGATAGATGAAAGTATCGCAGTTGCCGGGAATTGTTTCCCAAGTATCTTTAAAAAGTGCCTTTAACTGGGCAAAGTTCTGAATGATGATAATACTTGAAATCTCCCTGCTTCGCATTGTCGATAACAACGAACAGAAGTCATCTGGCAATGCGACATTCGCAAATTCGTCTAACATAAAGGTTACATGGATCGGCAGTCTGCCACCACAGTTAAAGTCTGCCTGATAGTACAATTCCTGAAATATCTGTGTGTATAACATACCGATAATGAAGTTATAGGATTTATCACTATCCGGGATTACACAAAACAGTGCTGTCTTTGTCTCTCCATCCCCATTCACTCCAATACCGATATCTGACAGATTAAGCTCATCTTTTGAGAGTAATCGTAAAACCTGCTTATTCTCAAGAAATGCAAGTCTTGAGTTGGCACTGATGATAATGGAACGGACGGTATCTCCTGCACCTCTCATACATTTGTTGTACTGCTTTACTGCCGGATGATTAGCTCCAAGCGGAGAACTTTCCTCTAAAAACTTCATACGCACATCGAGCTTTGATGCCTTCCCCTGCTCTGTAACCTCTGCCTCTCCAAGAAGTTTAAGTACTGTCTCAAAGTTTCTCTTTGCCGGCTGTACCTCCAGCCACACATAATAAAAGATAGACTGCAAGAACAATCCTTCCGCTTTTTCCCAGAACGGATCACTTGGTGTCGCTCCCTTTGGTGTCGTATTGCTGATAAGGTTTGTAATCAGCTTGACCACATCTGTTTCCTCTCTGATATAGGAAAATGGATTGTAACAGTCTGATTTATCCATCTCTAACAGATTAATGACTTTCAGGTTATATCCGTTATTTTTTAACATCTGCCCGCAGCTTCTAAGGATTTCTCCCTTTGGATCGGTACAGATAAAGGAACAGTTATGCGGCATCTGCATAAGATTCGGCTTTACTTCATAAAATGTTTTTCCTGCTCCGGAACCACCACAGATAAGTATATTTCCATTGAGCTTGAGTCTCCTAAAATCCAGCGACATCTTCACATTCTGGCTGAGTATCCGGTTGAAATTTTCATCCTTATCTGCAAGTATCTTGTTGACCTGCTTCGGATTTTCAAATCTTGCCGTACCAAATTCTTTGCCAGGCATATAGTTTCTCTGACTGGTGTAATACATGACAATAGCCATCGCATAGATACCTAATGCAATGGCTACTGCTTTTACTGTATTGGAATTGTAATAATTGGCAAAAGGAACAGCACATACTTCATTGAATCTGTCCATAAATTCATTAAAGGCAATCCCTTCCGTCCACGCACCATTTATCAGATAACCAAGATACCCTGCTAACACTGCACCCACAAGAATGAATATCAGTGACGGCTTTTTCTTTGTTGTCTGCATAGGCTGCTACCTCGCTTTCTTTGTGGTAACAGTTTTCTTCTGTGTGGTCTTTTTCTGCTGCTTCTGCACTTTCTCGTAACGCTCCCTGACAGATGATTCCACCTTGTCGTAGTGAGTATAAAGCTCGGTTCCTTTCTGGGTTGTCACCACACGATTCTGCTCATCGTAGAGCTTATAATCCTTGGTTGAATCAAGGAAGGTAAGCATTGTCTTTCCACCATGAATCTCCATGATGTTTTCCTTACGGAGCCATACATATCTTGCCTCTTCTCCCCATGTGCCGGGAACTCTGGTCTTAACAGCATGGTCATTCTCTTCGATAATCAGCTTCTTGCTGATTGTCACATCTGACAGGTTCGCATTTTTTGATGCTGCAACTGCCCTCATTCTCTCAGCAAGGTCCTGATAGCCTCTGACACGGTTGATAAATGCATCCTTGTCCATCATGACTGTATGGGTGCCATCCTCATTTTTCTTTCCAAGCACACCGATTGTCTCTAGCTGTTTGATAACACTTTCAGCCTGCTCACCATTGATACTGAAATTCTCCTTGACCTGATCCACACTGATAGCTTTCTTTTCCATTGCAAACATTCCGACCTTTTCGATCAGTCCGTCAATAGCGGTATTAACCCTATCCCCTTCTATCGTGTGGCTTTTCTCGTTTCCCTGCTGTTTCTTCAAAAAATCCATCAGCTTTCCGAGGGACTTTTCATCTCCATTCTTCAGATAATCGTCAAATGTGGCAATCTTACCAAACTTGAGCTTCTGTATCATCATATTCACACGGGGAACTGCCTCTGTATGAAAGATTACCTCACTCAGTCCGTCTTTCCTGTTGCAGTCCGGAAGTATTGAATAGAGTATTCCATACTTCTTTGCCATCTTTTCGACCTTTTTCATATCTTCGGTATTAAACTGCAACACCTGTAAATCGCCACCCTTTAAGAGCAGCTTTCTCATGGATGTCTTGCCAAGTGACTTTTCATAATCAAGCATCCCTTTTAAGAAATCTATTGCCTTCTGCATGGCAGCTATTCCGCCACTTCCTACCTTCATGGCAATCTCAATGCCATCATAAGCAACACGGATGATCTGCACCGCTTCCTGAATCTCTTCTGCCATTATCGCACCTCCACTTTCTCTCTGACTGTTGTTTTAAGCGTTTCTGTCTCTGTAGTACGGATTTCCTCGGCTGATACATCAATACCATAAGCAGTCAAAATATCTGCCAGATGATTGATTGCTTTTTCCTCCTCGATACGGTACATTTCAAGTGCCACAAGCAGGTTTTCCACCTGTTCCACCCATGCAGGCTTCATATCATATTTAGACCTGTATGTGACCATAATCTCGTCCGACTCAGCCTTATCCGCTGAATGTGCCAAAGCTTCAATAAGAGAAATCGTATCTTCCTTGCTGCCGCTTCTGAATGCGAACTGGACAACAAAGTTTTTCTCTTCCTCTGTAAACTGATGCTCCACACCATTCATCTCTGTTACTGCTTCATTTACTACTGCTAAATTCATAAGTTCCTCCTAATCTGCCATGCTGTTTTCAAGCACAGCAATCTCAATGATCTCCTTCATCTTTTCCGCTGAAATGTTGTTGTTTATAAGCTCTACAAGCTGTGACTCAGTAAGTCCCTTTTCTATTGCACTCTTAATCTGCACAAGCTGCGCCGGAACAAGGTCTCCCGATGCAACCAGCTTTACAATGTCTGCTCTTGACTTTTTCTTAAATGACAGTCTTGCAAAAAGGCTTGCCACTCCGCTGTTGCTGCTCTTTCTCACACTTCTCTCAATCGGAAGTCTCTGCACCACATTTCCAGTACCATCAACTACCGGAATCTGATAATAGACCGGAATTCCGTTTGCCACAGCCTGCATATTCTGCGGAACTGCAACTGTATCAACCATCTTTTTTTCTGCCTGTGGTACGGACTGGCTTTCCTGCGGCTCTGCCTTACTTTCTGCCTCTTTCTTATTCTCTGTGGCAACACTTATGATCTTATCTTCCAATGACTCTATTCTGTCTCCCATACGCTTCATCTCCTTATCCTTTTTCTCAATATCATCCCTGAGTCTTGCAATCGTACTGCTTGCCTTATTCAGTTCATTCTGCTGACTGTTGATAAGAGCATCCTTATCCTGGTTCTCCTTGACCAGACGCTCCCTGACTTCCTCATCATCTTTGGAAGTTTCTATTTCAGAAAGCTTCTTATTCAGGGCATCATACCTTTCATTCTGGTGATTGATTTTTTCGACCACTTCATCCATCTGGGCTACAAGACTTTTCACATACTCTAAATCCTGTGGCACCTGCTCTTTAGCTTTATTAAGCTTATCTAATACGACATCAAACATCCTGCGCATGTTTACTGCTGTATCATCTTTTTGGACTACCTCTCTGATTGCATCAATCGGCACACCTTTTTCATAGTAATCCAATGCTGTCTGCATCTTAGGTGCTGCCATCCTGCTATCTTTCAGCAGCGTTAACAACTCTTCTGATACACCCTTATGCAGACATTTTGATAACACCTTCATCTGCTCAATGTCATAACTTTTGTTAAGATACAGACCGATTTCATCATCAGTCAGTCCATATTCATAATCGCTTTTGACAAGAGCAATAACCTCACTGTCCATATGCTTATTACGAAGAATCTGTATCTTTCTCTCAATCGCCATTTCACTTAATGGCTCTCTTTTTTCTTCCATATATGCCTCCTAACCACTAAAAAAACAGCCTAACGTATCGGCTGTT